>Ga0189291_100027_pt1 | contig 331145 bp, 260 predicted proteins | sample UW1redminimetaG_FD_130331 | JGI IMG/M metagenome (GOLD analysis project Ga0189291, IMG submission 130331) | Marine microbial communities from the Costa Rica Dome - UW179B-red mini metaG | ecosystem: Environmental > Aquatic > Marine > Oceanic > Photic zone | place: Costa Rica: the Eastern... | reverse complement strand
TGATCGTCCGTTCGCCGGACGTCGATTTACTCTGTCTCATGCTTCACTCCATAAGGATGGAGGTGAGCAGAGTCTCTCTTAGCCCAGGCTCAAATCTGTGCCATGGGCGCTGACGTCAGACACTATCTGTTCCCAAGCCATAATAGCAACAGTGAACATCTTTCGACGCGGCAGTTTCACCGTATTGTGGATTCTTGGGTTTCCCAAATCTGATTGAAAGTATCGGATTATGGAACGCATTCGCTTCGGCGAACCAAGGTAGCTCAACTTTACAGGAACACCGGCAATCTCAGGGCCGTACAACTGTTACTCGGGCACGCCAAAATCGAAAGTACGAACAGATACCTAAGTGTTGAGTTGGAGGATGCCCTCCAAATTTCAGAGACGCTGGAACTTTGGTTAGAGGCAGCCCTGGGGCGGTTTTAGGACACTTAGTTAATTACGGTCCTCGCCAGAAAAGGACGTTGATTGCAGCACTGCGCATCATTCTTTTTAAAAGCGGTGTTCGGACTTTCGGGCAGATCGTTGATTGACTGGTTTTCTGGCTGTTTTCGGAACTTGGCAATTTTGTGACAGTTGCTTCAATGAGGAATATTTCGACGTTGTCCAATTGCCTCCTTACTGGATCAAATTCGCATTGAAGCTCCTCGCCTTTCAGCCTTCGCCCCTGAACTCGCGAACTTAACAGGCTTCATGATTGACGAGCGCTCAAACTCGCTTGCGTTTTCCTTTTCGGTTCTACGAGCCGTCTGCCGGAACCGCTGCTGAAGCGGACGTCTCAGTCATGCCCGACGCATCTTCGCCATCTTCCAGTAGACTTGTGACAGCCGAGCTGAGACCCGAAGCCACGTCGTCTTCAACATCCTTTAAAAACTTCTGCCAATCCTCTATCTTCGTTTTGCGACGACCCGTCCCAGTTTCGACCAACGAGAATTCGAGCGTGCCGACTCCAGTTGGCACACCATTATCTATCAGGGAACCCGGCATAGGCAGGATCGGAAGATGTGGGAGCACTCTCTCATTGTTGGCAGCGGTCCTCTCATCCCAATACACGGTCTTTGTCCACTTCATAGCGAAGGCGTCCTCCTTCCCCCTTCTGAACGTCCCCTTCTCCTTAGGTTTGTACTGCCCTACAAGAACGGGCGTATCGAATTGCTCCAAACGTGTCTGAATACCGTCAACCACAGCAAGCCCAGTCATCTTAGCGTTTAAGCTGTAAGCAACCTTGTCAGCCTTCTTTGCGGCGTCGATTGCAGGCAGATTCGTATATGTTAGGAGTGGTACGAGCTGGAGTCCGACAGGATGAGACAAACCCGCGGTGGCTAGTGGTGCCCCCGCGAAGCGGGTTTGGATAATGCTATCGAATTGAACTGTGTGCTCATCCCCCTTTCCGGGTCTATAAGTACCACGAATGACCCTTAGGCAGTATTGCCGATTGGCTTTCACACGACCGCCCTCTATCGAAAAGAACGATCCACTAACCGACGCCGTTGACGTGTTAGAGAACGCCTTCAGCTTCGTTGAGAGTGCATCCTCTGCCTTTTTGAAGATGAGTTTCACGCTCGCTTCAATAAGAAGCCCCACGACTGGTGTTAGGAAACCTAAGGCTTTAGTGCTAGGAGGATTGCCCGGCGTTGTTTCACAATAGGCGAGTATTTTTTCCGTCAAGGTCGTCGCGGGATCTGGTATAGCCTTCGTACCTTTTTGGTGTTGGTCAATGGCCGCCTTAAAGGTGATTTTAGTTCCATCGGCCAAGGTGAACTCATTGCCTATATTGGCTCCATTTATCCCACCCATTGGGATCACGAGCATGAAGGGCTTCTTTTTTTTGTCGTCATCTTTGCTGACTAATACTTGGCTTGATGCGGCCAACGTCGGGGACGTGTTTAGAACCAACGCCAAACCCGAGAATGTGGCAAGAACGCGAATTGCTTTCAACATTATGAAAGTCCTCCTAAGTCTCCGGTCTTCCTGCATTGCTCCAGAACGAGTGTCAACTTTAGCGGGCGTTTCTGGTCGCTGTACAAGCAGCCGTTTTTGGGCGTTTTAAGCCTCTGCAATAAGCCCGTTTTGTATCTGTCAAAATGGACCGAATTGTCACTTTCTCTGCTCACCTGAACAGAGGCTCGCTCCAGCCAGCCGTTGACCACTTTCACTAAGCAGCTTTTCGACTTCCCCCAACCTAGATCTGATTTCGTCAAACCCCTCTTCTATCTCCCTCTGTCCCAACCCTGGCTCTTGCACCCGCCTCGCCGCCTCATGCGCCTCTTCCAGATGGATCATGACCCGCGCGGCGATCTCTTGAAGGGCGTCCGTGTCGGATGTGTCAATGTTGGGTTTTTCCGGGTCTGTCATGACCCCAACCACGCTCAGATCGGGGCGGAAGTCCAGTCAAGTTCTGACAGTATGCTGGTAAAAAGGCGAACCTCTCATTTGTTAGGTTCAATCACCTTCAGGGCTCTGTCGTCCGGGCTGAGGATCCCCACACACTGAATCATCCCAAAGGTCACTCGATAGTTCGCCGTGACGTCTCTGGGCCGGTTTATCTTCGGCGTCCAACGTCGGGACCCTGACGCCGCAAAAGGCCCCTTTGGGAGGAAGGCCACCACCACCTTGAGCTCGTCCTTATACTGCCGGGCTTGATCCACTGGCATGGGGATATCAACATAGCCGGTATCCTTCATCGGGCCATGCTGGGTGTCATAGATGCCCTTGCCTTCAAACTGCCACAGGTCCTCATTGCGGACCTCTTGGTCGAAGACAGAGTAAACCTGACGCTCAACTTCATACACTGTCGTCGATGCGCCGTAAGCGTTAGATCCCTTATACTCGCCCACAACCGACTCTTCCGACCCCAAGCCGATCCCCAGATAGGATTGGCTGCCAAAGCGGGAGTATTCAATGGTCCCCCTGTGAGATTGGACGGGGAACACCTCATCCCATCCTGTGCCCGCATTCGCCCATGCATAAACAAACAGGCGTAAGGTCTGACGATCCGCATCATACTTCGCGGCATCGACGTCGTACTTCCCGCGAACAATGAACGGCTTTGTGCCGTCTTTCAGAACTGCAGATAATCGCTCCCGGTGCTCTTCAGTCGTCTCAAACTCCCGGGGCATGACGTCAAACTCTTCAAAGTGAGCATAGGTCGTGGCCGGAGAGTCGTAGCTGATCGTCTTACCGATCTGAATCGGACAATCATTGGCGATCGCAAGCGACGGGGACAAGAGAAGCGCCGCTGCAGCCTGCTTCGGCACAGTGCGAAAAAAGCGTTGAAGTGAAGTCATAATAAGGTCCTTTCGATAGACCCTAGCAACGCTCAATGTATCCGATGAGTCAAGTCGTTTGTGACTCATTGTCTGTCGACGGATCGTCATCTTTCTTCAACGTCACCGGCATGGACATCCGCGAACAGTTTGGAAAGAATGTGCGCGCACTGCGGCTTGAGACCGGCAAGTCGCAGGAAGACTTCGCTTTCGATGCAGGCATTCACCGCACCTATGTCAGCGGCGTAGAACGCGGGACCCGCAATCCGTCCTTACTGTTGATCGAACGGTTTGCGGCAGCGCTGGGCGTCACGCCAGGCGATCTGCTCGACTACCACCTAACGGTGGAAGTCGGTCTTTTCTCTACCGACGACGATGACCTTCAAGACTAGAGTATCGCTCGCTATTCCCACGGGTCGTCTCCATGATTGATAACGACGAGCTTTGAGCGGTATTTCGTTCTAACCCGCCCGCGATAACGGTCTCGTACCCATTCCAACAGTTGGGTGAACGCATCCACCTGGTCATCATGTTTACCGCTGGGGAAGCTGAGCAGCTCGCGTTTAAAGTCTTCCAGCCATGGCGCTTCCATGGGGAACAACACACGACCGGATTCTACCATGGAAGACACGCCGGACGCGCGGGTAGCCTTGTCCGTCGACGCGGTACATTTCTTTGGCAGCGGAACACCCGGCTCCCGCTTGCCTTTCAGCGTTTGGAAGAGCTGCGTCCCTGAGGCTGCATCTTCAATCAACAGCACATTGGCATTGTGACGAATGGCGAGCTGGTTGACCTTTGCCACTAAATCGGGGAACTCCAACCGTTTTCGATAGACATCGATGATATAGATATCATCCCCGACGATCAGGGCCGTTACGCAGGCTGAAAAATCATTGTTCAGACCGGTTTTAGACGCCGTATCATAGCTCTGCACGATCTCACCCCTCTCGGGTCTTTCAGTGTAAGTTTCTAGCCATTCCGATTTAAACAGGTTCCCGGCCAGCGGGAGCGGGTTTTGCTGATACTGCGCTTCGAACGCGATAGAGCCCATATCAGCCTTCAGCTGATCCAGAATGGCTTGTGATTCACGTTCGGGGTGAAGCAGTTCCCCTGCCTTGCGAAAATGGGTCTTACCGCGCGTCAACGGAACTGTTTGATCATCCGTGGCGATAGCCGGTAAGCAAAACTCCACCCAGCCTCCGGCTTCTAATATGACGCCGGACAAATCTTCTTCATGCAGCCGCTGCTGCACGCAAATGATTACGCCGGTTCGTTTATCATTCAGGCGCGAAAGCAGCGTTGAGCGGTACCAATCGATAGCAGAGCTGCGCAGCACGTCGGACATCGCGTCTGCCGGCTTAGTCGGATCGTCAAGAATGAGAATGTCCCCGCCCCGCCCCGTCAAAGTTCCGCCAGGGGACGTGGCAAGGCGTCCGCCGCCGCGCGTTGTTTCAAAATCATAGGCGGCCGTCCGAGTCCGCTTGATCTTGGTCTGGGGGAATAAGCGGCGATGTAACGGACTCTGCATGACTTCTAGACACATGCGGGCAAGCTTATTGGCGAGTTCTGATGAGTAACTCACGCAAACAAAGTTCAGGGTCGGGTCTTGGCCCAACATCCAAGCCACCCAAAGTACGGAAATCAGAATTGATTTCGCGCTCCGCGGTGGCAGGTTGACCAGCAAGCGTTGTGTTTTTCCCGCTCGGACATCTTCCAGATGCTGAACCAACGCGGCGTGGTGCCAGTTCCACTCAAGCAGATTGCCCCCATTAACGCCCGGCCAACCTAAAATTACAAAGGTTTGAAAGTCTCTACGGGCCGCTTCGTCGAGAAGCGGTCGTGCATTATCATCGATACGATAGGCCATTAGTCAATCTCCTGATTGTCAAGAGACCCATTTGCGTGATTGGGCTCATCGTCCTTGATATTGCCGCTGTCAGACCCGCTCTTTTGATATTCAAGCAAACCCATCAATCCGTCAGACATCAGCTGGTTCAGCGCTGCATCTTCTGCGGCTGATAGGCGCTGTCGGGCTTTGCCTTCATCCTCGACACCCAAAGTGCTGATAATCAGGTCGGTCAGGAGTTTAGTCGCGCGCACATCGCCAGAGGCCGCGCGCAGAGCCAAAGTATGCAACATCACTTGTTGCCGGCTACCTTTGATTTCCAGGCCATTGGCTCGGATGGTTGTCCGTTCTTTCAAGGCAGCCTTCAGGTCCGTCTTTAGGCCCCGGGATCCCGGGGCGCGACCTTTCGGGTTCCCAGACTGTCCCTTTTTAAACTGGCCGCTTTTAGGCGGCTTTCTGTAGCCCACCTCATAGTCCTGGTTCTTTTTGGCCTGTTCTTTCTGGCTCATGATTTGTCTCCCTTTAATGAGCGAGTTGAGATTGAAATGATGAATGCTGGTCCGGATTTTCGCACCCGGATCACCAAACTTCCCCGTCGTACCCGACACCAAGATCGCCGCGCGGTGATTGCGGGTTCGCCCCGGCGCTCGGCCCCAATCGGCGCCCGCGTCGGGCGTAGGCGGCATATTGGGCTTCACAGTGAAGACGTGGCTAATTGGGCCGCCTCCCCGTCGCAGGCGTTAGATAGTCCTAAGCGCTCCGCCTGAATGGCCTCAAAAGTCCGCCCGTCGCCCTGTAGGATGGGAGGCTGACCAACGGCATCAGACAAGCGCGCAAGCGCCACATCACAATAAAGAGGGTCGAGCTCCATGCCCGCCCCGCGGCGTTTGGTATGGTGTGCGGCGATCAATGTCGTGCCAGACCCGACGCAGGGGTCCATGACCAGATCGCCTTTGTGCGAACAGTCCAAGATGAAATCCATGACCATGGCGGTTGGCTTGACCGTGCTGTGCGCCTCTAGGTCCTTATCCCTATCCTTTCGGAAGGTATTAGCCCCAGCATACTCAACCACATTAGTGCGGTATCGCCCGGTCTCTCCAAGCTTGAAGTTGTTGATGTGTTTGGACCGGCCAGACTTGAATACAAAGACCAGCTCATGTTCGCTTCGGTAAAAGGTCCCTTGCCCGGCATTCGTCTTCTTCCAGACGATGAGCTGTTTGTGCTCTGTGTAAATGCCGTCTGTCGCGTCCAACATCTCCCGCATATGCCGCCAGTCCATGCAGAGATAATGGATGGACCCGTCGACCGTATAGAGAACCGCATTGCGGCTAATGGTGCGCAGGAACGCCGTGAATTCAGCTGGGCTCATTTCGCCAGCGGCCATCACGAATTCGCGGTGACGGACTTTGCCGTTGCCGGAGACAAAACCGTCGATCGGAACATTATACGGATAGTCGGCAAACATGAGCGTCGCGCGTTCATCGCCCATCAACCACTCCCAAGTCTCCCTGAGCCTGGCGTCACCGCAAATTAGTCTATGTGGCCCAACCAACCAAAGGTCCCCAACGCGGCTGACAGCACGCTGTGACGCATCCGGGAGCGGAACGGGTTCTGGTTCTTCTTGCGGCGGAACTTCGATCTTAAATTCGATATCGGCGACAGAGTAGCCCGTGATCTCGATCTCAACGTCATTCTCGAAAAGAAAAGTGAGTTCTTTATTGAGGAGCGTCTTATCTGTCGTCGACAGTTCCGGGATCCGGTTTTCTGCCAACGCGAAGGCGCGTTTGTCAGCGTCCGTGACAAACTTCGCCCGAATGCACGGGACGTCTTGGTCTCCCATTTGCAGGGCGGCGTTGTAACGACCATGCCCAGCGATGATCATATTGTCGTCGTCAATAATGATCGGAACCAGCCACCCCCACCGAGAGATTGATAGGATGATCCGGCTTACATGTTCTTCGGAATGACGCTTAGTCGCATGTGGGTTGAGCTTGAGGTCGCTTATCGCAACCACCTCAATGTTAGGGTGCTTGTAGTTTTTCATCGATGAACTCCTCTTCTAAGAAGTTCACCCGGTAGAAATTTAATCCGCCCCCGCTAAGGACAATAAATAGGTATTCTCGGAATCAGGCCGCTCACTTCGATCTGAAGCGATGCGACTTCATTCTGACTTTGTTTGGTAAGTAAGTACTGCGGAAACAGGTCCTCAAAATGATGAGGTTTTCCGGCATGTGCCCTACGGATATCCCGAACGATATTGACGAGCTGGGTTTCGGTCACCGTGGAGTCCCAATCTTTCACGACGAGTGGGATGGTTTGACTTATACCTTCCGCGAAGTGTGGATCATAAACACTATTGCGCGTCCGACGAGCTCTCACCGGCTTGCCAGAAAACGTCTGGACTGTCGCCACAAGCCCGCTCACATGAAGTTGGAGTAGCTCGCCCACCGGCCGACCGCGTCGGTCTCTAAAGGTATGAAGAACAGATTCGACGGCCGGGCGAAGATGCGTCTTTAAATCATCATTACCAGTCTGTGAAACTAGCCTTAGCATTTCGCCGGATATCGCAATCTCGAGAATAGGGTGTATTCGCGTTCCGGGATGGCTAGCCAAACGTTTTCGCGAAAACCCGCGGCGGAGTCGCTCAACATCCCGATTTAACGACAAAGCATCTTGGTAAAACGTTTTAGATTGGAGATAGCTTTGCGAAAGGAAGTTCAACCTAGACCGAAATTCGGCCACGTTCTTCGCTAGGATCACGGGGTTACCATTGTAAGCGGGAGTCTCCGAAAGGTTAGAGGGGTCGTTTACAGCCGGTCGTCCCATGGGTAGCTCCAGATAGTTATCCTGATATTTGAGGCTTCGCCCTCATAGTTTTTGTTCAAATACAGCACCTTCACAAACAGAACAAGTGCAGAACATTGACTCAATAAAATTCGCAACGGAGACGAGTATTAGCACCTCATAACCCGAACATCATAGCTGCAACGCCAACCATGCCTAACGTGAATAGTATCGCAAACCCCGTCGACTGCCAGCGACGAGCGCGCTCACCTTTTTCCATACTCATAAGTAGAACAAACGCGCCTACAAATGCGATAGCGGTCAACGTTCCCGTCATTTTCGCCCGCGAAGGTAGAGAGTTCGTATTCCAGCAGCACCAGACACATTGTCTCTGTACCGACCAATCTGAGTCACGATCAAATTGTCATTTTTCAAGAGATGAAGACTTATGATTTCATTCGGCCGCAAAGGTCTCGTTCAACCAAGCTGCTAGGCGGACGCCTGATTGCGATAGGCGTAGATCGAGATCACCCTTGTGCTCAAAATTATACTGCCAACGAAGGTCGGCGCCTTCTGCCGGATAGATGCGGTCGCGCAGTTCCGTGCTCTCTGAAACCCAGACCACCGGATCTGCCGTATTCCATTTGGCTGCCAACTCCGGCGTAATCTGCCGTCCCAACCAATCAGCATATTCTGAATAAGACAGTTGCTGGTAATCGACGAGCTTTGTGTCCCAAACGGAATGCAGATTTGTCGATTCTCCAAACCATGTGATTTTGAAATCATTGCCGCCGCGGTCCGTGCCGTTTCCAGCATGCAGGGGCTGGTGAAGGTCTCCAATAATATGGATGGCGAACCGCAGAGCGCGCTCCTTCTCATCTTGCGTTGCGGCAGGATTGCGGAGGGTTTCACGGAATGCGGACAATGCCGTGATGGCATCGCCGCTCTCTGGCACTGAGCCGTCCTCATAAGTCTCGCCCTTTGGAACAGTGACGTAGTGCCAAGTACGACTATCGCCTTGCCAGAAGGCATCCGACGAAGACCGCATGAAATCCGGCCAGGTCGACGATTCAGCGGGTCCCTCAAAGCCTAGAATTCCGGTCATCGCAGATTTGGCAGATGAGGAGAGATAAGTCTGGGCGATGGCTCCGCCAACGCGGTGACCCGTCTTTCCCCAAGCTTGAGCGGCAGATGGCAGAGAGAGAGTAGCAGCGGCCATTAATATGGCGAGGCGAGTCATGTTTGGAAGCATATGACGCTTGAAACGCTATTCTGCCAAAAAGGCAATGGCAGCAATGCCTGCGGCAGAGCTCCAAAATCGAGAAACACTCCACAGCCCAAAATAGGATAAAATTCCTTTCACCTTGACTCATCGGTGGCAATAAGAACAAAACACGAACATATGACAGCTCGCCCTGACATCTCTTTCCCCGACGACCTTCGGGCGCTGACCGGTTCTCGAGCCGCGCTAACGCCGCTTATGATGGGAGACATAAACGCCTTTACACGCGGCCGCGTGCATGAGGCGACTGGACCAACGCGCACCGCTCTTGCTCTTTGCCTTGGCGCCTCCACGCCCCGCGCCGTCTTTTGGACAGGGCAGCAGAAAGCCTCCTCCGCGCTGCGCGCTCAGGGTGTTGCTCGCTTCTTTGACCCGGCGCGCCTTATTCGATTGGAGACAGGCTCTCGAAAAGAGACGCTCTGGGCGGGTGAAGAGGCCCTGCGCTGCAAAGGGGCGGGTCTGGTCGTCCTGCAAATGGAGTCAGGTCCTGATCTCTTCGAGAGCCGCCGGCTTCAAATTGCAGCCCAAGCTGGCGGCGGGATTGGCTTAGTGCTGATCGGAAGAAGCGCCCACTCCTCCGCCGCACAGACGCGGTGGCACTGTACTTCCCATAATCATTCTCACCCCCAATCTCTTCGGCATGAACACAACAGCCAGTGGCTCTGGGAACTCACCAAAAACAAAGGCGGACCACTTGGGCTTTGGTCGGCTCGCTGGACAGATCAGGAGACTGGCAACAATGCCGAACTTAAGCCCCACGACCTCATCCTGCGCGCGCGAGCGGCCCGCCTCGGCCAACCTGACTGTGAACCAAAACCTGCGTCCGGCACGCACGCGCACGGTATTGCAGAGACGACACCTTGCATTGCACGTCCCGCAACTGCCGTTGGATCGATGGCACCGGCGTGATGATCCTCGGCTCAGTGGCCCCTTCGCGGTCACGGCGACCTCAAAGGGCGCGGAACGCCTCATCTGCGTCAACGATCAGGCAGCGCACGCTAGCGTTCGGCCTGGGCAGTCCCTGACGGACGCCACAGCCGTTTGCCCCAATTTACTGACCGAACCCCAACATATCCTGCGCGAAGCTCGGTTGTTAGCATCGCTGCATCGCTGGGCTGACAAATTCTCTCCCCGCGTCTCAATCGCGGAGCCCGATGGCCTTGCGCTCGACATTTCGGGCTGCGCGCACTTGTTTGAAGGGGAACGACAACTCGCCGACGTTATGTTGGAAGAGCTGTCTGACCTCAAAATCACAGCTCGTATTGGCGTGGCCAACACTAAGACGGCTGCGCGCGGTTTTGCGCGGTTTGGATCAAGTCAGGTCACAGTGTCTGATCCAACAAGAGAGTCTGAGCAAGTCGGGCGTCTGCCTTTGGATGCGCTTGATCTCGATGCGTCAGCCTATGCGGACCTCAGACGGCTCGGCGTGAAGACGATCGCGGACCTGTCGCGGTTTAAATCGTCCGAGCTGGCCCGGCGCTTCTCCGTCCGACTGCCCCTCGCGCTCGATGCCCTGCGCGGTCACCGGCCGGACCCCGTCGTCCCGACCGCCACACCTTTGATCTTCGCAGCGCAAATGACCCTGCCAGAGCCGATTGGTCACATCGATGCCGTCACGAATGTGTTGCGCCGGATGTCAGAACGGGTCTGCACGCGCTTACACGAGAAGCAACAGGCGGCGCGCGGGTTTCAGCTAAGTGTGCGCTGTGTCGACACAGGCGAGCAGTCTTTGTCGATAGGCTTCTCAAGCCCCGCCCGAGACCCAAAGGCGATCCTGCGCCAATTTCAGCGGCCTCTGGACGATCTCTCCCTGCCCTTTGGGGCGGATTGGTTTCGGCTGCTCGCGCTCGACACACAGATCTTTAAACCGGTGCAAATCGTGATCGGTGATGAGACGGCCCATACGCAGGCCGCGCTAGAGCAGACACTCGCGACCCTCGGGAACCGGTTGGGGTTTGACCGCGTCCGTCGACCCATCAACCACCCAAGCCATGCACCTGAACGGGAGCATGGCAGCTTGGAAGCCGTTGATGCCGACAAACGAACAAGACCATCCGCCTATCCTTCAGCCCGCCATGTCCACCCACGTCCCGAGCTAGCCTTTCGGCCTGAGCGCTTACACATCATCAAACCCGGCAGACCGCCACGAGATTTTCAATGGCGACACGACCGCTTCCAACTCTCCAGCGCCGACGGTCCAGAACGGGTCTCTCCGATCTGGTGGGACGCGCCTGACAATTGGCTGGCCGGTGAGCTGCGCGACTATTGGCGCGTGACGACTAACGCAGGGCGCCGTTTTTGGCTTTTGACCTGCCCGAGACAGCCTGATCTCGGATGGTTCTGCGCAGGCGAGTTTCTCTAAACGCGTGGCCTATGCCGAACTTGATATCACGACCAATTTCACCTTCTTGACGGGGGCAAGCCATCCGGCTGAACTAATCGCGCAGGCTAAGACCTTGGGACTGACCACGGTCGGCGTCGCAGACCGCAACACCCTATCCGGCGTTGTGCGCGCCTTTGCCGCTGCGAAGGAATTGGATCAAGATCTGCGAGTCGGCGCACGGCTTGTCCTCCAGTCCGATACAACTTTGCTTTGCTACCCAAAGACTTTGGACGGATATAGTTCACTCGCCCAGCTACTCACGGTCGGCAAACGCCGGGCTGACAAAGGCGAGTGCCACCTCGACCTTTGTGATGTTGTTGAGGGTTTGATGGATTGCATCCTAATCCTGTTGGATCCGATCGCTACGCAGGCGGACATTGCAGACCTGCGTAAAGCCTACGGCTCTGACCTCTACCTCGGCATGACGGCCTATTACGATGGGTGGGACCGGACCCGATTTCGAAAGATCGCCGAGCTTGCCAAAACGGCGCGTGTCTCTCTCGTCAGTCTGGGCGGCGTTATCATGCATAAGTCAGCCCGCCGCATGATCGCGGATGTGCTCTCGTGCATTCGCCTGGGCCGAACCATCGATCATCTGGGTCTTGACGCCCAGCTCAACTCTGAACGTCGCCTCAAATCCGAACATGAACTCCGGCGGCTGTTTCGGGATTATCCTGAGGCCATCACGAACACGCTCCGCATTGCGGAAGCCTGCACCTTCCGCTTGGACGAGATCCAATACCAATATCCAGACGAGGTATTAAACGGCGTCGACCCCGATACACGGTTACGTCAGCTGACCGAGACAGGTCTCACATGGAGATATCCGGGCGGCGTCCCGATCAAGGTGCGAGCGTTAGTCGAGAAGGAACTCGGCCTCATCGCCCGCATGGCCTACGCGCCCTATTTTCTGACGGTTGAGGACATCGTCTCATATGCGCGTGCTCAGGGCATACTGTGCCAAGGCCGTGGATCGGCTGCCAACTCTGTCGTCTGCTTTGCACTCGGCATTACTGAAGCCTCGCCCGACGTGATCAATATGGTGTTCGAGCGTTTCATCTCAGAAGTGCGCGGCGAGCCGCCCGACATTGATGTCGATTTTGAGCACGAACGCCGCGAAGAAGTCATCCAATATATATTCAATAAATATGGCCGTGAGCGCGCCGCAATCTGCTCAACGGTTATTCACTTCCGGACCCGGTCTGCGATCCGAGAGACGGCCAAGACCCTGGGTCTATCTGAGGATAATATCAATGCCCTCACCTCCCAGGTATGGGGCTGGCGGGACGGCGATGTCTCAGAAGAGCGCGCGTCCGGTGTGGGGCTTGACCCGTCCGCGCGGCGTGTCGCCCTAACGCTCCGTATCGCCCGCGAGCTAACTGGCTTTCCACGTCACTTGTCTCAGCACACAGGCGGGTTCGTCATCACCAATCAGCGGCTCGACGCGCTCGTCCCGATTGAGAATTGCGCCATGGCAGACCGCACCATCATCGAATGGGACAAGAACGATATCGACGTCATGGGCATGATGAAAATCGACGTGCTCGCTCTCGGCATGCTGACCTGTGTGCGCAAGTCCTTTGACCTTCTGCGCATGTGGAAGGGCGTGGACGTCACGATGGCCAATTGCCCGCAGGAAGACACAGACGTGTACGATATGATTTGCGTGGCTGACACGCTCGGCGTCTTTCAGATCGAAAGCCGAGCCCAGATGCAATTCCTACCGCGTATGCGGCCTCGTACCTTCTACGACCTGATCATCGAAGTCGCGATCATTCGGCCCGGACCTATCCAAGGCGACATGGTTCACCCTTTTCTGAAACGCCGCCGGGGTGAAGAGCCCGTTGTCTATCCGAGCGATGACTTAAAGCCCGCCCTCGAGAAGACACTCGGCATCCCGCTCTTCCAAGAACAGGCGATGGAAATCGCCAGCATCGCGGCAGGCTTTACGGCGTCTGAAGCCGATCATCTCCGCCGTAGTCTAGCGAGTTCATCTGGCCCCGGAACCATCCAAATCCACAAAGAGCGGTTCATCCAAGGCTGCATCAACAATGGCTATCAACTCGACTTCGCCGAGGCTGTCTTCCGGCAGCTGGAGGGTTTTTCGGGGTATGGTTTCCCGCAATCGCATGCCGCTAGTTTCGCGCTCATTGTTTACGTGTCTTGTTGGCTAAAATGTCATCATCCGGAGGTGTTCGGATGCGCGCTCCTCAACTCGCAACCCATGGGCTTCTATGCGCCCGCTCAGATCGTTCAGGATATGGAACGGCATAATGTGCAGGTTCTACCCATCAGTGTTGAACATAGCTTCTGGGATAGTACGCTTGAGCCCGATGGCGCGGGGGCACTCGCGGTTCGGTTAGGGTTCCGGCAGATCAAGGGCATGAAGGAGGACGAAGCCCGCTGGATCACAGCCGCACGCGGCAATGGCTACCGATCAATTGATGCGCTCTGGCGGCGCGCTGGAATCACGCAACGCAGTTTAACCCTGCTCGCTCACGCTGATGCCTTTCACGCATATGGCATTAACCGCCGCGATGCGCTTTGGCAGGTCAAGGCTCTACCCCGCTCTGGTGCGTTGCCCTTATTCGAGGTCCAAGGCGAAGGCCTACCAGAAATCCAAACAATTCTGCCCGAACTCACGAACGCTCAACAGGTCTATGAGGACTATGTCTCGACGCGCTTGACGCTGCGACAGCACCCGGTCGAACTTCTGCATGACGCGCTCGGACGACGAACATTTGCCCGGGACCAACGTGACTATGAGGACGGCGCAGCGATAACGGTCTGCGGTTTAGTCGTGACGCGGCAACGTCCCGGCACAGCAACGGGAGTGATCTTCCTGACTCTTGAAGACGATACGGGCGTCTCAAATGTGATCATTTGGAGTACGGTGTTTCCGAAGTACCGCGCCGAGGTGATGGGGGGGCGGCTGTTACGCATTCATGGTAAGTTTCAGCGCGAGGGGATCGTGACCAATGTGATCGCCAATCATATCGAAGACGTCTCTCACTTACTCGACACGTTGGGAGATGGCGACGAAGCGATTTATCCCGGCCATGATAATGCCGATCATGTTCGCACGCCCGTACAGAGCTCAACTTCAATCGCTCGCAATCAAGCCAAATCGCACATCCCAAAACCTGTCACGCCTAACCCGATAGGGCCGGATCCAAGAACAGATCGTTCAAGGGACAAGAAAACAGTCACGGCTTACTACAGTCACGGCGGTGGTCGACATCCTCGAAGTCAGGCCGCGAAACTATTTCCGAGTCGGGACTTTCATTAAAGAGACTAGGAGCTGGAAACCCAAAACTACCGGATCTCCCAATTTCTCATAAGGGACATTTTGCGAAGTCTATGACGGCACATCTGGACCCACTTTTGATACCATGAAATCATATTCATAGCACATGGACAAATGTCCTTGTTTGAGCGACACGGGAGTGATGCTAGCCTGCCAAAATGAGGCTTCCGCCAGTCATATTCACCGCTTTAATAGTTGCATTTTCCGCACAAACAAGCCGCGCTGATGTAGGCTGCTTACCAGATGACAACTTTGACTCCGTCGAATTTTCGGGCGAAGTTTATGGTGATCACCCCTTTAGGATGAATGCTGGCTTTCGACAATTGCGTTTAGAGCCGATGGAAGCGGGTTGGCACATTAGGGTCTATCGTGCGGATGGCTCAGCTGTTCCTGTGCGCGCGCCGTCACCTGGCATTCCATCGCCCGATATGACTCAGATTTCCGGTCAAGACTTTAGCAGTTTTGACACTATGAGCTCTATGCCGGGCGCGGTTATCCGAAAGTTTGTGTTTGGTCGAAATGCTGTTGATCCACCCGTGAATCCCGAGCTCTTAGTGCCGCAATTGCCATCCGGCGCATCCGTCAACAGGGCGACAGTTGAACCCACTGCAGGCGAGCTGGGTATTGGTGAATTAATTGTTGAGGACATTGGCCTCGCAGATCTTGGCAAAAATCAGAGACCGCGCCTGACTTATTTAAAGTTCTCAGGATGTCTAGGTTGGCACCGCGGCTATCAGGGTCCCGATTGGCGAATGGGTGCGGATCCTGGCGTGTCAGGCGAAACTATATCCGCGATGAAGCAATGCGGTTTTGATGACAAAACCTACGAGCTTTCCGATCACACCACAGGGTGGGGAGAGCGCGGATCTAGAGCTTCTCTAGACCCTGACCTCATGTCCGAAGGGGTTCGAGATATCGTCGCCCCCGTCAGGCGGCGCGCCGACGACCAGACCGGACTCGGTATATGTTTCCGAAGCGAGAACCACCTCACAATGGCGGGGTTTGAAGACGACAGTGATGTTGGGGACTTCATGGGGTCAGGCGATTATTGGTATGTCAATAAAGCACCGATCAAACCCGGGTCTGAATTCCCCCGCCCAGCTGGTGACGGAGTAACAATCGGCATCAGGCGTGGGCCAAGCCTGTTTGTCTTTATGGATGCGGCTGGGTCCGTTCAAACACGTCGACAGAGTCCAGATTAGGAAACGAAATCATGCGAAAAATTCTAATTGTTTTGCTGCTGTTGTGGGCCGCAATCTACCTAACGTCCTTTGTCATCCCTGCACTGTCAGAGGCGACAGGCGATGGGTTCACGCGCGGAATGAACAGGGTCACAGCCTTTTTTGGTTGGCAGATCGTCGCAGGCGTCCTCGGCCTCATCATCTGGATGCTCGGACGCTCGGAGGAAATGTCCACATCCATGCGGTGGATCACCCGGCTCCCAGTCCTGCTTGCGTCAGCTTTGCTGATTGTCACAATCGGGATCATACTCTGGGCCGCACTCGCAAAACCGCCGCCCACTGACTATGTTGCGCCCGGACCCGTGGCGCCTGTCACTGAGCCTGTTCTGTCACCGAACGAATAGACACAAAGAATAGATGAGGGCCTATTTCGCGTTCATTTTTTGCATGCCGTCTGAGATGGTCACCATCAACTCAGGGTTCTGAGCTTGGATTTTCATCATGGCGCCCATCATACGTTGTTGAACCGCAACGAATTCTTGTTGACGAGATATCATTGCCATGGCGAGCGCACGTTCGCGATTTGCACCATCGCCATCGATCTCCTCAGCCAGCTCATCAAACATCTCGCCGCTCTTCGCCATAATCTTCGCGGCCTCTTCAGCGCTCTTTTCGTCAGTTACAGATTCGAGCGCCGTCACGACATCATTCATGCCGTTTAGATAAGCATTGGCGATGCGTTCGTTTTTACTCAGGCTTTTCTTATCCTTGATCTCGACATCTTGGGCACGGTCGACCTGATCTTGAATCACCTCATTCACACGAACTGCGGTTTCCGTCTCAGGCGTTTCCGGCTCGTCGCCACCACTACAACCTGTAAACATGACAGCCCCCATCAGAGCGCCTACCAACGTCAATTCTCGAAGTGCCATATGCCTACCTTTCCGTTTGATCGCATTATCAACGGAAGTTTCACACGTTCAACGGGGACAGATGTCCTAGCTGATTAACCTAGACAAATGTCCTAGTATTCAAAAACCCGCTTTTCGTGATAGCCTTAAGACAAGGACGGAATGGGGGGCGCATATCATGACAGGGCTTACAGCAACTGTCTGCGAGATATGGACATGAAGAGGCTGTCAATCTGCCTCGCGTTTCCGCTTATGGCGTGCACCTCAACACCAACGCCTGACACCTATTCCGGATATTACCGACAAGGGTTCGAACAGAGCGATTTCTATACAAGTAATGGGGAAGGTCCTATCTGGCTGGATGGGACCGAGGCCGTATTCACGCAACTGCAAGATTATTTGGTGCCGAAACAAGGCCGCGGTAGCTTCATAACAGTCAAGATGACAGTCGAAGGACAGATCTCTGAAAAAGGCGAATTTGGTCATATCGGACGCTATCCGAAACAACTTTATGCGACCCGGATTGTTAAGATTGAGTCCATCTCACCGGACATTTACGATAGCAATGTCCAAACCTTCAGGGTCGACGCTAGCGGAGGGCAATAGTCATGTTTGCCTCCGTCGTAATTTGTGATGATCACCCGATTTTCAGAGACGGCATCAAGGTCAGTCTCGAAGCCCTGTTCGATGAGCTGGAGATACGCGAAACTAATCACTTACAAGAACTGAATGAAGCCCTGTCCGAGTCTGTTCCGCATTTACTTTTACTGGATGTCTTCTTTTCCGGATTAGAACCCGAGCCCGGCATAAAAGAGCTTCGTCAAGCCTACCCTTGGATGAAGATCCTGTTGATTTCCATGTTGACGAAAAAGGGTGCCATCGAACGTCTTATGAATGCAGGCGCAGATGGGTTTGTCTCTAAAACTGCCCCGCCCGGAAGTTTGCAACTCGCTCTCACAGATTTACTAAACGGTGAGCGTCCGATCTATCTGCCTCAAACTGAAGACGCCGATATTCTACCCAGTGGGAACATGGTCGACAATCTCCCTGTTCGCCAAGCCCAGGTTCTACATTACATCTGCCTTGGCATGTCGAACAAAGAAATGGCGGCTGAAATGAACCTCTCCGCATCCACCGTGCGGGCTCATGTCTCGGCCTTATTTGGCAAGCTTGGTGTGAATAACCGGACCGAAGCGGCTAGCTATGGTGTGAGGTATGGCGTGCTCGCTTATAGTGGAAGCCATAAGGAATATTGCCGTTTTATTGGGCCGAAAACAGACGCAGATTTAGATAAAAGCCCCGATGACAATAATGTGGTATCGCTCTCACACTCTGAGAGAGTTGTTCGCACCAAAGCGGATTAATCGCCCGCTGTTTCCGCCAGCCACATTTCAACGATCTGTCCTGACAGCGACATGTAAGTCAAAGCCTCACGCGACTTTCGGGAATTCCCCGGTTCACCGGCTTCGTAGGAGGCGACAGCGTCGTCGAAAAATGTCTTGAGGCCAGCCCGATAATCATCCCATTCTTGCCCGCCTTCTGCCACACGGCCGATCGCTTCGAAACGTGTAAACTCCGCTTCAATCCGGGCGATAGGATCAGAGTAATCCAAACGCATGGTTGCGGAGTCAAAAGGTGCCGGAGGCTTTTCCAACTTGGCCAGTTCTTGATACATAACGAGAAATGGAGCCAACCCTTCGGCGGATAGATTAGGCCGGGCCGCATCAATCCATCCTGTAACGGCTCCATCATTACAGTCTTTCTCAGCCATACCCTTTGCTATCGCGTCAGACGCGCGTTGCCGGCGATCCGTGTCCCAATCACGTCGTTCCTGCCGCGCTTGGGTCTTGATGACCATGGACTCCCACTTGTCGAGCAAGCCACATTCAAACCCCTTGTCAGAAATAACGTATAACAAAATGACTGAGCGATCACGACTGGAAAGATTTTCCGCCTCCGCTGTGCCGAACAAGCCAACCAGACTGCACACAGTAACCACACATATTGATACAAGCTTCTGGGTCATATTGCGCTCCTTCTTTATCAATTCCAGCACTCTGGCTGAAGAGGTCCCGCTCGGAAACACGGACATTTGTATAGGTTGTCAGCCTGCGGAACGCGGCTCAAAACTGGGCTTCGGAACACGTCAATCTCAACGATCGGGGCGCAATAATGTCAAAATGGCTCGCAACTGTTTCTACTCTGACACTGCTGTCCTTAGGTTTGGGTGTCTCTGCACAGGCTCAGGACACCGCTCCGAAAGATACGATTCTCATACTGGACGCCTCCGGATCGATGTGGGGACAGATCGACGGTGTGAACAAAATCGTCATCGCGAAAGACACCATAGAGACACTGGTACGCGGACTGCCTGCTGAGCGGCGCTTAGGACTGGTCGCCTATGGTCATCGCAAAAAGGGCGATTGCAGCGATATTGAGACAATCGCGGATGTTGGTGCAGACCGAAAAACCGTCATCAAGAAAATCCGGGAGCTATCGCCCAAAGGCAAAACTCCCCTGACGAAATCCGTCGAACACGCTGCCACGGAATTAAATTATACGGAAAACGCTGCGACAGTTATTCTGGTTTCAGATGGCTTAGAAAACTGCGCGGCTGACCCGTGTGCTCTAGCGCGGACGCTTGAGGAGAATGGGTTAGATTTCACCGTTCACGTCGTCGGCTTCGATGTGACCGAAGATGAACGCAAAGGCCTTGTCTGTATTGCAAAAGAAACAGGCGGTCAGTTCCTATCGGCGGACAATGCCTTGCAATTGACCGAGGCTTTAACGCAGGTCGCGATGGTCGGCGCGGACGCCGAACCAGACGTCGGTGAACCCGTCGCCAAACCGCAAACAGTCTCGATCAAAGCCACGATCTTGAAAGGTGGACCGGAGATTCAACGCGATCTGAATTGGTCGGTCACAAATCTCGACACGGGCAAGGTCGTCTTCGAAGCCAACAAAGCAGGATATATTGATTTCGAAGTCACGCCCGGCGATTACACCGCCAGCGCCGTCTGGACTGGCTGGCCGCATAAAGACGGCCGCTACAAGGGCGACAAGAGCGGCAGCAAAGACTTTACAATTGCCGCAGCGCCGACTGTTGTCACTGTCCCAATCGACCTGGATATTCCTATAAAATTTGAAGCCGATCGCCAAGTTGCCGAGGGTCAACCCGTCAGCGTCACTTGGTCTGGACCGGATGATCTAAGCGTGACGATTTCAACCAATGCGCTGGATGATGGTCCGCGCGATAAGATCTATTTCAGCCCCGGACAGAAAGCCCGTGATGCGTTCGAAAAGGCGGCTAAGAAAGACGGTCTGGATATCGACAGCAATGGCGATGGCCAGTTCAATCAGGATGACGACGCCACAACCCTCATTGGCGGGCCGACAATCCCTGGGGAATATGAAGTCCGTTACACGCTAGATAAGCCCCTCGTCATTCTTGCACGCACGCCCCTGACAGTCACGGACACGGACTACACTGTCGATGCCCCGGACATCGTATCGGCGGCGTCGGAATTTGAAGTTGAATGGTCCGGCCCGTATCAGCGGGACGATTTTGTGACCATTATTGAAAAGGGTAGCGAGGACGTTTTCAGAAACGGTCGCACTGCGCGTCTGTCCGAAGGCAAACCAGCGATCTTGACTGCCCCGGAAGAGCCTGGCGACTATGAAGTGCGTTATATTCTGACCAATGGCTACACACTTTACGATGGTATGCAGCGGGTTGTTCAAGCCATAACGCCGATCACCGTTGAAGATGTGAACGCCAAGATAACAACACCCTCAACAGCAGTGGGGGGCTCAACGATAACACTCCAAATCGATACGCCCGGCGATAGCTGGGGGGACGATATGGTCTCCGTCGTGGAACCAGGCGCAGAGAAAACCAACTCAGATGCCCGTTTCGGCCTAAACCGTATCCAGAACGATGAAGGCGGGTTTGACATCCGCGTTCCGGCTCTTTCCGGCGAGTATGAAGTCGCTTATTTTCTCATGCCGGGCAGCAGAGTTATTGACCGCGAGCCGATCACAATCACTCAGGCAGAAGCCAATGTGGATGCCCCCGGCTCCATTAAAATGGGCACCGAATTCCAAATTTCTTATTCAGGCGACGGTTTCAAAGGTGATCGTCTTATCATCTGCCCAGCCGATACGCCGGACGATAAGATGTGGCAGTGGAACGCCAATTACGGTTCCTTCGCCAAGGCAGGAGAAACATCAGCGACAATTAGCATCAGTAAGGCCGAGCGGATATTCAAAGAGCCCGGCGACTATGAAATTCGCTACGTGACCGGACTGCAGAATATCGTGCTGGCCCGGGACGCATTCACGGTCACGGAATAACGACATGTGGAACGCTCACACTTTCACCTTCCTTCTATTTTCGGTCGTGATGGGTCTACCGAGCGCAGCATTCGGACAGGCCAAATCCTGCTGCAACATGCAAACGGGTGAATTTCTTTCGATCCCGAAAAGTGAGTGTGACGCAAAACCGGGGCATATCAGCTACCCGCCTGCCAAGCCCGAAGACGCGATGAAGGCAATGGTCTGTTTCCAAGGGGTCAGTCAGCAAGCGAACGATCAGCTCCAACAATATGGCATCAATATTCCTGGCGTCACATCTCCGGCCTTCCCAGATGTCGAGCCGGGTGAGACACCCACGGAAGCTGACATTCAGGGCATGGTTGATGACCTGCTCTCGCCTAAGACTGTCGCGGCTCAACAGTTTCAATGTTGCAATTCAAATAGCGGCAAGTTTTCCGAGCTGATGAGCGAAGACCTGTGTCTTGCTAAAGGCCAAGCCTTTTTCCCAGACACGCCTGAATATTTATCTGAGACCCAAGTTTGCCGCGGGAGCAGTGGCGGAGGCGGCGCGTGGAATGACGAGGACTATGAGGACAATATCGACAATGGGGGTATGGAAAACTGGCGTGACGAGAACCGGCCTAACAGTTTCACCACCTTTGCCCCCGCGCCAGAACTAACCAAAGGGCAAGACATACAGTTTCAAGTCGCCTTTAAGGACACGGATGCCCATACAGGCGACTTCAGCTTGAGACTGAAAAACGCCGACATCTTGCCTCAACTGCCGGCTGAAGCGACTGGCGCTGTGACATCCATTTTGGGATCAGCCAACGTCATGATGCCGGCGGGCGTAACAAGTTGCACGGAACCTTGCGCAATTGAGAAAAAGAACCCCAGTGTCGGAAACAGCCAAGCGGCCGCCGTCAAAGTTTTTGGGTCCTTGGATGCAAGCAATATCCAGTCCCATGTTTGCGGCGCCTATAAAGGCTATATTGGGGCTGCAGATGGCCTGAACGTCTCAGTCTCTATATTCAGCGGGTCAGACATTTCTGGACAAGCCAACAGAACATTTACGCGTAATGCGGCAGACTGGATAAAGTTCGCAATACCCGTCACAGTCGTGCCCGGACAATCCCTCCCTGAGACAGGTAAGGTCGGAATATCCGCGCGCTTTGAAAGCCGAGTCGGACTTATGATGGGCTGGAACGCTAGCCCGCTTAGCGAAGCTAAAGTCGATAGTCTGCACTTCTGCGAACCGATGGGGATGACTGCCTATCACCCCAAAGTCATTGCGCTGAATACGAATAGCGAGATCCCTGATGACGAAGAAGACACTGTTGGCGTGCAGACCTTCGTCAATTTGGACAATGATGATGCGGACGGCAAATATGACCATCAAGATGACCGCGTTGACGGTGATAATGAATTGGTGCGGCTGAAAGTCTTCTTACCCAGAGACTCGTTGGGCGACGTACGATTGAACGCCAGTCAATATGGCTCTGATGTTTATAAGCTTTGGGATGACCCCGATAAGTTTGAGGAATTTAAGGACGTCAACGACGACTTCGACGTCTCCGAACTTTTGACAGACATATCAGCGGACGGTTCTTCCATCCAACGTGAGATTTGGGTTGAAGCCCTCAAGCCAAGTCAGAAACCCGGTGATATAGAGTTTGAATTCCTTTTCACAAATTCACGCGGTGACGGGAATGAGTTTGAGGACAGAGTCGTCTTCACCTCGCTCTCCATCGAAAACATCAAATTCAAAGGCAAGCAAAACTCCGTCAATGACGATGATATGCTGGACGAAGATCCGAACTTTGAATTTTACGGTGATGAAAAACTGTTCCGCGTCTTTCCTGGAAAACGGTGGGCTGGCAGCAAGCCAGAGGATGAAGCTCGAAATATCGTCGATGTCGAAGTCACTCTGAATGTCAAGCCGACGCGCCCTGTCCCGCTCTATTTCCGAGCCCTTGACGTCGATGATCCGAGCGCGTGGGACGGCGAAGTCGACAATCTTGATGACGATGAAGACAATCGTGGAACCGAACCCAATATTTGGGGTGGATTTACTCAGACTTCTGAAGAGCATCTTGAACTCGAGTTTGATGACATCAAGAAGAGCTTCGAATTTCAGGTCACTATGCAACCGGGCGACAATTTCCGTATAGTCGGGAGCGGCGACTTGCTGACCCTAATGGCGCTGGAGAATAAAGACAGTAAGCTTCTGAACTATAGCTTTGAACACCTTCTTTGGATCTATGACCCCGATGTATTGAGCGCTAACGAGAATCCAGATGAAGCCCGAATTCCTGAACATGGTCTTTATGTCAGCGACGTCCTGACGGTTTGGCGTAAACTCTATATTGAGCTCGATACCATGGCTCCGGTTACCGACAATGAACGGTTGGAAGCCAAGATCGTGCGGATCGACCCGGCCCGTGATCATGAAATATCCGACGGAAAAAAAGGGACCATTCGCTATCCCCAACAAGCAGTCATCATCGACAAGAATCTTTATGATGAATTGCCAGAGGAATCCCAGTCAGGCCGGGCGGGCTACAAAAACAACTTCTCACCTGGAAAGCTGACTGTGAATGGCGTGAATTACAACATCACAGCCAGTACCGCCTATGGGTCCGGAGGCGACCGGATCACGATTGCCCGGCTTCCCGGAAAGCCAGAGCTTGTCACTGAAGACTGGGGAAAGACCGTACAGCTTCAAGATGACGACACGTTGAAGAACGATGACCCCTTACCGCCGATAGATATGAGTTTGATGAGAGAGGCTTATGAGCCAGCCTACATCCTGCCCGTCTGGGACGATAGCGAAGTGCCGAATGCAACTCCGGAAATCCCTTTTATGCTGCATATGAAATCGGACCAAACCCCATATTTGCGGAAAGTCATCCGCAAGGGATTTGACGGCTGGGTATATCACGATGAGCCCGATATCTGGCTGGTCTATCTGTTACATGCCTATCAGGGCAAACTGGATGAAGATGGGGACGGCGAAGCTGGTGTCTCGGGCCTATCCGGGATCGCTGACAGTGTCAGCTGTGATGGCGATAACGGGTTTGGTGCCATCGTTTTTTACGAGTCTGGTCGCGAAACCGGAAAGAATTACGCCTTTGCAGGGACTGGCAAAGGTTGGCAGTTGAAAGACGCCGTCGTGCATGAGATCGCGCATCTCTTCTCCGGCCTGCATGAGGACGGCGGCATGATGGGCTATGATGACGTGAAGTCTGACGAGTTCGAGCCCGTCACGCTGGACAAGATGCGCCGCTGTGAGCACCCTTAGGACTATCCATTTAATGAAGTATTTTTTGCCTCTTTTGGCGCTCTGCGCCTTTACAACCCCGGTATCCGCGCAGGACTTCCATACTGACCCCTCTTGCTGGGCCAGCCCGCGCATTTATCATAGCGGTATACCGTCCACGGATATCGCCCAGCGCATTGAGCGCACACCGGATGTCACGCGGGAACCGCGCGACATTTCTGTGGTATCGCCGAACGGGGCTTATAAAGCTTGGGTCGAATTACCCAATGCGCCCATTGGTAATCTCGCCGATCAGGTCCTCTATATTTATACGGAACAGGACCGGGTCACCCGCTTCTATATCGAGCAGGCGCAGGTACCGCTGACACCGCGTTGGATCAGTGAAAAGCTGGTGTTTGTAAGAGTGGTGTGGGGACGGTCGGTCTTCACCGACATGATAATTGATGCCGAGAGCGGTGAAATCCTATATGAAGAAGAGGCTCGCGCTGGGCAGAATGCGTTTGAGCAATATAAGCAAGTCTGCGGAAACACATGTCCCTGCGATCCGAGTGTCCTGACATCTGTCACGCCGCCTGTTTCGGTTCCGGCAGCAGGCGAAGTCATTGGACTCTTACAGCTCAACACTGTCCTCAATCATGACGATGACGCAAGTTCATATAATAAGACGGTCAAAGCTCCCTTGTCGGTCTATGTCGACATTGCGGGCGATAAAGTCGAAATCACTAAAGTATCTTATGCGGACGCAATTCTGACGGATGACAATGGTGAGTGGGAGTCAGCTCAAGTCTACGGGCGCGAACCCGGATGGTTTCAAATCGGTTTGGCCGGCAATGGCCAGCGCAAAGTGTGGGTGAAAGAGGCAGATACGCAAGGCTTCATCTCCATGCCCGAACAGTTGCAAAGTAGTCTCGCTTTTCTCGGAAAACATTGGGACGGCCGCGTTTGGGCATCACCCAGCGGTGACGGCGGCTACAGCATATCGGCACTGCACACACGTGCAGCCGAGAAGCCAGAATACGCCATCGATGTAATTGACATCAAGAATACCAAGACAGGCCCATGGCTCAAGGTAACAATCAAAAGAGACGATGATTGCACTCGGGATCAAAACACGATCGTCGATCAAGGCTGGGTGCCCGCATGGTCATCAGAAGGAAAACTCGTTGCTGAGTATTTCCCGAGAGGCTGTTAGACGGGTTCGTATGGAACTTGGCTTTCAAAGGTGTTGTCAGCTTAAATTCCCTTCTCCATGAACAAAATTGGCATTGTCAGCTTAAACGCCTCAGACTGTCGATTAGTAAAGCGGCCAGCCCTACGGAACGATCAACTCACGCCACTCGGCGAGTGACGCGTCGCGCATTGCTTTGAAACGAGATCTGCCTTCAAGGTGTCTCTGATGATTGAAGTGGTTGTAGATCGAGGCGTGAATTGAGGTAAACTTCTGTAGCGTCGAGGTCTGCCTGAACCGTGTCATTGCCCGTTCTAGTCTTCGGAACGGTCGGTGCGAGTTCTCAGCTCGATTGTTGGCATACTGCTCGGTGTTCTGTCGTTCTTGGCTGCCGATTTCGCGCATGGCAGCGCCGTAAGACCGGAGCTTGTCTGTGACGACCATTAGTGGTGAACCAAACCGCTTCATCGCCTTCTTCAAAAACCGGAGCGCCGCGAGTTTATCCCGTTTCTTGGTGACATAACATTCAAGAACTTCGCCTTCATGATCGACGGCACGCCATAGGTAATGTTGGACCCCGTTGATCTTCACAAAGACTTCGTCGAGGTGCCATTTCCATTGCGTATGTTGGCGTAGATATATCGACCTCTTCGACCGGATCTGCTTTGCGAATACCGGGCCGAAACGATCGACCCAAAACCGGATACTTTCGTGGCACACGCTAATGCCGCGTTCGTGAAGGAGATCTTCGACATTTCTCAGCGATAATGGAAAGCGGACGTACATCATGACCGCGAGTTGGATGACTTCACGAGACGTTTTGAAATATCGAAACGGATCATGGGTCATTTGCGGCCCATAACACATTCCCTGAAACACGTTTTCCTCTGACAATGCCGTCAACCGCGCTCACGAAGAAAGCCCTCCACGTTTCGAAGCGAGAGCGGGAAGCGGACATTCTTCATCACGGCCAGCTGGATCACTCACAGGGTATTTTGAATAACGGAGAGGATTTTGCGTCAAGGCTTGCCCCTAGAACATCACCTCAGCCATATTTTTCCCTAATAATGCCCACACCTTGCCACTAGTCGGCTATTTTGTATGGTTCCCGGTTATGCTTTATCCAACCATCGAAACTACATCAGAGCTTCTTTCTTATGTTTCACATATTGAAGGAGAGGCCGTGATGGCGTTGACCGCACCTTTCATTTCGCTGCCTAAAGACAGCTCTAGATCAAGAAAAAAACAAACCATAACAATCCGAGTTTTCCTTATTGCTAAGGCGTCTGAAGGCCCTGGCTATCGGGGTGTCGTTTCAGCAAGGAGCATACAACGCATAGAAGGGCTCAGTAACCCTGATAAACTTCGTGAATGGCTGGCGGGTGTGGCCTCAGAATCTAACGGTTTCTACGCCCATATATATGAACGTGACGCCGCCGAGAAAGACGCGATCTGGCAGCATCTCAAGTGGTGAGGTGCTATTGAAGCCATTTGGTCCATAAGCGAACTGTCAAAGGAAAAGCATGAGACGAGTTCCTCGCAGACCCAAATTTTGCATGTTGTTCAATCACAGAAAATGAAGCCGTCATATATTACTATTAAGTTCGTAATTTCACCGTCCATTGCGAATAAAATGTGCCGATAGCCGCCCCCTCCTCTGACAAAATCGCCACGTCTGCATTGAAAGTAACTTTACGGTCAGTCTTCAACCTGTCCTGAAGGTCACCCAGTTTGGATCCAATTACGGCTGTAGCAGTTATCCGGCGAGAAGCAGGCCTTTGGAGTTTGATCGACATTTCGGTAGGAAAGGCTTTCATATTGAGCATGAATGGGGCGAACCCGCCTGCGACGGCCCCACCAGCCGCGGTTTCGGCGAGTGTAAATATTGCTCCCGCATGGACAGACCCCATGTGATTGGTGGTTTCGGGCGCTTGGGTGAGCTCCGTCGTCGCGCTCCCTGCACTGACATTGAGCAGTGATATCTTCGTGTGACGAGCGAAAGGCACAGTGGTCGCCATTGAGTCTCGGATCATCTCGTAGACACTCACGTCACAGCCTCCGGCCTTTTGGATTGTTCCCACGTCTTAGGTTTATCCGAAGGCGTGAAGGTTGAGACTTTGACAAGTTCCCCCTCCAGCTTCTCATCCTTAAAGACAGAGCTTAACTTCGCACTGGGAAAGACGCGAGGCCAGACAAGGGGATAATCCTTCGAATAGAGAGGGGCGCCTTCGTCAGGTTTATCGATCAGATAAGGCTGCACCATTGCACCGGGACGGTCGCAATAGACAATATCGTCGCCGCAATACCGCAGCGAAACAGCACGTCGGACTTGATTCTTGCTCATGTTCCCGCGCGAGCCGTGAACAGTCATGACGTGATGAATGATGACATCACCGGGTTCGACATCAAAACTGATAATGTCGTAATCACTGCGGTTGGCCTCAATATCTGGCAAGCGGTCGAACGGAGACAGGGGGTGCGACGATTGCGAGATCAGGACGTTTGGTGCGTAGGCTTCTTGCCAATGATGAGACCCGCGAATGTACTCCATCGATCCCGTTTCCTCCGTCACCGGATCAAGCGGGATCCAGACGATGCAGCACTTCGATCCGCTGATTTGAAAATAGCCGTAGTCCTGATGAAAAGTCGTGCGTTGCGGCGTTAGCGGTGCTTTCACGAACGTCGTATCTTCCCAGAAGTTGAGCGTGGTCGACTCCAGGAGCTGCGCTGTGAGGCTCGGCAGAGACGAATCTAGGGCGACGGATCGAATGCCCTCATAAAAACGCCATCCTGCTGCATCATAAAAGAATTTCCCATCGCCATTAGCGCTTAGCGTTTCGGAAGCGTTGCGTTCCGAAAGTTCTCGAATGGGTCTTGCCGCTTCATCATAATCAAGGATCATTTGAAGGTCAGAGATATCGAAACGATCAGCCTTACCGACGTCGATATTTCCGGCGGCGACGCCCCCATCCGGCGTCCAGACTTGTCGAGCCAAATCTTCAAAATCATAAGCCGTGGAGGACTGTTTAAGCCCGACCATTTGCTGCGCTACATCGGTTCGCAAAGCCTTGATTTCCTCTGCATCAATGACGTGTCTTAAACAAACCACCCCGTCCCTCTTGAACGCTTTCAAATCCCGAGGGGACAACTCAACATCGAATGGAAATGCCCTCGACATTATACGCGTTCCAATTCTGCTTTTGCGATTTCAGCAACTGCTTCCCGGAAAAGCTCGCGGGCCAGCAAGCTCGTGGACGATCTCGTGAGAAGTATCCGCATTTCCTCAAGCAAAGAAACGTCCTCATGTGACGTTGAGGCAACCATAAACCGAATGCGTTGCGGAAGCTTATCGGACCCATGATCTGCGGATTGGTAGAGTTCGTCAGCCGAATCTAAATCCAAACTATTGGTGTGTGAATTTCCGCCCATGACGCCTACCCGTAAACAGTGGCCACGTCGCGCGGCGTTGGTTTTATCCAGTCTTCTCTCGGAACAAACGAGTGACGATCAAGGGGGGTATGGAAGTGACCTATTGGTCCCTTCATGTTTGCAAATGCGTAGGCTTTGTCGAGACATTCTTGAGTCACATCACAGGTAATCGCGATATAGTGCTCATCATCCTCTGGGTAATAGCGCGGCTCGCCCAGTGGCCGGGTCCGAGACAAATAGGCTGCAAGTTTATAATGCTTCTGATAGGTCAGAACCGTCAACATCTCGATCCCGTTCGCGAGCGCAAATTCGTTCACGGCAATGAGAACTCGCGCTCGTGCTCGAATGAATTCTTCCTGCGTGGTTCGAGTCTTTGAGACGAGATAACGGGAGTGTTCGTAGATGTTCGCACCGCGGGGAACGACGCCGTCATCTACGAACTCGGGGAAAACATCTAACAACAGGTGAGGCGCAGTTGTTGGGTTTAGGCGAGATGAGGCAATGAGCCGGCCATCGGGCCCATGATCAAGAAAATAGATCGTTTCCTCAGTGTCATATGCATCAATATCGTAACCGCCTGCAGCATTAGGCAATGTCCAGCCCATCTCTCCGACAGCGACGTCATGTCGAAAACGGAACATCTCATCGAGTTCTGATCGGTAGAGACTGCGGTTTGAGGCTGTAACGATGCTGACCATACTGTCTCCCTATCCAGTGGAGACAAAGCATCATTACGATGATCCGGATATTACTCGAACGGGTAGTATTGATGCCACCGTTGGGTTTGCCTAGGGTAAGATATCGCCAGCCCGCATCGTTTTCATGACCGAATGGGCGCGATTGGCAGACTGCGTTTTTAGCATAATGCTCTTCATATGGGCTTTGATCGTGTCCTCAGACACACCCAAAATTTCGCTCGTTTCCCAATTGGTTTTACCTGCCGCGATATAGTGCATCACCTCGGTCTCTCGTGCCGTAAGGATGTAAGGCTTTGCTTCGGGAACAGCGTCGACTAGATCGAGAAGCCTAGTGTAAGCATGGATTGCGACGATTTCGATCGCGGCGATGTCCGCCTGCGAAAAGCGCGGATCAGCATGACTTAGGGTGATCAAGCCTGTCGGCATGCCCGGAATGGCAACAGGAACCGCCATGCCTTTATCCAATGCAAAATCACGCCCTGTATCAAGAACCCTGCGTCCAACTTTGTCAGCACGGTCATAAGCGTTCTGCCAGGTGAACGCGTTACGTGCAGCGATCCCATACCGCGTAATCGGATCGATCATAATAAAATTTTTGTCGAACCAGAGCTGGAGATACTCCTCTGGGAAATCGGTAGCGCCGAAGCTCGAGATAGGCGCGTTCAAGGTTGCCGGGTTAAGAAGTGGACCAATCCCGATATGCTCGAAACCGCGCGTCTGCATAAAGACCCGCATAGCTTCCAGCAGGGACTCTGTCTCGGCCGCGGCCTCTATGCGATCTATGACCGACCCTAGTTCGGACAGCGTTTGTAAGTCCCAGCCCATCGCCCCACTCAGTGATTATGGATAGCTTAATCAGAGTTGAGATGGTCTGTCATGCCCCAACGATAGAATGTCGTTTCAGACTTGAGCCGATTGCGAAGTCACCTCCGTTACAAGTCGTCAGCCTCGATGCTCGCGGCGGCATCAGGCTTCGATCATGTTCACTCGGCTTATCGTGACAAAATCAGTAGGCTACCGAATAGATGTTAGCCAACAGAACGGTTTGGAACAACCTCAACAACCTTCTTTCCCTCGACCCTGAAAACCCGATCGCATCCCACAATCGCAGCTTCGCGGTGCGCGACCGTCACTTGTGTTATCTTGAGCTTTGTAAGAACCCGTATGATCCATTTCTCAGAGTCTGCATCCAGATTGGCCGTCCCCTCATCCAAGAAAAGGATTCTCGGCTTGTTATAAAGCGCTCGCGCGAGAAGCACACGTTGCTTCTGCCCGCCGGACAGAATTGAGCCCATATCACCAATCAAGCTTTGATAGCCCATAGGCATAGCCATGATGTCATCGTGGACAGCTGCAGCCTGAGCGCACATCTCGACACGAGGAATGTTGATATCCGGATCGAAGAAACTAATATTGTCGTACAAGGATCCAGACATCAGTCGGTCGTCCTGCATGACAACCCCGATCTGATTACGGATAGCGCGTACGCCCGTCGCGGCCAGCGAGCGGCCATCGTAGAGAATCTCGCCTTCGATTGGCTTGTGCAAACCAATCATGAGCTTGAGCAATGTCGTTTTACCGCCCCCTGAAGGCCCCGTCAGCGCGACTCGCTCACCCGGTTCAATCGTCAGGTTCACCCCGTCCAAAACCCACGGCTCATTATCGCCGTAGCGAAACTTAAGTCCGCGCACTTCAATTTTGCCGCTGAGAGACTTACCAACCATAAGCGGTGCATCGATGCCCGCCTCTTGATCGGAGTAAACAATGTCAGCCAATCGTTCGAGGTGAAGGCCAACTGTTCGGAATGAGAAATAGAGACCGATCAGGGAATTGATCCGCCCACTAAACTGCCCGCGATAACTCTGAAACGCGAAAAACATGCCGAGTGTGAGCGTCTGATCGATGACAAGCATCGCGCCGACATAAAAAATACCGAGCTCCAACAGACCGAATAGCAGCCCATTCGCCGCCCCCGACCCTATTCCGAACCTTTGTAATCGCAAGCCGACATTCAGACTATCTGCATAAGCATTCTGCCAATGGGCATGACGATCCTGCTCGCGGCCAAAAATCTTGATGGCTCTTGCCCCACGAATGGTTTCAAGCCCAATCGTCTGTAAATCAGCATCCTTCTGTATCTGCTCTTCCGTGACTCGTATAACGTATGGAAACGTGATCAGCCGTGAGATCAACGACAACAGGATTACCCCGCAGACCATGCCCGCCAGCAAAGGTGAATAAAGGAAGATGACGATCCCCGTCACGACCGCCATGATCCCGTCCAATAGAACGGTGATGAAAGCCGACGTGAACAGGTTTTGAACCGGGCCAAGCGAGCCCATACGCGACATGATATCGCCAATATGACGCTTCTCGAAAAACTCGGCCTCAAGCCGCATCACATGCCGCAACATGTTGGAGCGCATCTGGTAGTTCAGCAGAGTACCAAAATACATGGTGATGTAGGATCGCAACACACCAATCGCCGTCTGAATCAACAGCAAAAGCGCAAAGCCCATGATAATGATTTTCAGAAACGCAATGTCCCCTTTGGCAATCGCTTCATCGACCACCAACTGGTTGATTAGAGGCGAAATGATCGAAAACACTTGTAAGATGACCGTGATCGCAATGATCTGCAGAATGACCGGAATAAAACCCGTCATCTTCGACCAAAGGTCGGTGATATGAACGCGCTCTTTTTCTTCCTTCGGTTCGAAATCGGGCGTCGGGGTCAGTTCCAGCGCAATTCCCGTAAAATGCTTGGACACTTCCGCAATGGGCAGGGTTCGCTTGCCGCGCGCTGGGTCATGAATGGTGATCTTTCGGGCGTTTGCACGTTTCAGCACAACATAATGGTTCAGACCCCAGTGCAAGATTGCAGGCGCTTTTAATTGGGGTAAATCCTCGAGATCGCAGCGTAGTCCTCGCGCGGACAGGCCAATCCGGTCAGCGGCAACGGATAGCGACTTAAGCGTTGCCCCCTTGGAGGAAACACTGAATATACGCCTCAGCTCTGACAGGGACGTTTGATACCCGTGATAGCCCGCGACCATAGCAAGGCAGGCAAGACCGCATTCAGCGGCTTCGGCCTGCAAAATCGTGGGTAGTTTGTTGTATCGAAAGAGTGACAGCCGCTCAGCCCCGACAATCCCGGCTAAAGGTGAACGGGATGAGGCGCTATGCTCTGGTTTATCTGACACAGAGTTCGTGCGCTTCCGTTAGATGCTGAGATCTAGTCTCGTCTCAGGCGAGTGATTTACTCCACCACACCGTCCACACGAATTTTGGTTAATTTTCATAAACTACCTTGACGTGTGATGGCGTTGCTGTCGATAGCTTTTGGTGCAAAATCGAGAAATGCAGCTGCACTCAGTTGCAAGATCGTGACGGCTGATCTGACAGGCGGATGTCTGCAGATAAAGAGTGTCGGGTTACAATTCGTACCCGATAGATCGAGAGACGAGCGCGTTGATTGAAGCCCAAGACGCTCGCCCCTCTACCCGAAGGCCTTATTTCTATACCAGAAACGGGCTTAACACGGCAATGAAAAGGAACACGCCATGTTGAGAGAATTGAACTTATGCGAAATGGAAATGGTAAGTGGAGGAAACGGACCGAACCCATGGTCTGACGGAGTACCCGCTAGCGTCACATACACTGATGGAACCCATTCGCTTCATACTACATTGGACGAAATTAACTCGCCTAGCGGTCAGTCTGGAAATACACCCATCTTTTCTTCCGAATACCACGACTTACAAGTCACCATAGGGGGAGACCCGCTTAACCCGGTTAATGTTGAAATGTCGACAGTGACAATTAACGTTAGCGAAATCGCAAGGCGCGTAATTGAATCAGTAACTGCCGGGAACGGGGACGTTGGCGAACTGGACCTTTCAGGTTGCCACAACCAATGTAACCATTAAAAGAAATTCCACCGCACGCCGTTTGCTTGCGGTGGATTTTTATTCAATGAAAAAACTTATTTTTACAGCAGTATGCATTTTTTGCGTAACAGTTCTGATAAACTCGATTTTTCTCGAGCTGCTCACGCAAAGCCTCAATAGAACTTTGATCTCGCCAGAAATCGCATTTTTCGGAGGCTTTACAGAAGAGGTGTTGCGAGCATTGATTGGATTTTCTCTCATACATCTGTATTGGAAGGAAAATGACTTTATTGAAACTAAAGTATTTCATTTAATTATTATTACATCTTTGCTATTTTCAATTATTGAAAATAGCAAACACATATCAGAAATTACTCGCCTCACCCTTAGTTCGTACAGCAGTGAATTTACAACAGTGTTGATTGTGCTTGCATTAGCTGCCTCTCAAATCGTGTTTCACTACATATACTTTTCTGCTTCATTGCGCACGACAATCAGAAAAAATGTGCCGCTACTTCTTTCGATATCTTTTCTTCATGGCGCTTATAACATAGCGGCATCACAGTTACCTTACTCATACAACGATAGAAAAACGATGATCATGGTACTATCCTCGAAAATATTTTTTATTCTCTGCGCTTATATGTTATCTTTTAAATTTTTACTTCGTTCAAACAGAATAGATATTTAGAGGGTTGGTTGAGTTGTGAGATTTTGAACTTTTTGTCTCATTTTTTTACACCTTTGGGTCTAATATTACACGCCTCCAATCCCGACCTTTTAGGCCTGTTTCAACCTTTGAAAGTAAAAATCGACATAAGGATGGATCATGTTGCTCTTTCGACGTGAAGCGCTAGATCAAAAAAGCCGGAAACTTTTCGGCGAAGTCATCCTTGTGCAGCCACTTGGCTTCTTCGTTATGACCTGTGTTTTCTTCGCTTTGACCATCGTAATGGTCTGGTTCTTGTCGGCTCGTGAATATACGCGCAAAGAAACCGTGATGGGTTATATTGCGCCCTCCTCTGGGCTCACTGTGATCCGGGCGGATCGGGGTGGGCGGTTGGTTCAATTATTTGTCTCAGAGGGTATGGCGGTCGAAGCCGGAACTCCGCTGTTCGAGAGCCGGATCGATGTCGACACGATGGATGGTTATGTCTCAGAGCGACAGTTGAAGAGCTTTGAGGTTCGCCTATCCGAATTGCGCGATCAGGCCGCCACCATAGAAGATCGGTTCGCAGCGGACGCCAATCGGATGCGAGACCAATCCGAAAACATGCGGCAGGAACTAGATGGTTTAACCCATCGACGCACTCTGCAAGCAGAAGCGGTCACATTATCTCGCGCCCGCCGTACCAAGATGGAACGGTTGTTAGTTGATGATGTCGTCTCTCAGATCGAGGTGGATCAGGCCCGGACAGACGACATTAATCAGGCGCTCGCATTGGCGTCCATTGATCAACAAATCGTCGCGAGGCGCGGTACACTGACGGATACGTCCCATGCCCTGATGGCCCTTGAGCCCGCTAAAGATCGCGAACAATCACAGCTGAGACAGCAAATCGCTCAGTTAGAAGAAAGCCGGACGGCTTTACAAGCCACATCCAGCTACGCTGTTCGTAGCCCCGTGTCGGGACAGATCACCGCGCTACAGGGCAATGTCGGGCAGAGCCTGCAACCCAGCGCGCCCATTGTGGTCATAATGCCCGATAATGCCGAGTTGATGGCTATCTTATTAGCACCGACCCGCTCCGCTGGCTTTTTGAAGCCCGGTCAGGATGTCAACCTGCTGGTTGATGCCTTCCCTTATCAAAAGTTCGGCATTCAGAGTGGCCGCGTGTCGGAAATTTCCGAAACACCCTACAGACCCGGCGAACTAGATGCGCCCGTCGCGTTTGATCAACCTGTTTATCAGATCAAAGTCGCCCTCAACAAAGCGACCGTGGCAGCATATGGCGAGGAAGTCCCCCTCAAGCCCGGCATGACCCTGCAAGGTGACATCGTCACAGATCGTCGGTCTTTGGTCGAATGGATGCTAGACCCGCTATTTTCATTGCGGCGGAGCTAGAAGCGTTGTCGGAGAAACCTGCTCTTTGTTGAAGGTTTGTTGGACTAAGTTCCGCACTCGATCAGCCTAATTCCGGCATTGTCAGCTTAAACCACGACAGCCGTGTTTCCTACAATATCAGCCCGCCCCTAGACTGCGGTCAACTCACGCCACTCGTTGAGTGATGCGTCACGCATCGCTTTGAAGCGGGTCCGGCTTTCGAGATGTCTTTGATGGTTGAAGTGATTGTAGACTGAGGCGTGTGTTGAGGTGAACTTCTGGAGTGTAGAGGTTTGTCTAAACCGCGTCATGGCATGCTCTCGTCGTCGGAACGGACGACGTGAATTCTCCGCCCGATTGTTGGCATATTGCTCTGTGTTTTGGAGATTTTGGATGCCGATATCACGCATGGCAGCGCCGTAAGAGCGGAGCCGGTCGGTGACGATTATACGTGGCGGACCATAGTGCTTCATCGCTTTCTTTAGGAACCGCAAAGCCGCGATTTTATCCCGTTTTTTAGTGACGAAACACTCTAGGACCTCACCCTCATGATCGACGGCACGCCACAAATAGTGCTGGGCGCCGTTGATCTTCACAAACACCTCGTCGAGATGCCATTGCCATTGCGTGTATTGGCGAAGGTCTGCCGAACGTCGCGATCGGATCTGCTTCGCGAAGACCGGTCCAAACCGGTCGACCCAGAGGCGGATACTCTCGTGACAGACGTCGATACCGCGCTCATGAAGCAGGTCTTCCACATTTCTCAGCGACAGAGGAAAGCGAACATACATCATCACCGCCAGTTGAATCACTTCGCGGGATGTTTTGAAGTATCGAAATGGGTTGTGGGTCATGCGAAAACCCTATCACATCGCTTCAAGCGCAAGTTCCACTGACAATGCCCTTCAATGGCATTTCCCCCGAAAATGCCTTCCTGAATGTAAACCGCTTAACTTTTTGAATTTCAGATTACACTCTACGCTCCGGAAGATTTTGATGTGTTCGCACTTTTCCGCGTTCACTCAATCCTCTGGGGAGAATGCAATGTCCGAGACCGCTGTCTGGCACCTGGCCGATATATGGGAAGTTGTTGCAAACGCTGTTCCGGACTCTTTGGCAGTCGTCTTTGAAGAGGAACGTTTGAGTTGGCGCGAATACGAAGCCCAAGCGGCGCGGCTGGCGCAGGTCTTTGTCGACGCAGGCCTCAAGACCGGTGCCAAGGTCTCAATCTATTCTTACAACAGCGTCGAATATCTTGTCGCCCAGTTCGCGGCGTTCAAGGCGCGGCTTTGCCCTATCAACGTCAACTACCGCTATCTCGAAACCGAACTCGCTCACGTCATCACCAACAGCGACAGCGAGGCAATCGTCTATCAGAGCGAGTTTGCGCCGCGGTTGGCTGCTATTCGCGACCATCTTGAGGACGTGAAATTGTTTTTAGAGGTCGGCGAGAGCGCTCCGCAGCTTGAAGGCGCAAAATCCTATAATCAGGCGCTTTCAAGCGCCGCGCCTATGCCCGTTATCCAACGGTCTAACGATGACATCTATATGCTCTATACAGGCGGCACGACGGGTCTGCCGAAAGGCGTGATGTATGATCACAAGACCTTTTCCAGCTCACTTATAATGAAGGCTTGTCAGCTCCGCGGTCTACCAATTCCGAAAAACCCGGCCGAACTTGTCCCGATTGTCCAATCACTCGCTGAAGCAGGGGCCTCGCCCATATGCCTGCCAGCGTGTCCGCTGATGCACGGCACAGGCATGTGGGTTGGTGTCGTGATCCCGCATTCTTTGGGTGGACGTGCCGTCTTGTTCGACAACCGCAGATTTGACCCCGATGGACTTTTGACATTGATCCAAAACGAAAGAGTTCAGGAGGTCGTTATTGTCGGTGATGTCTTCGCTAAACCTATGGCAACAGCTTTGAATGCCGCCAAAGCGGCTGGCAAGGCTTACGACATGTCAGCCATGAAAATGGTCAACTCATCCGGCGTCATGTTTTCCTCCGAAGCCAAGCGAGATATCCTGCAACATATGGATGTCACCATCTTCGACAGTATGGGGTCAACCGAGGGCAGCATTGGTGTTTCGGTCGGCTCACGTGACACGATGAAAAGCGACCAGACGGCGCGCTTCCGGCTATCGCCAACATCCAGAGTTATTACTGAAGACGGCCGCGAAATTAAACCGGGTTCTGGCGAGGCCGGAATGCTCTGTAATGGCGGCATGGTTCCGATTGGATATTATAAGGATGAGGCTAAGAGCGCCGAAACATTTCGGACCTTTGACGGTGTTCGTTATTCAGTCCCTGGCGACTATGCGATCTTGGAAGAGGACGGAACGATCACCCTTCTTGGTCGCGGCTCAACCTGCGTAAATAGTGGCGGCGAAAAGATCTTCCCTGAAGAAGTTGAAGAGGCGATCAAGTCGTTCGGAGCCGTCTATGACTGTCTAGTTGTGGGTGTCCCCGATGAGCGGTTCGGCCAAGCTGTCACAGCTGTTTTCTCAGCAAACAAAGGCGAAACCATTGCTGACGCTGATCTGAAAGCTCACGTCCGCGGACTATTGGCGGACTATAAGGCTCCCCGTCATTATATTCTGACGAACACTGTCCCTCGCGCTGACAATGGCAAAGCCAATTACAAAGATGCGAAAGCGATCGCAATGAACAAACTCGGAATGAACTAAACGTTCCGAGTGGCTCAAGATCAATTGTAAAGAGGTTTGCTTTTTCTATCTACTCCATCAGCCTAGGGTCCCTTCTAAGAAATTCTAAAGGGACGTAGACATGGAACAGATGCAAGGGCTGGACGCTACTTTTGCGGCTTTAGAATCACCCGCCGCGCCTGTACATGTTGGCTCGATCTTCATCTATGATCCCAGCACAGCACCGGACGGCTTCGTTCGGTTCAAGGACATTATCGATTTCGTTGACAACAGACTTCAGTTGTCAAAGACGCTGCGGCAAAAAATGGTCAAGGTTCCGTTCGGGGTCGACTACCCTTACTGGGTTCAGGACTCCAGCTTCGACCTTGAATATCATATCCGGCATATTGCCCTGCCCAAACCCGGAGACTGGCGCCAACTCTGTATTCAGGCTGCACGCATCTTCGCTCGTCCGCTCGACCTGAGCCGTCCACCTTGGGAAATGACTGTCATCGAAGGCCTCGACAATATCGATGGCGTTCCAAAAGGGTCGTACGCAATTTTATCCAAAGTTCACCATGTTGCCATCGACGGTATGTCGGGTGTGGACCTGATGCACGCGACACATACGTTGCACCCATCTCGCGACCCGCTCGAAACGATAGATGAGTGGAAACCCGAGGCTACGCCAGCTCAGCTTGAGTTGCTCACTCGTGGACTACTGAGGACCTACACGCTGCCATTCAGGCAAACTAAGGCGCTAGTCCAGTCGGTACCAGGGGCGTATCGAGCTGTACGCGGTCTCGTAAAACGGGACTACGATCTAAAGGCCGTCATCGAAACACCGAAAACGCGATTTGGAGGATGCATCTCCCCGCACCGTGTTTTCGGCGCACAAGCCTTCGATCTGGACGAGATCCAGTCCATGCGCTCCATGGCCCCTGGTTCAAAAATGAATGATATCATGCTGTCTGTAGTCGGTGGCGCAATGCGTCATTACCTCAGCGCCAAAAACGAACTTCCTGACACGTCTGTAACAGCAATGGCGCCTATCTCGGTTAGGACCGAGAAAGAAAAAAACACGATGGGTAATCAGATTGCGGCGATGTATGTGCCGCTCGGATCACACATAGAATCCGTTGAGCAACGCTTGGCCTACGTCGTCGAAGAGACCGTCAAAGCCAAGGGGCTGACTGATGCTCTTGGGGCCCGTCAGATATCCGAGATCGCAAAGCTATCACCTAACTTTGTCACGAACATAGGCACCCAACTCTATCAGCGCTTCAATCTGGCAAACAAGACGCGCGCCTTAGTCAACACCGTTGTCACGAACGTTCCTGGACCGCCCATCCCACTCTACTCAGCGGGTGCTCAAGCTGTCGGTGTGTATGGCATGTTGTGCCTAATGGACGGCCTTAGGCTCGGCCACATCGTCCACACCTACCAGAAGGAAGTCACGCTTTCCTTCACCGCCTGCCGTGAGGCCATGCCTGATCCAGACTTCTACGATACCTGTGTCCAAAAGAGTTTCGCGGAACATCGTAAAGCGTTTTCCGCTTTTTCGAAGGGTTCAGATCAAGATGCGGCGAAGACACCGCAAGACAAGAAGAAGAGTAAGAGCGCCAGAGGCAAATCGACGTCATGACCCACAAGTACAAGCACCGCGCACCAAACTTACTCTACACAGCCTTAGAAGGTCGATGGGTCATGGAAATGGCGTCGCATTATGGCTCCCGGCGTTGGTTGCGGAAACTACCAAAGGGCGATGGCCATACCGTCATCGTGTTTCCAGGTTTTATGACAAGCGAATTCTCAACTCGTCAAATGCGAAATCTTCTTAAAGACCTCGGTTACGACGTGCGCGACTGGGGCATGGGCAGAAATCTGCGCTTTAACTCTGACGTCGAACAGGAAATGCGCACAATGGTCGCGAAGACGGCGAAGGAGGTCGGCGCAAAAGTCTCCTTGGTCGGATGGAGTTTAGGCGGTGTGTTTGCCCGAGAAATCGCGCGCGCCATGCCAGAAAATGTCAGAACGGTCGTGACGCTCGGCAGTCCAATCACCGGAGCACGACACGCTGCCTTGGCAAGGCCTGTGTTCGAATTCCTCAATGGTAAACCTGACCCTGAACTTGAATCGCGTATCGACGAGATGCATGTGGCTCCGCCCGTTCCTACGACCGCTGTTTACTCTAAAACAGACGGCATCGTGCACTGGCACGGCGCGTTACAGGAAGAAGGCGATCAGGCCGAAAATATCCGCGTTCCGGCCAGCCACTTGGGCATGGGCACAAATCCACTGGTCATGAATATTCTCGCCGACCGACTGTCTCAGCCCAAAGATGAATGGAAGAAATTCAGCATGCGGGGATTGCGAAAGTTCGTCTATCGCAAGCCAACTGCCATGAAGCGACAGCTCGGCGACTTCTACTGAGCCTAGAGCTGCTGCGCGTCGTCCACAACGATTTCTGCGCCTGTCACACTCTTGGATGCGCGTGAGCAGAGAAAGTTGATGACACCGTCGAGATCCTCTTGATCCACAAGCCGTCGACGGGGGAAGCTTTTCATAAACATTTTGCCCCGGTCCGAGTCGAAGACATCGCCGGTCAGCTCTGTATGAATATACCCCGGCAGCACCATATTGACGTTGATACCCAGCCTTGCCCATTCCAACGCCATGACCTTACCCATCTGGCTAACCGCCGCTTTCGTCGCTGAGTAAGCGGACACACCGGGCGTGACCTTCTTCGCTGTTACAGACGAAATAATGATCACACGCCCGTCTTGATCTTCGCGCCGGTCAATCTTGCTGATCCGGCGAGCTCCTTCCCGAGCGGTTAGAAACACACCCCGTAAATTGACGGCGACCGTCATGTCGAACGCGTCAATGTCAAGCTCCAGAGCCATGCCGTCCGCCGAAGCACCCGCATTCGCGATCACGCAGTCCACGCGGCCAAAACGCGCTTCCGCTGCATCAAACGCCGCAACGACGGACGCTTCACTTGTGACATCCATGGATGCGGCCATCGCCTCCCCACCTTGCGACTTTATTTCATCCGCCAAGGCTTCAAGCCGTTTAGCTCTTCGCGCTGTCAGGACAAGTTTCGCGCCCTGTTTAGAGAGTGAACGTGCAAACCGGGCACCGATCCCGGATGATGCACCCGTAATCAGAACAACCTGTCCATTAAGATTAAAACCGTCTGTCATGTCTGTCTCCGTATCAACTATGTCGTTCCGCTCACCTATTCGAAAGGAAGCGCGTCGCAATTTCCACTGATTGACTCGCCATCGAACGCGGCTCGGACGAACGGTATGGAATCCACAGTCGAATGATTGAGAACTGTCAGGTGATCTTTTTTCGGGTAAACATGCGACTCGATCCGTGCGCCCGATTTACAGGCCATCCTTATCAGCCCAGCTTGCATGCGTGGCGGCGTATCGCGGTCATCCAAACCTGTACCGATATAAGCCGGGACCGAGATGTCGAACCGCGGATAACCCATAGCCATAAAAGCGGACTTTAGCGCCTCGTTCGGGGACGCTTTGAACGACGTGTCGTAAGTCAGGCCGTTTTCGACCACCAATGTTTTCACATCACTATGGCAGGTCGTATCAACCGACATCGCGGTCGGGAGGGCTAGGTCAGACAAATAATTTGTCGCCTGAAAATCTGCGTCCATCTGCTCGACGAGTGTCAGTGCTAGGAAATTATAACCCAGCATGGGATCGACGACATTGTTCGGTCGAGTCTCTTGAATGATCTCAATCGTACGGGGCGTAAACAGAGGAATACCTGTCGACACAACGCCTCTAATATCAATTTCTGGGGCATAGTCAGGCGCGTAACCCGCTGTTGCGAAAGCGGCCGCCGCACCCTGCGATTGCCCAATCAGGACTACCTTGTCGGATAGAGGAAATTCTGACGACTGGACCGCACGAATAATATCGAGGTTATTATAAGATGCGGGTCGTGTTGCTAGATAAGGATGCGTTCCTGCCGTTCCCAAGCCCTGATAATCAGAGGCCACAATAGCATAGCCCTGATCGAGCCATTGCTTGAGATATTCCTGATGGAAAGGCACATATCCTGTCCAACTGGGGGCGCATATGTCAGCGATACCAACGGTCCCGTGCGTCCAAGCAATGAGCGGCCAACCTCCTTCGGGTGGAGTCCCCGTGGGCAGAAACAGACTGCCGGACACGGGAATGAGGGTCCCGCCGTCAATTCCGTCCGTAGAGGTGTAGAGCAGGCGTAAGGATGTTCCCGCACCCAGAATAGATTGATGGGTGTCGAGCGATTCCTGACGCAAGAGCACACCGGTATCCGACGGTAGTGCCTCTTCGTAGCGATAGAAATCTGAGACTCCGCCATCACCGCGAATCGGACGTGAAAGAGGGCCCATCACAACGTTTAGCGAGGGCGCATCCAACGATATATTTTTGTCTTCTGCAACTGGCTCGATCGAGCAGGCCGCAAGACAGAGTGCAGAAGTTATAAAAAACGCACAGGAAAAGCGGGTCATAGGCTAGCTCGACTTAATGTCTTTAAACGGAATATCGCGGCTGACGTCTTTAGACTTTGGTAAGCCAAGAACACGTTCAGCAATGATGTTTTTCTGGATCTGATCCGTCCCGCCACCAATGGAATTCATATAGGCTTTTGCCGCATCGAAGTTCGCATTCCGTGCGTCTTGCGTCTCTTCCATCAAGACTTTGGGACCCAGAATTTTCGCTGAAATCCGTGCCTCACCATGTTGGATCCGAGACATAGCGAGCTTACCAAGAGAGCTGAGCGAAGACGAGCCGTTCTTGATGATCTCTTCTTTTGCACGAAGCATGTTTAGGGCGTTCAGCTGACGGTAGGCTAAGGCTTGAGCAGTTTCCTGACGCAGGACGGGGTCGCTCAGCTTCCAGTGCTTGTGGGCCAGTTCTAGCAAAGCGGGGGCCTTACCCGCCGCCATCTGCCCGATCCTAGACGTGATGCCCTGCCCCATGATCAGGCGCTCAGACGCAATTGCCGTCTGGAACGCCTTCCAGCCCTGATTATACTCACCGATGATAAAGCGCTCTGGTACCCGCGCGTCTTCAATGAAAACCTCATTGAACTCTGATTCTCCGGTGATCTGATTGATCGGGCGGATTTCGACGCCGTCTTGCTTCATCGGGAAGATGAAGAAGGTAATCCCTTTGTGTTTCGGCGCGTCGATATCAGTGCGCGTGAGCAACATCCCATATTCGGCTTCCACAGCATTGGACGTCCAAACCTTCTGACCATTGACGATAAATGCGTCTCCGTCCTTGACCGCGCGTGTGCGGATACCGGCAAGATCTGAACCTGCACCCGGTTCGGAGTAAAGAAGGCAGCAGATTGGACCGGTCAATAGCTTGTAGAGAAGCTCTGTTTTCAGCACATCGTTACCGAGTTTGAAGACAGTGATAGCTCCAAGGTGAAAACGGTCCCGGCCCCAGCCCTTAGCGCCGCGCGCTTGAAAGGCTTTCTCAATAACTCGAGCTTCCCGCGGTGAGAGGCCGCGCCCATGCCATTCTTTTGGCCATGTCGGTGTTGCGAAACCAGCGTCGACGACTTTGGTTAGCCAGCTTTTCTGATCATAGGCGGAGGTTCCGACTTCGCGACCATTCTCGCCGTCCCAATGCTGATCGAGCCAGGCTTCAACCTCATGTTTAAGACTGTCGCTCATAGCTTGGCCTCCATTTCAGAGAGATAGAGATCACGGAACTGATCTGATGAGGCGAATAACCATTGGCCCGTCTGTGCCCTCCGCCAATATAAATGCGCGGGATGTTCCATCGTGTAAGCAATCCCGCCGAAAAGCTGAATCGCGTCCGCAGAAACTTTGCGAAAATTATCGGCGCAGGTGAACGCCGCTAAATAGGTTAGCAGAGCCGCATCCTTTGATCCTGACGCCAAGGCACGCGCCGCATGACGGGCCGCCGTGGAGGAGGACTCAACCTCAATCAGCAATTCAGCTGCCATGTGCTTTAGCGCTTGGAATCGCCCTATGGGTTGACCAAACTGGTACCGTGTATTCAAATATTCGATGGTTAAATCAAAAATGCGTCGGGTTGCGCCCGCCTGCTCCCCAGCCAGTGCGACAAGGCCGACATTCAAGGCATGACCAATCTCCTCTGCGCCCACACCTTCGAGAGCTTTCGCAGGTGTTTTCGTAAAGTTCAGAGTCGACAATCTAAGAGAACCATCGTCCGAAGTGTGACGCGTCACATTGATGGACGCATTCGACATATCGACGAGGAATACACCCACATCATTCGCGGTCCTAGCAATGACGAGCGCATAGCTCGCATTGCGCGCGTGGACGACGTAATGAGCCGCCCCATCCAAAGTCCATTGCCTACCAGATTTTTGTGCCTCGACAGATGTCGGCTGTGTCCAGTCTCCACTCTCTCCGCACCCGGCGACCGTGAAAATGCCGTCACCACTCGCAATTTGGGATAGATATGTAGAAATCAAATCTTGGTCGCTGCTGGACTGTAAGAGAGTCGGCGCAAGGATGCAGCTGTGAAGGAAGGGTCCGCTGAGCAGGTGGGCTCCACCGATTTCCATAACCGCTTCAGCTTCATGGACAGACCCACCAATTCCTCCATGGTCTGGATCAACCATCAGACCCGTCAGTCCAAGTTCGGCCATTTTTTCCCACAGCTCGCGATCATAGCCGGACTCGGAGGCCATCGTTTTTCGGAGTGCGTCTTCATTAGCTACGTCAGAGAGAAGCCGGTCCAACATCTCACAGATCGCATGCCGATCATCTGCAGAGAACTCTGTCATATCCTATCCATTCACCCATTCGGGTTTGCGCTTCTGCGCAAAGGCCGTCACGCCCTCTCGCGCATCTTTGCTTTTAAGAAGCTTCACAATTTCTGACTTGCTCAGCCCAAGGGCCGCGCTCCAATCACCCATTTCATCCACTGCGTTCAGAACACGTTTCGATGCTCGGATTGATGTTGGCGAATTACCGACGATTGTCGTCGCCAAGCCTCTGGCAGCCTCAAGTGACCCGCCCGGCTCAGACAGAGAGTTTATAAGGCCAAGAGCCTTCGCTTCGTCAGCCCCAATCTTGCGGCCAGTCAGAATGAGTTCCATCGCGGCTTTTTCACCAAGCTGACGAACCAAACGCTGCAATCCGCCTGCCGCCGCGAAAAGGCCCACTTTAACTTCCGGTAGAGCGAACACCGCATTCGGATCGGCAATCGCGAGGTCGCAGGCTAATACGATTTCAAGGCCGCCGCCCATGGCGACACCATTGACGGCTGCGATGATGGGTTTCTCACGATTGGTCCGGGCACACAGACCGGCGAACCCAGACGTTGGCATGGACATGTCGCCACCAGTCGCCGTGACCTTCAAATCATTCCCGCTACAGAAAGCCTTCTCTCCTGCCCCCGTTATAATCGCGGCCCACAAATCACGATCAACTTCAAACTCATCGAAAATTTCAGCCAGTTCGAAATGAGCCGCACTAAACAGCGCATTATAGGCTTCTGGCCGATTGAGTGTGACTTCGAGAATGTGATCGTTCCTGTGAAGAGACACATATTGGAAGTCACGGTCGAGAAAACTCTTGGACATACTCGCTCCGATTGGATTGGGGTTTGAGAGGAAGTTTTTGCCGCCTTCATGCACGATCGATACAGCCTGGCCGACAGGGTCAACACCAGTTGACAACGCCTTCATCGTTAACCGGTGGTCTTTATGAACGCTGGCCATCACCCGCCCACGTTCGTTACTAGCGACGAGAAATGCATGCTCAGGGCCATTGCGTCCATGACGAACGGTATATGCCTCAATCGTTGCGTCACATGTTTCATTGAGAAGCATTGGCGCGGGTTGATCATCGACAATGCTCTGCAAAACCCCATTGTCTGACATGTGCCAATCATCACTCGGTTTTGCAGAATAAATCCCGACCGATTGTTTGCTCATGAAACCGCCATTGGCGAGCACGAGACCAAAGGCTTCGCGGTCGCCACGCAATCGCGTCACCATTTCGGCAATGGCGTGCGTCGAGTAGTTATTTCCGGGGCCGCCAAAAAAGGGCAACCCACCCGTAACGCTCATTTCATCGCGTGTCGGATCTAAGCCTAGCGCTTCAGCTGCGAGCTGAACGACGATTGGGAAGCAACTATAGATGTCCCGGTGTTTGATGTCTGCCGATGAAAGCCCCGCAAGTTCCAAGGCTCCGGAAATTGCGAGTTCGAGCGCCTTAGAGCGTGAAAGGTCCGTCCGTTCCGAGACCAGCTTTTCCTTCAGGTCAGTATGGCCATGCAAATAAATCCATTTGGAGGCGTCAATACCGCACGCCTTGGCATGCCGAACACTGGTCAAGATGATCGCCGCCGCCTGATTGACCGAGTCCTGCGCGATGTTCCACTTCAGATATGGGTCACTGATGGGGTAGTTGGCAGTAGACGATTTAGACAAAAAGGCCGCGTCTTTGTAATCTGGAAATTGCGAAAACTCATTGGAAGTCGCCGTCTTGGACAAACCTTCGCAGATCTCGCCTAAGCGAACTCTATAGTCTTGAAGCGATAAACTCATTCGCGCTCTGAGAGCTTGCTCCATCAGAGCATAGGTCTGCGGCGGTAGACCTTGGCCATTGGCAATTTCATAGGCCGAAATAAAGTTGGTGCCCTTACCGCGGTCTTCCACGTCAGATTCCACGTCCGATGACCAATTGAGGGTCATCCGCTTTTTCAGCGCCATCTTTAGGGCGGCTGTTGCTTCCCCCCCGACGATCATCACCGCTTGCGTCCGGCCGGCGGAAATCGCTTGCGCAAGTTCGTTGACGAGGGATTGCGGTTGTTCGCCGCCCGCGGTCGAGTAGATCAGCCGGTCAGGTTCAAGCTCCGACGCTTCGGCAACGGAAGCTGCTAATGACTTGGCCTTGCCGAAGGGGTCGAAAGGACGGGGCAGAGAGTCCGAAAAGGAACGGATAACCGCCAGCGTTTCAATATGGTTCGACACACCCGCCGACCCTGTATCCCGGCAGGCCTTGTCCATCGCAGACAACATCAAAGATACTGGACTTGGCGCATCCTCAACACGATCGCCCTGCCAGTGATCAACGATTTGGCCAACGCCAACAATTATAGGTATGTCCAACTTGCTTTGCATAAATCCTTATCGACCGGATAAAAAAGCAGACACTGCCTGGAAACCAACGCAGCGCCTGCAGGTGCCGAGTAACAATCAAGCTACCTCGGGGAGACTCCGTATGGACATCACGTCTGCCTCCTCGGACAGACGTGATTTGTGGCTAGAATGTTTTCCGAGCCGTTACGCCATACATGCGAGGTTGCTGAGCAAATGCCGAGCGTGAACCGGACCGTAGGGTCGTTCCGAAAGTAACGCCTCGTGTGACTTCATTGGTCACATTCGTCACCCACGCTTCAAGACCCCACCCTTTAGACGGGTCGCCAAAGCCAGCGCGTAAATTGATTTTGGTGTTTGATTCTTGAATATCAAACGCGAATGGATTGGCGGCTGCAATCGCGGCCTGAACACTGCCAGCAGAAGCGATCGCCGCCGCATTTGGTACAGACTGAGCCTGCGTCCCGGTCCGGCGATCTCCTTCATGACGGAGCTGGCCGGTTAAGAAGAAGTCGAGCGATTCCGTCAGGCTGCCTTCATATTTAGCACCCAGAATACCGACAGTGCCTGGCGCGTTCGTTAAATCAAAACCACACAGGTTCTGAACCCGCACCGCGTCAGTCGCGTCAGCGCAGTCATCAGGGTATTTTGCATCAAGTAGGGTCAGACCCGCGTTAAAGCTGAGGTTATCCGACAGGCGGCCTGAAGCTTCGATTTCGACACCTTTACTCTCGGCCTTATCGACATTGAATGTTTGGAATTGAGCGCCAGTGAATTCAAGAACTTGGAAGTCAGAAAATTCCTGCAAGAACGCAGCAATATTAAAGGTGACACGATTGTCGAACAGACGGGTCTTCAGTCCGACTTCATAAGCGTCGACAGTTTCCGCATCAAACGATGGGTCAGACACACCATTCACCGGAATAGCCGCAGTAGAGTCGAGGTTAAAGCCGCCAGCCTTGTAGCCGTGCGTGAAGCTGGCATAGGCAGTTGCACTTGGCGTAAATTCATACGCGAGCTTGCCTGTATAAATCAGCTCATCGTCTTTGTACGTGTTATTAAATTCGCGTGGAAGCGGGAGAAACGCCGTTTGTGGAAGATCAGCAGGCGCAGTGAACGCGAAGCACCCTGTCGCGAGCAAAGTCGGGAAAAGCGAAGGAGGTGTCGGTCCGAACGCAGCCCCCCCTGCCGTAACCCTGAAAGAACTCAGCAGACCTGTGCAAACCGGATTGTTGACTGCAATCTGTTCGAAACTACCTGTCTTGCTTTCATCGGAGTACCGTAAGCCGACGGTCAGGCTTAACTTATCAGTGACGTCAAAAATATTGTGCGTGAAGAGCGACCAGCTTGTACTATCCTGACTGTAGGCGTTGGTTGCCCGAACTGATGCTGGGTTGGCACCACCCGACAAAACCGGAAGTGTGCCGCCTGCACCCAAGATTGGCGCACTCGGAAATGCCCCTCTGGTGCCCGCGAGCAACAACGCATCGATAAAGCGGCTATAGTTTGCACCGAGTCCAAAGTTTTGGATCTGATCAATGTTTTCCTCAGCGTAATATCCGCCAACCATCCAATCGAGGCGCCCGCCTAAGCCTTCGCCTTGGAACCGCAACTCATGGGTCATGGTGTCAATATCCGTTGGACTACCCGGCAGCACACTGAACAAATCTAAGCCTGAGAACGCTGAATCATAAGAATTCAGTGCGTCATACTGACGATAAGAACCAATATAGGTTCCGTCCACAGCGTCCCCGACAGGGAAGTTGATCTCAGCCGTCAAACCCCATTGATCGCTTTCATTTTGTGGAAGCTGATTAGAGGTCGCCGTTAAGTTCGCCACAGCGTCTTCAGCTGTTTCGTTGTCTGTTGGATCCGTCGCGACAATCGGATTGGACATGCCTCCGCGTGCACCAAGGCCCACAGCGGCGAACAGACCACCTGTTTCCACTGGAGACCGCAACACTTCGATCGCACCGCAACAGCTTGCATTGTTCTGGGAAAAATCGGCCATCACCCGTCCGGTGATCCCATTGTCAGCTTCAAAGCCGATCTGACCGCGTAGCATATACTGGTCGATTTCGTTCGTTTCACCCAGTGGGTCACCATTCCGATCAATTACGTCAACAAATCCGTCCCTGTTTCGCAATGCACCTGTCAAACGGGCTGCGACCTTGCCTTCAACTAAGGGAATATTCACCGCCCCCTGAAGACTCATATGGTCGTAATTCCCGTATGTTACGTTGATAAACCCGCCGGCCGTATCGAGGTCAGGTCGAACGTTGTTGATGTTCACAGCGCCCGCTGAAGTGTTGCGGCCAAAAAGTGTTCCTTGTGGCCCCCGCAAAACTTCGACCTGAGCAACATCTACAAACTCGCCAAGAGCGACGCCGGCGCGGGATTGGTAAACGCCGTCAATGAAAACGCCGACAGCAGATTCGAAACCGATATTGTTAGACGTCGTCCCGACGCCGCGCATTCTCAGCACTACAGTTCCAGAGGAAGTCTGAGCATTTGACGTAGAGAAGCTTGGGGCAACGCTGCCAAGGTTCTGAATATTTACGACGCCCTGCTCATCAAGTTGAGTGGGAGAAATAACGGTCACCGCGATCGGGACGTCCTGCAAGCTCTGAGAGCGTTTTGTGGCTGTAACAATAACTTCGTCATCAAAGTCCTGAGCAAAGGCAGTCGTTGATGCACTCAGCAGGCCGAGAATGCTCGCTGACAGTATAAGCGGCTGTTTCATTTTATATCCCCTAGCGTTTCGCAGGGACTTCGGCCCCCATCGTTCGTTTTCAGGCTATCAGCTGCAACTTGATCTCAAAAGCTAAGCGGTTTACTTTCTCCAAACATGCTGAACCCGATCGATTACTCCATATCGAAATTCGTTACCTTTGCAGGGACTGAAGTCTCCGAAGCTATTAAAGCGCGTGCGGAAATAAGAACATTTAAAAAAGGCGCAGCCATTGAAAACCGTGGGGAACCCGTTGATCATTTTTACCTGATCGAGGCTGGCCTCGTTCAACTCGGAATCAATGGCATTGATGGTTCGCGTTTCAATCTCACACGCTTAGGCGCCGGCCACACATTTGGGGAAACAGCCTTTTATCTCGGACACACCGTCATCCATGATGCCCGCGCGATATCCGACGTGACACTTCTACGCCTCAACAGACATGAAATCGACACGTTGATGGGAGAATCTATCGCTTTCTCCAAAGCCCTTATCGCTGTCGCTTGCATGCGGCTGCAGACAACCCTGAGCCATATTGGCGATACGATTGGTATGCCCTTGAAGGCGCGTGTTGCGAAACAGATACTTAGTGTCAGCGCTGGCGCTGGGGGTGCAGCCACGATCCGGTTAAGGCAGGTCGACCTCGCTCACTCACTTGGCGTTTCAAGAGTATCAATAGGAAAAGCCTTAAAAGAGCTTTCATCCTCAAATTTGATAGCCCTTGGTTACGGCAAAATTGAGATCAAGGATCGGATAAAAATGACGGACCTGGTTACGCAAGGACAGCGTAATTTGTAGGTTTAAAGGCATCACCTAGTGTTCGAGTTTTGCTTCGCACAGCAATGTCAGCTTAAACTGATCCAGATCGGATAACACAGATTGTAGTCCCTCTTATACGAATTAGGTTCCCTGTTCGTAGTCTTAGGGAAATCGCCCTCAAGCCTTACGCCTACGGGCGTTTTCCGTGACCAAACTCGAGCTAAGGCTCAAATATTGCGGTTTTTCCCTGTAAATTCCCTGTATTTCAGGGAATTTGAAGTGAGACTGGTTCGCGAGTGACTGCCCCCACCACCAGTCCTCTCCCCTGCGAACAGCGGGTTTCCACGTATCTCGATCTAACTCGGTAGTTTCCGTAGGTTAGCGGGATATAATCCCGACTTAGGTCAGCGAGAGACGCGCAATTCAGCTCATTTGCGCGATACATCTCGCCCCGTCTCTCTGGCGGATTTCCTTGACCCGTTAGATCGGCGGCATGATGCTTAATGGAAGCCGAGACGGGTGCGCTGCTCGGTCCAGCAAAGCGGCAAATTCGTCATTCGGTGCAGCTCTCGCTGTGTCAATTCGACAGGCTGACGACCTAAAAGAATATCCTCGACAATGCTTGGGGCAAGGTATCCAAGCGGCACGAGCTTGTTTGCATTACTATGATCCAAGCCATTCTGTTCTGCAAACTCCGCGATGGAACCAACCGCGCCTATTTCCAGCTGTTCTCGCAGAAGGGCGGCTCTTGCAACAAGGAGAATTAGGCCCTCATCCAGAGCTGATACAGAGTGCACTTTCCCACCCAACACTATCTTCATCTCCTGACCACGCCGACAGATATTGATGAATGCCGTGATGCAGGATGGCTTCGGCTCATCATGACGAGTGGCTGAGACCAGTGGAAGATGCTCTGCCAATCCATGTTCATTGAGGTGGATCTGAATGCTCCCTTACTCGACGACAATGCGGTCGACCTTATAGACGACCACCACATCGATCAGCCCGGCTTCAATACCCGCGATCAATGCCTTCACTCCCGGTCGATCCATATGGCCACCAGAGATACCGCCATCATCGTAGGATCTATCTCGCAGCTGCCACCCCAGCCCCGCATGTGATAGGATGTAGGCGCGGCAGGCTTCTGACTGAGCATCCAGCGAGTTGAAGTCTTGATCTGGACCATCTTCGTGGGACTTGCGCGTATAGACGGCGCAGCGGAGTGCAGATGGAATGGTGGAGGTCATGCCTTACCTCCTATCCGCTCACTCCGAAGAATCGTGGTCCTGACCAGTGCGCGCCTGTGATGGCTCTCGCCACGGCTGAAAGTGATGTGTAGGTCACGCCATTCAGAACGAAGCCCTGATCTGTGGAATGCACCGTGTAGGTCTTGCCGTTCCACTCTCGAACAACTTGAAGGGTCGGGACTGCTGACTTTGCATGGGTCAACGACTCCCTTTCTTTGGGTACGCCCATGCCCTCATCACGTAGTAAAGTCTCGACCAATGACGCCGACGCAGCTTGAGCGATCTTCATTAGCTTTCGCTTGGTCTTCGCTTTTAGATCACCCCGCACCTTTGCCTGCTCTGCATAGCTGACGCCACGCATCAGTGTTCCTCGCCGTGCGCCTTTAAACGGCGGGCTGTCGAAAACCTTATGCCAGAGGGGATATAAGATCCTCGCACTCTAGGCACTGAATCTGATTTAGACGCTCACGCAGTTGTATGGCTTGGAGGCTCATGTTGCCGCCTCAGCATCAGTAGGCTCTGAGAGCGGCGGTGTCTTCTCCGCATCAATACGGTAAATGGACGGCTTACCCTCACGGGCTTGTCGCTCAATCACGTATCCGCGTTTCCGCAGGCCCGTCATAGTCGCGCTAGTCGTGTGGCGCTGCCAGCCTAGGGGTCTCACTGGCTTTAGCGAGCGTCGCTCCGCTCTTGCGCGAAAGCATGCTCACAAGTTTGGCCAGCTTGGTGCCATCCCGAAGTGGGTTAAGAGTCGTGAGAGCGTCCGAGGTCGATGTTAGATCGGTCGCATTGATAGCTTTAGTCGTCATGTTTGTCTCCAGTTTTGAGCGCACTCAATGTGCGCCGCCACCAAGAGAGGACCCGAACTGGGGGCCTTAACAGCACTACCGCTTCCTTAAACCACGAATTCCAGTCAAAAATAGAAACCGAGTTAGAAAACATAAAGGTTCCTCCCAAACCGGCTTAACAAATATGCGCCTAAAGATCGAAAACTTGGATCGCATTGCCGCTCAGAAATAGGCTTTTGTGCTTTTCAGTAAGTTGAAGTTCATCTAATCTGTCAAGGGCTTTGCTGGGCATGATCATTGGATAATTGGATCCAAAAAGGACTTTCCGTTTACCATTAGTTTTCATGTACCGAACGAGAGCCTCTGGGTATCGTGAAACGGTGTAAGCAGACGTATCAATATAAACATTCTCATGCTTGGTAGCCACAGCAATCGCTTCATCTGTCCACGGATAGCCAATGTGTCCGCCTACAATTGTCAGCTCTGGAAAGTCTAAAGCAACTTGATCAAGATAAATTGGCCGCCCGACCTCTGAAGACATGAGCGGGCCTGTGTGCCCAATTTGCGTACAAAATGGCACACCCATTTCACAACACGCGACATAAACGGGATAAAACCTACGATCAGTGGGGGGAGCTTCGCAAAGCCAAGGTAAAACACGGATAGCCTTGAATCCTAATTCTTCAACGCAGCGTTTTACTTCTCGGACGGCCTGCATGGGCTTGGAAATGTCTACCGAACCCACACCAACTAACCGTTCAGGGTATTGAGCAACGAAGCCCGCGACTTCGTCATTCGAGATCATGTCTCGTCCTGGTGCTTGCCATGCACAGGTTAGACTTTTTGCAATCCCGCCACGGTCCATTGCAGCAATAGTTTGGCTAACCGGCAGTTCTACCGAAGGCGCGTCAGTTTTCGTCCACCGCCTTAAAGAGGAAAACATAGGGTCTTCGCTATGCCTTAATGTCGGGTGTTGTATCCATGCATCAATAATCATTCTCAATTCTTACTCTCAATAGCCGTGGTCGAACATCCCCAAAGGGGACGTCAGGTCAGTGTCTCACTTGAGGCGAGGTTAAGCCGCTCGCCTACGTCGTGTATGACGCTAAAAACAGTCGCTGCATAAAAATCAAATTTCGGTTTTTGTCAGGCCTTAGGCTCGGATATGCGACCACTCTCAAGCAATTTTGATGCTAGGCTGCAAACGCGCTTGATGATTGCTTGTCATGGATGGTTACAGAATTATTGCCAAGAAAAATGCGACCAGAGAGAGGAAGACTAACATTATCCAGATGGATTTTTGTTTTGGCGTAGGGTTTGTCCGCATTGAGTAACCACGCTTTATATCAATCGAGTAGAGTTGTTTCGAAAACCCAAGCTTCATATCAGCTGTGATCCGTCTCAGTCGTAGTAAGCACGCTTGGTAGATTTTTTACGATCTCGACTTCTTGGCTTTTTCTCTTTTGGCGCAGAAAAGTGATCCTCTGATGCATCCCATTCATCATGGGTCGTTTCCATGAACCGCTTGAGTTTCTTATTGCGCTTGGACATATTTCTCCCCTGCGAGCGCGTAGTTAAGTATTTTGTAAGCAAGCTTTGCCGCCATGAAGTCGGGACCGTGCAGGCCTTCGATCGGGGCGAGTTCGTTGATATCCGCGCCGACAATAGTGCCGACCTTTGCCGCGCGGCTGATGATGCCGACCGCGTCTTCCCAGAAGATGCCGCCGGGTTCCGGTGTGCCAGTGGACGGCATGGCAGAGCTGTCGAACCCGTCGAGATCGAAAGTCAGGTAGATGGGCTTGCCCTTCAGCGGCGCGACGATCTTATCATAGTCATAGCTGCGCCGGTCCTTGCCCCAATGGATCGTGATGCGATGGCGGTTTGCGTCAAAAAACGGAATTTCCTCGGTGGAGATGTTGCGGATGCCGATGCTGATGATTTGCACGGTCGGATGGTCCAGCACGCGGCGGATGGCTGCGGCATGGCTGTAATGCTCCCCCTCATAGCCGTCGCGCAGGTCCGCATGGGCGTCGAAATGCAGGATGTGCAGGTCGGGGAATGCTTCCAGAAATGGCCTGATCGCGCCTGGCGTGATGGAATGCTCCCCGCCAAACACGATGGGGAATTTGCCGTCATTGAGGACAGCGCCCGTCATGCCCGCCAGCTTGTCAAGCGAGGCCAGGATGTCGGTATGGTTGATAGAAGGCTCTCGCGCAGTGACCACGCCGTAATCGCTGACGGCCTCGCGCCAGAGTTCCTCGTCGAACAGCTCCACTTCCTGTGAGGCGTCCAGCATGGCCTGCGGTCCGGCTTCCGTGCCACCGCCATAGGACACGCTGGCTTCCAACCCGAAGGGAATGACCACGGCACGTGCATCGTCGTAACTGCGCGCGAGTTCGGGCGGCAGGCCGAGGAAGCCTTCGGATGGCTTAAGTAAAGGAAAAGGCGCGCTCATGTCTTTCGCTCGAACATGAGAGCGAAGTCGCGGGCCACGCGGCCCTTCCAGACGCCTGAATGATAGGCGTCGGACGCCAGCAGTGGAATGACGGTGGACGCTTCGGCAAACACCATTTGCTCCAGCGTCGTCTGCACCTTGCCCCACGACGCCGCCTCTTTCAGTGTTGACGAGCTGCACGCCCCGTCGCGCACATCGGCGACTGTGATCTGCACGGCGTATTTGTGCATCTCTGCCTCCTCGCCAAGGATTTCCGCGCAGACCACTGTGTCCTGAACGAAATTCTTGGGCACACCGCCGCCGATCATCAGCAGGCCCGTCGAGCCCGCCTCGATCTTAATGTCGGTGAGTTCGCGGAAATCCGCGACCGCGTCGATGGAGAGGTAGTTGCCGGGATTTTCGACCTGATGTTTCACCAAGCCGAAGCCCGCCGAACAATCCGCAAAGGCTGGCACAAAGATCGGGACATTGTGATCGAAGCAGGTCTCGATCAGACTGTCTTTCTTGACGGCGTTGGTCTTCAGCCAGCGGCCGGTCTCGTGGATGAACTCGCGTGAGCTATAGGGGCGACGCTCCAGCGTATTGGCGATGTCGTAGATTGTGTGATCGACAGCCTGCAGCTCTTCCTCATCGATATAGGTGTCGTAGATACGGTCTATGTAGTGCGAGCGCAGAACATTGTCGTCCACCTCCCCCGCCGCCTGGTAATGGCGAAAACCCAACGCTTCGAGGAAGTCCATGTCGATGATGGATGCGCCGGTCGACACAATCGCATCGACCATGCCGTAGCGCACAAGGTCCCGGTAGACGTCCATGCAGCCACCCGCCGACGTACTGCCCGCCAGCGTGAGAATGACGGAACAGTTGGGGTCAGAAACCGCCTGCTTGAAAATGTCGGTCGCGCGGGCGAGGTCGCGGCTTGAGAAGCTCATCTTGCCCATCGCCTCGATAATGGGGCGGGCGTCGATCTTGGTGATGTCGATATGCTCGACCGGATTGGCGAGGAGTTCAGCTTTGGTGTTGGCGGTCATGAGTCGGTCTCTGTGATGATAACGGTGTGCTCAGATAGAAATCCGTTGAATTGGGTGGCGAGGGTCTGGCCATAAGCTCCGAGCTGGCCAATCTCTATCCAGTCCCCTTCCTTCGTATCGGCAGGAAGATGGAACGGGCCGGGCATCGTGTCCGCGCTGTCGCAGGTTGGCCCGAAGAAGCGGAATCCAACCGTGTTGGCGACTGGTTCGGGCGGGCCGTCGCGCAGCAATCGGACTGGATATTTCCACGCGAAATGACCGGCATCGAACAGTGTGCCGTAAGTGCCGTCATTCAGGTAGATGTCCGTGCCCTTGCGCAGCTCGACCCGTGCGAGTGTTGACCCGCCTGCCGCGCAGATGGCCCGCCCCGGCTCGCCCAAGACGTCGAGGCCGTCAAAACCATGCGTGGATAGCGAGGCGCGGATCGCAGCGAAGTACTCGTCCCACGGACGGTGTTCCATGTCGGGATAGGCCACCGGAAAACCGCCGCCGATGTCGATACTGTCGATTTGGACGCCGGATGCATCTATGACGGCACGTGCATGGGCTAAGGCGCGGTCATAGGCGTCCACGTCCAGGCATTGCGATCCCACGTGGAAGCAGACACCTAGCGAGGCTGCCTGTGAGCGAGCCGCCTTCAGCAACACTGCCGCAACGTTGGGCGACGCGCCGAACTTGCCTGCCAGCGGCATGACACCGCCCGCTTCGGGCAGGGCGAGCCGCACATGCAGGCGCAGATCACGCGCGCCGCGTGTTTCTTCGACGATCTTTACCAGCTCGTCCTCGCAGTCGAGGCTGAAGTCGCGCACGCCGCGCGCATAGCCCTCGCGGATCGTGCGGCGGCTCTTGACCGGGTGCATCAGGTAAAGCGCCGCCTCCGGAAAGACGCTCTGGACAAGGTCGATCTCGCGCAGGCTCGCTACGTCGAAGTCGCGCACACCGCCAGCCCATGCCGCGCGAAGAACCTTGGGATGCGGATTGGCCTTGACGGCATAGAGTGTGCGGCCGGGCAAACCACGCACAAAGCTCTCGGCTACCGCTGTTACGCGGTGTGGATAGAGCACATTGATGTGATCGTCGCCGGGATAGGCGCGCAAGGCGTCGGTCAGGGACGCATAGGACGGCAAGGGCGGTGCAAAACGGGGCGCGGGTGAGATTTGGAACATGGCAGGCGGGTCATCAGAAAGTCTATCAATCAGGTGGAAGGATTTGAGCGGGCCTGACGCGCGGGCGTCGAGTTAGGCCCGCACCTCACTGATGAGCTCGGCGATGACCGCCTGATAATTCTGATGATTCGGCGACAGAAAATGGTCCGACAACTGCGCCCGTGCGGACAAGCGCTGCGACAGCGCAGCATAACACGCACGCTGGCGCGTTTTCCTCACGGATTTATGCAGTCGGGGTGTCGCCACGCGCACTTGCCTTCCAAAGCCCGCCACCAATGCGAGCTACCAAAACCAAGACGTTACCGGCGTTCTCGTGCCGTCAGATTTCCCATTCAACGTGGCTGTAATAAGCTCGTTTGTTCAGGGCCCGCCGTAGCACGCTTTTTCGTCGTGGGAGCCATAATCTTCCGGTGAAGAGGGGGCAAGAAAAAAGGTGAGCGTCCGTCTTTGGTCGCTTTAGGACGTTCGCAAATCGTTGCTTCATCCCCAAAGCGGACACTAGCTCAGCGGCTTACTTGAGGCGAGTTTAAGACGCTCAACGACAAACGTCTTGTTTGCAAGGTACAACCATAGTCAAAACACGTTTTAACTAAACAGATTGCGAAGGCCCTTAATGGAGATTGATGTTTTGAGATCAATATCACTAGATTGGAGCCAATTACGCTCTATTGGCAACTTCAGGGTTACGCGATTGACAATCTTTGCACCCATGATCGACTACATGAGGCACATGGCCGGATTGCGGGGCAAAACGTTTAGTGAAACTCGATCATCGCGGCGCCCGTTAGGGAACCGACTTAGCTCACTGAGATAGTCATCTTTCCAAGCCGCTTGTTTTGGCAGGAACACTTTTCCAGGTATTGTCAGGGGAAGTGTGTTTGAAGCGATGTGCTGAGATCTTCGTATGAGCCAAAACCCGTTTCGCTACTTCAAAACATCTCGTGAACTGATCCAGCTTGCGGTGATGATGTATGTCCGGTTTCCGCTCTCACTTCGCAATGTGGAGGATCTGCTCCACGAGCGTAGTGTCGACGTAAGCCATGAGAGCATCCGCTTCTGGGTCGATCGGTTCGGCCCCTATTTGCTAGGCGGATCAGAACAATGCGAGCGGCTCATCTACGACAGCATACCCAATGGCGTTGGCATCTCGATGAGGTCTTCGTGAAGATCAACGGGGTCCAGCATTATCTGTGGCGGGCGGTCGATCACGAAGGCGAAGTGTTGGAGTGTTTCGTGACCAAAATGCGCGATAAGCTGGCGGCCTTGCGGCTTCTCAATAAAGCGATGAAGCGCTACGGTCCACCCAGATTGATCGTCACGGACAAGCTGAGATCATACACTGCTGCCCTGCGCGACATCGGCAATCATAACCGCCAGAACACTCAGCAATACGCCAATAACCGAGCGGAGAACTCTCATCGACCGTTCAAGCGACGAGAGCGAGTGATGACCCGGTTTATGCGAATATCGACCTTACAGAAATTCACCTCCACCCACGCCCAGATTTACAATCACTTCAACCATCAGAGACATCTCGAAAGCCGGGCATGTTTCAACTCCATGCGAGCTGATGCCCTGGCCGAATGGCGTGAATTGGTGAAAGCTTAAGGGGAGGGACAAAGGCGCGCTCGATCAGTTCAATTTCCTCTGACAATGCTACCTTAGCACATAGCTTCACGCCTTTGTTCCCCTGACAATACCGTTTTAATCGGCAAGACAGGCCTTCCATCGCTTCCCGCAGGTCAAACGACAAGCTGATTCACTCGGCAGTACTGTCTTATTTGTTAGCTTTGTTATCAGGCAGATCTTCGCGTCACAGCTGCAATCGCACCCCTTTCCAGCTTCCAAAACCGAACAGACGGGCAAAGAAGGAATCTCACTTGAACTGCTTGCACCGCCTGCCCCTGTTGAGACCGGGGATGGAGGCTGGCGGTCGCTTGGCGGTTGTGGAACCACGTTACCTTGAGAAACGTTGAACCCGAAACGCTCTTGTATCCGAGAGAGACGGATGTCCCTTAAACCTCGATAGGCGTCGGTCTCAACAGGATCGAGTTTCGTTGTCGAGCGGCGAAGTTCCGGAAAAGCGATGGCACCCTTGGCTTCCGCTTTCACTCGCTCTCCGAACTCGCAGAAGTTTTGCGTGTTCTCTCGGATCATCTGAGGGATGTCGGATTCCGGTACCATGCAGAAGCCTTCTTCCACGGTGAAATAAAACGTATCCTTCGTGTTCTCTATAATCTCGATACGACCCTCATAATCCGGGTCCGGCACGGACATGTATCCGTCTTTCCCGCCGACTGGGATGTAGGCCTCAGTCGTGCCTATGAAACCCGGTTCCAGGACCTTAGGGTCGGTGATGACGAAACCAAATCCGTCACCGGCTTCGTCGCTAAATTGAATCATATTGTCGAATTGCGCCATCGCGCCTTCTAGAAGGTTGCTCGGAATGGGAGACGCCGTGCCATCCCAAATATTTTTCCAGCTTGTGTCCGTATTCTCAGGCGCCCTTGTTAGGATTGGGGCCAGACCGACCTTAGAACCGTGATTGATGGTTGCCGTCGACATATCCATCAATTCGAACTCGCCGGTTGAAGTCCCAATATCGGCAAGCTCGCCGCTTCCATCTATCACCGTATCAAGCGACCATTTGATTTCGGCTTTAACACCAGGCCGCGATTCTGCTCCGCCCGGTCTCGAATCCTGCGGAACATAAGACAGCAGCAAAAGCCCCCACTTTCTATCGCTCAAAGCTCTTTTCTCGACGCTGAAATAATACAGACGTTTGAGAACACCGTCGGTATCCCGGGGCTTTCCTTGCCCTGTCGGGACAAGAATACAGCTGCGTCCATTGCCATCTTCTTTGACATAGGTCGAGCAAGCCGATGTGGCCTTCACCAATTCATTCTCGCCCATTGCCGCAAAAGACATGAAAAGGTCGTCGACTCGATCATCTCCTGCTTGTCCATCAGAGACACTCATCTGAACTTGAAGATCACCATGCCAGGGCGCGTGCCGTGCTTCAACACGCAGGATAATGCAGCGCGCAGCATAAGGAAGAACTTCCAAGGTCGTCGTTTTGGTTAAAGTGACCTCATCAATGATGACTTCTTCGCAGCCGCCAAAGGAGTCCTCTAGCCAGGCTGACTTCGAAACTAGTCCACGATAGTCGGTAAACGCCAAGCTTGCCTGATTTGCAACAAATGCGGGAAACGCATGTTGTAGACCTTTCAAAAGTTCGCCGTCTTCGTCATCGATATAGTCATCGATAGCCGTCATCGGGTCGTTGGCGCCCGTCGCTTTCTCTAGAATTTTCCCAAGATGCTTCCAACTGTTTAGATGATCTTCGACTAGAAAGCGCAGAAAGGCCCCTTTCGTTTCATCTTCCCTGAAGTCAGAAGGCGCGCGCTCTTCTGCGGTCGATGCTGCAGCTGTCAGGTCAATAACGGCTCCTCCACGCCCAAGCGGGTCCGGGGGTGTATCGCCTTTGAAATCGCTCAGACGACGCGAGAAGTCACCTTGGAGAAACGGTAGGCGCTGTTCAACATCGTCATAATTTCCATAATTAAAAACACCGCTACCCTCTAGCGCAGCGACCGAAATAGCATCAATTGCAGCGACTGTTAACCATTGAGGCGCAACACTGGTATCGGCCAAACCCGACCTTCTGGAGACATCCCAAAGTTCAGCCAGATTCCACGACGCTCCGAGTTGAATTCGCGCCGGCAGATTATAATCCAATGGTTTTTCAAGACCCGGCCAAATAATATCAGCCTTTGCGTAGAGATAGGCGTTACTGGCAGCATTGCCTGTGACGAAGTCGAAAAATCGAGGTCGTAATTGCTCGTTGAATTTCAGGCCATTCGTAGGCTTCATTGTGCAAAAGATCGGAAAACCAGAAGGAGCTTTCGGATCCGGAATATCTAGGCTGGTATTTTCGAAAGGGTAGAGCCCATTTGCCTGCATCCAGGCCAGCGTAGAATATGACCCTTTTACGCCCTCGTCGGCATAGATTTGGGTATAGTTCAGTGCAGCCTTATCCGCACCCTCAATCTCGGAAACATCGGTGCAGAGATCGTACCGGTTGATCAAAGGTTCAACCGCGTCCCAAAACGCTATGTCCTTGCCCTCGATAAGCGGGTTAGCACTTACGCCAATATGACTGTCCGCCTGCGCGGCATCCGCTCTAACGGAGTAAAATTGTTCCTGCGCCTTGGCGGATGACACTGCTACGGTAAGCGATAACAGAGCCGTGACACCGACGCAGATAACCGTCCGTGTCACTGTTGTGGTACTCCCGGCATCATGGGCATGGCCGGCATTGTCGGCATGCCGCCCACGCACTGCATCATAGATCCTGCCATCGCCATCGCACCGCCCATAATTGCAGGATTGTTTTTCAGAGCGGTTTCGGCTTCCTCACGGCTTAAGCCGCGCTCTTGCGCAACCGTAGCAAACGGATCCTCTGCCCCTCGGAATTCCGCTTCGCGAATATCTACGAGTAGTTCGAAATCATCCGAGGTAAAATTCGATTGCATATTGTCCACCATGCATGTGCAGAGCGTTTCGTCCTCATTGTCATCGATGCAAATCGCGACCATTCGATCCGCTGGCGTCTTGCCTAACGGCTCCGGGTCGGAATGTGTGGCATCCATGCGGGGGCATGTTTCACCCAGATCACTCGTGTCCATCAGCATCATTGCTGCGGCTTGTTGGTCTACGACTGGGATAGACTGAATTGTCGTAACATAGTCCATATTCGTCATGGCACCATTTCCGTTCATTAGTGCCCAAGACAATGCTGTATTTTCATTGGGGGCTTTGGACACAACCCGCGTCTCAAACTCGCGCATGTAGCATTGGCAGTAACCATCGGAATTCCCATCATTAGAGCAATTTTTTCGCAAAATCTTACGCGCTCGATCGAGTGGTTCGCCAGTCATCAAGTCTTCGGACGTCGTGGGCGCGGGAACCGCCATTGACGCGATTCCGGGTTCGAACCCTGCAAGTTTCCGTTCCTCCGCAGAGCGTCCAAGATCATTATCAGCCCATGTCCTTGCGTAACAAAAACCAGAATTGGCTTCTTGGGTTTCATTACGTTTTGCGCCGGCCGATTTTGTCAACTTATCATACGCTTCCACGGACACACCCATAGACCGGGCGCGAAGCCGTGAGAGTTCGCTCCGAGAGTTGGCGTCATCATACTGTGCGAAGGATCGAAAATAAGCTTCAAATTCGGCGTCGGTCAACTCTGCAGTGAGCCGCGCCGTGCTGCACTGGCAGAAGCGCTGATTTTGATCAGTTTCACCAATCGATTTAACGCAACTTTGAACATAAGCCTCAGTTGAGTATTCCGTATCTCGGTCAATTATTCTCGACTGCTCAATCGGAATTGGGGCCGCGCCTGCGATTACACATCCTTGTTCGAAATCGTTGATGCTAGAGGGCACGCCCCCGATCTGATCCATAGATTCTTGCAATGCCAAGCGGCGCATAAAATCGTCTTCACGCCCGTATGCTGCCTCCATCGCCGCTTCGTGATCATTGGGGAGACCGAGCGCGTGGCGATATTGCTCCACGATCATTCGCTTGGCCTCGCTCGTCGGCGCGAACTTTTGGTAGACCGAGATACGCTTTGCAACGCACTGACAATCGATGTTTGGACGGTCAATCGATTGGCAAACCGCTTCCATTGAATCTTGGGCATGAGCCGACGCAGACACCCATAAACTGACCCCTAATGTCAGTAAGACCAGCCAAATTCGCATCCGAAACCTCCTCATTAGCTGCTGGAAGAGTATCGACTCGGTCAAGATGCTGCATACGTCAAATGACGCATGTCAGCATTTTCGGGACAATGATCTTGGAATTTTACAAATAGATTCTAAGAGCGTTCTCGAGCCAGTTTTACCGCGTCTGCAAAGTTCTCAGGACATATGTACAACTGAAGCTGACCTTGTTCTTCGACACTTATAGTCGCCGTGTTCGTATACTGGCTTGTGATGTCTTCAATCCGGTCCATCGTGAAGAGTGTATTAGATCTTCCGTGTAGAAAGACGATCGAATGCATGGACACACGCTTGAACAACCCCGACCAGTCCTGAGCCCATCGACACACATCTGCGACGAGCCGATCAATATCCTCGAACGAGTATGCGATGATCCTCTTTGTGATGTCATAGAATCTACGGTCTGTCCGGACGAGCTTTGCATCCGCGTCACTATCTGAAAAAAAGTAATTCACTACCTTGGCTTCGCCAGACAAGGAACGACGGAAATTTGCCGCTATAATCCTGTGCGGAACAAGCAGGACATCAGGAATGTAACGCGCTGGCAGAAAGGTTCGTCTTAACGACGGCGGCAACGCCATCAAATCGGGGCGCCCGCGGAACGGCGCCCCCGTATCAACCAGCACCACCCCATGGATGAGATCGGGATAACGTGCTGAAAACTCCAGCGCATAGAGCCCTCCTGAGCAATGTCCGGCCACTGTCACGGATGTCACACCTTCCGCGTCCAATATGGCCTTGTAGTCGCGAGAAAGTTTTTCGGGCCCCTCCTCTGGAGGTCTTCGATCCGTTTTGCCCGACCCGGGCTTGAACGGTACGATCATTCTCAGATTGTTGTCGAAGCAAACCTTGCGAAACTCAGCTGTCTGACTTGGCGGCGTCGTGGGCTGCAACATCAAAACTGGGTGACCGTCTGGAGCGCCGTAAATCAGGTATGACACCGTCCGCCCAGATAGTTTTACCACCTTCATATCGGTGCCTGCTGGTGCAATCGCTTCGGCATCAGCCCCTTTATCAATCAGGCGGCGGTCCTGGCTCATCATCTGTGTCAGTGTCGCAAGAAACAGGGTCAACTCGGTCTGGCTAGATACGTTCAGCTTGGCGAAAATATTCGCCAGCTGCGTCCGGACGGTTCGAACGGAGCGTTTCCGAAGGCGAGCAATTTGCGAAATGGAGCCGGTCTCAATAAGCCCTCGCAGGACTTCTGCTTCTGCAGTTGTCAAATCGTAAGCGACCTCCAGCAGCGGAGCGACTTCCTTATTCCAGACAGCCTTCGCAACGCGGATCGATACGAAAGGCCCTGACGAGCCGGAAACATGGCTTAACGCCTCGCGCTTTGCCACGACAAAGACAGGTCGGGCGCCTTCATCCCAATGAAGGCTAAGAAGGATTGGCCTGGATTCACTATTTTCAGTGAAGAGTTTCTTTAAGTTCCGGCGCCCCTTAGGCGTGCTGATTGCCGGACCAATGCTTGTCTGGGTTGGTGGATGCAGCACGTCGAACATGGGGTTGGTCGCGATTACTTCCAGCGAACGGTTGATAATCGCGGCCGGTGTAAGCTGTCGATCGACATAGACGACAGGACTTTCCAGATCGTCTTCGGGCCGCGTCTCCATGTACTGGCTAACGCGGTTGAAATGTGTTCGAAACACCTGCTTCCAATCGGCATCACGACGTTCCAGATCGACCGGATCCGTGTCTAGAAAATCATCCATGGCTTTGAACATGGTCTCGAACCGAGAATTGTCCGCGATCGCTTCATATAGACCGTTCAGAACCTCAGCGGCAGCCATCTTGGCTCGCTCTTCGCGGGCGGACCGCATTGAATCGGATTGGCCCTTTGGCTCCATAGATGCGGCACATATGCAACAACAGGAAACCCACGCAACCCACCATGACTATTTGCCGCTCCCCTCGGCGCGCTGTATCATCTCGATCATCAGTGACAGAGCCGTTGGATCGACCGGTGTATCCCGCTGGTTGCTGAACATGGATGAGTGGTTCAGGCGGATAAGAAGGCCATCATCGTATATGGCGGTCAGACCGGCCGGCACTCGGATCGTACGCTGTTGGAAGAATATTCCTACTCCCGCCATCAGATAAACTGTTTCGCCATCGACAGTTCGAGTCAGGAAGTCGCTCGGATTATCCAACATCCACTGTCTCAGCATGGCTAACTCCTCCGGGGAGTAACGTGATATTTCGAATGAAATTATACTATTGCCTGGTGGAATAGAGGATGGGCCATCAGGATTATCGACAGCGCCCTTCGTCTCGGCATAGCGTAAGAAAACATGCTCCGGATTCATGATATAGGGCCGCGAGTTCGGCGCTAAACCATATCCATCAGGAATATCCGGAATGAGCGCTCCCAGCGCGCCAGCACAATCGCGAGGAAATATCTCGGAGCGCCATTTTCCGGCTTCTAGTAAGTCTTGATACTCGTAACGGGAGGAAACCACAGAACCCTCCCCGCTTTTATCTAACGGACAGTAAGCCGTAGATCCACCCTTGGAGCCGCCGCCTTGGTCTTCATCCCCACAGGCCGATAGAGCTAGAAGACTGGCCGCCAATGCAGTTGCCATGATAGATTGGCTGCTTCGTGACATTTCGGGCTCCTAGGTCGTTTGCGTCCGCCCTCTCATCTTCAAATAGGATGAACATGCGTCATTTGACGTATGTGTTGCCGCACCTTTCGCGTCTATGTGCGTCTCGACCCACCGGAGACAAACCATGAAACAGGCTTGCAAAAGCAGACACAAGCACACCTCATCCGCTCTCTTCGCCGCACCCCTGACGCCTGCTTGTGTCTTACTTGCAATAACTCTGTGTGCGTCATGTCAGGCTGCGGATTCTCCTCCGATAGTTGACACGATGCCGTCCGGTGATGGGTTTTCTATCGCACGAAGAGTGAGTGAATCCGGCCTGTGCTCTGAAAGCATGTCTGTTTCACTAGATGGCTTTGAGAAAGGCGATCCAAATATATTCATCGAAGCCCCGGATGTTGATGTTATCCGTGTCACATTCCCCGTTGAGGTCGATCTGACATCACGCCTTGTCCGCGAGGAAATTCACCCACCACTTCGGAAAAGTTACTGTAAGATTGGCATTCAGACCATGGTTGTCGATTATGATTACCCGGTGGAGGACGATGCCGTTTCTTCCGTGACTCGCCGAACCATCTATGGATGGCGCGCGGATGAGCGCGGAACAGGTTGGCAGATCGAAGCGGTCGGAACCCGTTTGAACTGCTCCAGAGAACGCAACTCAGAAACCGGGGCCTGTCTGTGATGCATGAGAGACCCTATCTGGCCGTTTTACTATCGATTTGTTGTCTCGTTGCCTGTGGAGACAAGCGTGAACAAAATAAGCCGACAGCCGAGCTCTCTGAAGCGTCTTCAACGCCGCTGAAAGAGACTGCAGCATCCTATTCTGCACCTGGCCCAGCTCATGTCAGCGACGCGGAAGAAGGCCAAGCCTTAGCCGCGGAGCGTCGGTTGGACACGCCGGTCGATCCGGATGGACAAGGCTGGCGCTATCCGGCTCGCGTCGAGCCGATCACTTGGGATTATGGAAATTGCACGAATGCCCGCACACTGATTCCATCGCCGATGCAGGGGTGGGGCATTCTGAACGACATGTCCGTTGGCGAATGGCCGATTGAGGAGGGCAATGCACGCTTTGTTCTAACCAAGTCCGGCGCGCCGCTCGAGCCCCCGAGCCTAGGACTGTCGGGGTCCAACGACTCCATGTCGATCTACATTTCTAGCGGAACGGCGACGACGAAATCATTACAAGATATGCTCGCCAATCCGCAATTGCAGGAAACCTTCTTTGAGCCCGGCCCTTACAATTACCCTGTTCGGAAAGGTCTCCCGGGTGAAGCACATTACGAGACTCTGCTCGGACCCTATCGTGTCCTTATGGGCGGCAATAAAGCCTATGATGGTGAGTATTTCCGGCAAGTCATAAAATGCGCCATCGACAGTGGACTGATTGACGAAAGCGTCGATGCCGCGTTGCTGCGCGCAACACCGTAAAAAATTTCGCAACTGACAGGCCTGTATACACCAGATGACGTATGCGGAGAATGAGTCAGCTGACTACATGATCTCGGAAATGATTACCGGACTGAACCCATCCCGGTTTTTCTGAAGGAATTCCGCATGAACCGTAATATTCTCATACTGACGGCCTTAATGATGGTCGCTTGCTCAGACGAAACGCCCGGTCAAACGGCTATCGAGACACCCGAAATAGACGCAGCCGAAATGGCGCCAGAAGCAAAGTCACCTGCGTCTGCACTCGGCATCGGGAACAAGGAAAAGCAGTATATCGAAGCTATGGAAGTTGGGTTCGAAAGCCAGATGAAGCTTTATTCGCGTGTTTCACCAGAAGCCGCAGGCCTAATCAAACCTGTTACGTTTGACGAAGAAGACCGCGATATCATCCGTTGCGTCATCCGAGGGCTGAAGGATGAGGGAATGGAAAAATATCTCGATATGGGAATCGATGCGAATAAGAATTTAAACCGCCTCATAGAAGAGAACCCCGACCTCTCCATGAAGACTATTGAATCTCACCCCGAAGCCATGAAGCTCCTACAAGGCGGCGAAGTTATGGACTCGATGGACGCTGTAGAAAGCGAAAAGTCGATGGCCATCAACAAGCGCTGTGGAACCATGTCCATGATGATGGATAAGATGAATGAAAGCGGCATCATGGAGGCCATGCAGTCCGCGAGATAAGGCGTCACCTTATTCGGGCAAATCACACCAGAGGTCACGTTCCCTTGGCAAGGCCTGCTCATTCGTTCAAGCTCAGCTTAGCTTAGCTCAGCCGCTTTCCAGCGGAGTCCTCAAGCAATCGGGCGCTTTCAATCACCAAAGCGATGTTTTGCTCAACCTTAGTGTCATGGCTTTTTGACGGCGAGCTTTGCGCTGTGAAAGCGATCAACTTATCGCTCGATGTTTTGTCCAACGCCCCAAGTGGGACAGAGACAAAATGATGGCCCCTGCAAGCGTGAAGCTCTTTTCCCACTGGTGTAGAGATTCAACGAAAGCCGACGAGCAAAGAATAGCTATGCCCAAAAGTGCTAGCGTTGCGAAGAGGATATGCTCTCGTCGATTTAGAAAATTTGAAAAGAGAACCGCGTATAAAGTGATCGGCACAGCCGTTAGAACCAAGGTACTGTGCACCCACTCGCTTTCAAGCCAAATCATAGACGCTGGAAGCAGCGAAACAATGATAGGCAATGCCAGGCAGTGAAGCGTGCATAAGCCTGACAGCGATATGGCAGACGCATCAAGAGTTGTGGATTCAACAGTCATAGAACTTCCAGAGTATTTTGAGGATCTCTTGCGATCGGAAAGCTGAGCGATCTCGATCCAATCTCAGCTCAACAATTTTGCGCGCCTGAGCGATGGAGTCAGAATCAGAACGGTCACCGACAATATGAAGAGCATCCCCATCCAACTCACGAACGTGACCCCACGAGGTTGGAATGCAAATTGTGGGATAGCTTCTGCCGCCTCTTTCGAAATCCGGCTTCGACTAACTGTCGCAGGCCCGATGGCATCAAGCACAACACCGAGATGATCTCTAGCTTGAGCCCGGAACATGGCGGCTTGCTCTGCCCCGGTTCCCGAAACCTGTTCCAGATGATCCTTGAAGATCAGTGTGGGAGACAGGAACTGAACCACACGAACGAATTGTCGCTGACTGGACTGTTGCGCTTCAAACGTCTCGATGAGGGGGGCTGTCTTGGCATTTATGTCGATGTTCGACAAATAAGCGCTCCGATAAAATCCCGGCACGCCCTCGATTGGAACATCGGTCATCCCCGCATGTTCGGCCATGTAGACTTCAGCTCGCTCGTTCATGTTACGGCGAGTCTCGCCCTCCGCTTCTCGGGCCTCGGTCAGATAGGTGACACGCGACGGAACAGGATAGAGCGCTTGTGCCAAAAACTGGGTCCCTGAAGGAATAAGTACCACGAACAATGACCAGCTCGCCAGAATGGCAAGCGCGCCTGAAATCGGACGTCGGAATGCGATGGCAATCAATGCAGCCAGAGCCGCCCAGAACAGTGTGTAGGCGAGCAAGCTGGAGATCCAGATCGCCGCGCCACTCCACGTCGCTCCGGTGATGATGGCAACGGCAAGAACGCAAATCGACGGGATCAGTATGAGCGGGATCATTGTCGCTAGAATGCGTGCTAATAGAAGCTTTCGAGCGCTCCCGCCTTGTACCAAGAACATCCTAAACCGGCCGGCCTGACGCTCCTGACTCAACACATCGAATGTGAGCAAGAGTAAGATGAGCGGCAGGAAAACGGTCACGACGAATAGAAGGTCCATACGACCCGCGCGCAGAACAGACGGACCCTCCACCTCATACCGCCGGAACAGCGAGGCCTCGCTCCGCCATCCGCTTGTCAGCGCAGAATGTGGATGTATCGACTCCCAACCATGCGCGAGCGGAGACAGCTTGCTGGGCGGCCGCACCGACAGGAATGTCAGGCTGATTGGTTGCGCCACAAAAGGAGATGTTTCCTCACCGGATTCGACCCGAGCTAGATCGGCAAACCATTCATCCTGATCCGTCAGCAAATTAGCGGGTGTTTCCGCCTGAACCGTCTGCACATTTTTGTACCAGCTCAACCCATCTGCGACAGACCAGATCGAAATGACAGCAAAGAAAAGAATGGCAGCGAGCTTGAGAGGAGAGGTCCAGAGCGATGTCCATTCGCGTTTGAAGTAAAAGCCGAACATTAGCGCGCCTCCTGCTGCATAGCCCGATGAGTAGCCTGGATACTCAGGAACAAGGCCCCGAACAGCCATGCGATGAGGCTAAGCCATTCGACCCAATAAGATTGCATAATCGAAAGAATATCCGGACGTGTTGGTGCGAACTCTTTCGTCGCTTCCCATAGAGTCCTGTCTGCGGTGTAGGCGTATCCATTCTTGCCGCCATTGACCATCATGTCCTCGTTCAAGTCGGCAATGATGGAACGCCGGTGCTGTTCCGCTTGTCGGGCAAAATTTTGTTGGGCCAGCAGGTCAGTCCCGGCGAGCGCCGATGAAAGGCGCTGGGTGGCTAGGATCGGCGACAGGATCGACGCGAAGCGTAGCACACCATCCTGGCGCAAATGATTGCCGTACAGCTCGCCATAAATTTCGTCATAGACGCCGTTCGCAAACTCTTCATGCGCCTGAAGGACAAGCGCATCGCGCGAGAAACCGAGGGCTTCGAAGGACGCGCCGTCATATTTCTCCACCACTTTCACTTCCAGAGCCGCCACGGCGGGCTCACGCGCATCACCCGACCAGAAGGGTGTATTCGCCTTGAGTTGGAGGTCGTTCTTGAGCTGCTGCTCGTCATGATCGGGATAGAGCGTCACAGCGATTTGACCCGACATAGCGGGCCAGACAAGAGCCAGAAACAGCCAAGCAAAAGCGCCTGCAATAAAGGCCGTACCCATGGATCGTGACCGCGCGGAGAGCCAGAAGACCGTAAATGCAAAGGCACAAAGCGAGAGCGCATAGGCAATCACGATCAGACCCAGTCGTCCCGCATTGTCACCCATAGCGCCGCTTAGCACCATGGGGAAAATCGACAAACCAATCAGCAAGAACGTCAAGCCGCCGACGAAAGCCAAGATCGCTCCCGACTTACCTAGAGCGAGTTTTGAGGCTGGAACGCCGGTCGCAGTCAGACCGGTCAAGGTTCCGCGTTCACGCTCTCCCGCGATTGTCGCAAACAACAGCACCGCCAAGGATAGCGAGCCGACCAGTTGAATGATCCAGGCCGGTGACAAGGATGAAAATGGCGCTTGAATGGCTGCATCCTCGGCGCGGCGTAAGGTTGTTGGGTTCTGGGTATGAGCTTCCATCCAGAACGCAGCGCCCGCATAGTCGAAAACGCCCGGATCAAACGCCGCCAAAGCGGGCGCGGGCCTGAAGGCATAGCGCGCGAAGTGAGCCGCCCCGTGGGGATTATTTTCGCCCTGTTCGACCCAGATTTCCCGGTCACTGGCGACAGCCACAGCGCGTGCATCCGCATCCGCCTGAGCCCGGTTCCACCCATCAAGCGAGGCCGCTGCAAGTAGAAGAATAAGGATGGCGACGATACCGAGGAACAGTCGATCGCGCATGAACTCTTTCAGTTCTTTTCTAAATATCGTCCCAATCATGCTGCTTGGTCCTCATGCATATGGGCCAGATAGATCCGTTCGATTTCGCTGGCATCGACCTCCGCCGCATCGATCATCTCGATCAGTTTTCCGGCCCGCATGATCCCAATCCGAGAGGCACATTCCTTGGCGCGGAAAATATCGTGCGTCGCGATCAGAACAGCGCTCCCTTGTTCCCTGAAACGCGCGAGACGTTGTGTGAATTCACTGGCCGCTTTCGGGTCCAAACCCGACATAGGTTCGTCTAGAAGCAGGGCCTTCGCGCCTTTGGCGAAGGCCGTGGCCAAACCGACCTTCTGCCGCATCCCTTTGGAGTAACCGCCGATCGGGAGATTGACCTGGTCCGGCTGAAGCCCCGCTTCCACAAGAATGTCGGAAAGCTGCTGGCGGGTCTTTTTATGACCAGCCAGCCGATCAAAATATTCCAAGTTCTCCAGTCCGCTCAATGCCGGATAAAGAGACACTGTCTCCGGTATATAGGCAATCTGCTGGCGCGCCGCTTGCGGATCAGCGGCTGGCGACACATCGCCAACCAGAACCTCTCCAGAATCCGGCACGATAAAGCCTAAGAAAAGATTGAGTGTCGTTGTTTTACCAGCTCCGTTTGATCCGAGCAGGCAGACAATTTCCCCCGCCTCAACTGACAGGTCGAGCCCCTCAATAGCGGTGATGGACCCGAACGTTTTTCGAGCGCTTTTAGCCGTGAGCATATGATCCTCCTAGAATGACGCACGCATGGTGAGGCGCAACTGACGCGGTACGCCGGGCGTCACATTCGTGACAGCCGTGCGAGATCCCGCGAAGAAATAGAAATAATCCTCATCCAGCGCATTAGTGACCGAGACATCGAATTCGATATTTTCAAGGCTTGGAGGCCGGACTGTCGCAGACAAAGTCAACAGGTCGAATTGTCCGGCTTCCACACTGTTAGACAGATCGACGAAATAATCGTCATACCACTCATAGGACGCCCGTCCCGTCAGCCAGGACGTAAACTCATGCATAGCTTCGGCGTAGAACATATTTTGCGGCACGCCCTGTGGTGTCACGCCAGAAAAGTCCTGATCCGCCCCTCCAAAAGACCCCGCAATAATCAGCTCATCCCATTCGGGATCAAGGTAAGTATAGCTAAACTGCAGTGACGTGGCGTCGGTCGGCTTGAGCTGAATAGACCCTTCAAAGCCGCGGCTGGAATATTCCTGTCCTGTCGTTGCGAGTGTCGGCGGCCCGGCCGGGTCCGGATTGGAGACGAAGATGCGACGGTCCAATTGTTGCAGATAGAAGATGGCCGCTTCCCATGTGAGCAAGCCGCTATCCGTTTGACCTTTCCAACCGAGTTCGTAGCTGTCGATCGTTGTTGGCGCTTCGACACGCGCATAACGATCCGGTTCCCACTGGAAGACAGGCCCGAAGTTTGAGTTAAACCCGCGCCCATAACTGGCATAGACAAGCCCAGCGCCATAATCATACGCCAGTGACGCCTTGGGCGAGATCGCGTCCGCATCACCTTCAGCCACGTCATTCGTCGGCTGTGTGCCAATCACATCAAAGTCGATCTCACGATCAAAGGCGTCGTACCGCGCTCCAACAGTTAAGGTGAGACGGTCCGTCAGAGCGATTTCGTCCTGAACGAAAAACCCGAAGAAACTATTGGTCGTCTCAGCGTCTGTGCGCAGCTCATCACGAACGAAACAGGCGTTACCTAGCTGATCATTCGTCACCTGTCCGGTCGAATAGTCGATCAGGATCGCGTAAAAGCGGAAGCCGCAGGCTCCGGAGAAAAATGGATCGATTTCACCCGACCATCGGTCTTGCTCATTCAGAGACGTTTGTTCCGCGCTCGCGCCCGCCACGATCGTATGGCGGCCAGACCGCCAGTTTAGTATCGCTTCGCCAAAAAACACGTCGGCCTGGTTCTGCGAAGCAAACCCGTTCACCCCCATGATCGTACTCGCCGGATTGAATTCGAAGAAATCGTAAAAATTTAATCGCACATCTGTATCGAATGTCCGCGCTTGAGCCGTCAGCTGTAGATCGAGATTGTCAAAAATCGCCTGATCATAACGCAGAGCGCCGATCCAGCCTGTGTTATCATTTTGAGTGGGCCGATAACCGAGAAAGCTTTCCGTGCCACCGAATACATCAACGATCGTGCCGTCAGCTAGAGTCGGAATGACACTCGGCACTTCGGCATTTCGATCGAAATAGTTGAGCCAAGCCGTTAGGGTTTTATCCTCACCGACAGGCAGAACGCCTTTCAAGAAGAGACTTGTCGTGTCCCGCGCGCTATTGTCCCGCCATCCCTCGAAATCTTCATATGAGACGCTTGCCAGTAGGCCCGCGCCGTTCTCGGTCACGCGCTCTATCGTTGCGCGTCCCTGATAAAATGCATCGCTCCCGACAGAAAGAGACAGGTCTGTGCGATTCTCATCCGGCGATCGCGTCTGGTAATTAACGGCCCCAGCAATCGCACCCCGCCCGTAGAGCGCCGAGACCGGCCCCCGGACAATCTCAATTCCTTCGACAACAGGATAAGGAACTTCCGTCAGAAGGACTTCCTCATCCGGGCCTACAAAAGGAATACCGTCGACAAGCGCGAGAAACGTATCATTCCCGTGATTGCCCGTGATACCGCGGATCGTGATGAATGGAAACTCGTCTCCATCCCCCTCGCCGCGACGGAAGAAAACACCGGGAACCCCGCGAAATTCGTCCGTTCCAAAGGTAAACCCCTTCTTCTGAAGTTCTTCAGCATCCCGAAAAGTAATGGATGCTGGTGTTTCCAGAATGGCCTTTTCCGTACGTGTCGCTGTAACGACGATGATGTCTTCTTCTGTGTCGTAACTCGTTTCTAGGTTGGCAGGTTGGGCATAGGCCGAGTTAGCGAGTACCAGAAGGCTACTGCCTGCCAGAAGCAATGCAGATATAGTGATTGGGCGCACAGGTCCCCTCCATGAGAATAGCAAAGATAAGAGACAGCCGTCGCGAAAACGCGATCTGTCCAAGGCAGAACGCGGCAAAAGCCGTGTCGAAATTATCGTTTGCTAAACGGGGGGCGCGCGAGCCGGGTCAGGACGGGAGTCCAGGTTTCTCGGCGGTGCCTGGCTCGCTCTGAGTGCACATAATGTCGGCGCAGCGACATTATGTGGGAGCGCCAAGACCTTAAAGAGATCGTGGAAATTGGGGACGAAACAATCTAGTTCTGGAGACGGATTGGCTGCATCAATCACAAATCCATCTTCATCTGAAGTGGCGACGATACAAATGTCGCAAACGCTATGGGACGGGCTGGGATCTTCGCTGTGATCTGCGTGCGCATGTGAAGTTGAAACGAACCCGATGCTTATGAAAGCCACCAAGGCAATCACGCATAAGACTGCTCTGAAAGAGCGAGCTCTGTTGAGAAGAGCGTTCGATATCCAGGAAGGCAGCACCCGATTATCGTAATGTAATATTATCTCTTTTGCAATGGGGTCAGCAATCATAGACAAACGCCCGCATTTCGGCATTGTCAGAAAAAGCTGGCTCAGCCAGGGTCTTCCGATGCTTATCGTGTGAGGCGACTGTAAGTTCGCAGGCATTGTAAGGGGAGTCTATGATTTGAGGGCTTTGCCACCTTACAATCCTTCCTCAGTAAAGTGAATTCCCTATTTCTAGCCTTAGGGAAATCACTCAAATCTCATGTCTATCGACACTTTCTCAGGTCAATTTCGCCGACAGCCGAGATACCGAGCAATTTCCCTGTAAATTCCCTGTATGTCAGGGAATTTGGCGCGAGACTGGTTCGCGAGTGACTGCGTCCACCACCAGTCCTTTCCCCTGCGAACTGCGGGTTTCCACGTATCTCGATCTAACTCGGTAGTTTCCATAGGTTAGAGGTGATCTCTGTCGAAAAACAGGAGTTCGCGATTAACCCGAGATTTGGAAGCGTAGCTTTACCTGAATTTCCCCGGTCCCTCGCAAGCAGATAGACTTCTAAAGCGGTAAATATCCTGAAAAAAACTGCTCAGTCTGGTTTATTTAGTTTTTCCTTGTCGGGCAGTCGCAATTAACGTTTAATCACTTACCTAATCATGGAGATAACTATGAAGCTTGTACGTTTTATTGGCATTGCGACGATCGCTTTTGCCCTGGCAACACCTGCCCTCGCGGACCATCACGGGGACAAGGAAAAAACCGAAAAACAGCCAGCTGCCGCAGTTTACACTGACGCGAACGGCATTGGGATGGTTGTTTATCCCGAAGGTTACATGTTGGTGACCATGCCAGATTCTAAGACACCTAGTGTAATCGTTAAATTTAAAGGTGATGAATCCGAATGGACCTTAACCGATGTCGCTGGCCCAGGCATGTGCGATGAGGGTTCAGGGAAGTATTCTTCCATGACCCATGACGATGGCACAGTCCATGTCACTCTGATCTCAGATGATTGCGAAGCCCGTAAAGGCGCGCTCGACGGCGCCGTGTGGACGCCTGCTGAACACTCGTAATAAATTTTGAAGCCTTGCGAGCCAGTCTCGCAAGGCCGTTATCCGCTTGGGCGAGCCAAGATAATTCTTCGAATGACGGACGCGCTCAAACTGCTACTCTGCAATCGCGACCCAGAATGAGCTATTCGGTTCTTTGCTGGACGCAGCGATTAGAGTTCCTTGCAACACCTCAATCTAAAATCACTTCAACCATCAGAGACATGTTGAAAGCAGAGCGCGCTATAAATCACTTCGCTAAGCGCTCGCCGTGACTGGATTTACTCGTTCTCATTCTTCAATCCATGAGATGAAGATGAGCAAAAAGTCTCTCTTAGCCCAGACCTAAATCTGAGACACAAGCGCTGACGTCCGACAGGGGAAAGTCCATTCGTGGTGACAGGCTAGATCAGTTTCATGACCAAGAACTTATTTGGTTACTTCAAAATCGTGTTGTCGGCTTAAACGGATACAGTCCTAGATTTGAACTGGAGAAGGTTTTAAGCCTCGATCAACTGCTACTACTATACGAGTGACTCGTCACGCAGTAACTCGATACATTCTAAGTTTTAGGTCCCATCAACGACATGGACCTTAGAATTACCCCTCAATGTTTGGATAGTGGCGTGCAACTGAGACGAAAGCTGTTCGAGATGATCCGCAGCATTTAAAAAAGTGATTGAAGTTCATAGGTCTCTTCGCAATCTGACTGGAGTTGAAATCTGTGGCAACTTATTTGGTGACGGGGGGCAATCGCGGCATCGGAGCTTCGACTGTCAAGGCGCTAGTCACTCGCGAGTCCAACGCGCGCATCCTAATCGCCAGTCGCACCGCGCCGGATCTAACCGAAAATGTCGAATGGATTGAAGCCGACCTGGCGACACAGGCAGGACTATCCGTCGTTAAAGAACATTTGCCTGTCTGCGATGGCTTGATCAACAATTCGGGTGTCATGATCGGCAAAGGGGCTTTTGATATCACAGAGCAAGAACGGGACATGACCCTGGCGATCAATCAGATCGCGGTGGTTGAGTTGACGCTTGCGTTCATTGAGGCGGCGGCTGGAAAGCCTGTCCGGATCGTCAATAATTCCTCGATCGCAGCCCACCTCGGTCATCCAGATATCTGGTACGGCATGACGAAGGCAGCGGTTCTGAATTTCACCAAAAGCGTCGCAAAATCTTTTGGACCGGAAGGGGTTGTTTGCAATTGCGTAGCCGCAGGTCCTGTTGAAACTGCCATGTTGGAAAAGATAGCTGACGCGCGGCAACAGGCCCTGAAGTCCGCTGCGATATTGGGCCGCTTTGCGAACCCATCTGATGTCGCGGACGTTATGGCCTGGCTCGCCATCGACAGCCCGGACTACGTCAATGGTGTTTGTATCGACGTCAACAATGGCACATATATGAGATAGACAGTCGTGGGAGGTGCGTCATGAAGTATGATCTGAAGATATCGGGCGGACTGATCTATGATGGCGATGGTGGCGAGCCTTCGGAAGCCAATATTGCTGTACGCGATGGCATCATTGTCGCAATCGGTGAATGCGAAGGCGAAGCTACTGCAAACTTTGACGCGTCAGGTAATATCGTCACGCCTGGTTTCATTGATCTGCACACACACTATGATGGACAGATTAGCTGGGATGATGAACTGAAACCCTCCGTCAACCACGGTGTAACTACGATTGTTATGGGGAATTGCGGGGTGGGCTTTGCGCCGTGCCGCAAGACCGATCATGAAAAGCTGATCAAATTGATGCAAGGTGTGGAGGATATACCGGGTACTGCTCTGACTGAGGGATTGACCTGGGACTGGGAAAGCTTTCCTGAATATCTGGATGCCATCGACGACCGACCGCACACGATAGATTTCCTGGCGATGGTACCACACGATCCGTTACGAGTATTTGTCATGGGGGATCGTGCTGTGTTCGACGAACGCGCGACCGATGAGGATATTACCCAGATGCGTGAACTCACGCGCGAAGCGCTTGAAGCCGGAGCCGTCGGATTCTCAACTGGCCGGTCAGACGCTCACCGCGATGCAGACGGCAACTGGACACCAACCAGCGAAGCTCATCCTTCTGAACTCGAAGGGATTGCGAAGGCCTTTAATGGTCTCGATTACGGTGTGCTGCATGCCGTCAATGATTTTGACCAAGAGCGGCCGGGCGATCAGTTCGATCAAGAATTCGATGTGCTCGAAACCTATTTCAGGGCCGCCCCAGGCCATAAAGCATCCATGACTCTGATGCAGCGGGACCTCGTGCCGGATCACTGGAAGATGATTATAAAGCGCACGGAAGCCTTACAGAAAGAGGGAGTCGATTTACGTCTACAGGTAGCCCCACGTGGGATTGGCCTGTTTCTGGGTTTACAATCGACCCATCACCCTTTGATGGCATTCCCAAGTTATATTGAGATTTCAGAACTACCCTTGTCAGAACGGGTTGAGCGGCTGCGGGACTCCGCACTGAAAGAAAAGATGCTGGCTGAGACCCCTGTTAAATTGGCCGTTAAGGGTTCATCCATTCCGCCAATGACCGATACGCTGCTTGCCATGATCGAACATATTGCGGGCAAAATGTTCAAACTCTCCCCGGACGGCTCCGGTAAGGCCGAGTATGAGCAGGGCTATGAAAGCTCAGCTGCAGCCGAGGCCGAGCGTAAAGGCGAGACAGTTCGGTCTGTCCTGTATGACTGGTTGTTGGAAGATTCTGGCCGGGCGCTTATCTACTTCCCGATCTATAATTACACGGACATGAATTATGATGCTGTTCGTACGATGATGGCGCATCCGCTTTCGCTGCCCGGACTGACCGATGGCGGCGCACATGTCGGCTACATTTGCGATGCCAGCTTCCCAACATATCTGCTTTCATATTGGGCCCGCGACAGAGAGTCCGATCAGTTTTCATTGTCCCGCGTAGTGCAGATGCTCACAGCAGACGGCGCAGACTATCTCAACCTGACAGACCGGGGACGTTTGAAAGTGGGTCTGAAAGCCGATATCAACATCATTGATCACAATAAGCTCTCGTTGAAAGTGCCACATATGGTCAAGGACCTGCCCGCAGGGGGCCAACGCCTGCTACAAGACGTGACGGGCTATAAGGCGACTTTCGTATCCGGGGAACAAGTCATCGCAAATGATGAGCTGACAGACGCACGACCAGGACGACTGGTTAGAGCTGGTGCTTGAAGGATACCAAGCCCTCTAGCAAAATATCGGGCATTGTCAGCTTAAACACCTCAGAGTGTCGAGTAGTAAAGCGGCCAGACCCTATGGAACGATCAACTCACGCCACTCGGCGAGTAATGCTTTACGCATCGCTTTGAAACGAGATCTGCTTTCAAGGTGTCTCTGATGATTGAAGTGGTTGTAGATCAAGGCGTGAGTTGAGGTAAACTTCTGTAGCATCGAGGTTTGACTGAACCGTATCATAGCCCGTTCTAGTCTTCGGAACGGTTGATGCGAGTTCTCAGCTCGAGTTGGTAATTGGCCCGTGTTCTGTCGTTCATGGCCGCCGATTTTTCGCGTGGCAGCGTCGCAAGACCAGAGCTTGTCTGTGACGACCATTAGTGGTGAACTAAACCGCTTCATCGCCTTCTTCAAGAAAGGGGTTTAAGGTCGAGACGTCAATTAATATGTCGGTGGAATGAGTTTGCGAAGTTCCAATGTTTGACGCGCGGTCAGCTCCAAATGGCATTGGTCTCCACTGACAAGGAATGCTGTTCCTTGATTGAATTCATATCCAAGTGAGCAGAATGCTGCGGCATATTTGATCCAGTGCCTTTGGGCGTCACGAAGTTTGGTTTTCTTGGTGTCACTGTCCAAACTATCCATCAAACGGCGATAATCTGCGTTCAGCAAACTGTCCCAAGCGCCATGCTCTAAGCTGATGCACGATCGCATCCCCAAGGTTGAATAGTCGTTGCTCTCTTCCAAACACGGCTCGGAAACTTGTCCAATACAAACGGATCCGTCGACTTGAGCGGCATTCAGGCACTCTGAGATGCGTTCGATCGCAATCATTTCATTGTCTTCATCGCTATTACCATGAACGGGCGCAATATTGTCTTGGCCCATCGTTTGACGCTCAGGATTACCAGACCATTCAGCGGGACAGGTTTCGTGAACCCCCTCACGAGCGTCGAATGCACATAAGATACCGCCCCATTGATAACCAGAAAGAGTGACGCCTCCGGCGCTGTTATATTGCGTGATTTTGAACCACGAATAGCCGTTCATTTGCACGCCCGTATTTTCCTCTAGTTCGACCAGAGCACCTTCTTTTAGCGATCCGACTTTACCAAATTCGATACCTGGACCACTGCGAACACTACCACCCCATGAAGCCCCCTCCATGGCCACTTGTTCATTGGCTTCACGGGACATTTCAATCATAGTTTGGGTGTAGCCAACACAATCAGCGGCAACGCGTTTCCATTTGTCAGCGTCCTCGAAGCAAACATTGGCAGCGGCCCCTTCGCAAACTTCTGACAGCAAGGTTGAACACGCCTCATCGCTAATTTGCGCCAAGGTTTGTGAAGGGCAAAAAAGTCCAATTGTGATAAAGCTAAGAGTCACCTTTAGAATGGATTTCATATCAAATTGGCCTTTTATATGGTTCACTCAAGAGGGCGGACGGATTCGCAATGTCGTGACGGCACCTACGATTCCATCATCCACCAACACAACATAAAGTCAAAAGTGGTCAGGGAGCGTTCGAACGGCTTTACACTTGGGAAGTTTGTGAGCTGCTTTCGATGAAATAGCAAACGCTCGGTTTCGAAAGAAATTTGAAGCTTGCAATCATGTAGGCTGACATGGTCTCCTGACATAACTAGTCAGGCTGACACGAAAAGACCTCATCTATGATGAAATATTTTGATGAATAAAATCCCCATATCTTTTCTTGTCATCACTCTGTCTCTAACTGTTGCGCCAGTTAGTTTTGACGTCGCAAGCGCGTTCGGAACGGTCAATGAGTTGGGACAAAACTCTGAACACGCTCGGATCACTCGTCACGCTTTAGCCTGCCAACCGATATCCGCTGTGGGATCCTGCCTCGAAGACGAAACTCTGAATAGCCTCGCAGGAAAACGTGGAACCTTCGGGGCTGTTGGTGCGCCTGATAGGGGTCGGGGCATGCTGACTTCCTTTGCTCACTGCAGCGCCGGCGATTTCTTCGACATCCAAGATTATCCGCAAACTGCGGATCAAGCCCAAGCAAAATTAACGGAGTGCCGTGACTATATGGCGTCAAATTTAGATCATGCTGTTCTGGACGCTGCCAACCTACTCAAGGAAAATGGGGACATCCGATCTCGTGAAGTCTCGATGTTTGGCGGCTGCATTTATAGGGGTAGCCAGCATGGACGAGCCAAATGCAACGTTCTGGCGCACATGGGACGCATTTTACACGCTTCGCAGGATTTCTACTCTCACACTAACTGGGTCGACATCCCTAATTTTGATGCACCCAAGAGCACAGATAACCCGCCAGGACTTGGTCAACGCGGTCCTTCTCCATGGCTCGACCTTAGAGGTGAAGAACCCCAGTTCCCGCAGGGATTGATCTCTGGATGTTTTGATAATCAATCATACTTAGGCGAAGAAAAAGGGTGTCTGTATGGTGACGGAACAAGGCATCGTGTCAGACATTTAAACGTCAACAAGGACACCGGTACGATAGACCCTTCCATCGGAGAAGCGACGACTGAACGTGGCGCCATCAATGATAACTTTAAACACGCAGTGGAAGCCGCTATTTTGGATACTGCCGATAAATGGGCAACGCTCAACGACCGACTAATCGAAACATATGGCGAGGACCGCGGGCTCAAAATGATTTGTGTCCTTACGCATGATCAGCCGAAGAAGGCTTGTTGAAATCATCTTAGGCTAGCTTCGAGACAGTACGCAGAAAAGCCCCAACACTACTGGCGCAGGGCCTGTTACGGTCGCTTTAACGTCGAACCACAATAGTAACTAAATATGTTGCATCATCACCTGTCATTGTATCGGTGTAGGTTCCAGACGCTTCGCCTAGATGATATTAAAATCGGCCAATTTCATTGTCACCTGTGAAACTATCATCTTCAAACTGCACTAACTCCCCAGGTGCCGATGGAAAGAAATAGTATCCAACCTTTTCTTTGTCGCCAGCCTTCATCGAATAACTTCTGTTTGGATAGCGAACTCCATCAGGCGTCTGAAAGAAGTGCAAAGAGTCTGTATCTAACCCACTCGTAGGCTCGGTACATTCTATGGATTCAACAACATAGACCGGCGACTGCGGTTGTGCGTATGATGTTGTCGATGCTACCCCAAGACGAAGGGTGCAGCGGCGAGCACTGGAAGCTTAAGATTCGTTGCCACTTTGATTGCCCTAAGAAATTAATAGCTCAAAAAAATTCATTTCATTATGCGCGGATCGTAGCAGTCTTACCAAGCATGACGACTATTTTGCATAGTCAGAGGAAACGGCATTGAGTCAATATGCTAGGGTCGCACGATGACAATGCCATATTGACGACACCTCCCCAAACCCGAAGATAGATCTTTAGGAGTTCACCATGAGACCGTTCAAATCTAGAATTTCGATCGCAACTATATCCGTAAAAACCTACCTAAAAAGGGGTGCCATGGTGATAGCGATTTCGGGGCTGAGTTTCTCTCCCGTCTCTGCCCAACTGGTGTCCGAAACTCTGGACATTACGTATTATGAGGGCACCGATATGAACGCCGAGAAGCATCGTCTCGATCTCATTATGCCCGCAGAGCAACCGATCATTGCGACTATGTTGTGGATTCATGGTGGAGCATGGGCGTTTGGTGACCGCAAAGATGATTTGGAGATTGCCCGCGCGTTCGCACGAGAAGGAGTTGCGGTGGCGGTGATGTCTTATCGATTGAGCCGAGGTGACTGGAAAGGTGAAGACTTTCCATCTACCGGCATTCAACACCCTGAGCATATCAAGGATGTCGCTCGAGCATTTGCCTGGTTGCATGAGAATGCCGATAACTATGGCCTCCACAAGAGTAAATTGTTGGTCAGCGGATTTTCGGCAGGCGGGCATCTCTCAGCCCTTCTGGCTATGGACGACCGCTACCTCAGTGCCCATAACTTATCACCCTCGGACGTTCTGGCAGCTATTCCCGTCGCCGGCGGTTATGATCTGGAAGCTTATTATCTCGCGATTGAAAACGGAATCGGCGAGGACATAGCGACCGGGCATGTATTAGGCGTGTTCGGACCACGCGAAGGACTTCCTGATGCATCTCCTATATCATATTTGGAAACTGCATCCGTCCCGATGCTAGTCCTGACTGAAGGTGAGACAGCCGCCTATACCCGAACCCTTGAGCATGCTGTCAGGGATGTCGGCCGGGCAGACCTGATCCGTTTCAGCTATTATAACAAGGAAACGCACGCCTCACTTCTCGCCAACCTCAGCCGTGATGAAAGCCCCGCCAGAGAAGAAATGCTAAATTACATCACATCGTTAGTTAAGACCGAGAACTAATTACGAGGGCAGACATTGTCGGCTTAAACTGATCCAGATCGGAGAACATAGATCACAGTCCCTCTTAAACGAATTAGGTTCCCTGATCGTAGTCTTATGGAAATCGCCCTAAAACCTCACGCCTACGCGAATTTTCCACAATAAAACTTGTGCTAAGGTTCAAATATTGCGGTTTTTCGCTGTAAATTCCCTGTGTTTCGAGGAACTTGGCGCGAGACTGGTTCGCGAATGATTGCCCCCACCACCAGTCCTTTCTTTTGCGAACAGCGGAATTCTACCTCTTGTGATATAACCCTTTAGTTTCCGCAAGTTAGCAGGGTATAAGATCGATCCAAGTTCACCAGATACGCTAGTTCCCTTCTATTTCAGCGGCATCTATTTCCCCGTCTCTCTCGGCCCTATCTCCGAGCCCGCTTGGTTGGTGGGCGTGATACGCTATTGGAAGCCGAGATAGGCGCTCCGCTCTGAGTAGCAGAGCGGAAAATTGGTCATACACTGACCCTATTACATCGCTTCAGACGAAGGGTCCCCTGACAATGCCGCGTCAGGAGACCCTCGCCCATTACTGACACGCATTCGATATGGAATTCGACTCTATGGCAGCGTCCAGCCAGAAGTAAGTGTCGTCATCACTGAACATGTAATAGGTCGTGTCATTCGGCATCATGACGATTGTGATCCCGCCATAGCCCGACATGAAAGGAATCCAGGTATTGTTCGCACAACCCAGTGATGAACTCACTTCATGGGCCCACATGCCGTTATTATATTTGAACGGATCAGCAATCGGAATGTCCAAACCTCGATCATTGATATCCTTCTGCATGGCGGCGCTGAGTTGTGTCGGATCAAGCATCGCCTGACCTCCAATCTGGCCATCATCGACATTTAGGAAATTCGTGATCTTGGCGACATCATCCGCCATCCACATCAGTCCCCAGCCCGTGAAAGGCTGAGCCACTGAGTCATAGGTCCGCCGTGTAAATTGCGCCGTCGGGCTCAAATTGATCGGCTTCCAAAGCTCTTCGACGATTGTGTCGGCAAATATGTCCTTGGTAGAACCTTCCGTAGCTTTCAGATATTCGTTCAGTGTCCGCCCCAAAATATAGGTGTCAGACGTATGATAAACCCATTTCGTTCCGGGAGCTGATTTTCGCGAATATTGCGTGCAGCTATAGTTGATCTTACTGGCATGATCTTCCGAGAGGAACAGATCATTCGTATGTGAACGGCCCTCGTCCGACAGGTACAGACCGGAGCCGTAATTGCCAGTCGCCATGTCGAGGGCGTTATGAACGGTCACATCACTCCAGTTTCCGTCTGCGGCACAAGCCGGCACATAATTACTGATCACCGTACTGAACGTGCCGGGATATTTCTGCTCCAGGCGCATGGACGCGACGCCCCCAAAAGTGCTTTTCGCTGCAGAATATGATGGAACAACCATCGCCTCGCAGAACGGATAGGGGCCATTTCGAGTCTCGCAACCGCCGGAGTAATGCGTCCCATTTATGACAAACCCATATAGTGTCACATGAGTGGGATCCGTGCTGTTGGGCGCTGAGAAAGCGGACAGATCGACACCAGGGTAATCGCTGGCCAGATCACTGAACGGCTTGCGAGGCATCCGATTGGCAACCTCGGCCTGATAGTCGGCTTTCAGAGCGGTCGCGTTCGATACGGATGCTGGTGTGTAAGTCGCATCAAGCAACCCCCACATATCCACCTTGAAGTAGAGACAAGTCTCGGCGCTTATCTGGTAAGACACTTTGGAGACGGAGCCATCATCCTTGAAGAGAAAGCTCATCGCGCCATTATGCACGCAATTTGCGTTTTTCTGCATCAGGGCAAAGGGAATTGAAACGCGGCTATATCCGAAGTCATTATTTTCCTGCCAGACCCGACCGGGGGAGAAAATATATTCCCACTCAGGGTGCGACGAAGCAATCGCTCCGCGTTCGACGGGAAAAATATGCGTTCCGGTCTGGACGAAATCGAAATCGAATTCCGGCAAATGCTTGCGGGTCGTGTCTGAATTTCCAGTATATCGGAATGTATCCTTTTGCTCGTCAAATCCTCCGCCTGTGGCTTCGCCCTGCAAAACAAGCCGGCCTTCGAAATTATGGGACGGCTGGGCGGCCTCAACGGGAAGCGCGAAGGCGGACATGTTGACAAGCTGCCCAGGATCAGTGCCATTCATCAGGACTGAATATCCCAGTGCGGATCGAGCCACATTGCCGCTGCCCGACAGCGGATCGTAATTATCGACGGGTCCGCCACCAGTTGAAGATCCTGTTCCCGAGACATTCACCACCAAGGGATTTTCGTCCGCATCATTCGACGGGATAGACAGGCTATCTGAATAGAAAATTTCAGAGGTCGGAGAGAAGGACACGCCAATAGCGCAGCTCGCCAATGGCGAAACAGTCTGGTTCGAACAGCTATCACTCGTGATCATGAACGGCGTAGCCAGCCCGGAAATCGACCCGATCGAGAGGTTGGCGTCACCGCTATTGCTGACTGTCAGGACGGAATTATCGGTCGTCCCGGTTTGTACATTACCAAACGCCAGACTAACGGGTGCATCAATCTCCGGCGCGGGATTGATCCCGCCCAAATCTCCACTCAGCAGCACATTGTCCCCATAACAATAGTCGCCGGTTGTACCGCCGGTTCCTCGGAACCGTGCGACCAGATTTGCATTATCCTCCGCACTCGCCGGAGACGCCGATCCGGAATAAAATGTGCCATTATCCTGACCATTGCTGACTTGCGTCACGATCGACCAATTACTGCCGCCATCGGTTGAAAATTCGGCATAACAGTCATCATTATTCTCAAGTGATGTCGCCGCAAGGCTCATGGAAATGGAGACGTTCGAATACCCCACACTCGAAAGATTTATGGTCCCTGACGCGGTGCCGCGCAAACGCATGGAGTAAGTTCCGATCGCCTTGCTTGTTGATGCCCCGACAGTCCCGGTCGTCGTCCAGGCGCTTACCGTCCCGGTTTCGAAATCATCGGAGAAGATCGTATCCGCATAGGCCTGTGCGGCCGTGCCGCCCGAAACAATCAACCCTGCTATTAATTTAAATAACAATCTCATCGCAAACTCCCCATAAAGAACCGTAGCCTGACGATTGATCAATCGCGCAGACTAACATCCTAGTTGGAGCCTATGGTCTGGAACGAGGTTGCAGTAGGGCCAGACAGAAAAATGGATGGTGCCAGACGAAACTTCCAACCATGTGGCGCGTGGGCTGAAATGCGGCCAAGCGCCATCGTGTGGCCGCGCGGCTTGGCGCGGCGAATTGCGACAGATCGGCACTTCCCTTAGAAAGTGACATGGGGCGCGGGGGTCCACCCGTCGAAGGATGGAAACAGAACACACCTATTTACGAGGGGTAGCCCCCCGCGCGTTCGGTCGGCGCATCCAGTCGTCAGCGTCGTGTCTACGGACGGCCCACCATGAGCACACGCCGGGAGGAAGTTAGACGAAGACTGCGCTTTCGACGCATCCCCGCCTGCCTCCTGTCTTTCGAGTGGCGCACGGCGCAAGGGGTTGTAAGCCCCCGCGTTCATCCGCTCGTTCACGCCCGAAAGCCATCATCGATCGCCTCAAAGGATGGAGCCGCTGACACTGCATAAACTTGCCAGACGCCCAGCCCACCGAACCCCGCCGAGACCAGAGCAATGCACTCTCCCATGCCCACGGCGGATAGTAGGACTATGGGGGACGGTGGCAAAGCGGGGATTGGTTTGTTTTTAGGCGGGGATGGAGTTTTTGGAAAAGTCGAGGGCAGGAGTCAAATCGCTAACTTGGTCTATACGAGACCTTCTGTTTCAATCGCATAATCAGCTTCCAAGTTCTTAAAATATGCCCAATTCCCACCAATTCCAAATCTAGCTTTTATAGCCATATCGACAACTTTTGGCGTTACAGTTCCTCGAAATCGCAGTTGTTCAATTTCTCCATCAGTGGCAGGACGCGATCTCTCATCATACATCGACACCACATGGATTTGTCCATTGATTCCTACTTTAAATGAGGGCCGGGGTATTTTCCCAATATGGTCTTCCATGCTCCCGACCACAGTCCACTTCTTGAGAACTAGAAATGCATCGAAAGTCAAACATAGAAAAACAGGATCACATTCTTTGACAACTTTCTGGGCCTCGCTGAAATCCGTAACCAAGACATCATATACAGCTATGTAAAATTCGCGAGAAAAGTGCGATGCAATGAAAGCTACGGCGTTTTTTTCATTGACTGGGATAAAGAAAATATCACCTGCCTTCGCTACTTTTGTCATGCCACTCTCTTAATTATTTGGGTGTGGTATGGAATTTTCTTTACGGCGCGCATAACCAACAGGGTCAATTTTATTTGAAACCAAATCAGAACGACTCGCACGAACCCCCCCAGTAATAGACTGTATGAACCTATGTTCCGCAATATCCAATTGTAACCCTGGTAATGCCCTATCAACGATCTTAAAATCAAAAATACTGTTTGGATGCGCAAGCGCATGTTCCCCTTGCCTATCCAAGAAGCGTGCTAAATTTTTACTCTGCCCCCCATATGGACCCAGTTGGCCCGTAACATCAATTCTCTCATAGACTACCCCCAGATTGACCGGCACATCAAGGAATCTGTAATCTGCCCCCATCTGCGCCACATTATCCAGCGAGTAGAGCGGTCTGGCGGTTAAGGCTGTCCGCCCCGCGCTGAACTCGCTGCCCGGTACGCCGAAGGTGAAGGCATTAAACGCCGTTGCGCCGAATAGCGCGCCCAGCTGTCCATCCCGGCCTGAAATTTCGAAGGTCGGTATGTCGACGGCCAATAGAGCGGCATTCGCCGAGGTATAAGTGGCGGCGTCGAGCAAGAGATTGAGCGATTCAATCCCAGCATTTAAAAAGCCCGGTAGAACTGCCTCAGAAAATCCATCTACTGTCCCGCTGACAGACCCGAACAGACCAGCTTCATTGAATAGTAGCTCGTCTCTACCGAGCAAAATTTCGCCGTTCAATCCTTGCATAGCCCCCTCTTCGCCGAGGAAGAAACGCCGGATCCCGAAATCTAGCGCTGTAAGTCCGGTGCTTAGAGCAGCGAGGCTATCAGCCTTGAACTCATCAGTGAATTCCAATCGACCATTCTCAGTCGTGAGCACTTTTGCCAACACTTCTGGCGGTCTGTCTTCGATAGTCAGGCGATAGTTTTGAGCTATCTGGGCAATTTTGCCCCCCACCGCATCGCCTAACACTTGTCCGATGACATCCGGTATCGCCGCGGTGATATTGTCGCCGAAGTTACTGCCGTCCAGCGCGCTGCGCGTGGCGGCATTGGCAAGGGCGGAAGCGGAGCTTTGCCCAAAATTTGCGCTAATATTGCGCAGTGAGAGATCCGCGCCCACACCCGAGAGCGGGGTCGCTCCGAGCCGACTACCGACACGCCCCCCCACGCCAGCCCCGACACTCGCCGCCGCAACCCCAGCCCAGCTAAAGCTCTCTTGCAGACCTGTCGCCACGCCGAGGCCCTGCGTCAGCGCATTAACTCCGCTCCCCCGGAGTAAGTCCTGACCAAAGTTTGTTGAGCCCCCGAACTTCGCTGAGACCCCACGATTGAGCCCTCCGCTGATCGCGGCCAGACCGACCGCTTTCCAGTTGAACTTGTCCTGGATACCGGTGGCGACACCGACGCCCTGCGAGACAGTCGAGGCAACAGCTCCGGTTGCGGCTCCACCCGCCACAGTCCCTAGTGCCGCCGTCAGATAAGGCGCGACAATCGCTGTCACGGCGACAGCGACCACCGTCAGCAGGATCTGACCCACGACGCCGCAATTCTGTCCGCCCTCTTTGGGCGGCTCTGGCGTGGTGGGTGATAGGTCGCCGATCGCCTCGCCGGGATCATAGGGCGCAAAGGTGGACGCATTAAAGCTGCTGCGCATCACATTGGCGGGCAAGCGCACGGTCTGACCCGCGCTCAGCGCGACATCCGGTGACGCGATAGCGGGGTTCGCCTGCGCTAACTTATACCACAGCGCACTATCGCCATAGAGCGACGCGGCCAGCGCCGAGAATGTCTCCCCGCCGCGCGCCATATAGGTCCCGGCCCGACTGCCCTGCGCGTAACTATTGATCGGATCAAAGCTATTGTTGAAGTCAGCAACCCGATCATCCGACGTCGAGCCATGCCGGAACGCACCATTCGCCCCCGTGTCCGGCGTGATCGTCCGGTCCGCCGCCGCCTGCGCATAATCCATCTGCGCAACATCGCCATTATTGCCCGTCATCCCCATCTCACGCCCACCAAAGCGGTAGCGGATTTCGCGCGGTTCATAGGCAGCCGGGCTGACCTCTGTCCGGTCGATAACCTGCCCCGACAGATCATTCGTGAAGGTAACCGTGCGCGGACGGCCATCATTGATGTTACTGCTCGTTAGATCACCCGAGCTATCGCGCGTATGGGTGGTCGTGTGCAGCGCGTTGGAGCCGTCCATCGTGTTGCTGTCATAGGTCACCGAAGACGCCACCGCGCCGTCATACCAAGCATAGGCGGTCGTGGTCGAAGTGCTGGAGAGATGAAGCGTGGAGAGCGGAGCCCTGCCGCTCAGGCAGGCCCGTAAGTACGGTCAGCCATCGCGGAACTGACGGATCGGCACTTTCTGTGGAAAGTGACACAGGGCGCGGGCTTTCATCCATCGATGGATGAAAAGGGAAACACACCAATTTACGACGAACAAAAGCCCGCGCGAGGTGATCGGCTTGATGCCGCCGCCTCTGCACTCTGCCCATCTCTGCGGGGTCCCCGGCCTAACCTGACCCGCCAGACGTGGCGAAGCAGGATGTTTGGCTCTCGGGGTCCGCATCGACCAACAACGCACAGAGGCGAGACATCAAAGGGCGCAGTGCGGGTGCATAAGCCCGCCCGCATCCCGCTTAGTCTTGCGCGGTTCCCGTTTGACCGAGCGCCGCCAGATCACTCTGGCGCGGGACGTCCCCCGCACGCAAATCCAAGCCCTCACACCTGCTCGCCACGCCGAGGGCCATGCACCTCCCCGTGTCTGTAGCGAACGCAGTGAGAGTAAGTGGGGTTGGGAGGGAGCGGATTGGTTTGGTCAAACCAGCTGACTTAAAGACATGAAATAGGCGAATAAACGAGGATTGATCTGATAATAGTGACCAATGAAGCTGCCGAGATCATCATTGGCGGCAGGGGCGGTGAGCTTGTCGCCATAGGGGGCATATTGCTCCCGCCACAGGACCGCGCCGCTCTGGCTCGTGCCCGCTGTGGCCGAGCCGAGCTGATCCGGGTGGAGGTAGATCCGCGTGTAGGTGAGCGCGACCGTATCGACCTCGATCCGCGCGAGGGCCATCCCCGCGCCGCGCACATAAAGCGTCATCTTACACAGATGCGCCTTGTCCACGAGGGCGAGCTGCCCCGCCGCATTATAGACGTTGAAGTAGGTAGGAAATTTTCTAGCCTACCCCCAACTTAGGACCAAGGAAATTTGGAGTCCCACCTGATCCCGGTCACTCTATCCTTACGTTTCTTAATCAAAGAACTCACTTCTTTGTAGTTTTCCTGACTAACAAAAACGTCAATGCCATAACTAATATAACAATAAGAACTATAAGATAAGGTCGAATGGAACTTTCAAACAACAGGAACGGAAGCATAAAAACCACAACAACTCCAAGTGTAGTTGCCAAAATTCCCTCAATATTTTCAGCGTCAGTTGATTTGTCAAAATCTCTACGTCGTCTAGCCATTGTTCTCTCCAAACAATTATAATCACTCGTTTTCTTTTAACTGCCCGATTTCCTCCGTCACAACCCTTTTGATCCGTGATCCAGTAGCGGTTTGTCCTTGGCTAAAGGTAACAGTAACTGATCCGGTTCCGCTATCATAGTTTACTTGACCGCCGGCAGCGCCTGCAAGAGCTACATTTCCTAAAAGATCATTGTTGATTTCTGAAGTATCGAAACCGGCGGCTTCAGCTTCTTTAAGAAACCCATCTACTGCGGCGTATGCACCCCCGTACCTTGCGAGAAGGCCATTAGAAGCGCCTATTCCTGCTGAGGCCGACGTTGATGCCCCCAAACCTCTCGTGATAGCTATAGCAGGGGCCGCAGCTCCTACGAAATTACCAGCATGATAAGCAATTCCTTGGTCGACTAAATTCGCATAGACAAGTTCGGAAACACTTTTGGAGTTATTAATAAACAATGTTGCACCAGTATCGATTGCCCTTCCCACTAGTTGCGCTCTATTTGCTGCTTTACTCCCGAAAACTCCAAAGGATGCAAGACTACCATAGGCACCATAGTAAGATCCAACAAGACCATCTGCGAGTCCTGTGCAGAACTCGTTTACTCCCCCACTTGAACCATAAACAGCGCCACTGCATTGCCCATCTGGGTCTACCATGTTCACCGGGTCGCCCATCGTATAGGCATACCGGTTCACCATTCCTGGCGTCCCCGTGTCCAAGAACGTCACAGGATCTGTACTCGTGAACCGCCCTGCGCCCGGATCGTAATAGCGGGCCTGCATGTAGGTCAGGTTCATGTCCGTGGTGGCGTCATCATCGATGTGGCCGGTGAAGCTGCCGAGATCATCATTGGCGGTGGGAGCAGTGAGCTTGTCGCCATAGGGCGCGTATTGCTCACGCCACAGGACCGCGCCGCTCTGGCTGGTGCCGGCTGTGGCCGAGCCGAGCTGATCCGGGTGAAGATAGGTGCGGGTGTAGGTGAGCGCGACGGCATCGACCTCGATCCGTGCGAGCCTCATCCCAGCGCCGCGCACATAAAGCGTCATCTGACACAGATGCGCCTTGTCCACGAGGGCGAGCTGCCCCGCTGCATTATAGACGTTAAAAATGGTTTTATCGGTCGGGCCGGTACAGCCGGGTGAGGCCGTCGCCGACGCTGTGGACGCGCCCAAAGCCGGAGAGAGGCTGTCTGCAGTTTGCTCTTGTTTGTGTAATTAAACTCCTTGAAACCACATTGCTTCGCTTATACAATTTGCAGAGACAAGCCCTATCTGCTCTTTGTAGGAATTAAAAAATCCTGCAATAAATATTATTTTCTCTTTTCATTATAAATAACAATAAACAAAGAGAGAATCCCAAAAGCGAGAAAGGCTTTCGGTCGAAACCAAGGCTCGCTCGTGAACAAAGCGAAGTTCAGGGCCACTATCGAAGACAATAGAGCCCACAGGACAATAAACTTTATAAAGTTTTTTTGCGTAAACAAAACCTTGTCCTCATCACCAATCAAAAATTTAGTCTTCTGCGAAGTCATCATACTCCGGTCTCTCACCAATACTTTCAGCGAGCCCTTCAATCAACCCTCCCAGTTGTTCACTCAGAGCACCCATCTCCGAAGTGAAAGCATCTGCAATGTCCTGAGATGTGGTCGATATTCCCGCTGCAACTCCCGGCACCATTGCAACAGAAGTTTCAAGACCTATACTAGCAGCCGCTCCAGCAACATTCCCCATTCTAGCACCAATGTATGAACTGCCATAATCAAATGTAGCTTGGATTGAACCTTGGGTCAAAGCTCCACCGAGATCATTACCATCCATCAGACCTGTTGTAACACCCTGAACAAAACCTAGCGCACCCCCAACCCCTGCAGTAAGCCTTGGAGTGTGAAACACTTCCTGTACGGCACCTACAATCCCCCCTTTGAGGCCTGAAACTGCCGTTGCTGACACTGAAACGTCTTGTGTGATTGTACTTTGCGCAATGACTGAAGTACCAGCACCAAAGCTTGCTCCTTGTACAAAGCCACGCCGTGCCTCGGTCGCAACATAGGCAGCGACTGCTCCACACGGAATACAAATTCGCCCATCCGGATCCACTTTGTTGACCGGGTCGCTCATCGTATAGGCATACCGGTTCACCATTCCCGGCATTCCCGTATCCATAAACGTCACCGGATCGATGCTCGTGAACCGCCCGGCACCCGGATCGTAGTAGCGGGCCTGCATGTAGGTCAGGTTCATGTCGGTGGTGGCCTCATCATCGATGTGGCCGGTGAAGCTGCCGAGATCATCATTGGCGGCGGGGGCGGTGAGCTTGTCGCCATAGGGCGCATATTGCTCCCGCCACAGGACCGCGCCGCTCTGGCTCGTGCCCGCTGTGGCCGAGCCGAGCTGATCCGGGTGCAGATAGGTTCGCGTGTAGGTGAGCGCGACCGTATCGACCTCGATCCGCGCGAGGCTCATCCCCGCGCCGCGAATATAGAGCGTCATTTTGCACAGATGCGCCTTGTCCACGAGGGCGAGCTGCCCCGCCGCATTATAGACGTTGAAGATGGTCTTATCGACCGGACCCGTACAGCCGGGTGAGGCTGTCGCCGCGCCTAAAGCCGGAGAGAGGCTGTCTGCCGCGCTCTCCTTTTTAGGGGCCAATTCGGGAGTGGCTTCAACCTCTTTATAGGCGTCAAAGCCGCCGCGTGCGCGGTCCGCATAGACCGGACGGGCGCGCGCAGCCATCGCCTCCGCTGTCCCGTCGGATAGGCGATCAAAACGCCCTTCCGTTGCGGTGGACAGCATGGATGCCAGAATGTCCGACACCTCCGATGGGGGCAGGCTGGATTTCGAGCGCGACTCGGATGTTCGGGCCGCTGAGGTCAGCCGCGATACGTCTGCTGAGAATGCGCTGGAGGCGCTGCCAGATGACCCACCTGACAACTGGGCTGAAGACGGGGTAGCCGCAATGAGGCGCACGCGTTTCTGATTACCGTCATATTTGTAGGAGGTCGTCGTGCCGCTGGTTGTCGCGGCTGACGAGGTCATTTGATAATTTTTGTCATAGGCGAGCCATGTCGGGCCGAACTGCTGCATGTTTCCGCGACCATCATAGGCGATCCAGCGATCCCCTTGTCCGCCCGACGCGAGCGCGAGATTGTCGAGCGAGCGGATCAGGCGGTTAGACGGCGCGTCATAGACATTGATGACAGAGCGTGTGCCGCGTGCCTTGGTCTTCAAATTGCCCAGCGCGTCATAGGTGAATGCCCCGGCGCCCCATGGCCCTGAGGCCGAGGTCAAGCGACCGAGATTATCATAGCCATAAGTCCGCGTATTCCCGGAGTCTGCCAAATCCGTCACGCCAGAGATCTGTCCGCGCGGCGTGTAGGCATATTGCTGATCAAAGGCGAGCGTGCCGGTTTTGGACGCTCTAATCCGTGCCGGCTTTAGCCGCGCATCCGGGGTCAGCACATAGGCGTGACCATTGCCGTAATTCAGCGCGCTTAAGAAACCGCCTGCATGGTAAACCGCACTGGTGGCAAGATTGGAGCTGCCGATCTGCACGGTTTTGTCACGGCCAAGCGCATCCGGCACGGAGTTGATATCAAATCCGCCGGGCAGCGTCTTCTTCGTGATATGGCTGAGCGGATTATAAACATAGCGCGTGTCATAGATACGCCCGTCCGTCGTCAGCTTCTCCCGCGTCAGATTATTCATCACGTCATATTCGTAATCCCAGTTCACCGCGTCACCACTGCTGCCGCGATAGACCTGCGTGAGATTAGCATTGGCGTCATAGGTGCGCTCAATATCTGGCGTCACACCATCGCTAAACGCGGTCGCCCTCAAGCCGCCCCGTGGCCAGTAAGTGAGCAGGACTCGTTCCACGCCAGTTGGGGTGACGCATCCGGTCCCAGCGGCGTAGCCCCGCGCATAATGTGTCAGCTGGTTCGCATTATCATGCTTATAGACTGTGTGTCCGGCTTCCGGCGTGACGTAACGGCAGAGACGCTGGCGCGCATCGTAATAATAGTTCCGCGTGGTGGTTGCTCCGCCGCCACTCTGGGTCACGCTTGTCACGTTGCCCAATGCGTTGCGGACCATATCTGTCGTCACACTCTCTGGCTGCTGAATCTTGAGCACATCGCCCTCGCCCGGCCCACCATAGCCATCGGTCCACGTCGTCGTGACTTGAGACGCCGGGTCTGTCACAGCCGTTCGGTGTGAGGACAGATAGGCGAATGAAGTCGTCGCAAAAGGCGTGACATTCTCCGCTTGTGTCTTTGTGCGTCCCAGCGCGTCATAGCTAATGGTCGTTCCCGTTGTGGGCGACGAGGAGCCTGAGGGGAACGAGGTGAAGAGCGGCCGTGCCATCGCGTCATAGGTCGATTTGACGTAAGATTGCCCACTGGTGGTGGTTATATCTCTCGTGTGATTTAGAATGGGCCGGAGCATACTGTCATGGGTGATGACGGTCTGGCGATTGCCCTGCGTGATGGTCTGAACCGCGCCGTAAGCCGGGAAACTATAGGCAATGGACGTGTTGCTGAAATGGCTGCCTGGCGGGTTCAGCAATGTCAGGCGTCCCATCGCGTCATATTGGTAGGCTGTGGTTTGGGATTTCGGATCCGTCTGGCTGGTCACCCAACCATTATTGTCAACGACCTGGGACATGCTTGTCACGTCAGGATAGACCACGAGCTGCGGCTTGCCGCGCTTCCAGTTCTGCGCTTGGGTCTGGCGGTTCAGCGCATCTCTGAACCAACTCATTGTGCCGTCAGCATTATAGCCAAATGTCGCCCAGGGTAGCGAATAACTGGTCTGCACAGTTTTCAATCCGTTGGCATTGTAAGTGTAGCCCGCAACCTGAGTGCCCGCGATCGAGATTGTTTTGGGCAGCCCTAAAATCCACTTTGTCGCATTATGCTCGTAAGTCGTTGTGCGTTGTCTCGGCGTCGTAGACACGTTCGAAAATGTGCGCGTCGCTATAGGCAGACTGTAGGAATAGGCGCTTGATGACTGGTTAGTATTGTAATCAGACTCGCTCGTAAACGTATCGCCGTCGCGGGCGACCACTGTCTTTTCAATCTCGACCGGCGTGCCAGCAGACAGAGGTGACAGAATACGCGAAATTGGCGGAAGCGAGTAGTTATTGGGAATATAACTCCCCCCATAAGTCCCGGTTTGAAGATAATCATTCTGCCGTGTTTCGACGATGGTTCCGCCCGCCGTGCTGCGGATTTCCATACGCGCTAATTTACCGCCAAACGCTGTCCCGGCATGCAGGTGAGATCCGCCGCCCGACATAATGTTCCAATAATGATAGAAGGTGTTTTCAACGCCATCTGGACCGACAACTTTCGTCCAGTTTGTCGGGTCGGTCGATGATGAAGCAATCGGATGACCTTCAATAGCATGCCCGACTGGGTAACGCGAAACCGGGTAATCTTCCTCGTAAGAATAAAGCCATTCCGACGTTGGAATGTCGTTGCCTGTAATCGTCTTCCGGGTGACGGACATGGTATCCATTGTTTCGTGGATGATGTCATAATTGTCCGGCGTTCCAAACGGCGCAGGAAATCCACCCGAGCACCGTAAAGACGCCTCGACGCGCCAATGCGCAAACCCATTGCGGTGGTTTTTCTCGCTAATGTCAAACGTCCCTACAGCACCATTAGGATGGGTCAGCGACATGGTGCCGCCATTGTTGATGCAAGCTGTTCCCGCATAGGGGCGCATGTGCATGTAGGCGAGACTGAACGACCAGGACTTGCTGTCGGGCCGAGTGACGCTGGTGAGAATCTTTTTGGCCGCGTTGAAATCTCCCAAAAACGGGTCTGACACGCTCGTTGATGTGTAGTTATAAGTCCACGTCCGACCGTTTGTGGCCGCACTGGCAATAACTTTTGACGACCCAGAATAACTTAATGTGATGGACCGACCATCGTTCGAGTGGATTTGAGTGAGGCGATTGGAAGAGTCGTAAGCATACCGAACCCAGTTGCCATGAACGTCCGTGACCTCTGTCGCCATCAGCATGACTTTGACGCGAGACAGCGGCATGACCGCGCTTGAGTTTGCGCCGTCCGGACCGAACGCGCCAAGATTGATGTGATCATATTTGATGTATTTGTCGAAGCGGTAGCTATCCCCGTTGGGAGCCTTCGCGATAAAGCCTTCTCCGCCGTCGCTGGCTGACCCGCACGTCAAATACCAATTATCCGCGGTGACATGCTTTGCTGCCGCTGGAAACGGCGTCGTAATGGACGTGGATTTCTGAAGAACTTGTTGCGATCCGGATCCCGGGGCATCCAGCATTAAGCCGCTTGAATACTCCACCGGATACGCAAGCCCCGATAAGCCGCCTGCATTAGGGTATGACTCGACGCCGAAAACAGACGTCGGGTTGCTGCATCGTGCCCCTGTCCAATCGGAATGGGTCACGACATGAAGTCGGGGAACGTCGTAACTCCAATCCCCAAATTCAGCGTCCACGCTGAACTTATGGTAGTAGCCCTGAGTTAGTTTACGCGTCAGCCTCACAGGTAAAGCTGAGTTGCCCGGAATATCAATGTCCGTGTGCTGAAAGGAGATCGTCCCCGTATGAGGGTCGATATTGTCGCCCATGATGTCCAAACCGTGGGCTGTGAGTTTCTGTGCAATGTTCGACCGCTTGTCCCACTCAACAATGGGTTCGACTTCAGTCCCGCCTGAACTGAATGATGACAAAGGGGCAAAACCCGGGACAGGGATCGCATCTTCAGGGGATGGTTGAGGCGCAGGCTGTGGTTCGAGAGGAGGCGTTTGCGCATGACCAAGCGATATGCTGAGCCAGAAAATCGACAATATCGTCGACAAGGCGGCAGGGACTCGAACATTGAAGAAGGATTTCATGACACCACCGCAAATTAAATGTTCTGCTTGAGCCCCACCCCGCGCAATATGAATAACTCGATAATCGGCTTCTAGTGTCATCTATGTGTCGAAATCATGGCATAATTGTGAATTTCGTTAATGAATCCTTAGATTGCGAATTCCTCTGATCTCATTGTCATCAGATTTCATGGAAAGAAGTTTCTCATGCAAGATGCATAGGCTGATCCGCACACCCGCATTAGCCAAGATGTCGCGCATTTTTCCTGTAAAACCCCTATATTTCAAGAAAATGGGACAAGACGGACAGATGTCCGGCAAGAATGTCTTCGACGATGCGTGGGATTAAGTATCCCATCGGGACAAGTTTCTTGGTATTGCTGTGACGCAGTCCGTTAGCTTCGGTGAACTTCTAGATCACGCCGACCTCTTTGGGTTTGAGGCTACTCTCATAGGAGTCCCGCTCTCGCAAAGAGCATGGCAATTGCCGCATCAGGATATGAGGCTGGCTGAACCTACCCACCCAACACCACTATCCGTCGACGATCCGACCGCCAAACTTCACAAATCTCTAAAGGGCTTTTTGTTGTTGCGCTGAGTCTGTTTCTTGGCGGAAATCATCTAGAAGAGTCGCGATAGTCTTGACCGAAATTGGCTTCGTCAATGTTTGCGGCAAATCCAGACCAAGCATGCAGCCAAAGCGCTGCGCTGTAGCGATCATTTCCTGATCTTGCCCGCTGGCTAAGATGATGGGGCCGCTAAACTCGACGCGAGCCAGGTCTCGGAGGAGTTCAAGCCCGTCCGCTTCTGGCAGAGTTAGATCAAGTAGAATGAGGGTTGGCGTGGAGCCCTCAAGCGCCGCGGACATGCTGCTTGGACACTCGGCTTCTAAAACCGCATAGCCAGAATCTTCTGCAACATCGCGGTAAAGTTCGCGGATAGGCGCAATATCATCAACAATTAACAATGTATCTGTCGCCGTGTTGAGTGGGCCGTCAGTCATAGAATCGAACTCTCTGTCTCAAGGATGGGAGCCACAGTCTTTTGTAAGGCAGCCCCAATTTTACTCGCCAAGTCAGAGCGCCGATAAGGTTTCGTGACAAGGTTTTTGGATGACGTGATTTGACCGTCTCGCAACACAGCCGCATCGGCCTCGTCTATCAGTCCTTGGGATATTATGGCCGATTGAGTCTCGACTCTGTCCTAGTGGACACAAGTGACGAAGCACGCAGACTGAAATGGATCGAGGCGAACGCGCGGTGGGGCGGCGTATCGATCCCCATGACGATCTGCAATCGCATCACGGGTGGACTAGAGCCTTGTGACTTTCAAGTCGTGCAAGAACCTGTTGATCCGAACTCTGAACATGTTGCGGAACCATCAAACGTTATAAGACTTCTTCCGAAAGAGAGTGATCTGCATATCGCCATACGCCTCGAAGCTTCCAAACTAGGTTGGTCCCAGTGGCCGAATTGAACGCCAATCGAGATCCGTATAATTATCGAAATAAACCACCGACTGCCGCCCCGTTACTTTCGATGACAAAATTTCGGCACAATTAAAGACCTGAATGTTGCGGGGCTGAGTCTGACATGTTGAATCAGACCGTTTCAGAGCCAAGCATTGAAGCCGAACGAACTGGAGAAACGAAATGAAAATGGAACATCGAAAATCAATTTACCCGTCTCCTCGACAGCTCTGCCGAGCTTTCTGCGCCTTGCTAGCCTTCTGTTTAGCCACGACTGGCTATGCGACTGACCCGATGTCCTCGCCACAGTCTATGGAAATTCGTGAGGCGTTCGCCGCCTGTCGCGAAAAGCCGACGGAAATGAGCCGGTTCCTCTGCCATTGCTCCGTCGTAGACAGGCAATGCGAAACCGCCCTGAAACCTCAGCACGGTCAGTGGCGCACAATTGAAGTCTGGCACGGAGAAAATGAGGCGGACCGGGAGGTCTTTTTTCACCTAGCCCCACGACCCGAAGATTTATTCGCACTCGAACAGTTTGACCAAGGGATCATCGTTTCCTGCCTTGTGAACACATCTGCGGTAACTATTCATCTTGGCGAGACCATCGACATTTTGAGACCTGTCCAGGTCAAGCTTGATGGAACGCCGTTGGCTGTCGAGCTTGTCGAAGAGGGCATAAACGTTCTCGCCGTCGCGCGCGATACGGAGGACGCGACGCTTGCCCTATCCAGCGCGAATGAGATGATTGTGCTTTACGCCGATGAGGGGGGCGACGACGTCGAGGTCACCTATCAGACGGCTGGCTTTGCCGCGGCAATGTCCGGGTGGGAACCCCTCTGCAAGGCAGCAATCAGTTGAAGCAAATATGGCCAACTCTCGCCTCTCTGGGCGCCGCTGGGACTGTGACTGTGTCAGGCAATCTTACGGGCGCAAATGGTCAGCGCTACCTCGTTAATTGCGGTCTGTTCCAAGGCAATTACAAACTCAAGCAACGCAATAGGGAGACAATTCCCGGGTCGGCGCGCGGCATAGACGCAATTATTCTGACGCATGCGCATCCGCCGCCAGATTTTCTTGGTGCAAGCCGAAGTCGCGCAACTCAATATAGTCTACGCGCATGCCGATCCCTCCAAGCCTGTGGACTGGTTGGCTCAGGATCTATCGTCGCGGCAGGTTTGCAACAGGCATGGCACAAGGTCGCTGCGGCCACTCTCACCCAGAGCATAAGTGGAAAGCCCAGCTTGTCAGCGATGTTACCGTTGCAGGGCGAAAACTTCGATCTCGCTATTGATGAAAGGAAACGCAGATGAAGCCTCTAATCAACGGAGTCGAACTCTGGCTCAAACATTTCCCGTTTCCTTCCGATGCGCTGCACAAATATGATCGAGGCCACCTAGCGGTCATCGCATCCGAAGACCTGACCGGGGCAACACGATTGGCTGCATCGGCTGCAAACCGGATAGGTGCAGGGGTCGTGACCGTTCTGTCCAGAAATCGTGTGAAGTTTTATCAAACTTGCCTGCCGCCAGATATCATCGTGCGAAACGAGGATCACGCGGATTGGAGCGATTATTCAGTTTGTTTAGGGGGGCCGGGTGGAATTCTATGTGATCAGAGAGAGCGCCTAGAGCAACTCTCTGGAAAACCTCGTTTGCTAGATGCAGGCGCTATACCGATCGAACCCAAAAACAGCTTTCTTGACCCAGAGGCTTTGCTAACCCCTCACGAAGGAGAATTTAGGCGCGTTTTCCCCGGACTCTCAGGATCACGTTTAGAGCGCCTACAACAAGCGATCTCTCAAACGAACGCCTGCATTCTTCTGAAAGGGCCTCAAACGCTGATAGGACATCCCGACGGACGAGTTGTCATCAACGATCGACCTAACCCTTATCTCGCAAAAGCAGGGAGTGGTGATGTTCTGGCGGGTCTAATTTCGGGACTAATGGCTCAAGGTATGGATACGTTTCATGCTGCATGTGCAGGAGCATGGTTCTTGAGTGAATGTGGTGACAGACTCGGTCCTGGTCTGACAGGAAGTGACCTCGAGTTCACTGTATCTGAAGTCTTATGGGACCTTCACAATTGAAGTTGAAACAACGGCATTGGCAGTAGATCTCAGCTCGAATAATATCAGTGCAATCTAATACCATATTCCAGAAGTATTTTAGCCGTTTCGAAACATATGAGCGTCGAATAGCCTTTGTGGTGCATGTTCGGTTCTGGTCACCGTTGGCTACAACATTCTCTTTGCCTTCCCCCAGCTGAGCCCTGTTCGGTCGTCGACTAGGCAGCGTGTAGCCGCTCGCTTCGGTCAAAATTTCTACTGACAATGCCCCGTGCGTGATCAAGCATTCCCTCTATTCATGTTACCCGCTGTCGGCGGAGGTACAGCTCGAATTCGTCCAAGCCCACCTTGATTTCGCCGTATACTATTCTCGCGGACCTGATCGAGCGAACGTTTCATATGACCGAAGAGCGCTTCCGGATTTCGCCGGAAAGCCGGGTTTGCCGCCATCCAGCGGGCCGCGACCCCCGTCACAATGGGGGCGGCTTGGGACGTGCCGCTAAACCGTGCGTAAGCTCGACCAGGAATAGCAGCCTTCACGTGGACACCGGGTGCAGAGATATTTGGAACAGGGTAGCGCGGCCCCTCCGGGTAGGGGCCTTTGCCCCAATCGCTAAAGTCTGCAACCATGTCATCGATATCGCTAGCCCCGACACCCAGGGTTTTCGCATAGTTCCCCGGAGAGGTATGATTGTGTTGCCCTTTTCGGCCATTATTCCCGATCGCAGCTACAGTAGGAATTCCATGCTTTCGCCCTGCGTGTATTATGCTGATAAGAGAGTCGTCATAACCCTCCAAGCCGATTGATACGTTGATTATATCGACACCCCTTCGATTGGAACGAAACTGCTTTTTTACAAGCCAATCAATGCCAGCAGCGATCTGAGGAGCTTTCCCGCCCAACTTCCCTTTACTGTCGCGAGTCGTCATAACAGCCGCCACAGCCAGAGCGGCATTGGGCGCAACGCCATATGTCGCGCCGGCAGCGATCGAACAGACATGAGTCCCGTGCCCACTCGCATCGCGCGCTTGCCTATTGACTGGCCGTCCATCCTTATCGAATTCCTGAAAGTAGACTCGCTTTCCCGAAAATTCAGGGTGACTTCTATCGATTCCTGTATCTAGGATACCGATCACAGTCCCCTTACCGCCCGATTGACCGGATCTAAGTCCGATCTGCTCGAGATGCCAGTGATCAGATAGTCTCTCGTTATCTGTTTGTATCTCAACTGAATCGACCATCGGGATGAACGTATCGGGAATGGCGGAAACTCCCGCACGTTGATTTATTTCGTCTATATCGAGATCTTCACCGCGTATAATGATCGCCCCAATCCCACTGAGCAGACTGACACGCTCATCTTCATCCAGTGACAGATCCGCATCATCTCCATATGCTGTCTCTTCGATTTCGCCCTTCGTAAGTGGAGCCGTCATTGCCGAAAATGGCAGGCTGCCCTTTTTCTCCAAAATGGACTCTGCCAAGGCAGCCAACACGCGACGCCGGTGCGCAAAACGCAAGCCATCTGATTGCGGCGTCGTGATGGTTTTGGCAGTGTCAGGTGATGGCTCATAGGCCGCAGATGCATCGCCACCGTCGGGCGGGGCAATGGCGATCATGGCCTCAAAATCTTCGTCCAGATAGTCATCATCCAGCATGATCAAGACTGTATTGGTCATTTGCGCACCATCCCTACATAATGGGCTCGTCGGGGTCATCGCTTACGAAGTCGTCGGTCCGACTGAGCCGTCGTCCAATTGAGTTCGACTGCATCCTATTCAGCAGCTTCGGGAACCTTCAGCAGACAAGCCGCCAGCGATAGCAGTCCCTCGTCAACGTCCTGTCTTTTCATTAATCCAATCGCGTCCTGCGAATAGACAAGGAAGTTGTTGTCCAATGAATGGTTGTTGATTTCAGTCAGGATAGCGTCGGTCGCTTCGCAGCTGGCCTGGCTTACGGCGTTGGCATCCTGATCCAAAAGGTCGTCTATATAGCCCTGAACGACCCAGCGCGTGACTGGCCCAAAACGGCTATCGACAAAGCTGTTGGCCGGATTGCCATCTGCGTCGGTCTCGCTCAAATATGTATTAACCTCATCAATATCGAGCCGGCTAATGAGTTGGCCACTGTCGGCGGACTGCAAAGCTGTCTGAACAGCAGTCACCCTGTCTCCTGACAGTAACACATCCGTATCATCTTCATTGCCAATTGATGCGGGATTGGGAGCGGCTGGAACAATCGGCCCACCAGCTGAGTTTGCTAGTTTTGGCGGTTGTTTGATGGTGAAAATCGTCGCTTTTCCAAGCGTATCAGTGATGATGAATTGCTGGTCCTGCCCGCCGGGCTTGATATCGTTCTTTTCCAACGTAACTGACAGGATCGATCCATTGACCGAGACGCCATCCGGGCGGTCCTTGACGAAATAGGGCGCTGCACCGCCCGTGATTTCGGTATTGACGGTTCCGCCTTCATAACCTTCAGCTAATGCGAAACTGCCGGGGTTGATCGCGATGGCGGGCGCTCGGTCGATGGCGTCGATCTTGGCACCCGTGCAAGTTGCGAACGCATTGTCTGGGAAGGTCAGAACCGTCTGACCACCGAGAGCCTTTATGTCGTCTTCGAGTTCTTTAATCGCTGCCTCTATCTTGTCCCTTAATGTTGTGATCCGAGCGAAGTCCTTCTTGCTAGCTTCGACCAAGTCGTCTGCGATACTATCGAGTCCTGACCTAAGCTGGTTGAATTCACCATCACCAGCATCCCATAGGGTGTTGGCCGCATTAGGAGTAACGTCCTCACCCGGTGCGGGCTTAGTCATAGATTCGGGCTTGATGGCCGATAAATCAGCAAAAGCGAGACCACCATCGACGGATGCTCGCAAATTGTCATTCAGCTGAATGAGATCCGGTTGAGTGCGACGAACCGCATCATTCACCTGCATACGAATGGTTTCGATCCGATTGAATAATTGTGCCCCAAGCCGGTCATAATCTTGGAGTAAAGCGTCGATCTCACTTTTTGCACGATCCGCCGCCAGATTCGCATCAGGTTGTGGAATGTCATATTTATTCCTGATCGCATCAATCCGTTCTTCGAACTGATTTTGCTGAATCTTGCCTAAGCTTTCAGTAATTTCAGCTTCTACGGGTTTATCCTTTGTCGAGAGACGCTTGGCCTTAGCGTCCGAGTCTTTTATGGCTTGACTGATTGTTCCACTCGCAGCCTTCGTCGCCTGATTGATCCGATTATCCAATTCCGATCTAAAACTACTCTCTGCGACCTTATAATCCTGCTGATATTGAGCCAGGATAGACTTCGACTTCTCAATCCGAACAAATTCTGTTCCTTTGGGACGGCTGTCGGTTGCGGCAGATAGAACGCAGATCACTTGTCGTGCGCCGAGACTGTAGGCGGCCTCGTGGCTCGGTGAGATCAAGACACGGCTGCTAATTCCCAGGCCTGATGCGCTCAGCCCTGTTATCAGGGCCGTGTCGCCACCATTATCTGTCGCTTCAAGGCCGAGAGCGACGAGCCCGCCCCAGATAGAGCCAAGATTCGCGCCACGTCGTTTCTGAGCCGAAGCCTGCAACGCGTTATTGTAAGCATCAATCAAAAACCGCCCATATTGGTCGGCCGCTTCATAACTAATGGGCGACGACTTAACGTTACTGGAATCGACTTCGAACTCAACACCGAGCTTTTTACCGAGTGCTTTCCTGTCGGCATCATTGGAAAATTGCATCCCGGGCCGTGGAATATCGGGCTGAACATAGGGACCACTCGCACAGCCACTCAAGATAAGCGCTGCCAGCGCCGTTGTCGTGAAAAGCCCCGCCGTTACCTGTCGCATTTCCTGTACTCCATTCATTTCTACAAATGATGGCGTAACTGAAATCCGCTTCTTCGCCGCGTGATCATCATCACGCTCAGCAGAATTTCTTGACTATACTTTATTATTTTGAAACGTATTACCTCCTAGGGAGACTACGTTGTGGGGCGGGACGAGGTTCAAAATAATCGTGAATCCCTAATTCGGTCTTACGGGACTATTCAAACCTTAAGCCCTTCGGATCGATTATTTTCGATGGATGATCCGGCGTCGGAAATTAGTTTCATTTTAGACGGCCAAATTTCAGCGCATGTGTTTTCAGAAACTGGTCAACAAACATGGGTCAGCCAATATTTGCCTGGCGATTTTATTGGCTACATAGATTATTTTATTGAGAACACGAGAACATCCGAAGCTGTCGCCGACACTTTTGTGCAGATCGTTGTCCTGAAACCGCAAATGTTTGAAACGCTCCTGAGCCAGAACCCTGATCTGCAAAACCTAATCCAGAGAGATATGGCTCAGAGATTAAATGACATGACGCTACGTTTGGTCGAAGCCGTAACATTATCCGCGCCCGGTCGCGTCTGTGCCGAGCTCAAACGTATGGCCAAACCGATCGGGCGCGATCCGGACAGTCAGATTATTCGGCCTAACCCCGTCTTTGTAGAGGTCGCTCGGCGCATTAGCAGCACGCGGGAGACAGTCTCCCGGACGGTCAGTCGATTGTGCAGTCTTGATGTTTTATCCCGCACATCCGGCGCCATCATCATCAGGGATATGGAGCGATTAGAGCGGCACATCCGTTAGGCTAACTTAGGCTTCGCAACGAGAGCGTAGGCTTCGTAATCGTCCTGCGTTCTTCCAGCATAGCTCACGCTATGTGTATCATGTGCCATCAAAGCAATCAGATTGGCCATCGTGTCCGATACATATATTCCGCCCGGAAGCGCCGCCTCTAGCAGGGACTGCGCAATGATCTGTGCCTTCGGGTCGCCCTTCAGATAGGTATGGATTCCAAGCTTGATTTGAGGATGACCACTCTCTCGCAAATGATGGGCCGTGTTCAGTATGGCTACCATGTCACTCTCAAAGTGAGCGCTCTCCTGCCTACCTTCCACAAGGATATACTTTAGACTATCCCCGAGTGGGTCTCGCGGCGAGTTTGTCGAACTTTGGACTGCGGGCGACATTATGAAGGTCTGATCTCTGCCAAACTCCTTCCATAGTGCCGCATCCGCTGCAGTTTGAGACACTCTATCGTCCGGGTTGCAAATCAATAATTGAGTGGCCGGCACAGCCAACCTGTCCGCGCCACGGATCGCCATCCCCATAGACATGGCACTGGCAAGTCCCGTTAATGTGTCGGTCGGTTGAGACGCACCAAAGTCCAATTCTTGCCGTGACGCTGCTTGGTGCCAACAGGCCTCAAATCGATCAAGCCAACGCGCCCCATATGGACGAACCGACGTTTCCACAAATACATCTTTCGGGCCCGGCAGCACGACGTTTAATTCCGCACCCTGATCCAGTAACGCTTCCGCGATCAAGATATCGGATCCCGCTGCGAGCGCCCCATATCCAAAGCCAATATCCTGATGCTGAATGGAGTCCGTAACTTTTTTCTTTAGGTTCAACAGGTCAGTCTCCGCAATCGAATCTGGGAAAATATAGCCAGCAAAGTGAACCGATTGAGGGGGCGTGAAGTTACCCAGCCACGACAGGGGTTTTTCAAGCTTTTTAGAAATCATTTTCAACTGCTTAAGCGTTGATGCCTGCGCCACATAATTTAGCGGATCATGGTCCCAAGCCTCTTGGAGAGCGGATTGCGCGGCACTCTCCTCACCAAGTAGAAGACGTGCTTCTGCTCGCGTGGCCTCGACGAAATATTTATCTTTTTTTTCGGACAAATCTTGTGTGGGCAGCAACTCAAGGACACGCTGAGCCCGCATGTTGGCGATTTTATTGGGGACACCGCCAAGCCACGCCATGGTCGCTGCATTGATCCCGGAATAATATCCACCCGTTGCCCTGAACGCGGCTTCATATCGCTCCGCTGACTCGAGTGCGAAGTCGCGGGCCGTCACGCCGCTAGAGCTGAGATATAGATCTTTGTACAGGCGTCCACCCAGAGCCATGATGTCTTCATCATGCCAAACCTTATCCAGTCCGTAGCGCGCATATTCCTGCCGTGCAAAAGCAAGCGATCCTGCACGCGCGAGCGCCAAAACAGCCTGATGCATATGCATCAGGCTGTCGGGGCTCTCGCGCAACGCCAGAATTGCGGTGTCATACTGGTATCTTGGACTCATACTTTCTCTAAGTTAGTCGTCGAAATGATAGGACGAGAAAAATTGCAACTTCTCCGCTTAGCACTAAGGCCGACTACCATCGTTTCGGATGATAGGGTCAATCCAAACAAAGCCCTTATCATGAGGGTGGCCCCTTTTTCCCTTCTCGACGAGATACAAATCATAAACAAAGAAATACTGGTCGAGAGGGTTCCCAGCTAAATCAACAGATTCAGTTTTGCCAACATATTTAAATGACAATAAGTCGTCACTAAATACTAAATCCAAAAACATGTCCGAAGAATTTAAACCGGAGATATACTCTCTAGAAGACTTTCTCGGTTGGTCTATGCTTATTGGATTTTTTGTCCAGTGCCGAAATCTATGCCCAAAAGGTCTTTCAAAAGTATCGAATCTATAATTACTCATAGAATCATGATCTTTATGAATATGGATTACCTGGTCAGTTTTTACGCCAAAATTTGCCACGCTACCCTTAAGGTCCGACCACCTCACATCATCAAAATATTCCTGCGTAACGTACTCATCGTCAGAGATAGGCGCATCAAACAATTTCGCAGTTTGGTGATAGTCAGGATGCAAAATTATTTTGGGATTATTTCTTCCATCCATAAATAGTAAAAGATGTTTTTCAGACACTTTCTTCTCCTAGTCTAATTGTCATTAGTTTAAAACTTTTATTACGAACAGTAATTATGACGCATCTCCAAAAGAGCTCGCTCAGAATTACTGGCCTTAAAAAAGCTCGAATCTACGTTTAAGTACTTAGTTGAATAACCTTTAAGCTCATCGTATTTAGCTAATAATGCATGCGCAGTTACGCAGTCGCCAAGACCAAATTTTGCCTCAGCAAGGTAAAGATTCAGCAGTGTATAGTTTTCAAAATAAAAATTACTAGAAGTGTTTAATCGCCACAGGCGCTCTGATGCGATCAAATGCTTTTCGAGCAATTCTTTAGCGTCCTCAGGACGATCCAGATCCAGAAGCATCTTGGATACGCCCGCCACGGCGAGAAGCGATTGGTGTTGCAGGTCAAAATTCTGAGGATCACGCTGGTACGCGGCGAGCAACAAATTCAGTTGTTTTTGACGAATTTTGAGAGCGCGTAGATTGTCCGTATCGGGCTGAGCATCGGCTTGCCACGCATAGGCATAAGCAAGTTGTTGAATCGGTTGAACATCCTCGGGGAAGTCTCCCAAAATTGTCTCGAAGCGACGAACGACATCGTCGAAAGCATTAACCGATCCCTCTGTGTCACCGAAAATCGCTTGCCATATTCTGAGATTTGTCTCTGCCATGACCTGTTCCAACCGCCCTCTAAGGGTAGCAGGTTCAAGGGCGTTCAACTGGTCAGCCAGAGCCTTATAGTGGTCGAAGTGGGTCCGAGATAGTTCCGCTGTGTCCTTTGAAAAATATAAATTCCCTAACCAGAACGTGGCTTGCGCATAGTTGAATACATAATCCGGATTTTGAGGATCAAGTTCGTACAACGCTCTTGCTTGCTCGTAGGCATGATCAAAATAAGTCTTAGCCGGAGCCAGAGGCGTAACCTTCGTCTTGGAGGTGTCACCATACTCAAATGAAATCTCTCCCAGGCTCATATTGACGCGCGACAGGCGTGCATAAGCATTGGGTTGACGAACAGTGGGAGGAGAAACTTCGTAATAATCAGCCGCGCGACGAATGACGACATCGAGCACGTCGAGACGGCCGACCTTCTTAACTTCCTCTTTTAAATCCGTCAGCATGAACTCTATTTGCTCTTCCGCTATGTTCCGACGGAAATCCGCCTCCTCCCGCGCATTCATTGCGCTTATCAAGAGTGAACCCATCGCTATCACAATGGCCAATGCGGATAGCGTGATGGTCATCACGCGCTGTCTGCTGCGTCTAAGGTCTCGTTGGACCAGATCATCCAGACCTATGTTGGCTAAGCCCGATAGAAGTTTCAGTAAGCCAAGCCGTTTTCCGTCGCCAATATTCCGTAAGTCTGCGGCGAGAGGCTCCGCGGGTATTCGGGTCAACGCCCCTGTCACATCGACCGTGTATCGCAGAGCGTCAGGGAAACATTCGCTTTCGTCGCCTGAAAAGGGCTCCCCTTCAACGATGACACTAAAAATTCGAGCGTCACGATTATGCCGCTTGAAGTATAAGATCTCCTGATTGACCCAGTGCGACTTTGCACTCGCGGGAGAACATATGACGATCAAGGCTTCGGACCGCTTTAAGGCCGCTTCGATTTTTCTGCCCAGATCATGACCAGCGGTCAATTCCTCACGATCTCGGAAAATGGGTCGCATTAGATAGGGGCTATGCCTGCCGTCCCTATCTACAGAGAGAACCTTGGGAGGAAACCGGTAATGCTCAAGCTTTCGGTGCAGCCACGACCCCCATTTCCGATCATGGTGGCTATAACTGATAAATGCTTTGTACGTGTGGTGTGGCTGCATCCAATATCCAGTGGTCTCAAACGAACTGAAACCACGATAGCATAAAATATTGCCGTCGCCATGCACTCGAGAGATCAGTCCATTGACCATGGCGGCATCGTCAGAGCTGCTCTGACTAGTAGATCGAGAAATGCCTCACGGGATGCAGCTCTCTCGTGGTGAGATCGCTCGGGTGGCATGCGGTAAAACTACGGACTAAATCTTACCCGCCCTGTCTTTCTAGCAAGAATTGACGGTTCAGTAGGTCATTCCGAATGATATGCTTCCGCCATACGCATTGAAACTATTCGCGCCTATACCGTCATAAAAGCCTTCAACTGTGAACCTAGAACCACTTTCTAGAGTGTAGGTCAGGCCGCCTTGACCACGAGCCCTAAACTGATCGGACCCGGTCATCATACCTGTTGTCAAGTCTGCCAGATCGGGCGTTTCAAAGTCCCAGATACCTCGCAATGAGAATGTTGACGAGAGAGCTCGAAGACTCTCTTTATTCTCATTTTCAAGCTGGATCGTATGGCTGATGCGCGGGCCGAATGAAAGGCGTCCAAGCTCTACGTCCTGTTCACCGATAACGATGCCGTTACTGTCAGTATATGCCGACTGCCGTTCCGTGTAATAGAGCAATGCCAACTCGGGGGAGATCGTCCAACCATAAGTTTCCTCTTTAAGGTTTAATTGACCTGTCAATTGCCCTTTAAGCAACCACCGTGTTGTTTCGAACTCATCGACATAAGTATTGTACGGACTTATTTCATTATCTGATTTGCCCCATGCCACGCGACCATCAAAAACGAGCCCATCTTTGAGGCGAACAACCGTATAGGGTCCCACAAGAAAACCATCTCCAGAGACTTCAAATCCGTCACTTGAGATGGTCTGTGAGCGGCTTTGTTTGGAGTGATCATATTGACCAAGCACGCCAACGAGAAGGTCATCTGACACGCGATAATCTACGCCCGCATGTATAAACAACTGATCGGTTTCCGACCCGTCTTCACTATCCACTACTGCCAGAGTAGCTTGTACCCAGCTCGCTATCCGGCCTGCATGATCTGCTCCAACAAGCCGATTGAGATTTAGAGCTTCACCTGAAGCCCCGCCATCAAATGATAAGTTGACCATTTTCAAGTTACCGGATCCATTGAGGCGCCCATCAAAGCCTTTTCCGGCGCCTTTATTTTGCAACCGCGCTGAAAGGTTTGGATCCGCCGCAGTCAGTTGGTCGGCACGTCCGGCTATAAAGTTATTTGCAATGGCTTCCGTCCGTATACGTACGACCTCTGAATCTAACTTAAACTCAGTGACCGCAGGATTGACGAGCGCCTGATTGCCATTTCCTGAACTATCCTCAGCGACGTTGGCGCCTATTGTTACTGTTACAGCCCCCAACTCCGCAGGTTTGACCATAAACTGATATTCATCGGCTGTCAGTTCGGTGAATACATCAATGGTACCATTCGTGACCGTGATATCAGATGCCTCAAAGTTGATCACATCTTCAGAGAAGCTCGCCGTCAACATAAAATCGACCGTTGTCTCACTCGGTGGGACACTCAGCGTGACGATGGGGCCCGTTGTGTCAATGCGGACTGAGGCGATCTTTGCTTCAGTATTCGTATTCCCGGCAACGTCTGTAAAACTACCCGCCTCAATAGATAATTTGAGCGTCGTTCCGTCAGTGGCCCCCTCATAATTAAGTGAAGGCGTGACGCTGACTGTAAAAATACGACCTCCCGATTGAGCGGCAAAGTTTGACAGGGCCCCACCCTCAATGCCGATGTCATCCAGTTCGAAGTTGGTGACAGGCTCTGTGAAGGTGAATGTGGCGGTAAATGGGTTGTCGGCGTCACTCGTGCTTGCGGAGTCAGGAAGTGTGATTTCAACTTCAGGCGCACTATCATCTAAAATGGCTGTCTGAACACCGGACGCGATGTTCCCATTACCGGCGAGATCAGTGACGACATTTGCCGCGAGCGACACTGATATATCACCCTGACCATCTGGGCCTATCAACGCAGTATATTCCGATCCATTGCCATTGAGTTCGCTCACAGATCCGTTGACTACGGAGATATCTGCCGCCGCGAAACCAGTGACGTCTTCGGAGAATGTAAATCTTGCCGTAAACGCCCCGGTGATTAGATTTGGTACGTCAGATATTGTGACCGTTGGCGACGTATTGTCCTCATTCGTCAGGCTAAATGCGACAGAACTCAGCGCCCCAGACGTGGCCGTCACAGCATAGCTGCCGACTGTATTATTCGCGGTGAGTATGGACGATGTTGCCACACCTGAAGCATCCGTTGTGACTGTTTCACTGATCCCGCCACCAGAAAAATCCCCGGACGCCCCCGAGGCGGGTGCCGTAAACGTGACGCTCTCACCTGAAACCGGATTGCCGCCCACATCCGTGACTGTCGCGATAAGGACATTGCTAAACGCCGTCGAAATTGCCGCGCTTTGTCCGCCGCCCGATGTCGCAACTAAGGTCGCAGCTGCGCCTGGCTGGTTTGTTAGGGCATAGGTCACGGAGTTTAGAGACCCGGACATAGCCGTCACAGTGTAATTACCAATCTCACCATTCGCCGTGAAACTGGACGACGTAGCAGCACCGGCCGCATCGGTTGTGACTGTTTCACTGACCCCGCCGCTGGAAAAGGTTCCTGACGGACCCGCAGCTGGTGCCGTAAAAGTGACGCGTTCACCCGGCACAGGGTTACCGCTCGTGTCTATCACTGTCGCAACCAGCACATCATTAAACGCCGTCGAAATCGCCGTATTTTGTCCGCCACCCAAAGTCGCCGTCAAGGTTGCGGCTACGACTTCGTCGTTACTAAGAGTAAAGGCAACAGTACCAAGCCCCGCAACGGACGCCGTCACATCATAAGTGCCAATTATCATATTGGCTGTGGCTGTGACTCTGGCTTCACCATTCGCATCAGTAATGGCTGAGGGCGCAGACAAAGCAGCACTGGCTCCAGACCCCGGAGCCGTAAAGTTTACGGTCACGCCTGAGACGCGTTCCCCAACCCTGTTTTCCACTCGGGCAATAATCGCATTTACAAAAGCGGTATTTATCGGCGCAGTTTGCCCGTCACCTGACGCTGCAGCAATATTACCGCTCGCAATAGACGCGTAGGTGAAGCTCTGAAGAAATGGATTCTCATCTGCGTCATTATTCGGAATAGAAAGAGTGAAACTGCGATCAGGCCCGCCAGATGTTACCGGGATCACCCGGTAGCCGAGCAGAGTGCTTTCACCTGGGATGACGGACGCAGTACCTGGCTGAATGAGCCGCAAATCTTCCGGGTGTGTCGGTGACACGATTATTGCCTCACCTAGCGTCAATGGACCGGTACCGGCATTTCTAATAGTCAGGCCGCCTGAAATCGCAGTAACATCCCCAAGCGCAACCGTATCGCCCGTCTGAAGCTCCGTGACACCTCGAAACACTTCAATCTCGGGCGGCCCCTGATTATTCGTTAGCGTGAAATTAACTGACGGGAGACCCGTGGCAGTCGCGACGACGTCATATGTGCCTGTGTCACCATTCGCCGTGAAAGTGGTCGAGGTCGCCACGCCGGATGCATCGGTCGTGACGGTTTCACTGGCGCCGCCACCGGAAAAAGTCCCGGACGCGCCCGAGGCTGGTGCCGTAAAGGTGACATTTTCGCCCGGAACGGGATTGCCGCCCGAGTCCGTCACCGTTGCGATAAGGACAGCATTAAAAGCCGATGAAATCATCGCACTCTGGCCGCTACCTGATGTCGCTACAAGACTGCTTGGGGCACCGACGACTCCGGTCCCACTAATGTTGAACGTAAACGGGCTTTCGTCCGGGTCATTGGAGCCAATGGAAATCGTCGCCTGACGCACGCCGACAGCTGTTGGTCGAAATCTAACAACAAAACCCGTACTTGAGTTACCGGGCAGATTACGGCTCCCTAGGCTGGGGCTAAACCTGAAATCACCTGCATTGGGGCCTGTAATCTGCACATTGGAATCGAGAATGGACAACGTGCTGAATGGACTAATATTTCCGACGCCATATCTAAACCGATCCGAGTCCGTACCCACCTGCTGAATGCTAAAATCCGTGCCGTCTGCAGCTGACGTTACGGTTTGACCGTTTACAAGATCAGGCCCGCCCGTTGGATTGGCGCTTGTGCCATTGCCGGTAATTCTAATATCCGGCTCATTATTGATGATCTGAACTGTGGACTCATCAAGCCCTGTTGGCATGCTGTTCGTCAGTGGATCATTGTCACTATCAATAATATTATGCCCCGGGCTCAATGACAGCGTAACATTTCCATTGAGGCCCGCCAGATCACCCCCAGACAGTCTCAAATCCAAGAGCGTTCCAAACTGAGACCCGATGTTGTCCGTCGGCGGCGTTCGGACGGAAAGTGTCGCGGTTGTCCCGCTCACCTGAAAATCATCGGCTGTGAGGTTCTGTATCCCCTGTTCGGAGAAGATGATCCGCCAGATGACCTCATCGGCGTCCGTAGGAGAAGTTCCAATGATCTGATCGATAGAGCTGATGCGTGGCGGTTCATTGACGCCTGTACCGGTCAGATCAATGATGAACGGGCTTTCGTCGCTATCATTATTGGTAAATGAGAAGGTGACATTGTGAGCCCCTAATCGGCTCGGCGTGAACCGCACAACGAAGTTATTTTGGCTTCCGGCTGTAATCGGCGACGCTGGGTCTACCCTTACTGTGAAATCAGCGGAATCCGGACCGGATATGATCGGGCTGGAGAACGTCAGGTCGGCCGCGCCCGTATTCTCGATGATAAGCGTCAGGTCACGCATATCTCCGATTTCGACAGACCCGTAATCGGTCCCCTTTGCACGCGTTGGTGTTGTGTCGGGTGTTGTGAGCGTGCGCGCCAGAGTTCGGATTACGAGTTCCGGCTGGGGTCCAACACTGTTGGTTAAGTTGAACGCGTTTTCATTTATGCCCGTCGGGGCAAAATTCATCAGCGCATTGCCAGCAAAATCCGTAATGTCAGTGCCACTATTAATAGACAGCGTCACTGTACCGTTCAGGTTAGGTAAATCCCCTCCTGAGAGGATCACGTCATAGACCGACGCGGAGACAGAATTAACGGTCACGTCTGCGTTCGCAACACCCGCAATCACGAAGTCCCCGACCAGGGCACCATTCACATTCTGAACCGCTTCATCGAACGTCACGCGCCACGTCAGGCTGTCTGCATCCGTGTTTTCAGTCGTCGGATTTTGTCGAACGATAGAGGCAATACGGGGCGGGGTCGTGTCCGCAGCTGCAACCGTGTTCGTCAAGCTGAAGTCTACTTGCGCGATGCCAGCCGTGGTCGCAGTCACCGTATGAGCGCCCGCAACGCCATTGGCCGCCACACTCACGGACGCCTGTCCATTGGCGTCCGTCACAGTTGTAAACGTGTTATTTCCGTTCGGAAATGTGACGGAAGGGTTGGCTGCGTTTCCGTCTGATACAAACTGTATACTCGCACTCGATATTGCATCGTTATTTGTATCAAGCAGCGTCACTACGAGTGGCTGCGCGTAAGCGGCGTTGATTGCAGTGGACTGAGTGTTCCCCGATGCCGCTGTGAAACTTCCCGGGACAACTGACCCAGTCCCCTGAACGTCGAACCTAAAGGTTCCTTCGTCCGCATCATTGGTGGTCAAGGTAATCGTCGCCTGCTTTAGCCCGGCCGTAGATGGCGTAAATTCTAGCGCAAAATCTGTTTGGCTACTGGCACTTACGGGTGAAGTCAGGTTCGAGATGATACGGAAATCACCTGCGTCTGCTCCGGAAATCACAGGGCTGCTAACGATGAGGTCCGCATTTCCCTGATTGATAACAAAGAACAATTCATTTCTGGAAATCCCGACACCTTGGGACCCGAAGTCTGTTCCGTCTGCTGTCGATGGCGTTGTATCAGGCGTGCTAATGACCTGACTGTTGCTCCCTTGCACTTCGATTTCGGGGTCTTGAGCGTGAGCCTTGGATACTGTCGAAAAACCTAGAAGCAAGACCGCCATGGCAATAACGAGATAACGGCCCCAATAAAGACCATAGGTGTGAGATTTATCTTGAATAGATCGAAACATCGTATGCTCACCCCAGCGTGCGTTTGGGGTAAACTTACGGAACTCGAAATCAGCGCGTATCCACTAATCAGTATAGGTGGCCATATTTCAAAGCCCTGATCTCTATTAAATAGTAGATATACGTCCTAGGGAATTCGCCATAGTGTCACAGCAGTAAATCAGGGGAGACGGAAGGGTTGTGAGCAAAGAAACATCAACGCCGCACACGGTCCTTATCGTAGAAGATCGAATCTATACCGCCAAAACTTTGCGGGCAGACATTGACGCACATCCGGCGCTAAAGGCTATAGCCATGGCGCATAACGTGGGAGACGCTCTGCACGCTATTCAGCAGCATAAACCGCGTTTTGTTCTTGTTGATTTGGGCCTACCCGGCGGTTCCGGCATAGATGTCATTGACGCTGTGCAGACCGTTTCTTGGCGTTGCGAATGTGTTGTTATCTCGATTTTCGGTGATGAGAACCGGGTTCTCGAAGCACTACGCGCCGGAGCCAAAGGATACATTCTAAAGAATGACCCGCATCGGAACATCGGCAAACAGATTATGGATTTGATCGATGGCGGCTCTCCCATGAGCCCGAAAATCGCGCGCTTGTTACTTAAAATCGCGCAGTCGGGAGTAAACTCCCACCCTCAGAACGACAACGATATACCCAACCTCACAGGTCGGGAAATGGATGTCTTGCAGCAACTTTCTTACGGTTTCAAACGCAAAGAAATAGCGGAACGGCTCTCTGTGTCTGTCGGCACCATCAGCACCCACATCAACAGCATCTACGGAAAGCTCAATGTCAATTCCAATATTGAAGCGGTGATTTTCGCCAAATCTAAGAAGCTATTGTAGGGCTTGGATAAGCCTCGTGATCCTAAAACACCAAACTTCATCTCGGAAGTATGCCATCCGGCATTCCGTAATCTGTTCTCTTATTGTGTTATTTTGCGCATCAGTTCTGTCAGCGCTCGTTCTAGTTCTTCCGCTAAATGCCTATCCAGAATACTCAAATTCCAAGAAATTTAGCACTATCAGTATGTGCCTGGGGACAATGGTGGAATGTCAGATCGACGGAGCTGAATTCCAAGACGTTAGTCTTCCCGTCTACCTCCCTCCAGTGAGACAGGCGGGCACACATGTCGCAACGTTTCAACTTGAATTTGACCGGGCGGATATTGATTCAGACGTTGCGGCAATTTTCCTGCCTCGGTTCGCTGATGGTTTACGCTTAGAGTTGAACGGTGATCCCATCTCGCCAAACACGGATAATTTTGAGCGCTATAAAGACAAACCATTCACCCGGTTGTGGCATTTGCCATTTTACACCACCTTTACCGAGCGTCGCTTGGAGGAAACCGGAAACACAATTTCTATCGAGCTTGAAGCTTATAATTTCACCCAAATCACACTGTCCCCTGTCTATATCGGGGATGCATTCAGATTGCGCATTGCAAACCAGTTCAGATTTGTTGCCCGCAATGGTTATATTCGGGTCGCTTTCGCTTTGCAGGTTGGAATCGGGGGATTTTTACTCCTCTTGTGGTTAGCCCGGCGCGAGGACACGGAATATGGTTGGGCACTCGCCGCCAATCTGGCGGCTTGCCTCACATGTTGGCACTATATTTTACCGAACACACCTTTTTCAGCGCATGCGTGGACGTTGATCTGGAACATCGCCATTCAGGTTTATATTTATGCACTCTACAGATATTCTAGAAAAGTTATAAAATTACCGTCTTCTCGAGTTACCATAGTGTGGGTCACAGCATTTTGTCTGCTGAGTTCACTCACTCTATGTTTCATACCCGTCCAACAGTTAGCTGTCGGTCTAACCTATTACCATATTGGCAATGGCCTTTTAGCGTTAAGCGTACCCTATCTATTTCTCGTAAATTTACGTTCAAATCCGTACATCAACGCCGCTCATTTCATGATCTTCATTGTGGCTTTCAGTTTCTTGGTTCGTGATTTCATATACATCTACGTTGATCCAGATCGTGCCATATTCCAAATGGGGCAATTTGTTCCCCTACTTGTTTTCACGATTATCACAGCCTTATTACTCACGCGCTTAGCCATTAGCTTGAACCAGGCTGAGAGCTTGCAGCAAACCATGAAACAAACAATTGAAGACAAATCGGCGGAAATCGTCGCGAAAGAAAATCAATTAGCCGTTACGCGAGAACGTCATAGAATCATGCTCGATTTACATGATGGGGTCGGCGGACAACTTGTTAATACACTCGCTTATATGCGCGGTAAAAAACGTAGCGATCCAGTGGTTAAATCGTCTATGGAAGCTGCCTTGCGTGATATGGCTCTCATCATTGATAGCCTAGAAGGGTATGAAGATCTTTCGACATTGCTAGGCTCTCTGCGGTCAAGAATTGAACCTTTACTCGATGAAAATCAAATTCGACTGCTCTGGCATTTGAACGGAACACCCAATATTGAGACCAATCAGCGCTCGAACAATCTCAGCATTATTCGTATAATTCAGGAAGCGATCACAAATGCCGTGAAGCATAGTAAAGCTGAAACGATCACAGTCTCAAGTGATGATCGATCCATAACGATTATTGATGACGGCAAAGGATTTGATTTACAGAAGGCTCGTCAGAAAACTGGAACAAATAGTGGTATGGGCCTAGAAGGCATGAAACATCGCGCACAAGAGATCGGTATAGATTGTCATATCCGCTCAAGTCCGTCAGGCACTCAAGTTCAACTTCTCTGGCCAATCTAAGGCACTTCAGAGGAAACTAACTCTGCCCCATTCTGCCGGTGCTTCACTTTTTCAGCCCGCTTAAGTCCGACCGGTCCACAAACGCTGAGATAAGTTGTGGTTGCAAGCCCGTTCGGCTTCATGCCAAAAATATCTTCTGAGATTAGGTTGGATCAGTTTCAGCTGACAGATGCCAATCTGGCTAGTCACAAAAACTAACGTCCTCCCATAGAAGCCTGTTCCCTATTACGATTGCAGCTCAATCGATGGTGAGGTTTTTGCCCTTCGTAGAATTTGCGACCCTGTGGCCAGCACGGCCAAAATCACACCAATGCCCCCTGAAATGATGAAAAATCTGGGGCTAAAGCTCACTTTGTATGCGAACTGCTGAAGCCACCCAGACATAAACCACCAGGATAGTGGCCAGGCGATAAGGCACGCGACGATAATCGGTTTCACAAACTGCCAGGCTAGCATTCCAGCGATGTCTCCACCTTTGGCACCGAGAGCTTTTCGTATTCCGATTTCTCGCTTCCGGCGTTCAATGGTAAAGGCGGACAGACCGAAAGCGCCAAGAATGGCAACGAAGATGGCGAGCACTGCGAAAGCAGTAGCGAGCCGAAGAAGCTGCCGGTCCTCGTCATATTGCTCGGCCAACTCCGCATCAATATATCTAATATTGAGGTTTTGATTTGGGTAGGTTCGCGACCAAGCGGCGTTTAAAGCATCCATAACTTCCGTGTGACGCGAGCCATCAAAATGCACTAAAAACACACTCATACTGCCTGGCTTAGGTATAAAGACCATGGGCTCAGCTTGGTAATACAATGACTTATAGTTCAAATCATCCGTCACGCCGATAATTTGAATGTCAAAATCTACGCCATCAATCTGCATGCCTGCCGACTGACCCACGATATCCTCAATATCGGATATTCCAAAATTTGCGAGCGCAGCGCGTGTTATGATGACAGGCAATTGATCACTGAGCTGACTGAGGTCGTTATTGTCTTTCAATGCCCTATCGCTGGCATAGGTCTCATCAAAATCCCGGCCCGCGATAATCGGTATCTCGAAGGTTTTCAAAAACTCGGCGTCGACATACAGATAGGCTGCATTTGCGCTCTCTACTGCGCTGCGGCCTTCGGGGTAGATTAGACCAGATGCATCGCGCCCCCAGTCCGGCAAGGCATTCACACCGCTTATTCCCAAAATACCAGCTTCATCATTCAAAAGCGTCCGTAAAGTCTCAAGCCTTACAATCGTCTCGGTAGGACCACGCTGAACGCCATAGATGGCAAGTCTATCTACGGCTTCAAATCCAAGCGGTTTTGAATCGATCAGACGTATCTGTGCGAACATGATAAGAATGGCCGTGACCAAGGCAATCGCAGCGGAAAACTGAATTGTGAGAAGCAAACTATTGCCGACCGTAGAGCCACCACTTTTTTGGTCAGAGCGCAATGCGACCGAGGGTTTTAACCCGGACAAGTACAGAGCGGGCAGGATTCCAATAACTCCAACGAGAGCTATTCCTACAAACGCAACAAGTATCAGAAAAACTGGCGAATGAAGGGTCGATAGAGACAGTTCGTGCCCGACCAGTGTTTCGAATACTGGATGAAACAATTCGGCCGCTGCAAAACCAACTAATAGACTCAGGAATATATACACGCCAGCTTCGGCAAGATAATCCTTAAGCAATCTTGCTCTGCTAGCTCCGAGCGCCTTTCTCAATCCGACTTCACGGGTGCGTGACATGGCTCTCACTATCGACAAGATTGAGAAGTTCAGTCCGGATGCCAGAAGGATGACAATAGACACACCTGTGAAGAGTTTAAGCTGCCCCGGATTGCCACGCGTTTTCAAGTCCCCGGACTTAGCGGCAGAGAAATGCACATTTCGAATTGGCATCAATTCGAACTCAACTTTGATACCGTCGCTTTTGTCGAAATTTTTATCAAGAAATTGCTGCGCATAAGTCTCAATATTCTGTTCGAAAGATTGAGATGGTTGGCCATCCTGCTTACGGAAATAGTGGCGCACACTGAGGCCATTCCAGCCGTTACGGACTTGCAGTCCGTCTCGAATAGCAGAGTTGTCGATATGGCTGATTACGCTAATCTCTAAATGCGTTTCCCGAGGCAGATCAGCGATAACGGCCGTTACAACCCCATCACTATGCGTCCAGACATCCAATGTTTCGCCGATGGGAGATCTGTCCCCGAAAAACCGCTTCGAGACAGTCTCCGTGAGGACTAGGCTGTTGGGATCCGCGAGTGCCGTATCCGGATCACCTTCGATGAAGTTGAACTCGAACACGTCGAAAAAGTTGGGGTCCGCGAATGCAATCCTGTAAGTTTCTCTATTATCATTCTCACCGATACTGAAAAAATCATAGGCCACACGCGTTTGACTAACCTGATTAGAAACTACGCCGTCAAACTCTGTCTTCATGCCGTAAAAGGTCAATACGGTTGGACGTGAATTCTGCCCAGATTGTGTGACACTTGTCTCCAAACGATAAATGTTTTCACTATCGGGAAGCCATGCTTCATAGCTCAACTCTTCTTGCAGATAGGCACCAACAAGGACCGCGCACATCGCCCCCAAACTGAGACTGAGGATCGTGATCAAGGTGAAAAGTTTGTCTGACAGCATGTGGCGCCAGACAACTGTGAGCCAGCTTAACATGTCAGTTTTCCTCCCTCGGAGATTGACTGACGGAGTTGTCTTGAGAGGTCATAATCTCTCCATCGAACAAACGGATGGTTCGTCCCGCATAGGAGGCATGGGCTGGCGAGTGTGTCACCATGACCAGCGTCGCGCCTTCGTCATTCAAGGATTTCAAAGCCGCCATCACATCTTCACCATGACGGGAGTCTAGATTGCCTGTTGGCTCATCCGCGAGGATTAGATCAGGCTCGGTTACAAGTGCACGGGCTACGGCAACACGTTGTTGCTGCCCACCAGAAAGCTGCGAGGGTCGATGATCCGCGCGATGCGCAATGCCAAAGCGCTCCATAGCCAATCCAGCTTTCAGGCGGCGTTCTTGGGCACCCGTTTTTCGATAGCGCAAAGCCAGTTCAACATTTTCACGGACCGTCAGCTGATCAATCAGATTGAAACTCTGGAACACGAAGCCGATATGGCGTCTCCGCACTTCTGCCAGTTTAGCTTCGGAATATCGGGACACATTTTCATCCTTGATCCAGAAATCGCCAGATGTCGGTCGGTCGAGCGTTCCCAAAATGTTCAACAAGGTCGATTTTCCGCACCCCGATGGCCCCATGATACTCACGAATTCACCTGGATTGACCTTTAATGAAACGTCTCGAAGCGCTGTCGTCTCAACCGTTCCACTGCGAAATGATCGCGATATTTTTTCAGCTCTGAACATCTTCTCCTCCAATTCTGTAGCCTGACTGTGACATCACTCTTCCAGCTGCACTCGATCGGCTTCGGCAAAGGGTGTGTAGGTTGAAACGATAACTCGATCGCCTTCGGACAAGCCGTCAAGAATCTCGATATGGTCGCTATTTCTGCGCCCAGTGCGTATGGGTACGCGGTTGGCCGTCTGCCCGGACTCATCAAGAAGAAACGCCCAATTTCCACCAGTGGTCTGCAAGAAGGGGCCATTTTCAACGATCAGTGCGGATTGTGATCCGCCAAGCGATAACCGTAACGATAGTGTTTGACCGCGTCGCAAATCATTCGGTGCGCCCCCTACAAAGAGAAGATCTGCCGTAAACTGACCGTCGATAATTTGCGGATAAACCTTCCCTATTCGGAGCTCATAATTACGGTCGGCCAGATCGACGCTCGCGGTCAAACCTGGCTGTATTCGATCTGCGTAGAATTCATCTACCCCTGCAACAATCTTGAAATTATTCGGGGAATCTATTTGCCCGATACGTTCGCCACGCGCGAGGGACTGACCGATTTCGGCATTAAACGCCGTCAGCGTACCTTCAACAGGGGCCCTGATATTCAGCCCGTCCAGATTGCCACGCGCGACGGCAAGATTTTTGTTGAGACGTTCGCTGGCAGCACGCAACTGCTTAATCTGCAACCCCCCGAGGCGGGCGTCGGTTTCTTGCGCGTCTGCTGTGACGGCGCGGAGTTTTTGTTGATAATCGAGTTCATCACTTGAATCCTGATAGTCCGCCCGAAGAGAACCACCTTCGATCTCAACGAGCGGCTCAAGCCTTTTCGTAAGACGCGTCAGACGACGGATTTGATAATCAATGCCGATGATGTTTCGTGCGTGATCGATTCTGTTTCGCTCGATATCCAGTTCCAATGTGCGCAAATTATTGAGCTGCTCTTCAACCGCCGCTTCGCGTGACAGGACATCAAGCTGGAGCTGGCTGTTCGAAAGCACGGCCAGCAGATCACCAATCTTTACGCTCGCACCATCTTCGACGTGGACCGTCTCGACCCGACCGCCCTCGATCGCATCGAGAAACACGGTGCGCGCGGGAGTGACCTCCCCTCGTATTGGAATAAAGTCTTCGAATGACCCTTGGGAAACGGTTGCAATTCGCGTTCTGTCTAAAGCCGCAACTCTGATGTCAGGGTCCAGCGATTGAATTTGCCAGAGGATGACGATCGCCGCGATTATCAGGACCGCTCCAATCGCTAAGCCAAGCCAAATCCGCCAGACCGGGCGGTTTATTGTCCGATCCATACTAGACCCAGACAGATCCGCTTTATGTGCGTCGCTGTTAGGGTCCTTGGTGGCTCGATTGAGGCTATCGGTTAGCATAGTCCTTCCTTCTAATGTCTAGCTTGAACCCTCCTTCGGTGTCTTTCTATAGGACTATGTGACTATTTTTTATTGTTATTTTTCAAGGACTTGGGTGATTACGAGTTTATTCAACTGTTCGATATCGAACATATAGTGTACGGAATCGAACATTATAGGTGTGAGGTAGAGAATCTTGCAAAAATCGGCTGGGCGCATTCTGATAGTTGATGATGACCCAGGCGTCGTCGATGCAGCCGCGTTGTTTTTGAAGCAGCGATTTGAATTCGTGGCGTCGATTACAACCCCTAGTGTGACGGAACGCATATTAGATACCCAACCCGGTTTCGATGCGGTCTTACTGGATATGAATTTCAGCAAGGGCGACAATAGCGGGCAGGATGGACTGGCACTGATTGACCGGATTTTAAACAGTCCGAGCGCGCCCTCCATTGTCTGCATGACCGCTTATGGCGATGTCGACCTAGCCGTAAAAGCTTTGCAAAAGGGGGCGGTCGACTTCGTCGTCAAACCTTGGGACAATGAAAAGCTAGCGGCGACTATGCGAACCGCAGTCCGCTTGAAACGCTCCGAGACCGAAGCCGACACCTATCGCGCAAAGACTCGAGCGTTGAGTAAAATCGGCAATCCTGCACAGCCCTTAATCGGTAACTCTACAGGCTTTAGGCGTGTGATCGAACTGGCGCGCCGAGTGGCGCAATCAGACGCGAACATTTTCATCCTCGGCGAAAACGGCGTGGGTAAAGATCTCGTTGCGAGAGAAATACACCGCCTGTCTTCACGATCAGACCAACCATTCGTCACAATCGACCTGGGCACCATTCCCGAAAACATGGCCGATAGCGAGCTCTTCGGAACGGTTTCCGGAACGAAGCAGACCCGAATGGGCCGCATTGCTGCTGCCAATGGCGGGACACTCTTTCTCGACGAGATTGGTAACGCATCCCTTCCCCTACAATTGAAGCTTCTCACATTTCTCGAACGCGGCGAGATCACACCTGTCGGTGCAGACCGGGCGGTCAAAACAGACCTACGCATAATTGCAGCAACCAACCTGGATGACGAGCATCTTCACAATTCGGATCAGTTTCGAACAGACCTTCTCTATCGTTTAAATACGATCGAAATTCGTATTCCGCCTTTGCGTCATCGACGTGATGACATTCCGTTGCTGGTTGATCATTTCGTTCGTCAGTATGCGGTTAAACATAATCAGCCCATACGGACCATCCCGTTTGACGTTGCAACCGCTTTGAAGTCGTATGACTGGCCTGGCAATGTTCGGGCACTCAGTCACGCCATCGAACGCGCAACGCTCTTAGCGGCAGGGGAGGCATTCTCTCAATCCGACTTTGCACTACATTCGAAGGATGCCCATCATACATCGTCGCTTCGCCTCGATGATATTGAAAAGACCGCCGTCGCCGCCGCGATGCGTCGCCATGAGGGTAACATCTCACATGTCGCGAAAGAGCTCGGGTTGACCCGTGCATCACTCTATCGAAGGCTTAAGAAATATGATCTCTAAAACTCATGGCCCAACGTTAGCCCTGCAAGTTTTGGGTATTGTTGCTGTCGCCTTGCTTATATCTCTGACCGCCACACAGACCCAAGCCTATGTCACTATGGGTCTACTTTGCACGCTTCTGGGCATCCAATCTTGGTTGCTCTTTCGAAGCGCGCGTCGTGGCCAGACTGAGATTGCGCGGTTTGCAGACTCCCTGCGATATGGCGACTTCAGCCAAACATTTAGCTCCGCACATCTTACCAGCGAACTTTCCAACGCGTTTAACGGCGCTCTGGATTCATTCCGGACACTCAACGTGGTTCGTGATGCGGAGAAAGCAAAACTGCGAGCCCTACTAGATGAAGCTCCGAATGCCCTCATTACGCTAGATTCGAATGATATGTTGAGCTGCTTAAACATCGCAGCGCGCAAACTCTTCGGCCAAGCCAGTGAGGCCGGCATCCATATTGACGCAATCTCAGATCAAGAATTAACGCAAGCCATCAAGCAAATGCGATCAGGAGAGCGGCGTTTAATCCGCTCCAAAAATAACGGCCTCACTCATCGCTTAACACTGACCGCCAATGCGCTAACCGTGCGCGGCTCAGACCTTAAAATCGTCGCCATCAGAAATATAGATTCCGAGTTAGGGGCAGCGGAATTTGAAGCCTGGCACGATCTCGTGCGGGTACTCACTCATGAACTCATGAATACCGTCACGCCCGTCAACACGATGGCGCACACGGCGAAGGAATTAGTAGATGAGCTGTCAGTCGCCCAAATGCCGCTGAATAGTGAGCCGGAAACCCATGAACAATGGCAAGATTTGAGGTCGGCGGTTCACGCCATCGCAGGGCGCACTCTTGGCCTGAAGAAGTTTGCGGAATCTTATCGCAAGATTGCCCGCATTCCAGCGCCCGAAAAAAGGGACGTGCTCATTGGTCCATTCTTAAGCCGAGTTGCCGCATCCATGACAGACACGCTCGACAAAGTGCCTTTAAAAATCATCGAGGTCACTCCACAACTGCTTTCGAGGTTCGACCCAAATTTAATTGAGCAAGCCTTAGTTAATCTGCTCGCCAATGCTCGGGACGCAACTCTGGAGGCGGGCCAAACGACTCCGATCATTTTATCTGCAGAGGATCGTGCCGACAACCTATTGGTTCTGCGGGTTACCGATAGCGCAAATGGAGTTCGGAAAGACATTGAAGTAAGAATGTTCACACCGTTTTTCACCACCAAGAGAGACGGAACAGGTGTGGGCCTAAGCCTAGTCAGGCAAATTGCACTCGCACATGGCGGCTACGCCCGATACGCGCCCAGAACCCCGTCCGGAAGCGTGTTCGAAGTCATTCTTCCAATGGAGTAGAAGACGTCGGCGATGGCCGACAGACTTCTAACTTCGCTTGAGAGCCCCAAAAGGGAGTTGAAGGATACTCGCTCAGGTCACTCTACGGATCCGTTTTCCGACGCTGCTTTACGTACTCAATCGTCTGATCGACCTGCTCAGACGAGAGACCTAGATAGCCTCTTGGATCCAACAGTTCGTCTATTCGGCCATGCAAATGAGCAGAGAGAACAGGATCGTTTAACAAGGCCTCTCGGAAAGACATATCCTCGACAAAGGATATTTGCGCCGCTTTGCGAACTCGCTCTTCCGCTTCTGATCTTGCGATTTTTTCGGATAGAAACAGCATTAAACGCTGAGCCATGACCATGCCGTCCGTCAGATTGACGTTCTCCAACATTCTGGACTTATCAACGACGATCACATCGATCATTTTTCGTGTGTCCCGTATCATACGGGACGCTTCCAAGCTGATCTCTTCAACAATACGGTTGGGGCCGGAGGTGTTGTCGCGTTCGAATGTGTTTTCGACATCATCAAGCAGGATTTCAGCCAGGCGCGGAATCTTTCGGCTATGGGCTACCACGCGTTCTGGCATCCGCGGATTACGCTTATGCGGCATGGTGCTGCTGCCGACATTCGTATCCGGCTGACGTTCTGACAGTTCGCCAATATCGGTACCCATGAGACGGAAGATTTCAGCGCCCATCGCGCCGTAGGATTTCGAGATCAGGGCAAGCACCTGACCATACTCGGCAAACACATCACGAGAACCGTGCCAGTCGGCTGGTTCAGGGTCAGACAGACCTAGGGCCTTAGAAACATCCCGCTCTATCAGATGGCCTTTGGGACCTAATCCCAAATGAGTGCCGACCGCGCCCTTCAAGACGCCGCGAGACTCCACACGGATAAGCGCCTCTTTCAATCGCTCAATATTGCGACGGTTCTGCGCCGCCCAAACGGCAACCTTTTTACCAAATGTAATCGGCAAGGCATGCTGCCCGATCGTTCGGCCGATCATGACCGTGTCTCGATGCTGCTCAGCCAGTCCGAGCAGAGCGAATTCAATCTCTCGCATGTCCTCGATCAGATGCAGAATACTATCCCTCACCTGTAGAACTCGTACTGTGTCGTATATGTCTACAGTCGTAACGCCGTAATGCAGATAGTTGGCGGTCTCCGCGTCCAGATGCTCACTCCAGACATTGAGCAGCGCGACCATACGGTGATTGGTTTTCTTATATTCAGCCGCAAGCGCCTCTTGCGGAACATATTTCACATCGGCTTTTGCACTGATGTGATCGGCTGCCGATTGCGGGATCACGCCATGAGCCGCCTGCGCTCTGGCAATGGCGGCTTCGATATCGAGAATGCGTTGGTTACGATTATCGGGCAGAAATACGCGCTCAATCGTGTCGGGTTTGGCCGAGATTTTCAGCTGATCGGGTAAGGTCTGCGCAGACAGGAAACTACTGGGTGCAGCGTAGACCAGTGCTGTGACGGCAAGTGCAAGCAGCCTCGTTTTCATCGCGAAGCCTCCTCCAGCAGCAATGTCATCATCTCCTCGGCAAACACTTGGCTTGCCGCCTCAATGGCGGCAACGGATGTATCATCACCGACCTCAAACGTCATCGCTGGGACTCCATAGGTGCGGTACATATAGTTCTTCGACACGGGTCGGTCCGATGTTGTGTTGGCTTCTCGCGTGAAGGCGTAGACATCATCTGTCAGTTTAGCTTTGACGCGGTCAATCCAATTCCGAGTGAAGTCGGCAGGGACTGTCGGCTCTTCATCCGTCTGAGTGTAAATGAGGTTTCGCCAAGTGGAGTGAAAATCTAGGAATAAAACGATGTCATCTTGACCAGATTCAAACCGTCGAAACTCGTTTTGAGCCGCTTGCGTTTCTGGCTGAGTAAATGGCCCCCAATCCCGGTTAAGGTCCAAACCCGAAACATTGTGGCGCCAATGACCCTTGAACACGCCGTCAGGGTTGATCAGAGGAATGACAATTAGATTATATTCGTCCCGGAACCGCTGTGACAACGCGCTATCATTCCAAATCGTATCAACGAAGGGGATCAGCGCCTGTGCACCCGTCACTTCCGGCGGATGTTGCCGACCGATGATGACCACATATGGCTTGTCAGCCAAAGGCGCATCCACTTCCTCGAGCTTGAAAATTGGCCGCTCTTCGACAGACTGACCAATTTGATCAAGTTTGACAAAATCCAGCCTCGCCTTGTCCCGCATCCATGCGAGATGATCTTGCGTGTCGATAATTGGCTGGGCCGCAATCCGCACTGAGTCCGACGCGGGCGTGATGTTAAACCGAGCCGACGACTTATCCTCCGTAACAAAGACAGTATCCGTAATATCTTGCCAACTGCCATCACCCTTCTGCAGTTTCGGACTATATCGGTGTGTTCCACCTTCATAGACGAGGGTAATCGGGACGGTGATGTTCTCGGCGCCCATTATGTCAAAGGCGTACCAAGGGCTATTGTTGATAGGCGTGTTTTCCGGAGAGATCACAATACGGTATCCGTTCGTATCGCAGGATACGGTGTTCAATTGCCCGCTTTCGAAGTCTGTTTTGAACTCCACTGCATTGAGATCACACTGATAGGACGGCGTCGTTGCGCAGGCGGAAACCCACAGTCCCATGACTAAATATGGTGCTATTTGACGTCTCATAGGGTCACCCAAATACGAGAGGAACAAGCTTTAGAGCCACCAGCGACAGAACGATGACGCCGATAATATTTAAGACGAAACCAGCACGCATCATACGCGGGATCGAGACACGCCCGGAACTGAAGACGATGGCATTGGGGGGTGTTGCGACCGGAAGCATGAAGGCACAACTTGCTGCCAAGGTAACAGGAATAACGAATACCAGCGGGTCTTGACCTGTCTCGACCGCAATCGCGGCCATGACGGGCAAGATCGTCGCCGTCGTCGCAAGGTTACTCGTCAATTCTGTCAGGAAAATTACCAACAAGGCTGAACAGACGACGAGCACAGCAATATTGATTTCGCCTAATGGTGCGAGTTGCTTGCCGAGCCAGAGTGTCAGCCCGGTCGCCGTCATGCCACCTGCGAGAGCCAAACCGCCGCCGAAGAGAATGAGGACGCCCCAAGGCAGTCTTTTCATGTCCTCCCAAGTGATCAAGCCCTCACCTGTCTTACCGCTGGGAATGATGAAGGCCGCAACAGCGGCTGCCATGGCAACGCCGGAGTCAGTTAGACCCGTCAGGCCCGTTACGGCGACGATTTGTTTTCGAAGCACCCACCCCAAGACAAGCGCAATGAAAAGATAAAGGGTTCGCCTTTCCGCTACGCTCATCGTCCCAAGCCCGGTATATAGATGATCAATATGAGAGCGTGCCTGTTGGGTCGCCCGGAAATTGACGGGATATAAAAACCGGGTCAGCACGAGCCACGTCAACGGCAGCATGATCAAGGCTAACGGCACACCGACAATCATCCATCGCAGGAAATCAATGTCCATCTGATAGCTATCGGCCATGAAGCCGACCATAAATGTGTTCGGCGGCGTGCCGACTAATGTCGCCATCCCGCCCAACGTCGCCGCATAAGCTAACCCCAGCAGCATGGAGGTCTCAAAGTTTGAAATCTCAGTCTTGGAGAGCGAATCCGACATCGTATCGCGGATAACCAAAGTCACTGAAGCCGCGATCGGCAAGAGCATTAGCGTCGTGGAAGTATTGGATATCCACATACTGATCAGCGCGGCCGCCGCCATAAATCCAGCAACAAGCGATTTCCCGTTCAAGCCGGCCATTCGGAAAACTTTCAAGGCGGCTCGCACATGTAACCCCGAACGCTCAATCGCCAGAGCGATGACGAACCCCCCCAAAAAGAGATAGATGATTGGATGCGAATAGGATGAGGCTGTGACCGACATAGTATTAATGCCGAACAGCGGAAACAAAACGAGAGGCAGAAAAGCGGTGACAGCCACGGGGATCGCCTCCGTCGACCACCAGATCGCCATCCATGCCGCGAACGCAGCGGTTGCCGTCCCTGTCAATGACAAACCATCCGGTCGAAAAAAGAGGAAGAGCAGGATGGCCACCATTGGCCCGGCTGCCAGACCAATATTTTGAGACACCCCCCGTGACGCGTTTGAGTCTGAGGTCACGAGGTTAGCCTTTGCCATTATGGTGAGAATCGATCTGAGCGGCAGCTGCTATAGCCATGCCGTGATTGTCATGGGCGACATCCGGGATAATTTGAAATGTCCATCTCGCGGGCACGCCAAGCCTATCAGCCTGCTCCTTAGCCACTTTTAGAAAATTGAAGCCCCGTTCAAAACGGTGCTGACCTTGTGCCTTCGCTTCCGGTGTCTGGCGCAAATTGCGGCTTGTTGGATCAATGTCCCGGTCCCCAAGAAGAAGGACGAGATCCCGAGATAGAATATCCGGCATAGCGATCGGTTTCGCAGGCGCATTCTTTAAGCCATAAGGCCAATCCCAATTCGTGTTGGGTAAAGTATACCAACCGGCATTGGCGGCGTAGGCCTGTTCAAACCGTGCGTCAGAATTGAAATAGACAAAGCGGTGAACGAATTGCGCCCCTGCGGAATGGCCGAATAGATAATATTTAGCATTATCGACTCCACGGCGCGCTTTGATCTGGTCGAATAGCGGATCAATTGCATCAAATGCGCGCCCGTCTGCATTCGACAATCCGCCAAGATTATAGTTTTTCGATTTCGGAAAATCTGCCTTTGAGAATTCGGGTGCGTAGACTGCCAGACCATACTGATCTGCTAGGTCGATCCAATTGTCACGATAGTCATCAGCGTTGCGGTTAACGCCGTGCATGACAATGACTATGGGCGCGTCCGGCGAAAGACCGTCCGGCTCCGCATAATGTATTGGAAGGACGGGACCATCCCAGTTTGAGAACTCAAACGCACCTATTTGAACAGATTGCGCAAAGACTGGGCTGACCGATAGCCAGGCAAATAATACCAGTACACCCGCCGCCCAAAAGCGGCGGAATGAAAAACTGTGTCTGGCCGAATGGGCCGAAGGCATCGTCTAGACCGCCGAGCCGCTTAGAATCGTTTACTGACATCGAAATAGAAGTAGCGACCTCGAGATGAGTGATACTCGTTGAAGTACCCAAAGTTCTCATCCGCAAGAGGCGGCTTCACGTCGAACGCATTGTTCACGCCAAACCTGACACGCGTATTATCCAGCGCACCATTACCGTCGAAAGAATATTGTGCGTAGAGGTTGGTAACGCCGTTGTCTTTAATCACGAATGGATTGCCATCTGGGTCCAGACCTGGGCCTTCTTCGATAAAGTCACCCGTATAGCTATACCGGGCACCCGCACCGAAACCGCTATCATGGCGCCAAGTCACACTCGCATTCGCCTGCCATTCAGGCTGACCGTTAATGCCAACAATATCACCCTCTTGTGCAATCGATATGTCGTCAGAGATCAAACCGGAATCGATCGCTTCGCGAATGAGAATTGAACCCGGAGAGAGGCCGATAAAATAATCGGTCATCTGCGTTGCGTTGACCTTGAACCCGAAGTCGCCCAGCGGGGTATCGTCCAAGTCGTAATAGATAGCGTAATCAATACCTTTCACGCGTTGGCTTTCATTGTTGTCATAAGTATCGCGCGTGAAGTCGATAGCCCCGAAAGGATTGGCTTCGAAGGCTGTTCCTTGAAAAAATGCGATCTCATCGACGTTCGGTGCCAGACGGACAACGTTCGGGTTGGAGGAGCCGTTCAAGCGAAGCACTAAGTCCAGATTGATTTGATTGGACGCACCGAACACACCCACGACATTGTCTCGTTTAATGTCCCAACGATCAACAGTAACAGTGAGGTTATTCAAGAAGGACAGCCCGCCTGACAGACCTCGGGGTTCAAATACGCCCCCGAATGTAATGTTACGCGCGTCCTCGGGGCCAATTTCGTCAGCCACTTCCCGGCGCTCTAAAGTGGAGTTTGAAAAGCCGATACAATCGCCAAACTCATCAAAAGTCCCGTTTTGCACGCCCGCTTCGCAGAAAGCAGAATCTTCGCGGAAGTTGGATCTGCCGACAGCTTGGTTGATGACTAGCAGGTTGGGTGCGCGGAAGCCTTTGGACCAAGCGCCTCTTAGTTTTAAGGCATCGAACGGCTTCCATGCCGCCGCGACACGTGGCTTGATCCCAGACCCGCCGAAGTCTGAATAATCCTCATACCGCGCCGCGAGTTGCAGGTCGAATGTGTCGACCAATGGGATATTCATGTCTGGGCTGACCAGCGGGACCGAAGCTTCTGCAAAAACGGCAACCACGGTGCGAGATCCTTCCGAGTCCGGCGTTCCGGTTGAGTTAACCACATCAGAGTCCGAAAAATCTCCGGTCACAGCATCGGTAAATGTGATCGTGCCATCAAGGCGATCATCACGGTCTTCCGTGTAGCTTTCGCGACGGATCTCCATACCTGACGCCAAACCCACATCCCCGCCAGGCAGTGAAAAGGCGCTACCATTGGTAATTTTGAAATCCGCGAGCAACAGTGTTGATGTGGTCAAGCGCTCGACAGAGACAATGAAGGGATCAATCAAGCTGCGATCATTGCCCGGTGCATCGCCGAAAGACGGGTTGTCCCGATTGCCACCATTGAAAATATTATAGACGTTCGGCGTTTCGTTGAACAACGCCTGTTGAAACAGGGTCGACGACACACGGTTAGAGGTGACGTCATCTGTCTCAGCATGGTTCCACAGCAGTGCCGTATCCCAATTCCAACCCGAGTCGCCAAAGTCCCCTTTGAACCCCGTTAAAGCCCGGAAGGACTTGTTGACTACATTCACGTTACGCGTGCCAACATCATCGAGGCGGAAGCGTCCGGAGTCGACAAAGACCGGCAGGCCCTCATCTGGTACATTAGTCAGGCCAGGCAAGCGGTTAGGATTGAGCGAGCCATCAGAAAAGCGCACGGGACCAAACGGGTTGTAATAATAATTGGCGGGGATCACGATATCGCCGCTGCCGAGCGGAGAGGAGCTAGAGTTAATCGGTTGGGTTTCGGCGTAATAGAAACCAAGTTCGCTATAATGGCGGACACCATTATCCAAATCCCGATTCATAAAGGCAAAGAAGTTTACGCGATCTCGGTCTGATACAATCGACTTATCAAAGTCGTCATTGAACCGCAGATCGCGATCAAGGGAGCTATCATCAATACAGAGACCAAGGTTGGCAAGGTTCCCTGCCGCCGTTCCACGGCAACCTGCAAAACTATCGGGCTGAATATGGAAACGCCCCCCAGATGTGGTCAGGGTTGTGCCGTTTTGGCGAACCCGCGTCCCCGAAGTCGTGCCTAATGTGAACTGCCCCCACGGCGAGCCTGTCGTGCGGTTGTCAAACGAGGTGTCCCCTTCAAAACTTGTCCCAACAACAAAGGGACGCAGGTCGGCGGCAGCGGTAAAGTCTTGCTCATTCGCCATTTGCCCATCGCGTTTTGAATATTCAGCAAAGAAGGAAATGTTAGTCTTTCCACCTTCGAAGTCCTTGCCGCCAGTGACGGTGATGCTCGACTCGTCAAGACCGGTATTCTCAGCAAAGCCTGTCCGCGCTGCGACCGTGAATCCTTCATAATTGTCTCGGAGGATCATGTTCACGACGCCAGCCACGGCGTCAGAGCCGTAGATCGCTGACGCACCGTCATTGAAGACTTCCATGCGACGAACGCCGCCCACAGGCAGCGCGTTGGTATTGACGGTGGTGACAGGTGTGGAGAGCTCGGCTTGCGTGCCTGGGTGATTTACAACCCGACGACCATTCAGAAGCACTAATGTCCCGCTGGAGCCAATGGAACGAAGATTGATTGAAGCCACATCCCCGCGCGCATTGTTCGGCGTGACGTTATTCGCGCCGTTAAAGGAGACTGCCCCATTAGATGGCAGAGACCGGATGAGCTCTTCACCGTCGAGAGAGCCGATACTTTGCAAGTCCTCGCTGGTAATGACGGTCACCGGAAGCGCTTCGTTTACGCGCGCGCCTTGAATAAAGGTCCCTGTCGTGATGACTTCGTCATTGTCTGGCGCGTCCTGCGCGTGAACTGATCCTGCCGCTGCCATGACAATGGCTGTCGACAGCATGAGAGAATGCTTAACTTGAATGCGCATTATGAATCCCCTGAATATACGTCTTCTTTAAAGTTAGCCTATCCCCAATCCGAAAGCAGTCAACAAAAAACATACAACTGGTTCAGTTTTGATGTAGAAGGTACCATATGAAAGAATTGAAGGCTCCTCATGAAGCAGTTTGAGACGTTATGAAAACCGGCTCTGAGAAACAAACGTCCCAGAAACGCGCGGACATTCTCGCGCGGGCCGTCGAGCTATTCAATGCAGATGGGTATCATGACACCCGCCTTGAAGACATTGCGAACGAGGTTGGTAAAAGCAAAACCAGCATTAGCTACCACTTCCGATCCAAGGACGCCTTGCTGGAGGAAGCCTTATCCATATCCTGTGCGTTCAACACACATGAATTGGACCTAGCCGCAGAGGCTGGAACAGGTCTGGAGCGCATCCTTTTGCTTGTGCGTCGCAGAGCAGAAACGCATGCAGCCGCGCTTGCGGGACGGACGCCTCCAACCCCGCTACTGTCAGACATCGAGGCCGTCTCGCAGAGCTCAAACCCCGAAATATTGGCAAAGCATGATGCGCAGATCGAACGCATTTGCGCGTTCATTCAATCAGGAATTGATGACGGATCCGTCGACGTACAATCGCCAGCGGCAGCCACTTTTTTCCTTTTAAACCTTCTGCATTGGCTACCGCGTTGGTTTGCCAGCATGCCCAATGCGCATCATGAAAGCGCGATGGACGGACTTTGCGACCTTTTACGAAATGGGATCGTTCTCGATCCAGATCGACGCATTAGTCGTACGAATCTCCGACAGCAATTGGATCATTATCCAGCCATATTTGATCGATCTGTTCGCAACCAGCTTAAACGCGATGCCTTTTTGCGAACCGGGATCAGATTTCTGAACAGAACCGGCTTTCGGAAGCTCTCATTGAATGATCTTGCTAAGGAACTGGGCGTCACCCGAGGGGCCTTCTACTATTATATTTCCGATAAGGATGATCTGCTTGAGCGATGTTTTGATCGCACATGCGACACGATTGAAAACGCTTTGGATCGGGCGAAGCGAGACACACAACTCGACGCAATTACTGTGATTGAGCAAACATTGCGCACATTGTTCGAAGGTCACATTACCGATCTTGACCCGCTTATCCGTTTGAACCTGCTCAGTTCAGTCAACTCGGCTAAGAGAAAGGTCATCGAAGCCAGGTTGAAACGTTTGAGAGCCTCTTTCTCAGAGATAATCGCTATCGCCATGCTGGATGGATCGGCTAGATCGATCGATCTTGACGCCTTGGAAAACCTTTTTATGGGTACGCTCTTCTCGGCTAGCCAATGGCGCTTGGCGGCAACTCCATTACACCAATCATGGAACCCCGCTGTAGAACCTGTCGCAGCGTCTGCCGCTTACTTTGAGCCTCTACTGACGGGGTATGCGCGGAAAGAAGGCTAGTCCGGCTTTGGCGCTGATTTATCGACCATGACCGCAGCCGTGATCTGTCCGATCACATTGACGGCACTACGCATCATGTCTGGAATACGGTCAATGCCTAGCATGAGCGCCAATCCTGCAACGGGCACGCCGATAGCTTCAAGCGCAGGCGCCATCGTCACCACACTTGATGATGGCACGGGTGCCACAGTCAGCGAAACGAGGAAGGTTGCCAAGAGCACAGCGCCAACCGTTCCCAAGGCAATGGGCACACCGTAAATATGTGCCAGAAAGACGATAGCCGCACCCTGAAACAGAGCGCTTCCGGGGCGGAAGATCGACGCTCCGAGCGGAACGAGCAGATCTGCGGTCGTGTCAGACACGTCTAGATTTTTGGTCACCTCTTCCAGCGTGACCGGGATCGCGGCAGCCGTACTGGTCGTGGAAAAGGAAATCGACATAGCGCCTAATATGCCCTTGAAAAACTTTATGGGCCCCAGCTTTGCAAAGATTAAAAGGAGCGGGACGAATACAACCGCCACGAACAGTATAAGTGCCAGCGCCACACTGATGATAAACACGCCAAGACTTTGAATAATACCCCAGCCCATTTGCGCGGTCGCCGGCGCGATTAGTCCGAACACGCCAATGGGAGCAACTAACAAGACCCACCAAACAAGCTTGATCAGCGCTTCCCCAATATCCTCTGCAGCTGTGATCATTCGCTCTCTGCGCTCGATCGGCAATGTTCCTGCCGCCGCAGCGAAAAGAGCTGTGAAAACGATCAAAGGCAGGATTGCGCCGTCAGCCGCCGCCGCAATTGGGTTGGGCGGTATCAAACTCACAATAAAGTCTGTGATGCTCTGCAATTGTGGAATTGGCACGTCATCGACGGGTGGCATGACCATATCTGGCACAAACCGCAGACCAAGTGCCATGACGCCCATGCCGATCAAGATCGCTGGCACCAGCGTCACCCAATAGAATACAAGGGTTTTCCCCCCGATTGTCCCAAGCTTCCTAATATCTCCAAGCCGCGCGACACTCGAAAATATAATCGCGACAACCAAGGGGATCACGATCATTCTAATCGCATTGATGAATAGCTTGCCAAGCGGGGCCGACTCTCGCGCGATAGACTGCAGAACCGGGTTGCCGGTCATGGCAGCGCCCAAGCCAACACAAAGCCCCAGGAAAAGCCCTAACGCGATCAACTTATTCAGCATAACTACCTTGGCCCTTATCGCCGCGTTTCAGAGCACAGCGTGCAAAGGCTGCAGTCATTTGTACATCTTGGACTTTTGGAACGTCGTTTACAAAGTCCGCGTGGATATCGTTGAGCCAGTTCTTCATGGATTGTCTGGTGACGCCAATAGAAGCCGCATCATTTCCTCAGAGAATATTGTGGCCGCCTCGGCGATAGCAGGCCGAGGGGTTTTGTCGCCAACCTCATAGGTAATAGAAGGAATTCCGAAACTTCCATACATATAGTTCTTGGAAATCGGTTGCCCGCCATTCGGACTCTCTTCCCGCGTATAAGGATATTCCGCCTCATCTAATCTGGCGTTCACCGCGGCAATCCAGTCTCGCGTAAACATGGCTGGGATTGTCGGCTCCTCATCAGCTTGCGTATAAAGCAGATTGCGTTTCGTAGAGTGGAAGTCGGTAAAAAATGCGACGTCATCTTCGCCTGTATGAAAGCGTTGCAACGCTGATCGGACGGCTTGTGTTTCAGGTTGAGTGAACGGCCCCCAATCGCGGTTGAGATCTGTACCCCCCATATTAAACCGCCAATTTCCGTTTTCCGCGCCGTCAGGATTGACCATCGGTATAACGAGCAGATTGAAGCTATCCAGAAACTGCTCTGACAAGTCTGATCCATTCAGGATCGTTTCGACGAAAGACATTAGGGCGTAGGCCCCTGTCACTTCTGGCGGATGCTGGCGACCAATCAGGACAATATAGGGTTTCTCCTTATCTAGCTCGGTCTGAATGTCGATTTGTAGTAGCGCCCTACCTTGTACAGACTTCCCGATTTCCGAAACAGTCGCGTCAGTCCGTTCACCCACTTTACTTAGCCAAGCATAATGGGATGCAGGAGAGAAAATTTCCTGCGCTGAGACAAAGAGAGGATCCGCACCGGGCTTGAGGTTTAATTCCACAGACCTGTCGGTAATTTGTTTCACGCGATCTGAGGGTAACAGCGTCCAGTTTTGCCCATCGCGGCTTACTTTCGGATTGTAGCGATGTGACCCACCTTCATAATCGAGTCGAACCCGGACAGAACTTTTTGTTTTGGGCGCCACCCGGAAGCCATACCAAGCACTATCGTTGATCGAAATCCCATTCGGGTCGACCATCGCTTCGGGCTGAATGTTCAAAACGAAATGGCGCTTTGATAGTGTCTGACAATTGGTAGCGCGAGACGTACTATATCCGGTTCGAATGGCCACATCGGCCGTCTCACAGAGGATTGTTTCTCCGGAAAGCAACGGCGCTGGAGGCTCGTCACCCATCGAAACTGTTGTGCAGCCTGCCAACGCGAGCGCACACCACAGCCCAAGCGGTGCCAATATTTTCATGAGGGGCCTCCGATCTGATTGGCAATGCGCTGCGCGCTGCCTGCCGCGAATGTGTAGCCAAGGGAACCATGACCAGCGTTCAGGAACAAGCCTTCAATAGAGGTTGGTCCAATCACGGGAATACCCGACGGCGTCATAGGCCGAGCACCTGTCCAGGCTGAAGGCTCAGCCTCATAGTCGGCAATATCGGGCCAGCAATTTCGGGCAATATCGATCAGGGTTTCAACTCTTCGCGCAGATCGCTCTTGTAAGGCGTTAATATCAGCAAAGCCCGCAATACGAATTTTATCACCAAGATTGGCGAAAACGATTTTGTGCGTCAGATCGGTGAGACTGGCTTTCGGAGCGTGGGCTTTCGCAGGGAGCGTTACGCTATAGCCTCGTACCGAGCAGATAGGCACAGACAATCCAAGAGGTCTAACCAATGCGTTCACGTCATTACCTAGACAGACTATGACGGCGTCGCAGGGCGTATGACCAGTCTCTGTAGTAACGCCGTCTATGCGACTTTGTTTGGTAGAAATGGAGTGGATGGTCTCCCCGAACCGGAATTTCGTTCCGTATTTCGTCTCCGCCTCATCTTTCAATCGGGTGCAAAAATAGACAGTGTCCAACGCACAATCGTCAGGCGCATAAAGACCACCCAAATTATTCCCACCCCAAGATTTGAGTGCCGGTTCAATCTCGAGACATTGTTCGGCTGTGTGATATTTTTCCGATTGCAGCATAGCGCGCTGCTGCCCCAGTGTTTGCGCTAAGACGATTTTGCCTATCCCAGTTCGCCGCATCTTTGCTCCGACAAAATCACATTCAAATTCTGAAAGGGCCAACCGAGAGTCTTCAGCCAGTTGGTGCCTCTCCCGGCGACCACCTTCAAATAAACTTGGCGTGCAATGTCGGAGGAATGAAAGCCCCCAGCCCAAGAAATTTGGTTTCAATGAGAGGTGGATTCGCATAGCCGGATCCAAGCCGACAAGAAAAGCCGGCAGTTTTCCAAGAATAGCCGGGCTGGCCATTGGATCCGTATGCGACCAAGACAGCTGAGCGCCATTGGCGTGGCTCGCCCCAGAGGCAACGCAACACGCGCGATCGATCACCTCAACCTCATGTCCTAATCGTGACAAAGCGAACGCCGTCGATACGCCAACAACCCCAGCCCCGAGGACACAGATTTTCATGATCGCCCTCTTCAGCCAGTCACAGGAATCAATCGTTTAACACCTGCCAGCGCGTTGGTAGAACCACGCGCGTTAAACCACAATCAGCCGCGATCACTCATTCGAAATATGCCTAGGGATTGGCTCCCGCTTGTTTCTCTCGCGCGATGTAGGCGTCAATAACGCGACCGAGGACTGTCATCGGTACATTGCCGCCTAGGACGAGTGCATCGTTAAAGCGGCGGAAATCAAACTGATCACCCAATTCGCTTTTGGCCTTGTCACGAAGGCGATTAATCGCCGAATGCCCGACCTTGTAGCCGCAAGCCTGCCCCGGCCATGCGCAATAGCGATCGACTTCGCCCCTCACCTCTTCGGGGTTGGAACCGTTGTTTTCGACAAACCACTGATTAGCCTCTTCACGCGTCCACCGTTTCGCATGCAGTCCCGTGTCCACGACCAGACGACAGGCACGGAAGGCCAAGGATTGCAGGTATCCCAGTCGGCCGACCGGGAAATCATCATAAACACCAAGCTCATCGGCGATCTGCTGCGCATAGAGCGCCCACCCTTCGGAGTAGGCGTTAAACGCCAGCAGTGAGCGTGTGAGGGATTGTTTGAACGCATATTCCCCTTGCCATACATGACCCGGGATTGCTTCATGATAGGTCAGGTCCGCGAGGTTGAATTTATTGTGCAAATCGGTCGAGCGTAGATTGATCCAAAAATGTCCGGGCTGCGTCCCATCGATCGACCCCGCACCGCCATATGCCCCGGGAGCACCGGCTTCCACATCTGGAGAAATACGTACAACTTCGAGAAAGCCCGGTACGAGTGTCTCGAACGCTTCAGGCATGCGGCTACGAATGTCGGTGACCGTGTTCTCAATAAAACTCATAATCTCAGCACGGCCTGGATCGCCGGGCTTGAAGTGATAGCGTTTATCCGCACCCAAGGCCGACATACGCGCGCCAACAGACCCGTTCGTATACCCAACCGATTGGAGGATGGGCTCCATCTGCGCGTGAAGGTCAGCCAGCTCGTCCAAACCCATTTGATGGACCTCATCCGCGCCCATCTTCGTCGTAGTGCTCGACCGGAGCGTCCAATCATAATAGGCATCACCGTCCGGCTTTGCCCAAACGCCCGCATCTGACGTCGCCTTGGGAGCAAGCGCCTCGAGCGCCTCAATCTGGCGGGTCAAAGCTGGGACAATGTCTTGCGCTGCGATTGACACGGCGGGGTCCTCATATTGGCCCAAATCTTTCGCGCGGGTCACGATAGATTGCACGACACCCCACTCTGCAGGCGATCGGTCACGCGCGTCCCGAAGCTGCGCCAATGTTTTCTCTAAGAGGAAATTCGGCAAAACAACGCCGCGGGCGCCATCAGCCATGACACGTTCGGTTTCTCCGTCCAGTTGGCCCGCATAGGCCTGCATACGTGTCAGATAGGCATCCGCATCATCAGTGGTTTTAACCGCATGGGAGGCATCCAAAAAGCTTGGAATTTCAACGAAGGCACCGGTGTTCTGAGCCACGGCATAGGGACTGTTGCGATAAGACCAGTTGTAATTCAACAGCGCAACATCGCCATAAGGATAGTTGAAGCCTTCCGCCGTGCGTTCGAATACGGAGGTCACGACATCCATATCCAAAGCGACGTCAGCCGAAAGCTTGTCTGTATCGACTTTTTGAAGTGCGGATAAAAGCGTATGAACATCGTTTGCGATTGCGGCTTGTCCGGCCGGGGATCGATCGGTCAGTTGCGACTTCAGCGCCGCATACTCTCCCGTATCTACTCCGACGCTGGAGGCCGTTTCAGGGTAGGCACGAAGCATCAAATTCTTCGCGCTATCAAGCAGGGTCTTCGCTAAACCGTCGAAATTCTCAGTCGCAACAGGCGCACGCTGTGCGCACCCTGCCGCAAGAACGCCAGATGAGGCAACCACGGCAGCTGAAGTTTGGAGAAGCTTGCGGCGAGAAAATTTCATGGCCTGATCCTATCGGTGTTCGAGACCAATAGATTGCGATGGATCGGATGCAGTAGCAATGGGCCAAGTTTGGCTAAGGGGCGTTCCCAAAGTTAACTCTATGAGGGGACAACAACCTATCGACAGTAAAAGCCTGCCCGCATCTCAATTCTATGCCTGTATCCACTTATTTATTTCGCCAAAATCTTGCCGGACCGAACCTCTTCCAAAAAAAGGTGCACTGCCCTGACATGCTCCGGCGTGGGCGGCGCGTGGGCAAAGTCATAACCATGTTGACTTCCCGGCAAATCGACGAATAGGACGGCGTTGTTCGAAACTCGCTCTAGGCTTTGCGCGAATGACTTGGCGCTTTCGAAATCCGCTAGGGCGTCATGACGGCCATGTAGGAACATCATTGGCGGGGCGTCTTGACCGATATAATTGATGGGCGAAGCTTGCTGCCATGCGTCCTTATGCGTGTTTGGCGACCCAGGCATGACCAGCATCGTCATAAACTTTTGCAGTTCTTCAAAGCCCCCACGCATCGCCCCATTGTCATTTAAGAGATCGTAGAGACCATAGACTGGGACGCAGGCGTCAATGGAACAATCAACCGTCTCAAAGCCCGGCTTGAACGATTGAGCATCGGACGCCAAAGCGGCCAAGGCGACCAAGTGTCCGCCTGCGGAGCCACCGGAAAGAGCGACAAAATCTGGATTCCCATTGTACCGTTCGATATTAGCTTTGATCCAAGCAACCGCCCGTAGAACATCTTGGATCATAGCAGGCATTCGCGTCCAAGGTCCCAGTCGATAATTAATATCGACAACAAGCCACCCCTGAGAGGCCATATACTGAATGAGTGGCTGTGACTGCTGGCCCTTGCGGCCAATAACCCAGCCTCCGCCGTGTACAGTCATCAGAACGGGCATCAGAGAGGAAGGTGTCTTTTTGGGCGCGTAAATATCGACTAGGTTTCTTCGACCTTTGGGCCCGTAGGCAATGTTCTTAAGACGTGTCACACTCCGTCCGCGAAGACGGAAAGGAAACAGTGCGCCCAACACAAACCGCCCAAACACGCCACCGCGCCTATTCCTCACGACCTTTGAAAGCTTCAAGCTGCCCCGCCATGCCCGGAAGAGTATGATGACGAAGAGTATGATTGTCGCGAGATTGGCAATCGCGATGACTGGCGAAGGTCTAGCCCCAAACTGGGCCAGATAAAGTGATCCGACCGTTGCCAGCAAAAGCGGCAAAGCCAAGACCTGACCCGCTAGGCTCCACCCAAAATAGACAAATGACAAATTTCGGATTTTTCGCACAAGCGTGGTGTGGACCGCTCCGGCTAAAGCCGCGCCGAATAGATTGAGAGCCACCAAACAATGGATAAGAAATAGGATGGTTGGCATCTTATGTCCTTATCCAACTTTAGCTTCGATCAGCTTGCATGACGAGTTTCTTATAATCCCGCAAATCGCCATCATAGCGTTTGGCGCGGCCATTTTTGACCAGCCAGAGCTGATCCGCTGTCGCTTCGGCGAGGTAGACATCATGCGTGATCAGCAAGACAGCGCCCGGAAAGTCGTTGAGCGCGTAAATCAGCGCCTCACGGCTATCGATATCCAAGTGCGACGTGGGTTCGTCCAAAATCAAGACATGAGGCTTTTCGATAGACATTAGACCCAACAAAAGCCGAACCTTTTCTCCGCCTGATAGTTTTTCAACTTTGGTTTCGACCTTCGCATGGGAGAAGCCCATCGCTGCTGCCGCGCCTCGAGCTTTACTCTGTGGCGTATCCTTAGGCAGTTTTTGCGTGACATGATCTAGAACTGTTTCGCCCGCGGTCAGTTCATCCAACTGATCCTGAGAGAAATAGCCAATCCGTAAGGATGACGAGGCTTTGCGGTGTCCGGTCATCAAGGGAAGACGTTGAGCGATCGATTTGACCAGAGTCGTTTTCCCCTGACCGTTAGCCCCAACAATGGCCACGCGATCGTCGGGATCTAAACGCAAATTGACGCCTGACAAAATCTTCGCATCCTCGCCATAACCGAGATCGGCATTTTCCAATTGCAGCATGGGCGGCGCGAGCTTTCCCTTTGGGGCTGGAAAGGAAAACGGCGTTGTACGTTCCGCAATCGGAATGGCGATGTCTTGCATCTTTTCGAGCATTTTGACGCGTGATTGCGCTTGCCGGGCCTTTGACGCCTTCGCCTTAAACCGATCCACAAAGGCTTGCAGGTGAGCTTTCTCAGCGTCTTGTTTTACTTTTTGCGCAGTGAGCTGTGCGGTCTTGGCCGCTTGCAACGTCATCCAATCATCATAGCCGCCGGGTGTAATCATCAGTTTTTGATGCTCAAGCGCCAACGTGTGCGTCACGGACCGGTTCAACAATTCGCGGTCATGGCTCACCATAATAACTGTGTGTGGGTATTTGCGGATATAGCCTTCGAGCCACGTCGCGCCTTCAAGGTCGAGATAGTTAGTTGGTTCGTCCAGCAACAGCACATCCGGCTCTGACACGAGAACACCCGCAATGGCGGCCCGCATCCGCCAGCCGCCCGAGAATTCCTTTGTCGCGCGGTGAAAGTCTTCTGTTTTGAACCCTAGCCCCGCCAACACGATAGCCGCACGCGTATCAGCATTCCACGCATCCATGTCAGTCAGGCGTTCATAAATCTCGCCAAGCTTGTCTGGATCAGACTCCGTTTCGGCTTGTTGCATCAGGCGATGACGTTCCTGATCAGCGGCGAGTACGACCTCCATGATCGTTTCGTCCGTCGCCTCAACCTCTTGGGCCACCCAGCCCAGACGTGCATTCTTATTCAGTCGTATAGAGGCATCATTTGTCGGGCTCTCAACTTCTTCACGAATGAGCCGCAGTAGTGTCGATTTCCCGGTGCCGTTGCGGCCAATCAGGCCAACCTTCCAGCCAGACGCGACCACTGCGCTCGCATTCTTGAACAAGGGACGCCCTTGAACGGCATAATCCAGGTCAGTAATCGCTAACATTCGCGCTCCCTAAGGAGTGAGCAAGAGAACACAAGCGTCCAGACTCACCTCGACGGAGCAGAATTACCGTGCTTTCAGAGCCGCGGCTCTGAAGTCCAGAACAGTAAATTCAGATATAAGACGAACGCTGTTAAGACCAAGTTGAACTTACAAAGCCATAGCTCAACCCTCAAATTCGAGTTAGAGAACGAATCTCTTTAAAACGGAGTGAGCAGAGCATGCACATGACGGCTCTTTTATTTTCGGAGGACGCTTTCCTCGAAGCGGCATCTCGCGAAGAAGATTTCACTAATTTGGGCTCGGACGGCTTTGAGCCGGGTGCCGAGCACTTCTTAAGAAGCTTCTACACCGATGCCATGGAAAACGAGTTCTTGGACTATAGTCTTGATGACTTAATCTTGCTTGCTCGTGAGTTTTGGATGATCGGCAATCGCCGTCATCCCTCTGAGATATTTGTTTCGGTTAAGTCGTCCCCAACCCCGACTGGCTCTCCTAAAACCGATACGGCCATCCAGGTCGTTTGCGACGATATGTCGTTTCTGGTGGACTCAATTGTGGCGACCGTCTCGTCCTTCGGCATCAATGTCAGCGGGCTCTTCCACCCAATCGTGGAAGGCTGCCGCGATAAAGAGGGCAAGTGGTGTACATCAGGCATTGAAGTCGTAGAGTCGATGATCCTGCTCTTGGTCCCACCTCAAAGCCGCCAAAGTCAAAAACGTCTCGAAGATGAAATTCGCAAGACACTCGAAGAAGTCCAACTCATCAACACGGACTTTTTGCCCTTAGTCCAAAATGTCCGGATGCGCGCAGAGGAACTCAAACACTCTCACGGCAAAACACCTAAAGACGATGTCGATGAAGGCGTCGCATTTCTGGAATGGATCGCTGACGGGAACTTCGTTTTATTCGGTGCGCGACGCTATGACTACACACAAAGCTCCACCTCAACGAGCAAAGACCCTGATTATATCAACCCGACCATCGTTGACGGGGAATCGCTCGGGCTTTTACGTGATCCAACCGTCACGATTTTGCGGCAAAGCAGCGAGCCCTCATCTATCTCAACGAATGTTGAGCGCTTTGTCCTAGAGGCGCCGCCCGTAACGGTTGCCAAGTCAAACCTTTATACGCGCGTTCACCGTCGCGTCCGGATGGATTATATTTCGGTCAAACATTTCAGTAAGACGGGCAAAGTCACAGGGGAAACCCGTTATGTGGGACTGTTTACGTCCGATGCTTATAACCGCTCCCCGCATTATGTTCCTCTCATCAGGCAAAAAGTTGCCCGTGTTAAAGAGCGGTCAGGATGGCCCCTCGGATCCCATAATGCAAAACGACTAGATTACGTATTATCATCCTATCCACGCGATGAATTGTTTCAGATTGATGATGATGAACTGTTGCAGATCGCGACAGGCATTGCACAGGCATTTGATCGACCTCGCACACGCATGTTTGTGCGACGTGACCGGTTCGAAAGATTTGTTTCGGTCCTCATTTACGTTCAGCAAGAGCATTATAATACGCGCGTGCGCCAACGCATTGGTGAGCGACTAAAAGACGCTTTCGGTGGTCGTGTATCAGCGTTCTATCCGCAATATAGCGACGCCCCCATGGCCCGGGTCCATTACATTATCGGCATGGACCCCGACCAAGGTCTACATCCCGACCTCGCTGAGCTTGAAGCGCAAATTGCAAATATTGCGCAACCTTGGTTCGAAGGTGTGAAACTATTATCTGAAGACAGCGACGACGGCAAAGCCCTTCAGATCATCCATAATTATCAGGGTGCGTTTTCCGTTGCCTATCAAGACGAATACTCTTCGCGTGAGGCCTTAGCCGACATTTTTGTCAGCGAAACGCTCTCGGAAACCAACCCCTTATCAGTGCGCGTTTTTGATGTCTCAAACGTGTCAGATCGTCTCTTCAGGGTTAAAATATACCAGATCGGGGATCGTCTAGAACCCTCGCGGATCATGCCTGTTTTCAGCAATTTCAATTGCCATATCGTTGAAGAGATGGGGCATGAAATAACGCGGACCGACGGCAGTATCATCTGGGTCCATGATTATGAAATTAGGATGGCTTTCACGCCACAAGATGTTGAGAAACTCACGCAAACTTTCGAGACGGCATTTCTGGCGACCTGGAACGGCCTCAACGAAGATGATGCCTTCAACCGGCTGATCTTGCCTCAGAATGCAGATTGGCGTGACATTGCTTTTTTACGCTTGGTTGCCCGCTATCGGCGCCAAAGTGGTCTCGATCCATCTGAGGCCACGCAAATCGAAGCCCTAGAATCCTACCCTTCCCTGACGCGTTTATTACTGGCGTTAAAGACCGCGAGATTTGATCCGTCTGTGTTTGAAGACCATCAGGCGCGGAAGACCGAGTCTGAGTCCCTTGAACAAAGGATCACAAACGAACTCGCCTCTGTGTCGTCCTTGGAACATGACCGTGTTATCCGGCGTATGGCAGACGTGATACTGGCGGGCCTGCGTACGAATTTCTATCAGCGTAATGAGGGGCAAGTGAAGCCCTACATCTCTCTCAAGATTAAAAGCGATACGCTTGATAATTTACCCGAACCAAAGCCCTATCGTGAAATCTATGTCAGTTCACCGCGCGTGGAAGGTGTTCATCTTCGGTTCGGTCCCGTCGCGCGCGGCGGTCTGAGATGGTCTGATCGTCGGGATGATTTCCGGACAGAAGTCCTTGGTCTGGTGAAAGCACAACAAGTTAAAAACGCCGTCATCGTCCCGGTCGGTTCCAAGGGCGGGTTCTTCCCAAAACAACTCCCCAAGAATGGGACACGCGACGACGCACAGGCAGAGGCGATTGAAGCCTACAAGGCCTTCATATCTGGCATTCTCGACCTGACAGACAATTATGTCGGCGAGAGTACAATTCCGCCCGCTGATGTCGTCTGTTGGGATGATCCAGACCCCTATCTTGTCGTTGCGGCAGATAAGGGCACGGCGACATTTTCGGATATTGCAAACGGTATTTCCCAATCATACGACTTCTGGCTCGACGATGCGTTCGCCTCTGGTGGGTCCGTCGGTTACGACCATAAAGTCATGGGAATTACGGCGCGCGGCGGCTGGGAGGCGGTCAAACGACATTTCCGCGAAGCCGGCAAAGATATTCAATCGGAAGACTTCACGGTTGTGGGTGTTGGCGACATGTCCGGAGATGTGTTTGGTAATGGGATGCTACTGTCCAAACACACTAAGTTGGTGGCGGCGTTCAATCATCTGGATATTTTTATTGATCCTGAGCCCGACCCGAAAACCTCTTTCGAAGAACGCGAACGTATGTTCGATCTCCCTCGCTCGACATGGCAGGATTATGATAAATCTCTGATTTCTAAAGGCGGTGGTGTTTTCTCGCGCCAAGAGAAAGCCATTGATCTTACGCCTGAAATCAAGGCCTTAACCGGCCTTTCGGCAACCAGCGTAACGCCCAATGAATTGATGAAGGCCCTGCTATCCGCGCCTGTAGAGCTATTATGGTTTGGCGGGATCGGCACTTACATCAAGGCTGAGTCACAATCTCACGCGGATGTCGGTGACAAGGCTAATGACTCTATCAGAATCAATGGATCAGAGGTGAATGCGAAAGTTGTCGGCGAAGGTGCCAATCTTGGTGCTACACAAGCCGGACGCATTGAATATGCGCGGTCCGGCGGACGGATCAATACGGACGCAATCGATAATTCCGCGGGCGTCGATTCCTCTGATAATGAAGTGAACATCAAGATTTTGCTAGGCGCAGCCATCGACCACGGCGAACTTAAGCGCGATAAACGCGACGCCTTACTCGCGAGCATGACGGACGAAGTCGCTGATCTCGTACTCGCACACAATTACGACCAGACTGGCGCGCTATCCTTAGCGCAAATGCGGACTTTGCATGATCATGACGCCTATGAACGGTTGATGGTCGCTCTGACGTCTAGAGGCGTTCTAAATCGTAGCGTCGAGGGTCTACCAAGCACTGAGGGGATGCAGGCTCTTGCATCCAGCAACCAAGGGCTCACACGACCTGAACTCTCCGTACTTCTCGCCTATGCGAAAAATACTCTGTTTGATGATCTCATCCAAACCGATGTCGCAGATGACCCCTTTATGGCAGACACGCTGCAAGCCTATTTTCCTGAACCCTTGCACGGGTTTGAGGCGGCCATGCAGCACCACAGACTGCGCCGTGAAATCATTATTTCTCGACTCATCAATCTGATGATCGACGTATGCGGACCTGTTTTCACATTGCGTCTTCAGGAACAGACCCAAGGATCTTTAGCGAAAATCGCCCAAGCCTTCATCGTCGCATATGAGACGCTTAACGTTGCGAAATTGCGGAAAGATATTGCGGCGCTTGATAATAAAGTAGACGCTCAGGCTCAGCTCCGCCTGTCCAATGAAATTGCGACTGTGCTGCAACGCGTTGTCGCATGGCTTGTCAGATATGACGAAACAGGGTCGATTGCGGAACGCGTGGCAAAACGCTCCCAACTCTCCGCCCTTGTCGATCAGGCTTGGTTGGCGCTCCTTTCACCCTACGATCAGAAGCGCGTCGAAAAGAGGATCAGGAGTTATACAAAACTCGGTGTTTCTGAAGATTTGGCGACAGACGTTGCATTGTTGAAATCGCGGGCATCAGGGTTTGATGTGATCGGCCTTGCAGAAGCGACAGGATGGCCTGCACAGCGGGCAGCCGAACTCTTCTATGACGTTGGGGGCCGGTTTAAAATTGATCGTATTCGGTCAGCCCTACTCAATACGAAATCCAATTCCCATTGGGAACGCCTTGCGATGAGGCATTTGCAAGAGGACTTTTTCAAAGCCCAAGCTCGGTTTGCTCAAAGTGTGGCACTCTACGCTAAGAAAGAAAAACGCGCGGCTGATGAGCCTGTCAAATCCCTCATTGCGGATTGGGTTCGTGACGAAATCCCGCAAATCAAAACTTATGAAGACTCAGTGGTATCCATGTCGCGTTCAGGGGCGTGGACCGTACCTAAATTTGCGATTGTGAATGCGCAGCTCAGTGATTTGATGACAGGACTCTAAGCCTATTAGAGTCCTGTCTAAATCAGGTCGGCCCTGCCGCAAGATGGGCTTGCGCAACAGCTTCTAGGTAGCGACGTTGCGTTCTAAGACGCGAGCTCCGGGTGGCATCGACCCGGCGCTGAACGGTCAGTACATCAAGCAAAATGGACTCGCCCAGGTCAAACCTGACACCTTCCAGTTCCAATGCGCGCTCTGAGGCAACTTCTGCGGCTTGCAGCGAGTTCAAAGCCTCACGCAGCGCCTCGACCTGCGCGATGTTACTGCGAACATTACGCACCGCGCTCCGTAGGGTTTGGGCATAAACGGACAGCGCACTATCTAGACCCGCCTGAGCATCAGCCTGCCGAGCATCATTGGCACCACCATCGAGCAAATTATAGGACAGAGCGGCACCGATGGACGCGATGTAAGTGTCGATATCCAGAAGGTCTTCAAGCGGGCGAGTTCCTGACAGTGAAGCGGTCAATGACGCCCCTGGCAAATCATCCGCCCTTACGCCCTCAAGAGTTGCGGCCGCATCGGCGACGGCTAATCGCGCCGCCTGCACATCAAACCGATTGGCAATCATTATGGCGGGGGCCGCATCCAAACCAACACCTGTGTCAGTCACGTTGGGTAGAATGGTCGGTAGCGGCGGCGTGCCGTCCAGAGTCTCATCGCCAAATCCACCGATTAGAACAGAGAGGGCGCGGCGCGCATCGGCGGCGGCAAAACGCTGTTCTGCGACGGATGCTCGCGCACTTTGTAATTCCAGTTCGGACAAAGCCAGGTCGGACCCGGCCGCGTCACCGCCCTCAAACCTGGCCCGCGTCACGCGTTCAGTTTCAGTCAGAAAATTGAGGTTTAACTCTGCAACACGCAGCTGCAATCCCGCTTCGATGGTGCCAGCATAGGCCGAAACGACATTTGCAAGGATCGTCCGCTGCAACCGAGCCGTCTCGGCTCGAGCGATCGAGGCACGAGCTGCTGCGCCAGAGATGTCAGCTCGTAAACTGCCAAACAAATCAGGATCGAAACTTCCTGACAATCCGAGCCCAGCAGTGTCAGTTATGTCGTCGAGATTGTCGACCACTCCCGATGCGCCAAGGCTGGCGGAACTGCTCAATTGCGGTGCTCGTCGGGCCTGAAACTGGGCGAGTTGAGCATCTGCGCGCTCGACCCGGAACCGCGCCTGTTCAAGGTCATAGTTTCCGGCAATGGCCGCCTCAAGATAAGTTGCCAGCACCGGATCGTCATACAGAGCTGCGAAACTGTCAGCACGGACCGGGTCCGCGCTGACTTGCCAGTCAGACGGGATCTCGACTGTTTGGGCGGCGATCAGCGTCTCTTCATCAACCTCAACCAGAGTCGCACAGGCGCTTAATAATCCCGCGGCCAATATTACAGATGCAAACCGGAGCGTGATCCTACTCATGGCGCAGAGCCTCCACCGGATTGAGGCGCGACGCACTATGCGCAGGCAGATAGCCAAACACGACCCCCACAAGAACTGCCGAACCAAAGGCGAGAATGGCGATCTCTGGTGCGAAGATCATTTCAATGTCGTCACCGCCCAAACCTAATGTCGAAACGCCGTACCCCACACCCAATCCGATCAAGCCCGAGAGAATGCAAATGAGCAGGGCCTCGGTGAGAAATTGGGACAAAATGTCAGAACGTCGCGCACCAAGGCTCATACGCAGGCCGATTTCGCGTGTGCGTTCCGTAACACTCACCAACATAATGTTCATCACGCCCACACCGCCGACGACGAGCGAGACAATGCCCATAGTCGCCAACAAGAGCGACAGAGTGCGTTGAGTCTCGGCATATTGCTGTCGATTGGCGGAAAAGTTGAGCACCCGGAAATCCGGTGCATCAGCCGCGGACAGGCCGCGCGAACGGCGCAAGATCGCATCTAGGTCTTCCTCAATCCGGTCGAGGACCTTTTGGTTCTCACCAATAATTCGGTATTGATTGACGTGATTGCGAACCAGATAGTCACCGCCAACCAAACGGTCGCGCAAAGTAGAGCGCGGCACGAGGACAAAGTTATCGCGGTCTCGGCCATTGCTCCAGCCAGTTTCCGGTGCCTTTGCGACGGTTCCAATGACGGTAAACGGCACATTGCTGATCTTGATCTTAGCCCCGACCGGATACTGACCGCCAAAAACATTCTTCACAACGGTCTGCCCCAAGACAGCGAAAGTTTCCTTCCGGGCTAAATCCGTTTCCGTGATGTCCCGACCCGCTTCCAATTCGAAATCATTGGCAAATAGATAGTCCTGATCCGTGCCGCGAATATCGGACGACCAATCAGTCGCGTCTGTAATGACAGGGTACTCGCGCGACAGATTTCCTGTTGCAGCCTCAACACCAGGAAGGGCGCGGACTTCAAGGAGGTCAGCTTCGTTCAAACGGCGATAGGGCCGCTTTTGGGAGGATCGCCCGCGGGTCCAATTCGGAAAGACTGTGATAGACCGAGCTTGAGTTCCGTCCAAACTTTCGAGAATTTTCTTCTGCGTTCCCTCGCCGATTGCCAACATCGTATAGACAGCGGCAACCCCGATAATGATGCCCAGCATAGTCAACAATGTGCGCATGGGCCGCTCGGCTAGGCTTCCAAAAGCATTAAAGACTAATCTCAATCCTGGAACTGCCATTACGCTGCCTCCGCCGACCGTGGCTCGTCACTGATAATCTTGCCATCACTCATGGTAATTACGCGCGAGGCATAGTCGGCCACTTCAAGGTCATGGGTGATCAGCACAATCGTGAGTCCGTCATTCCGGTTGAGTGTCACTAGCAGGTCCATAATCTCCGCTGACGTGCGGCTATCCAGTGCCCCGGTCGGCTCATCAGCCAAGAGCAAGGATGGAGATCCGACGAGAGCCCGAGCAATCGCGACGCGCTGCTGCTGACCGCCTGACAGTTCCGTCGGCTTGTGATGGCCCCGATCCCCTAAACCCACAGCGTCTAGGGCTGCCTGTGCCCGCGCTTCACCGTCTGGAACGCCGGGACGACGATACTGAAGCGGCAACATAACATTCGCGAGTGCGTTACGGCGCGGCATCAACTGAAACTGCTGAAACACAAAGCCGAGAGTTTCCCCCCTGTAGGCCGCGAGGTCACGCGGTTTGAGCGACCCAACATTTTTCCCGTCGATAATCACGGACCCAGAGTCTGGCTGGTCGAGCCCGCCTAACATGTTCATCAGCGTCGACTTGCCCGATCCCGATGAGCCGATGACCGCAACAAATTCGCCGGCAGCGACATCCAGCGTCACTCCGTCGAGCGCATGCACGGTCGATCCGCCCAATGAGTATGATTTGCGCAGATCTACCGTCTGTATCATTGGCAGAGTCTTTGTCGGGGTCATAGCCGAAGCCCTAGCGAGCCGAGCCTGGGCGCCCGCCCGCGCGCCCCCCTGGACCACCTGTTTGTCCACTACCGGCCTCGCGGACACCCGTCACTACTTGCTCGCCTTCTTTCAGACCATCAACAACTTCGACAAAGGCACCATCGGACAGGCCGAGCTTTAGCGTCCGTTTGACCATCTTGCCGTCAGCCGTGGCAACCCAGACATCAACGGGACGGATGGTCCGTTCTAGTGTCACCTGTGCCGTGTAACGCGATTGCTCTTCCGGCGAGAGGAACTGACGAACCTGGTTTTCAACAATCTCGCCGAGTTGAATACGCATCGGCGTATGCATAAAGCTTTTGGTTGGATCATTGATAATGTCGCGCACACCTTGCGTGACCGGACTGACCCGGTCTGCAAATTCAGCAATGCGCGGCTCATCAATGCCAATGGTCCGAAAGCGCGCATAGGTCGGATCAAGCAAGGTAACAGGTTCAGTCTCTGTGCTCTTAGCTTGGAATTGCGCGACCTGATCTGGCGACGGACGGAACCGTTCTGCCATGACCGGAAGTCGTGACACACCTGCGCGGACTTCTGTCGTGATTTCGAGATTGGCTGTCATGCCAGGCATCAGCACACCGTCGGGATTGTCCGCTTTTACAACGGCAACGTAGGAGACGATATTGTTTGCCTCGACTGATTTCAAACGCAACAGCTCGACTTCACCTTCAATCGTCCGGTCAGGATAGGCATCGACCGTGAATTTCGCTTTGTCGCCCGGATTAAGCCCGGCCACATCAGATTCGACGATCCTCGCTTCGACTTGAATTTCGGATAGGTCGGCCGCGATCGTGAAAAGTTCAGGCGCATTGAAACTAGCTTGAACGGTCTGGCCCGGGTCGATCTTGCGGTCGATGATAACCCCGTCGATCGGGCTCGTAATAATAGATCGAGCCAGGTTTTCTTTAGCCGTATCCATTTCGGCGCGGACTTGTGCGAGAGAAGCGCGCTGACTTTCCAGTTGCGCGACGGCGAGATCAAGATTGGCTTGCGCCACTCCGACATCACGTTCAGCGGCTTCCATTTGTGCCTCTGAGACGGCTTGCTGTGAGAACAGGCCTCGGCGGCGTGTCTCATTTTGTTGGGCTTGCGCCAATGTCACTTCTGCAGAACGAATACGGGCTTTCTGAACATCGATATCTGCAATGGACGAACGGATACGGCCTTCGAGCTGTTCGACACGGTTACGAAAATTAGTCGGGTCAATGATAGCCAGCACCTGCCCCGCCGTGACCCGCGAATTATAATCAACGCGCACGTCGAGTAATCGACCCGACACTTCGGAGCCCACCATAACTTCGTCACGCGGAACAATCTTTCCGGTTGCACCAATCACCCGCGTGATCTGACCCGGCATCGCAGGGACTGAGGCCAGTTCCATCTGAGCTTCAGTCTCGCTAGAGTCTGCACATGCTCCAACCAATACAACTGCGCAAACAGTCGCCATCAATAGTCGATGCTTCATGCCGAAATTCTCCCCCATCGGCCTGACACCGAAACTCATAATGTCTGTTATGTTGTCACGGCACCGGTCGTTAGTGAAGATACGGCTCGTAATCTTGAAAAGATTTAATCTTGCTGCCTTCGGCACAAACAGTCTCGAGAACAAATTCTCTCATCTACTCACTGTCAGCCGAATTTTTGCAAATCATGCCATTGAGCATCGAGGTTGAAGCGTCAGCACTTGGCAACGGGTCAACCGCCAAGGCACCGAGAGCGGAAATATAGACTTTTACGCCCTCCGACCAATCTAGGACGCGACTTTGCCGGGAATTCAAACCATTACTTTGCTCGCGGATCAGGTCGAACGCACTGGCGGCGCCAGTATCATACTGAGCCTGCGTAATACGTGTAACGCGTTGTTGGGCTTCTTCCTGCAGGCGCTGTATCTCAATCTGTCGCATATTTTGCGACTGACGCGTCAAGATCTGCTCCACGTCTTCTAGCGCCGCCAGCACAGTTTGTTGATAGCTTATGAGTGTCTGACGTTCGGCTATTTCAACTTGAGCAATGTTCCGATCACGGTCACCATTATCGAAAAGCAAAACGGACATGGCCGCTCCGATAGACGCGCTGATTCCGTCTGTGGTCAACAGATCAAATAACGATGTCGACGACTGCGTTGCAGAGCCGGAAAGTCCTAATGTCGGTAGCCAGGCTTTACGCGCATTGTCCAACGAAAGACCAGCGCGCACGACGTTACACTCGGCTGCGCGAATATCCGGCCTCTCAATCAGCACATTAGCCGGGGCGTCTGGCATTAGCCGAGGTAGATCGAATGTCTGGAATGACCGTGGTTCAAGAGAAAATTCATGAGGCGGCAATCCGAGTAGCAGGGCCAATCGACGCTCAAGGTCGTCTCGCCGAACGCGCGAGGCTTCAAGCGTACCGAGAAGGCGCTGAATGCTAACGCGGATCTGATCCACACTGAGCCGCGTGATTGCCCCAGCCTCAAGCCTGACCTCTGATAAGCGCAGCTGTTCGCGTTGAATTTCGATTTGTTGCTCTTGCAAGCGGATGACTTCATCACGAACGCGAAGGTCGATATAAATGTTCGCGATCGCCTGCGCCGTCGAAATGCGTAAAACCTCATTTTGGATTTTCTGCTGTTCGACAGATAAGGCGGATTGCGTCACATTATTTTTAATACGCCCCCAGATATCCACTTGGTACTGGGCAGAGCCCCCGAAAGAATAGCTGTCAAACGGACCCCCATTTCGAGACTGGGTAACACTCGCACTGCCGCGTCCTAGTGAAAAACGAGGGCTCAAGGCGGTCTCTGACTGTTCCAGCCCAATCAGCGCAGATTCTAGCCGCAGTAAGGACGCCTCAATCGACAGATTACCACTCAGTCCTTGCGCGATCATATCTTGTAAGATCGGGTCATCAAGGGCCTGCCAAGTGGGGGGGTTTGGCAGTATGTCAGGCGTTTCAGATTGCCATTCTGGTGGCGTCAACTGAGTGAGCTTGGCTGCCGCAACATCCGCCCCAATCCTAGAACTTCCTTGCAGCAAAGAGTTATGAGCACAGCCGGACAGCAGCACTACAGCCACGAGACTATTGAATAAATGTCTAGGCATCGGGAACGTCTGGTTTGAGAAATTGCACTAAGACCGTCTTGCCGAGACGGAAAGGAACATCCTCCGTCTCAATCACAACATCGACCGTATTGGTTTGGCTCCGCCCACCCGTTTCCGCCACCGAGAAGACCGAGCCAATCTGAGTAACTACACCGCGGCGGCGATCCGCGCTGCGATTATTGGCCGCGAAATCAACTTTCTGTCCGAGATAGATCGAGTCGATATCATCTTCTCGCACCTTCGCGCGAAGGCGTTTGGGCGCATCAGGAATAATCGAAAAAGCCGTCGAGATGTTTTCCGCCGAGACGCCAGCTCCAGCTGTGACAGCTGCGGTCAATATCCGGCCATCAACCGGAGATATAACGCGGCGTTGTGCAAGATTGAACCGGGCCGTTTCAAGCTGGGTCTGAACCCGCTCCATTGAATTTCGATTGGTCTCCATCGCCAGTTCTGTCTTGGTCAGATTATCCTGCTGCGTCTCAAGTTGTTGCTGCGAAATTGCGTCCTGTTCGCGCTGGATGACGGCGCGTTCAACATTGCGACGTGCGATGTCGAGATCCAGCACGCTTCGTTCTTGCTTAAGTGTCTCGTTTTCGACGGCGATCTCAGCGAGCCTGACCGCAATGCGGTCATCCCGGTCCTCTTGCAGAGCCAACAGCTGTCCCTGTTTGACCTCATCGCCCTCAGCCACGAGGACTTCCTTGATCGTCCCAGTTCGGTTGGCGGAGACGAGCACGATCCCACCTTCGATCTCGACCACCGCACTCTGAGATAAAGCGTAGGGCGATGAAGGCGCCAAAGTCGGCGCGAGAGTCACACTCTCTTCTTGATCTGCCGTCCGTTTCAAATACGAGGTCGCTGCGAGCGCCGTAACGACAATAATTAAAAGCCAGACCCACAAGTTTGTCAGAAGTCTACCGATTAGCCGCATAGGGTTTATCCTCTTCGCTATCACTTGTGATCCGGCCATCCTCAATATGAAGGATCCGATCAGCATGGGGCACGAGCCGCTCGTCATGGGTGACGCACAGGATCATGGCATTATGTCGAGCAGCCGCCTGCTTGAGCAGTTCGGCAATGTTCGCACCGTTCTTGCCATCCAGCGCTGACGTCGGTTCGTCGCAGAATATTAATGTCGGTTTTTTTGCCAACATGCGCGCAATGGCGATGCGTTGGTTCTGTCCCCCTGACATTTCGCTCGGACGCGAATCTTGTCGGTCAGCTAGCCCAACCCAATCAAGTGCCTCACACGCGGCACGCTTTGCCTCTGGAGCGGACCAGCCCAGAAAGGTCAGCGGTAGAGCGATCTGATCACGTGCGCCGAGTGCGGGGAACAGCCCCCCACTCTGAAATACAAACCCGCAATGATCACGACGAAAACGTGTGATCTTGCGGCTAGAGCGTGACCAAAGGTCTTCGCCTAACGCGATAACTTGTCCAGTATCAGGGGCTTGGAGCCCGCCAAGAGCGGCGATCATTGATGACTTTCCAGAGCCCGACGGCCCCATAAGCAGCGTCATTTGACCACTGCATAATTCAATCGAAACATCATCCAGTGCGATTACTCGTTGCCGCCCTTCGCCAAAAACTTTGCCGAGCCCGCAAGTCTGGATCGCCGCAACCGTTGTGGGGGATTGCTTAGCCAAACTCGTCATCGCAGTAAGTCCTGCGGCTTCATCTTGAAGATCGCGGTAAGAGATATGACCCCTGCAATAAGGGCAGCAAGAAGGATGGCGGCGCTGACATACCAAACCACTGTAGAAGTAACATACATGTCGATACCTCGACCCAATAAACCCGCCTTCACACCCAACATGACGCAATAGGAGACGCCAATGCCAAGTGTCCCGACCCAAAAGGCCTGCTCCATTGCTGTGCTGACAAGATGACGCGACGGGATACCAAGCGCCCGCATCGTCGCGAACTGCTGAGACTGGGTCAGGATTGCTGACCGGAGGGTCTGAACAATAATGAACAGAGGGATCAAAACAGCAAACACACCAACCACAAGGAAGCCCTGAAACTGCTTGCTCTCAAGGATCGCATCCAAAGACGTTCGTCGACCCATCTCCTGTGGTGTGATGGCCTCGAGCGAGGCTCCCTTAAATTGTTGATTGAGCCGCTGCTTCGCGATCTCCGGAGAGGTGTCAGGCGGAATTCGAACTCCGACCATGCTTATACGGCTGAAATTCCGAGACACACCGCCCCCAAAATGAATAGCTCGAGGCGTTGAAGGGGAAAACAAGCGCCCGGTTTCGGGACTCACAAATCCGTATCCTGTTCGAGCCCCTATAAAACCTCGATTAACCGCAGCATCAAAAAATCCAATAATCTCAAGCCCGAAACTATCATCAGAATTCCAGAGAACATCGCCCATTTTAAAGTCATTTTTTTCCTTCAATGTCGAAGAGACAATAATTGTCCCCGGCACTGAAAGTGCTTCCTTAGCCTCTGAGGAAATAAACCTCGGAACCAAAATGACGTCTTCACCGAGTTCAATTTCGGCGATCGATAGTTGTTTAACTTCATCATCTAGCCTCACTTGCTGTGGGCGAGTACGACCTAAATAGGGCTCCGCACGTATAATATCTTCGTAAAGGTCGACTTCCGTCAGCAACTTTTGGAGAGAAACGCTGTCACGTCCAGTAGAACGAATATATAGGTCGACGTCTAAGCTCCGCTGATAAGTCGAGAAGCTCCGGATATTCGCTGCCGAAATCCCAACGGCCACATAAATCAGGCAACCTGAAAGGGCGAGTACTGACACAGCCGACAGGAACAAACGCCAGTGAAAGCCGACATTGGATCGCGCCAGCGATTTCATATCGACCAGCCGATGCGCGGCAAATCAAGCGATCCAGATCGATTTAGATCGCCAGATTTTCCACCGATATTAAACTGGCTGCGCATCGCGTGACCCCAGCCCCTTCAACAAAATATTACCATTATTCTTCGATTAAATGCGTAGCAACTTGGCGTTTCAAAATCACCTGACGAAACGGCAAGTTTATGGCCAGTTTTCGGCCGCCTTATTCTTCCGTCGGTAAAATTCGGATATCTAAAGCGCGCTCTGCATCGAACACAGTTGCAGCAAGACTCTGAATGTCTTCAACACGCATCGCGTCGTAGTCGCTTGCACGGCTTCGGTGCGACGTCAGGCCAAGGCCATCACTTTGCGCATCGTCCAGTACATTTAACCAATAGCCATTCGTTTTCTCAGTACTATCCAGTCGTTCAACGATAGGTTTAAGCGCCCGGTCGAATTCATCCTGTTCGATATTTCCCGAAGCCAGGTCGTTCGCAATGTCACGAACCTTGTCAGCCATAGCGTCAACATCTTCCGGCTTGAGCGTCAGCACAGCCAAAACATATCCGAAACCGTCAAAAGTCGTGCTGGCGTGACTGCCGGCCCCCGGGGAATAAGTCGTCGCTTCGCCTTCTCGAATATCCTTAACCAGCCGATTTCGTAGCACGGCTCTCAGTACAGAAAGCTGACGCGCATAAAGCGGGTCCTTGCCGTCATTTGCGGGCCAATAAATGCGCAACTGGGCTTGATTATCATCGCCTTTGTGCCGGAAGATCGTCGGACCATCGCCCTGCGCTCCAAAGCTCACTTGGCGCATGGCCGCGACTGACGGGCTATCCGGACTATCCAGCGAGCTTCGAGTTGGTAGCGCGCCCAGAGTTTGCGCAACGGCTTCGATAACCACCTCAGGATCAATATCTCCAATGACCGTGACTTCGACCGGACCTTGTTCAAACTGTGGGCGCAGCCACGCTTCGAGTTTGGTCAACTCTGTCGCATAGAACTGATCTTCATTCTCAAAACCAAAGCGCTTATCTCCACCGTAAACTCGGCGCAGAACATGTTTGGAATAGACCCCATCCATGGTCGCATCGTGACGCGGATACCAAGCTTTCAACTTGTCTATATAGTTCAGACGCGCGCGTTCTCTGAACGCTTGAGCGCTGAGCTGTGCCGCATAAATCTGAAACTGCAACAGCATATCATCTGGCACTGTCAGCGTTGTGAAGGAGAACTTATCGTCAGCAGCCCGAGCCGTGAACGCATTTGAAGCCACGAGGCGTCCCGCGAGTATCCGCCGCAACTCATCGGGTTCATGTTCTTCAAGTCCACTACTTTGGATCACACCAAGCGCCATGCGCCGCATCCCCTCATTGCGGACAGGGGCAGACAGCATACCATCGCCAAAGGTGACTTTGAGCAGAACACGATCGTCCTGAAATTTAGTTGGCTTGATGGTCAGACGGACATTGTTTTCAAAGTCGATCAACCGGGCGTCGACATCTTCGACGACACGATCAGAAACGACTTTCCCAGGCGTTCCAAAATCCTCGTAAGCAAAGGGTTTGTCTTCCGACATATCGGGTTTTGATACAGGCGTAGAACGACTGTCCAACAGGACGGAGCGGACAGCCGCTTCTGGTGTCTCGGGCGCATCCGATGTTTGAATAAAGACGGACAAATCTTCAATATCGCCCCATTCACTTCGCAACTTTGTATTCACAGCATCCAAAGTCAGCGTCTCGCGCATAGCTTCAAAGCGGGCAAGGTCCTGAGATGGGTGGGTAAAGACCCGGTCATTGTCGAAGGTCGACATTAGCGCACCCGTTAAGCCACCCGTTCTGGACGTAGTCGCCCGCGTATCGGCACCTTCCGCTCTCGCTTTTACAGACGCATCGAGACGGGCCAGCTGAGCATCCAATTCGGACTGGCTAAACCCATATTGCAAAGCGCGGCGCAACTCTGTGTCGAGACCGCGAAGCGCGCGATCCCAGTTTTCGGGTTGCGTATAGGCCGAGAAAACTGGGCCTTCGGTCAAGTCGAACGTCGAGTGGCGCCCCATACTGGCATTAACGAAAGGCCGGTCCACCTGTTCCGCCAAAGCGCGCATCCTATAAGACATCATACCGTAGGCAAGGCTTCGTAATGTCCGTTCCCGACGCCATTCTGGCGTATCCTCGTGCTTCACATAGGGCTGAGTTGAAACAAGACGGACCTGCGTTGGTAACCCGTCTTCCTCATAGACTACAACTCGGCTCGCCTCTGGTGTCGCTGAAGTTGGGATCAGTGTATCCCCAGCATCACCTTCACCGGTCCACTCACCGAACGTCTCTCGGATACGAGCCTCGATTAGCTTTGGATCGGCATCGCCAACAAACGCGACAACCGTCTTCTCCGGATGATAATGGGCATTATAGTAAGCGCGGAAATCATCAGACTGGATCGCGCGCAGCGTCTCTTCCGTGCCGATCGGCAGACGAGACATCGCATCGCTACCATTTGCGAGTAACCCCATATAGGCTTCCCATGCGCGGTAGATCGACGTGTCCCGGGTTCGCTTCTCGGATAGGATAATTCCCAATTCCCGGTCGATGGCATCTTCGTCTAGCGTTAGGTTCTCCGCGGTTTCCCGCATCAACATGAAAGCCGCGTCGAGAACCTCATCGTCGGTGTTGGGCAAATTAAGTTTGTAAATCGTTCGGTCGACCCCAGTCGACGCGTTCGTATCCGCGCCGAAGCTTAGCCCAAGCCGTTCCAGAATTTGAATCATCTCGCCTTCGGGAACATTCTTAGAGCCGTTGAATGCCATATGTTCCAGATAGTGAGCCAGCCCCCCTGTTCCCGGGACCTCGTTAAATGAGCCCGTGTCAAAACGAACCCGCAATGCGGCGCGTCCGGGTGGCGTTTTGTTGGGCAGAATCGCATAGCGAATACCATTCTCCAATGTCCCGGTTACCAGAGCTGGATCAGGGGCTAGTTCAGGCAGATCAACCGAGACAGCTTGCGCCTGAATAGTGGCATTGGTCGCGTCGTATGCTTGGTCTTGAGCCGAAGTTGTGCAGGCCGTGATCATTAGAGCTATCGCGGTCGTGGCCATCAATCTTAGACGGGTATGAGACATGATCATAATCTTTGCCTTAGGTTAGTCTTTTCGAGGACAATTTAATCAAAGCGAAATCGCCACTGGTGGGCTGTTGGATCAGTTACCAGTCGACGAGAATATGGTCGTTATTGGGGTCATCCTTCACGGTCAGACCGAAACTCGGTCCCAACGTTGACGCCAGTGAAAGGGTCGATCCTAGCTTGAAATTGGCGGTGGCTTTCAGCTCCCCAATGCTCGGGTCTGCAAGCTTAATCTTCCGGTTCGTATATCGGTTCATCTCAGCGACAATGTCGGACAATTTTGCATCTTTGAAACTATGGCGACCCTCTCGCCAGCTTAAGTCCGTTTCAATGACTGTGGCCGGGACAGTGGACATGACTTCATCCACTGAAACGAAACGCTCACCCGGTTTAAGCTCGAAACTCTTCGCTGGCTTGGTTGTATCGATTTCGTCCGTCAGCGCGATTTCATCGACTCTGACTTTGCCCTCTAATAAGGTGACACGGGTTGAAGCACTGTCCATTCGAACTTCGAATAATGTTCCCAAGGCCGTGACGCGACGATCACCCGCAAACACAACGAATGGACGAGACGGATCATGCGCGACGTCAAAGACGGCCTGCCCGCGCAACAAATAGATCGACCGTTGATTATCCGCGAGTTCATACCGGACTTCACTATCCGTATTAAGCTCGATCGTTGATCCGTCATCGAGTTGCCGAGTCAACTGCTCCCCGATCTGAGTGGTCAGCAAAGTCGCATTGAGATTACTATCGCTTTCGACCGTATAGGTAACGTCACTGGGCGACGTTTCAAATGGTGACGTCCCCCATTGAACAAAAGCAACCATCAACAAAGCTGCGGCAAAACCGACGGCCGCCACGGAAAGCTTAGAGCGCTGCCGGATCCAAAATGGTTTCGGTAAGCCATGCCCAAGGGCATCACGTCTCAGAGCCCGGATCAAAGGGTCTTCAGCGACGAGTTCGGCGCCGTCGACTATCGCAGCCAAATTGTCGAAGGCGACACGATTTTCCGGGCGATCGTCGAGCCAATGAGCGAAAGATCGACGTTGAGCAGGCGTACACCTGTCACTACCGAGCATCGTCATCCAATAGGTTGCCTGATCATCCGCATCATGCGGCGGATAGTCCGGACGGTCGCCAAAAATTTCGTGAACACTCATGACCGTTTCCTGACGTCTTTCAGGCGACCTAAGGCCGACATCATGTATTTCTCGACCGAACTCCGGGACAGGCCCATTAAGTCGGCAATCTCTGGGTAGGTTAAACCCTCGAAACGATGCAGAATAAAAACGCGCTGCGACTTAGCCGGCAAATCTAGTATAGCTTCGCGGATCCGCGCCAATTCCTGATGAGCGACCAACTGCCTGTGGGGTGACGGTTGATCGCTCACCAACTCGGAGCTGTCGATTACCACATGGGCATCGGCGGCTCGAGTTCGACGACGACGGGCACGATCACGCAACAAATTAGAGGCAACAGAAAATACGTAACCCTGGGGATTAGCAAGCGAAGCTACGCCGCCTTTCCCCAGTATTCTTGTCATGGTTTCCTGCGTATAATCTTGCGCGTCTGCCTGGTTCAAACCTTGACGCCGGAAATAGCGCTCTAAGGGTTGGCGAAAATCGCTATCCAACGCGCCAATGCCATTATCCGACGCGGTACCGACCGAGCCTAAACTAGGCTCGGTGATCTCACTGTCGCGACGCGGAGCGCCCGGCATTGGAGTTTGGTCCTTCGGCATCGTCCGCCCAGTCTCCTTTAGAAAGTAAGCCTGGCGCCAACAGTGACTCGGCGGCCACCGTTGAACTGCAGGTTTCTAGGAAAGAAAAAATCTGCCGTTCCATCACCGAACTGCGATGAAGTCGCGGACCGTATTTCCGCCTCCTTAGACCCCGTCAATAAATCGTCGCCTTCAATGTAGAAAATCATGCGCGGACGATTACCCTTGGCATCGATTTTATACGATAGACGCGCGTCCAGCGTGTCGAAAGAAGGCGTGATCGTATTCAGATTAAACTCGTCATAATCCTGTGCGGACGCAGATTGGTACGTATAAATAACACTACTGGAAAATGCACCGTCTTCATATCGGAGAGAAGCATTCCCCGCCCATTTCGATTGACCAATAGCGGGACGTTGGAATGCCAATGTGATGGAATCGCCGGCGTCGTTACGGGCAGGCTCCAAGGATTCGAAATCACTTTTTGTATAGGTTAAATTTCCAAGAACGCTGAAATTTTCAACCCAGTTAGGAACACTGTCGCCAAGAAAATCGATCTGCCGAATAAGTTCAGCTTCAACACCGTAAACCTTACCGCCTTCTCCGTTTTCAGGACGCTGCAGGAAAAACTGCGTATCCGCAGGCAAAACTAGGAGCGACGGATCGACATCGGCCAAAGGCGCCAAAAATTCAAGAATGCGCGGCTCTAGGTCAGAACCCACCTGTTCGGCATTCAACAATGTCTGCGTGAAGTTATCCTGCGTCGATTTATAGAAAAAACCGAGACGCAAGAGACCAGGATTATCTTTGAAGTAATAGGAAAAATCGAGATCGAAATTATCAGTGATAGAGGGTGAAAGATCCGGATTAGCTTCAAGAATTGTCGCTGTCGGCACTGGAATACTGGCGAGATTTGTTCGCAACTCAATGACGACCGTGGAGGGACGAACAATTTTCGCGATCGACGGATTCACAGTAGAACGAAAATAAGCTCCCCGAACCACAAACTCATCTGTTGGTCGATAGTTCGCAATCACGCTAGGCGTAAAGGTTTCCTGGACTCCACCCTGATCGACGAATTGAAAAAGGCCAGCATCAAAGAAAACTTCACGTGGAACGAACCCACCATTTTCCGGGCGACGACGAATAGCAGGCGTCGAAATCGCTGTGCCAACACGTTCCTCGCGTTGATAACGAGCCCCGCCAATAACTTCGAAGTCCCCAAGCTCCAGCCTCGTCTCCATATACGCTGACAAAATGTTTTCCGTGACCTTTGCCGGATTGTTTTGAGCGGCCGAATCCCGAGTCGAAACGCGTCGATCAAGGAGACGAAACAGCGCCTCATTTTCGGGCGTACTGGGGTCATCCACGGAAGCTGCATCTATCAAGTCAACCAATCCAGCGAGCCCCCCGGGAGTCACAATAGGAATCCCAACACCGTCAGCACCAATGTCAGACAAATCTAAAAACCCAAATGCAGAGCTGTCGAGATCGGAAATAGGCGTAGTGATAAGGCGATTGTTAGCGTCACGTCCTCGCAGGTAGATGAATGGAGCTGTTAGTGACGTTGTCGAGAGCGCATCGTCCGAGTTATTCCGAGTTCGGTCTTCATATTTTCCACCCACTTCAATGTAATCGAGGAAACTATTCGCAAAATAACGCCGCACATCCCCTTCGACTTCAAACGTTTCCGTTGTGTCCAATGCTTCCGATAAGCTGGCGAAATTGACATAATAACTACCAGGATCGTTCACGATACCTTGACCAAGCTGACTCAGGCTTAGAAGCGGAATTTGGTCCCCAGCGAAGATCACGGCACCATCAATGACACGGTCCACGCCACCTGTGTCGGGGTTGGTTTGAATAGTGCTAGGACTAATCAGGTCTGTCATATTACGAGACTGATTACTCAGAAAAGACCCCGATACACGCTCCCGCTCTCGTTCAGACTTACTATAACCGGCCCGATAATCGAACTCCCAATTATCAATATCCGTCTCACCTCGGAAACTAATCGAACGCGTCGATAGATTTTCAACATTGTCCGACGATGCGAGCGCTGGGCGAAGTGCATTATAGAAACGACGACGCCGAACATCGCCGCCCAGTTCCGGAATTGGGAAGTTCCTCGCAGAAGCTAAAATCGTTTGCGTCGATGTCGATACTGAGAACTCCGCATCCCGTTGGATCTGCTGAAGATCAAGCCTGAAACGCGTATGGTTTCCCCAGTCATAAGCAGCATTCAAAGAGACTGTCAGATTGTTTTCATCCCGTTCGCGTTGCGTGTGGTTGGCACCTGTAACAAACGGTCTGTCAAATCCCGGAACGAATGGAAAATCGAAGCTTTCAGGTATGGTGAAAATGGATGTGAAGCCGACAGGGAAGATTGTGTCGAAGGACTGTGTGTAAATTACATCGTAATTGGTTCGAGCGGTTTCCCGGTACTGCACCGTAGCTGACAAACCGAAATCGTCGGTCAACTGATAAGCGCCCGTCGCGCTCAATTCGAACTCATCTCCGAAACCGTCAGCGAATGGTCTCTGACCTTCAATTCCAAGATTCAGATATTTTTTGCCATAATCTAGGCCGGATCGGGTTTCGATCTCAACCAGACCTCCTGTCCCTGTCGCTTCTTGGCTCGGAAGCAACGTCTTCTGAATCGTAACTTGTTTGATATTCTCAGTCAGGAAGCCTGACAAATCGACACCGCGATCAACACCTGTGCCCTGAAGGGTTACGCCGTTGAGTTGCACGTTGATCGCTTGGTCATTGAAACCACGAACTGAAATACGGTCACCCTCACCCGTCGTTGCGTCGCGGGAGAAGGTCACCCCCGAGACACGCCGAAGTGCTTCGGCGATCGTCTCAGCCGGGAAGTCGCCGAGCAGATCAGCAGACACGACCGTAGAACTATTCGTAGCAGCACGCTGTTGATTCAAAGCCTGCTGAAGCGCGGAACGATTAGCGTAGATAACGACCTCATCCAGCTCTTCGCCTAATAGAAAATTGGCCTCAAGACGCTGCCCGGACGCAAGGGTCACGCGCTGGGACTGAAACTCTGCGCCCAAATAATTGACTGAAATCGAATAGGATCCCACCGGTGCAACGGCGAAGCGGTAAATCCCGCGAGTATCGGTCGAGGTCGTCCGACCCGACCCTTCGATCAGGACAATCGCACCCGCGAGTGGCTGGCCTGAATACTGATCAATCACTTGGCCCGTGATAACCCCGGTCGGTGCGTCTAAGTCGAAAATCGGTGGCACATCTGGCGCCGGCGTGGCCGTCGGCTGCGCTTGAGCTTCACGCGTGTCTAGAATGGGTGCTACGTCAGGTTTTTGAACTTCTGGCGCGGTTCGGATTATTTCGCGGGACCTAGCCGTTGGAACTTTTGGCGTCTCCGCTAAGGCGACGATGAAAACGCCTGGCCGGGGCTCTTCGAACCGGAGGCCTGTATCCTCGAGCAGCTTATCAAGATCATCTTCCGCATCACCAGAATAGGACTGGAGTTCAGCAATACGTGTTTCGCCAACTTCAGACGAGAAAAGCACTTCGACATTGGCTTCGCTGGCGAAACGGTTGAGCGCATCAGACAATTTAACTTCAGCAGCCTGCGCCATTGCAGGAAGCGCGAACACGCCGACAATCGCCGTTCCCAGCATAAGCTTGCTGATTCTAGCAATCGACACACCAGAGACGATAGCTTGGCGATCGGTGAATTTCGTTGTTGATGCATGGTTCATAGTCTGGATTCCCCTAGTTCCCTGTAACCCGTCCAACGCAGCCGGGGCCCATCACCTCAAAAGAAAGTTCAAAAAACCTTCACACGCTTGGTGAAATAGCATGGTCTCAATGGGTCATATCTCTGTTTCTCATGATGGAGATTCGCTGATTTCATCATCCAATCGCCAGAGCCTTGGAAAGAAGCCACCTTGCATCCTCCGGTCGCATACGTGCAATGTCGCCTAATTATGGTGGCCCAGAGAAAAGATGCGAACCGCTTGTCGGCCCGGTTTCCCTTGGCCCCGTTGATTGAACTGCGACGAGACGACACGCTGTCACTCCAGATACAAATACGATCACGTATTCTCCACCTAATCGAAACAGGTTTGCTCCCGCCCAATGCTAAGATGCCGTCGACGCGGAAATTATCGCAGGATCTGTCTATTAGCCGAAATACGGTTTCGCTCGCCTATCAGCATCTGATTGGCGACGGTCACCTCTTTACGAAAGACCGTAGCGGCGTCTTCGTATCACCCGGCTATAAGCGGCACGTGCCGAAACGGCCGATGATCGTCGGGGAGGCAGTGCAGGATGTCGCGACCGTCGCGGCGACCCATCTTCGGCAAAAGGGAATCCGCGCCCAGAGATATCGCTGCCCACCCGATTGGCATCGATATGAGTATCCTTTCATCGAAGGACGCTATGACCGATCACTCTTTCCAGTTCCTGAGTGGCGCGAAGTCAGTCGACTGGCCCTCGGCGTCAAAGAGGTCGAACAATGGTCGATCGGCAATGACGAAGCCGATGATGAAATGCTGGTCGACGCGATCCGGTCGTCTCTGCTGTCAACGCGCGGGATCGAAGCGCGGCGGGACGAAATCCTTATCACGGTTGGCGAGCAACAAGGGCTGCATTTGTTGACTGAGTTATTCGCGACCAATGCCGCCAAAGTTATCATGGAAGACCCAGGGCTACCTGAGCTTCGTGAACTCTTTTCCTTGAATGGAGCGCGGGTGAAACAACGGGCTGTCGACGGCAACGGTATGGTGGTTGATCATGGGTTCGGTCGCTGTGATCTGATCCATGTCTCACCGTCACGGCAGAGACCTAGCGGTGTAACCATGACGTTAGAGCGACGACATGCTCTACTCGAAGCCGCGAAAGCGTCTGACGCTCTGATCATCGAAGATGATTTCGAATGTGAGATGGACTTTCTCAACGCGCCCCTCCCTTCTCTCTACAGTCTCGATACACAGGGCCGCGTCATATATCTTGGGGCTATTTCAAAGGTCTTAGACCCGGGCGTAAGACTTGGCTTTATGGTTGCCCCGCGCGAAGTGATTGCCGCCGCTCGACAGCTCCGTAACCTGACCACGCGTCGGCCTTCTCCGAACAATCAGCGCGCGGCCGCCTATTTTCTGACACTCGGTCATTACGATACGTTGGTCCGACGGTTACGGTCAGTTTACGAAACGCGCCTGCTGGCATTGCGCGATGCTCTGAACCACTACCGTCCCCTAACCATTGCTATACCGGCTGTGTCGGGTGGGACCTCTTATTGGGTGCATGGCCCCGCAGGATTAAATGTTGAACGTCTGGCCAAGGTCGCGGAAGCCCAAGGCATTTTAATCGAACCAGCCAGCACCTACTTCGCCAACCCAAATGATAATCGCCATATTTTCAGACTCGGCGTTACGAGCATCCCATCGGAACGAATTCGCGAGGGTATTGAACGGCTATCGAGGATTATTACACAACTCTGCTCGACTCCGTCGGAACAAGAAGGTGTCTCAACACATGATTACCTTGATGCTCTAACAATCGACTCTGCTCTCAGCGGCGTCGATCTGCTTTATAATACGGTCTACGGCGAACCTTGCACAATCACGCTACGCGCGGACGGAACCATGTCCGGCAAAGCTGGCTATGCCAATGAAGATCGCGACGTAGGGCGATGGTGGATTGAAGACGATAAATGGTGCCGCCAATGGCAAAACTGGGCTTATGGGGAGAGCGCGAAGTTCTTCGTCAGACTATCAGATGACCGCGTTTTTTGGGTCAATGATGAGGGGCAAGATGTCGACAATGCTGTCATTGCACGCCGTTGATGCGGCGCTAAACTGGTACCATTCAATCCCTCAAACTGGACCTAATCACCCTAGGCGATAGCTGCGAACAGGTTCCATCGGTCGAGTGCGCGTGCCGCGCAGACCGTTCTGGGGATTGTGTATGGGCCATTTAGGCATCGCTGCGATTCAGACCGCCGGTCGAAAGTCGGGCAATCTGGACCAAATCGAAAAAGATGTGGCGGCGACTGCGAAGCGCCTCCCATGGGTCCAAATGATCGTCCTTGGCGAACTCGCCATTCACGGTCCCGCATTGAAATTTGCTGAGCCCGAAAACGGTCCAACAATCACGCGACTGCAGCAACTGGCTAAACGTTTGAATGTATGGCTTGTCCCCGGATCCCTTTATGAAAAGCGCGGTGACGAGGTCTATAACGTCACTCACGTCATTGACCCCTCTGGCGAGATCGTCGCCAAACACGACAAACTCTATCCTTTTCTTCCTTATGAGAAAGGGATCACGCCAGGTCGTGATTTCTGCGTATTCGACGTTCCTGGCGCAGGCCGAATCGGCGTCGCCATCTGCTATGATATGTGGTTTCCAGAAGTCATTCGTACGCTAACAGCTATGGGTGCGGAGGCTATTCTTCTGCCAACTATGACCAATACAATCGACCGTGATGTCGAACTGTCTATTGCTCGATCAAACGCGGCCACCAACCAGTGTTACTTCATCGACGTCAACGTCGCGGGCGAACAAGGCAATGGCAAATCTATCTTCTACGGCCCAGGTGGCGAACTTCTATATGCCTGCGGCGATGCCGCAGAAGTCGTCGCGCTAAACCTTGATTTTGATGAAGTCCGGCGGGTTCGATCTGAAGGATGGCAAGGTCTGGGACAGGTTCTGAAAAGTTTCCGGGACGCGCCTGTCGAATATGAAATCTACCAATCCGCTGAACAGCGCAAAGCCGGGTTCGAGGCTTTGGGTCCGCTAATAATGCCGAGCCGAAAAGGAACTGCTGAGTTTGATCCCAGTCCCTCTGGCACAAACCCAAAACTTAAAATCGTCGAATGAGTTCAATGAAAAACCGCGCCTCTAAGGAGACCATGATGACTGCCAGCACCAGCCCAAAACGCCACCTCTTCGCGACTGCTCTTTTGTGCAGCTCTGCGATCGTCCCGTTTACGGCAACTGTCGCCCAAGCACAGGATACGCAAGCCAATAATCGTAATAATGACGAGATCATTGTCACGGCAACCCGGCGCGAAACCAGTGTAACGGATGTACCTTACAATATTTCGGCTGTCAGCGGGACGGCTATCGAGAAAGCGCAGATCTTCGACGATGCTGAACTCCTTCGGTCGGTTCCAGGGGTTGGCGTGATTGACCGCGGAGCTCGCAACTCAGGGACACTCAACCAAGTTCGAATCCGGGGTCTCAGCGTGGATGGGAACGGCCTTGGTGATTATGCCGTGTCATCCGTGGCATCGGTTTCGACCTATCTTAACGAGACGCCCATCTTCGGGAACTTCCTGCTGCGCGACCTCGACCGTGTTGAGGTCCTTCGTGGGCCGCAGGGTACACTCTACGGCTCTGGCTCACTCGGCGGCACGATCCGCTACATTACTCGCAAACCCGTCCTCGGCGAAGCCTCGGGGTGGGCGAGCACCTCATTCTCAAGCGTCAAAGGCTCTGAGAGCATTGGCTACTCATTGGACGGTATGGTCAACGTGCCGCTGGGCGACAAAGCCGCGCTGCGTGTCGTGGGTAGCTTCGGCGATTATCCCGGCATCACCGACTATGTGAATGTCTACGATTTAGACGCCAATGGCATCCCGGTCGCACCGAGCGGCATTCTAGCCGCTGACGCCTCCTACGGGGTCGTTGAGGACGCGGATACAGTCGAGCAGTGGATGGGTCGTACCACTCTGTTGTGGGAACCTTCCGATGAGGTCGATCTGACCCTGATGCACATTCGCCAATCCGATGATGTTGGCGGACGGCGGCAAAGCAGCTTTAACGTTGATGGCTTTGGCAACGCCTATGGCGACAATGAGAATGGCTCGATCCAATTGGAGCCTTCAACGCGCGACATTAATTCCACATCCTTGGAAATGAATGTCGATCTCGGCTTTGCAACTCTCACCTCATCGACGTCGCATTACGATCACACGGGCGACAGTATTAGCGAGAATACAGGGTTTTACGCGCAAGCGGGTTTCCTCGGCTTCTATTACAACTATCCACGTCCAATGGCTTCGGCCGTACGCACCTACGCTGATGAAGCGATTGTTCAGGAACTTCGCCTCGTCTCTAATGTCGGCGAGACATTCGATTATGTTGTCGGCGGTTTCTATCGGAAACAGCAAATTGAATCGACGCAAGAGAGCTATCTGCGCGGGTTCAAACAATGGTGGGATACATTGCTGCCGGGTCTGGCTGCCGTTGTGTCGGGCGATAAAGACTTTGACTATCGACGCATAGAGAATTTCGAGGAAGTCGCCGCGTTTGGTGAAGTGACATATCATGCTACTGACACGATCGATCTGACGATCGGTGCGCGATATTTCGATAATAAATCTGAGAACGACACATTTATCGACCTACCACTCTATACCGGAGTGTTTACTCCGACCAACGCGTTCTTCGAAACCAGCGAAGACGATATCCTCTTCAAGGGCAATCTCGCATGGCGCTATTCCGATGATGCGATGATCTATGCGACCATCTCTGAAGGCTACCGTCGTGGCGGCTCTAACGCCGTTCCATTGACTGGTACCTTCGCCGAAGATCCGGGCTGGCAGATTTATGGGGCTGACAATGTCGTGAACTATGAGGTCGGAACAAAAGGTAGCAAAAATGGTCTGACATACGATGTGAGTGCTTTTTACATCGATTGGAGTGATCCGCAGCTCAATACGGCGACGACAAATTGGGGCTTCTTCGCGGTCCAGAATGGTAGCTCGGCTCGGACCTACGGCATCGAGTCCTCACTGGACGGCTATATCGGCGACAATTGGCACTATAATCTTGGCTATGCCTATGTGAACGCCGAGCTTAGCGGAGACTTTTTCTCGCCTAGCAACGCTGTCACGCCCGTCGCTATTGATGGTGCGCGCCTTCCAGGCGCTCCAGAACATATGCTCAACTGGGCCCTCGATTACACAGGCTCGATCAATGATGATTGGGACTTCTTCGCCCGTGTGGACGGCTCTTACCAATCCGAGACACGCAATGGTGTCGGTGTATCACCGACCTTTAATGTGCCGCTTGATGGGTTCAGCCTGTGGAATGCAACGACCTCGTTTACGCGCGGTAATTTCACGGGGTCCCTCTGGGTCAAAAATATCTTCAATGAGAAGGGCGTGACCGGGGTCTTTACCGAAGCCTATATGGGCACAAGCCCAGCCGAAGGGTATTTCGGCAATGGCAATAAGGAAATGATTTCCCTGCCGCGTATGATCGGCGTGACGGGTTCTGTTGGATTTTAGAGACAGGATATTTACGGTGGCCCGGTTCGTTCGGGTCACCTCTTTCCGGGACGGCAGGGTAGAGATAACGTGACCGCCATGCCCGATCACCAAGATTTCAGTATTGCGCTCGCCAGAGCCGACGATTTGCTCCGGCGACGCAGCCCTGACCCAGCCATCGCGATCTGTGAGAATCTGCTCAAGGCGGCGCCTGATGCAGTCGCGCCGCGCCTGATGATCGCGCGGGCGGAACAGATGCGCCATCGCCCCGATAGTATGCTGGCGCAGGTCGACCATGTGCTTCAATCCGATCCCTCCCATTTCGACGCCCGATTGATGCGGATTGAGGCTCTGATTGCCCAATCCGACATTGCTCAAGCCCGAACAGAAATCGCCGAAAACCTCACGGCAATGAATCTAGTGCCGCGCCAATTGGGCCGGATTGCTGAAATACAGACACAACTCGCCGATCACGAAGGCGCGCTCGACACATTGATGCGCGCAATGGACGGATCGCCTCTGCCAGACCGAGAAGAGCTGTCATTGCTCTATAATCTGTCTTCGGCGCATATTGCGCTCGGGCAAATGGATCAGGCCGAACAAGCGCTGGATAAGCTGATCCAGAAAAACCCGGCCGATTTTGACGCTTATTACAACCGCGCGACATTGCGAACCCAGACCCAAGATCGCAATCATGTCGACGCGCTCAAACAGCAGCTGAAACGCCCGAACCTGCCACCTATGGGTGAGGTTCAATTGGCCTATGCGCTGGCGAAAGAACTTGAAGATCTTGGTGATTATCCGCGCAGTTTCGATTCGCTCGCCCGAGGCGCGAAACGCCGCCGTGAAAACATGGCATATAGGGTCGAAGGCGACCTTGAGACGATGCATCTTCTACAAGAGGTCTTCGACACAGACTTTGCTGAGACAACCTTTGAAGACTGTAGCGACGAAAGACCCGTTTTCATCGTTGGTCTGCCGCGATCCGGCACGACGCTGGTCGACCGGATTATCACCTCCCACCCAGAAGCCGAGAGCGTTGGAGAGATCAACGATCTACCTTTAGCAATCACCCGCCTGTCCGGCTCCGCGCAATCTAAGACCGAGCTGATCAGAAACTCAGCTAAGATGGATATGAAAGCTTTAGGAGCGGCCTATCTAAAGGGGCTCGACGGTCGCGGGGCGGCGTCTCAACGTGTGATCGACAAGACACCTCTGAACTTCCTCTATATCGGGCTGATCGCCAAGGCTTTCCCGAACGCGCGGATCATCCATGTCATGCGAAACCCGATGGATGTCGGCTATGCCATGCTGAAAACACTGTTCCGCATGGGCTACCCATTCTCATACGATCAAGATGATTTGGCGCGGTACATCTCCGCAAAAACACAGCTCATGCAACACTGGCATAACGTGTTTCCCGGCAGAGTTCACGACGTCGCCTATGAAGCGCTGATCGCGGATCAAGAGGGTGTTAGTCGCCAGCTCATTGCTGCGGTTGGTCTCGATTGGGATCCAGTCTGCCTGCACTTCCACGCTAACCAGTCCGCCTCCTCAACCGCCAGTGCTGCGCAGGTGCGTCGCCCACTTTATTCCTCATCCGTCGAAAAGTGGCGTCATTACGAAGCCCAACTCACCCCGCTTGCTGCAGGGCTGCAACGCGGAGGTTCGGGATGATCTTTCGAAGCCTCCTCTTGGCCGCCAGCCTTTTATCGATGCCGCACATCGCCTCGGCGCAAACCTTTCTGGATGAAGGCTTTCAAGATGGCGAGGCCGGCGGTTGGCAATCTGACGCCCGGAAAGGCAAGATCGGCCTGACCGACTATCAGGGCAATGTTTCGCTGAACCTCACGCGCGACGCCTATGCCATCCGCCTACTCAAGGATGTGTCAGCGGATCGCGTCAGAATTAGCGCCGCTTTTGCTGCCAACAGTCTCGAAAGCGATGATGCCTGTGTTCTTGAAGCCTCTCCGGATGGGGCGGCCTGGTTTGAGATCGGCCGGGTTGAGGATGGGCAAGACGACTCCGTCACGCTCCACACAGTCAGCGGTCTGTTAGATTTGGACGGTCCTAACCTATTCCTTGGCGTACGGATCACGGGCAATGCGGCGAATGATAGCTGTTGGGTCGATAATATCTCCGTCGTCGGCGTCCGAAACACGGACTCCCTGTCTGAGGCCTTGTCACTAGACGTGCTGTGGCATGGTCAAACCCTTAGTGAACCCGTCTCCATGCAGGCGTTCGCACCACCCGATAAGATAACCACGCCGACGACACCCTACTCAGGAACTCTTCGGTTTGAAGGCACGCAGGCCGCCGGGTTTGAACTGCTCCGAGACAGCTTTAATTATTCTCAAACAGCGGACACGCTCGACAAGCTACCGGCCTTCAATGTGAATCTAGTCCAAGATGGCACGGATTTGATCCCCACTCTTCGTGGCCCTCAAGCCAATGATCATCCTGATTGGGAATGGATTATTGAGCCTGGCCAAATCTGGCATCGGGAAGACAGCCATGTCCGCGCCAGCCTGCCCTTTGCTTTGCAGGAGCGAAACGCGAACTGCGTTCACAACGGAATGATGGCGTTTGAGATCGGCCCCAATGGCGACACGTCAGCCTTAATCTTCCAGATTGGCTCAGAAACTTGCGCCTATATGCAGTTCAATCTGTGGGGCAGCGCGCCCTCGAGCTTTGAAACTAAAGCCATTCCTCATGCGAATACCGTCGTTCGCAATTATCAGTCGGAAGTCGCCCATCGTCTGCCGACGCAGCCACTGTCAGAACTGAGTTTCCGTAATCAGCTCGGGCATTCTGACGAAGTCGCACCAGACGCGATAACTGCGCTTGGATATGTAAAGGACGGCACTCACTATGTCAGCGCCTGCCCCACACGGCTTGGCGACTATCCTTATTGCAACGTCCTTGATCTGCCCTCCTATTCATGGGCCAAGTCGATGGTCGCTGGGCTTGCCTCTATGCGGCTTGAGCAACTCTATCCGGGCGCGATGCGTTCGCAGATCGCCGACTACGTGCCCGCCTGCGATGATTGGGACGGCGTGACGTTTCAACATGCGCTGGATATGGCAACGGGCCGGTATGATTCCGATGTCTATGATGAAGATGAGGCCTCAGAGGACACGCGACAGTTTTTCCTCACTGATCGGCATGACCGGAAAATCGACATTGCCTGCAATTATGATCGCCAATCGCCCCCCGGGGAAACCTTTGTCTACCACACGACAGACACCTACATTCTTGGCACGGCTATTACCGCCTTTCTACGGGAGCAAACGGGACGCAGTGACGCTGACATATTCGACGATCTTATTGATCCGGTTTGGACATCACTCGGCCTGAGCCCAGTCGCGCGGCAGACACGGCGGACCTATGACAATGAAGCGCAGGTTTTCGCGGGGTGGGGCCTGACCCTGCACCGCGGCGACATAGCCATTATTGCAAAATTTCTACACGAGGACGGCATGATCGATGGCGAACCTATGCTCGATCCCGCCATGCTCGCTGATGCTCTACAACAAAGGACAGCGCCCGTCGGGCTTCGCGCGGTTGTCGACAGCCAACGCTATAAAAACGGATTTTGGGCTTGGAATGCAGGAGCCAACATCGGCTGTGAGGATGACCTCTTTGTCCCCGCCATGTCCGGCTATGGGGGCCTGACGCTGGCCCTCATGCCGAATGGACAGACCTATTATTATGTTAGCGATGGCTACGCCTTTGCTTGGGCGCGCGCCGCGGCCGCCTCACACAATGACGCGCCGTTTTGCGAGGCCAACCCATGACGTCTTCCGATAATATCACCATACATCCCCAGCGTTTTCCGACGGCCAAGGCGGATAGCCTGCTTGCTGGGATACTCTTGTCGTTCCTAGCAACGGCAGGGCTGTTCTATGTGAATATCATGGCGGCCATCGTTGATGGTCTGGTCAGCGGTCTGAACCTGACCGATGCGCAGGCCGGAAACATCGGCTCGGCTAATATTTACGGCGCCGCGCTTGGCGCACTGATGGCGATCATCCTGATCAAGAAGATTAAATGGCGCCCGGCGGCGATTGCGGCGCTTATCGGTCTCATCGCAATCGATGTGGTGTCGATGTTCATTACCGACCCATCAATCCTCATTATTGTCCGCCTTCTGCACGGCATCATCGGCGGACTACTGGTTGGTATATCCTATGGGGTTATTGCCCGTACAGCCAATCCTGACCGGACGTTTGGCGTCTTGCTGTTCGTGCAATTTGGTCTTGGCGGCCTTGGGGTCATGCTGCTGCCGCGCCTTGTACCGATCTATGGCACGCAGGCTCTATTTGTCGCACTCATCCTGTTTAGTTTAGCCAGCTTGGCGATGGTGCCATTCCTTGACCGATATCCGCCACGACCCAAGCCATTGGCCACCACGACTGGAACGATACAAAAGAAACCGCTCAGCTTTACCTTACTCGCCATCTTTCTGTTTCAAGCGGTCAATATGGCGCTGCTGGCCTATATTATCCGGCTTGGCATCTCTTACGGACTGGAACGGGAATATGTCTCAACCGCGCTCGGTCTTGCAACATGGGTCGCCCTGCTTGGTCCCGGATTGGTCATTATTATTGGCACAAAATATGGGCGCTTCTGGCCGCTCTTCCTGGTCATGGGTCTCACCCTAGCGGGGACAGCGCTCTTCCATCTCAGTGGCAGCAAGGCCGCCTATCTAATCGCCAATTGCGGAACCGGAATTACCTGGGGCATGGTTATGGCCTATTTGCTGGGCATGGCGTCGCAGTTTGACGAGTCCGGCCGGACTGCAGCGGCGGGTGGCTTTGTTTCCAAAATCGGTTTGGCGACAGGTCCAGTTATAGCAGGCCAAATCCTGACCGCAGGCTTTGGCTTTAGCTTCATCCTCAATGGGGCGCTCATCCTATTCGTCGTTTGTACCGTCATCATGCTCATCCCGGCACGGCAGTTGGATCAGCAAAGTCGGCTCGTGCCGGGCGGCACGCTCTGACAATCCAGTCTTCAAAGATCTGCGTCTTAACAGACTGCCGCCCAGGGGCCGGGGTCAGCAAGAAATAATCTTTCTCTTCGGGAATCGACTTGTCCGAGAGTCGGATTAGCTGACCTTCGCGGATATAATCCTGCGTCTCGAAATCATTGCAAAGCGCAACACCATATCCAAGCCGGGCGGCCGTGAGGGCCTGGCTGGTATTCGCAAAGACGATGTTTCGGACACGATCCGGTTTGTCGAGACCTTGCGCCGCAAACCAACGATCCCAAGACACTTGTTTATCGTGGATCAGCGGAAACTCAGCAAGCGTGTCGTTATCGAACCCATCCGTTCGCGCCGAAACCAGTTGCGGGCTGCAAACGGGGAATAGAGACGGCGATGCGAGATGGGCAAGATGACGATCATCTTGCGTCGGCGCGCCGTAACAAATCGCGATGTCGATCTCTCTCGGGATCTTCTGCTGTCGCGGCTCAATCTCACGAACAGTGATCTCGATGGTCGGGTACCGTTTCTGAAACTCGCAAATATGTTTGGCCGCCCAGCTCGTCGCAATGGTCTGCGTACACCCTATCGTAAGCACACCGCCGAGTTGTTCTGGATCGAGATTGCGTGTGCCGTCGAGAATCCGGTCGAGACCTTCCTTTACCGCTTGATGCAGGCGCGTCCCCGCCGGGGTCAATGACAGCCGATTATGCGCACGGATGAAAAGGGCCACACCGAGCCGATCTTCCAATGATCTAATCTGGTGACTAATCGCCCCATGCGTCACGCCAAGTCGCTCTCCGGCACGTCCCAAATGCAGCAGTTCAGCGGCACTCTCAAAGGCCCGTAACGAAGATAGCGGCAGTGTTCGTCGATCCATCTAAGCCTCCTGTGAATTTAATTCACAGATGAGTGCAACATTAGTCAATTCTCATCAACAAAATTCACATTCATAGTTGTATTCAGACACCACAGTGAAACCTTATCATGACCCTTCCACTTTCCGATCCGTCACTTCTGAAGACCCAAGCTTATATTGATGGGCACTGGATCAACGCGGATAGCCGCGAGACTTATGGTGTTGAGAATCCCGCTACTGGCGAGACGCTGGCGGATGTCGCGCGGTGCGGTCATGCGGAGACGCGACGAGCGATTAATGCGGCTCATAGCGCCCTTAACGAATGGCGGGCGCTGACAGCGAAGGCGCGCTCCGCACACCTTGAAGCGTGGCACGATTTGATGATCGCTCATCAGAGCGATCTCGCAAAAATTCTTACCGCCGAGCAAGGTAAACCGCTGGCCGAGGCGACGGGCGAAATCCTTTATGGTGCCAGTTACGTCAAATGGTTCGCGGAGGAAGCCAAGCGCATTTATGGCGACACCGGTCCCAGCCCATCTGCGGACAAACGCTTCATCACCATTAAACAAGGCGTCGGCGTTGTCGCCTGCATCACCCCCTGGAATTTCCCAAACGCAATGCTGGCAAGGAAGATCGCGCCGGCACTCGCGGCGGGTTGCACAGTGGTCTGCAAGCCTGCCAATCAAACCCCGCTCTCGGCCTTCGCTTTGGTCGAGTTGGCAGCGCGTGCCGGGATCCCCGCTGGCGTCATCAACATCGTCTCTGGCAAAACACCAGAGATCGGAAAGATTCTCACATCCAGCGAGATCGTTCGGAAGTTGACCTTCACCGGCTCCACGGCGGTCGGCAAACAGCTCATGTCCGACTGTGCGGGAACGATGAAACGCCTATCCATGGAGTTGGGCGGCAATGCGCCGTTCATTGTGTTTGAAGATGCCGACATCGACGCAGCCGTAGAGGGCGCGATGGCGAGCAAGTTCCGCAATGCTGGGCAGACCTGTGTCTGCGCCAATCGGTTTCTTGTTCAATCCGCAGTCTATGATCAGTTCACAGCCGCTCTAGCTGACGCGACGGCGAATTTGAAAATGGGTGCGGGCGACGAGGCAGGCGTGACCATTGGCCCCCTCATCGACAACCGAGCCGCCACGAATGTCCGCGCGTTGATTCAGGACGCAACGGATCAAGGGGCAACAGCCCTCCAGTCCGGAGACAGTCCGGTGAGCACGGCCAATTTCGTAGCGCCAACACTCCTGACAGGCGCAACGACAGACATGCGTGTGTTTCGAGAGGAAATCTTTGGCCCCGTCGCGCCCGTCATCCGGTTCGAGACAGAGGCCGAAGCGATTGCGTTGGCGAATGACACGGAATTCGGTCTCGCCGCTTACTTCTATTCTCGCGACATTGGCCGTGTCTGGCGTGTTGGCGAGGCTCTGGAGTTTGGCATGGTGGCGATCAATACAGGCGCCATGTCCAATGAAATGGCGCCGTTCGGCGGCGTAAAAGAATCCGGCCAAGGCCGGGAAGGATCAAAATACGGACTTGATGACTATTTGGAGATCAAGTCGCTTTGCATGGGCGGATTAGACTAATGAAAAATGCACCTCTGAAAACTGTCAACCATATCTCTCCGACCAATGCTGAATGGCAAGCCCGCAAAATAGCGGCGATCGCACGCGGCGAGGGCAATCTCGCCCCCGTCTATATTGAACGCGCTGAGAACGCCGAAATGTGGGATGTTGAAGGTCGGCGCTATATCGACTTTGGCACCGGAATAGCGGTCTGCAATACGGGCCATTCCCATACCAAGGTCGTCGCTGCGGTTAAGGATCAGGTCGACCGTTTCAGTCATACATGCGTGATGGTGACGCCATACGACACAGCGGTCCGACTGGCAGAGGAACTCAATCGCCTCGCCCCTGGCCCGTCACCGAAAAAATCCATATTCGTGACAACCGGCGCGGAAGCTGTCGAGAATGCGATCAAGATCGCCCGCGCGCATACGCGTCGGCGCGGCGTCATCGCCTTCAATGGTGGCTATCATGGGCGGACCAACTTCACGCTAGGTCTGACAGGCAAGAACGCCCCCTATAAAACGCACTTTGGTCCGTTCCCCGCGGACATTTACCGCGTCCCCTACCCCATCGACTATCACGGCGTTTCGCTGGACGACACGCTGCATGCGATTGAGATGTTGTTCAAATGCGACATTATCCCGGAAGATGTTGCCGCCATCATTGTCGAACCCGTGCAAGGCGAAGGCGGTTTCTACCCTGCTTCAGACGCATTCTTACGCGCCATACGCGACCTTTGCGACAGGCACGGGATCGTCATGATTGCCGATGAAATTCAATCTGGATTTGGCCGTACAGGCAAGTTCTTCTGCATGGAACATTCCGGCATTGAGCCCGATTTGATGACAGTCGCCAAAGGCATGGCAGGCGGTTTTCCGATTGCAGGCGTCGTGGGCAAAGCTGAGATTATGGACGCGCCCTTACCGGGTGGCTTGGGCGGAACTTATGCAGGCTCCCCTGTTGGCTGTGCAGCGGCGCTCGCCGTCATTGATGTGATCGAAGAGGAACAACTCGTCGACCGCGCCAATCATATTAGCTCTATATTCGATGCACGCCTCAAATCCCTACGCGAACAATTCCCCGCTCTGATCGGTGAAATTCGAACCGATCGCGGCGCCATGATGGCAGTTGAACTTATTCAGGACGGCGATCCTTCCAAACCCAATCCGGAGCTCGTCAAAGCCGTTGTCGGCGACGCCTATCAGCAAGGCCTCGTCATCCTGTCCTGCGGTGTTCGCGGGAATGTCTTCCGCTTCCTACCTGCGCTGACTATTCCGGACGCACTCATTCACGAGGGCTTGGATATTTTTGAAAAATGCCTCTCTAGAATGATAGACGCCTAGTGTTTCAAATCAGAGATTGTTGAAACTGATAGGCAGCGTTCAGCAATGGCATCATCACAACGGCCTAATCTTAGGCTTGGCAACGACGACATCCAACACATAGCCTGAATTCAACGCCACACCCGTTTTCTTCGGGTGTGGCTCTATGCCGTCATGAGTGGCTTGAGCTTGAAATATAAGCCTGCTAACCGCACGCCTTGCACAAACAGAACGGCGGACGGATCGCGAAATCGCTCATGTCGAGAGGATCAGATGGCTAACCCCATTTGCATCCAATCAGATTAGCAATCGGCCGATATTTTAGGACTGAGTTCGATGACTGAACATCAAGCTGAAGTAAGACAATGGAGCGATAAAGAATCGCCCACACTTGGCCAATTTTCTTGGCAAGATCCGTTCTTGTTGAACGATCAACTGAGCGAAGACGAGACGATGATCGCTGAGGCGTCTGCCGCATTCGCTGCTGAACATTTGGCCCCTCGCGCAGTAGATGCCTTTGAAAACGCGACGGTTGACCCTTCATTATTTCGGCTGATGGGTCAGCAAGGCCTTCTCGGCGTGACCTTGCCTGAAGCCTATGGCGGGTTGGGGTCCAGCTATGTCTCTTACGGCTTGGTTGCCCGTGAAATTGAGCGCGTTGATTCCGGTTATCGGTCGATGATGTCAGTCCAATCATCGCTCGTGATCTATCCCATTTATGCCTATGGCAGCGAAGCTCAGCGGCAGAAATATTTGCCGGGCTTGGCGAGTGGTGAGCTGATCGGTTGCTTTGGTTTGACAGAGCCAGATGCCGGGTCAGATCCCGGAGGCATGAAAACGACAGCGACAGCAGTGGACGGCGGATATCGTCTCTCTGGAACAAAAATGTGGATTTCCAACGCGCCTATCGCCGACGTCTTCGTCGTCTGGGCAAAATCCGACGCCCATGGCGGCAAGATCCGGGGCTTCATTCTCGAAAAGGGTATGAAAGGCCTGAGCGCGCCTAAAATCGGCGGGAAAATCAGCCTTAGAACATCGGTCACAGGCGAGATCGTCATGGAAGACGTCATTGTCTCTGAAGACGCTCTCATGCCGCATGTTGAAGGTTTGAAGGGGCCGTTCGGCTGTTTGAACCGCGCCCGTTACGGCATTGGCTGGGGCGTCATGGGCTCTGCAGAATTCTGCTGGCACGCCGCGCGACAATATGGCCTAGATCGTCATCAGTTTAACCGTCCGCTTGCGGCCACACAGCTATTCCAGAAAAAGCTGGCCGACATGCAGACCGAAATCGCCTTGGGCCTGCAAGCCGCGCTCAGAACCGGGCGCCTGATGGACGAAGGCAAGGCCGCACCTGAAATCATTTCCCTCATCAAACGCAATAATTGTGGCAAGGCGCTCGATATTGCGCGCCAATCCCGGGATATGCATGGCGGCAACGGAATTTCAGGCGAATTCCAAGTGATCCGCCACATGGTCAATCTAGAAACGGTTAACACTTATGAAGGCACGCATGATGTGCACGCCTTGATCCTTGGCCGCGCCCAAACTGGCCATCAGGCCTTTTTCTAGAGATGGGTAAAGATCACGCCGAGTCCGTTCACAAGCGTTTCCTGGCTCGGACGAAAGCGGCTGATTTCCCAACTCCGATCAGTGCGCTCACGCTCAAGGATTCCGGGCTGACGGCGGATGAGCTTGTCGCCCTGTTCGATGCGCAGCTTTTATCGCGACATCTCGACAGGGTGTCGCTGAAACTCCAAGCTCGTGGAGAAGGTTTTTATACAATCGCGTCCTCAGGGCATGAAGGCAATGCGGGCATTGCCTGGGCACTGCGGCCTGATGACATGGCTTTCCTGCACTACCGAGATGCCGCCTTTCAGATCGGTCGGTCATTTCAAGTTCCAGGGACTACGCCCCTGTGGGACATGCTGCTCAGCTTCTCGACCTCAAAAGAAGACCCAATCTCTGGTGGGCGGCATAAAGTTCTGGGCTCCAAGTCACTGGCGATTCCGCCGCAGACCTCGACCATCGCGTCGCATCTACCCAAGGCCCTTGGCGCGGCATTTAGCATTCCACTCGCCAAACGCGTTCAGCCGGAACATCAGCAATTGCCGTCAGACGGTATCGTTGTCTGTACCTTCGGCGACGCGTCGCTCAATCATTCGACGTCACAAGGCGCTCTGAATACGGCGAGTTGGACCGCGTACCAAAACTCACCCCTGCCTCTCTTATTCGTCTGCGAAGATAATGGGATTGGGATTTCGACAAAAACACCAACAAACTGGGTCGAACAGTCCGTTCGATCCCGTCCGGCCTTAGAATATTTCCAGTGTAGTTCCCTTGATATATTCGACGCCTACAACACGGCTTCCCGCGCCGCTGAGTTCGTCAGACGTCACCGTAAACCCGCTTTCCTGCACTCAAAATGTGTGCGCCTCTATGGTCACGCTGGCCCCGATGCGCCGAGCACTTATTTGTCGAAACAGGAAATCGAAGCAACCGAAGCGCAAGATCCCTTGCTCTACACAGCCGGCCGACTCATCAGCGAAAACATCCTGACAGCCGATGAGATCTTAAAGCGGTATAAGGACATGAACGCCCGTGTTGAGCGCGTTGCTGAGCAAGCCATCAAGCGCCCAAGGCTGCAAACAGCTGAAGAGGTGATGGAGAGTTTAATCCCGCCGAGTCGAACCCATGAAGAGACACCCGGACCGACCGCTGAGGCGAGAACCGCCTGCCTAGGCGACAGCGATCTGCGGGCCACGAAACAGCCCCAACATATGGCAAAGCTTATCAACCTTGCCCTGACCGACCTTATGCTCTCACATGAGGAAATTGTTCTGGCGGGCGAGGATATTGGGCGAAAGGGCGGCGTTTATGGCGTCACGCAGCGCCTCCAGAAACGCTTTGGCGCGCACCGTGTCATCGATACACTGCTCGATGAACAGGCCATTCTCGGCCTTGGAATCGGCATGGCGCATAATGGGTTCATACCCATTCCAGAGATCCAGTTTCTGGCTTACCTCCACAATGCGATCGACCAGTTGCGCGGCGAAGCGGCGACCCTGCCGTTCTTCTCAAAGGGTCAGTTCACCAACCCCATGGTCGTTCGGATTGCCGGCCTAGGCTATCAACGCGGATTTGGCGGACACTTTCATAACGAGAACAGCGTCACCGCCTTGCGGGATATTCCCGGTTTAATCGTGGCATGCCCATCCAACGGGCGAGACGCCGCCTTGATGCTGAGAGAAAGCGTCAGACTAGCTCGCGAGGAACAAAGGCTGGTCGTCTTCCTCGAACCGATCGCCCTCTACATGACCCGTGATCTACATGAGAAAGGCGATAGCGGCTGGACGTTCGATTACCCTGAACCTGACTCGCCAGAGAAAATCTCAATCAATGATGTTGGCTGTCACGGCGATGGAAAGGACCTAGCCATCGTAACCTATGGCAATGGGGCCTATCTGTCTTTGCAGGCTCAGCGCATCCTTGAAGAGAAACACGGAATTAATTGCCGCGTGATTGATATGCGCTGGCTCTCCCCACTGCCAAAAGACGCGATTATTGACGCCGTCGGCGATGCCGATCGCGTCCTGATTGTCGATGAGTGCCGCGAGCAAGGATCCCATAGTGAAGCGCTGATGACGCTGTTTGCTGAACGGAGCAAAAAACCAACAGCGCGCCTCGTCGCAACAGACTGCTTTATTGCAACAGGCCCCGCTTTCGGCGTCACCATGCCAGACCGTGATGCGATTGTTGAGAAGGCCCTTAGCGTCGTCCGTGAAACGGCTTTGGAGTCGCGCTCATGAGCCACGCCAAGAAAACTGCGCTTGTCATTTGTCCGGGACGCGGGGTCTATAATGCCCCTGAACTTGGCTATCTAAAGACTCATCACAGCGACAAGCCGGACCTCCTCTCTGCCTTTGATGCGCAGAGAACTGCCCTTAACCAACCGAGCATTCTCGAACTCGACAGTAGCGACCGGTTTTCCCGATCTAAGTTCACGCGCGGCGATAATGCGTCCGGCTTGATTTATGCCTGTTCGTTTGCAGATTTCCTGAGCATCGACCGGGATACATTCGACATTGTCGCGGTCACGGGAAATTCGATGGGCTGGTACACAGCGCTCGCATGCGGTGGAGCCTTATCGCCCGAAGACGGGTTTCGGACAGTCAATACGATGGGTACTATCATGCACGAGCAAGCGCTCGGCGGTCAGCTAGTCTACCCATTCGTAGATGAGACCTGGCAGGAAAAACTCGGAGCCAAACAAGCCCTTTTGAGCTTGGTCGAGAGCATCGACGACTTGCATGTATCGATCTGGTTCGGCGGGATGATCGTATTGGCGGGAACGGATGAAGCCCTCGCTGAGGCCGAAAGCAAACTTGAAAAAATTCAAGGTCGCTTTCCAATGCCGCTCCCTAACCATGGAGCGTTCCATTCTCCCTTAATGCAGGCGAACTCCGCTGCTGGTCGGAAAGCATTACCCGAAACGCTATTCCAACAGCCCACAATTCCAATGATCGATGGGCGTGGAAAGATCTGGATGCCCAAAGCTTGCGATACATCCGCACTCTGGGATTATACGCTCGGAAGCCAAGTCACAGAGACCTATGATTTCACACGGTCCGTCCAAACGGGACTGCGCGAATTTGCGCCCGATTGTTTGATCATATTGGGACCAGGCAACACATTGGGCGGAGCGACCGCTCAGGCCATGTTGATGGCTGACTGGCAGGGACAGTCGACAAAAACTCATTTCCTCGAACGTCAAGCGGATGACCCGTACATGTTAGCTATGGGGCATAGCGATCAGCGGCCGCTTGTTGCGCCGACGCGTTAAGTGAGACCCGTCTGGGGCGTATCCGTCCCATTCAGTCTGAGATTTAAATCTAGCGCGTGAGGTCGTGGTGTCTCTAAACTGTGCTAGAAGTTTTTGTCTGTCCAATATTGTGAGACGAAAACCGATGCTTCGAAGATTTCTAGTTCCAATTCTTGGCACCTTCGCACTCTGTAGTGCTTGTCAAACGCCTCAGATAGACGACACAGTGTCTGCTGACATCAATAGTTCTGTTCTTGACCAAGCTCTATCGGATCTCGTGGATAGCGAGTCTGCAGCCGGGGCATCTCTGCTGATCTATCAATCCGGGGAAGAAATTTATTTTAATGCGGTTGGCGCCTCTGATCGTGAGGCCGATCGTCCGTGGCAGCGCGATACATTGGTATCGCTATATTCCATGACCAAACCGGTCACGGCCGTAACGCTAATGACACTCTATGAAGAAGGTCTGTTCGACCTCGATGCGCCGCTTTCGTACTACCTTCCGGAATATTCAGATGTGAAGGTTTTCGCTGGACTAGACGCGGACGGTGCATCGATTTTGGAAGTGCCGCGCAACCCTATCAAGGTCATCGATATTTTCCGACACACAGCCTGCTTTGGCTATGGTTGGGAAAGCACGCCTGTGGCGACGATGATGGTTGAGGCCAATGTGCTCGATCCATCTAAACCGCTCTCACAATTCAGCGAAGAGCTCGCAGATGTCCCGCTCTACTGCCATCCAGGCGAACAGTGGAAATATGGCGTGTCCGCCGATGTACAGGCACGTTTAGCGGAAGTGGTCACAGCTCGCCCCTATGAAGAACTGATCCACGAACGCGTGCTGGACCCGCTCAATATGTCCGAGACCCGCTACTTCGTCCCAGCCAATGAAAAAGCCCGAGTCGCCGCCGGCTATGCTCGAAATGAAGCTAACGAGTTAATCCGCCAACCAGACCAAGCCGTCTATGGTCTCTGGCCCGCCAAACCCGTGCAAATTAATGGGGGTCATGGCCTGATCGGAACAGCCGACGACTATATGCGCTTTGCCCAGATGCTTCAAAATGAGGGTACTCTAGACGGCGTGCAGATACTCAAACCTGAAACGCTAGCCTTAATGTCGCGCGACCATCTTCCGGACGATTTAACCGCAAAAGACTTTCTGCCATTCAAGGGGCAGATAGGCTACGGCCTCGGTATGGCTGTCCGTGTGGATCCGCCAAAGGATGAGACCGAGCCGTTTGGTGTGACGGGGGAGTTTTTCTGGGACGGCGCGGCAAGCACACTCTTTTGGGTCGACCCTGAAAATGATCTGACGGTCGTGTTCCTCACGCAGGTCATGCCGTTTGACGGTGCTGCCCATGCGAAGATCAGGAAAGCCGTCTATCAGTCGCTCGGCATGTTGACGGACTGACCTATTAGAAGCGCATAGCTTTGATCGCGTCATAGCTTGTCTGGATCGACGTCCTGTACGGTTTAGCTGGTCCGTCATGCTCAGCGATGAAATACTCCATGCCCGACACATCGTTCAGAGCGAAATAGGATTCAAACGGCAGTGAACCTTCGCCAACATTGACCATAAGCTCACTGACGATTTTGCCATAATCACCACTCGCCATGAGCGCCGTCGGATCACCAGACATATCTTTAATATGGCAGAGCCGGAAGCGCCCAGCGTTCGCTGTGAGCAAAGCTGGGATATCAATCCGCGCCAAGGCAGCCCAAAACATGTCGAGTTCAAATACGACAAGGTCCGGCTCCGTCTCCGACAATAGAATGTCCATCCCGGTCTGACCGTCACTCAGATCCAGAAATTCGAATTGGTGATTGTGATAAGCCACGCTCACGCCTGTCGATTTCATAACTTCTGCTGAGCGGTTCAGCATCTCCGCATGCTGTTTATAATCATCCAAACTGCGCTGATCATCGCTCAGATAGGGCAAAACTGCGAACTTGCAGCCGAGAATAGAGGCAGTGTCCGCAAGTTTCGCAGGCTCTTTCGCTAGGCTGTCATAATCGACATGGGTCGCGGGCGCTGGCAAACCAACATCGTCCAAAATTTTGCGCAAATCTTCCGGAGATCGGTCTGCGAAGTTCCGACCATTCAATTCAACGAAATCATAGCCAACATCCTTGATCATCTGAAAGGTCCCGACAAAGTCCTCAGCCATCGCATCACGCAATGTGTAGGTCTGAAGTCCAACCTTTGATATCTGTCGCTTAGCAGGGATTGGAGTCGGCGCGGATTGACACGACGCCGCAAGTAACAGCGCACTTGTCGTTGATAGAAAATGTCGACGGTCCATATGGCCAGAAGATTTCATCACAATCCTGTCTCCAACAAATCTGAGGCCCGATTAGGTCCTGACGAAGCGGCGCTATATCGCGCCGCTCTCCATGAGATCTGCGGCATGATTGGCGGCCCGTGCCGAGAAGGCCATGTAAGTCAGAGACGGGTTCTGACAGGCCGCGCTGGTCATGAAACTACCGTCCGAAACAAACAGGTTTGGGACATCATGGCTCTGGTTCCACTTGTTCAGTACTGACGTGGCAGGGTCCTGTCCCATCCGGCAGGTTCCCATTTCATGAATGCCATTGCCCGGTGCGCCCAGCGTATCCTTAGTAATGCTACCGGCGCTGGATATGACGTCGACTGCCCCCATGGCTTCCATCATCTCCTTGGCGTCTTCAGCCGCTTGGCTAACCGCGTTCACCTCATTGTCCGTATAGCGACAGTCCATGACCGGAATGGGGAGACCCCATTTGTCAGTCTTGCTCGAATGCAGCGTCACTTTGTTCTCAAATCTCGGCATAGTTTCACCAAATGCGCCCAACCACATGCGCCAAGGGCCTGGTGTGCGGATCCGGTCCTTCATATCTGCGCCGATACCTGCCTCATTCGCACGCCCGCCCCAAGTCATGCGGGTTGCTCCGCCCTGAAAGCCGAATCCACGTAGATAGCCTTCGCCAGTTTCAGTGTGATTGCGATAGCGCGGAATGTAGATTCCATTCGGGCGGCGCCCGAAGTGATGAGAATCTTGAAAGCCCGTGTGAGTCCCGCGGGCCCAAGCCCCGCCGACATGGCCGATCAAATTATGCCCAACATGACCCGAACTATTCGCCAGTCCGTTAGGCATAGACTCTGATTTGGAATTTAGCAGGATCATCGCGGTCGGAATTGTCGATGCGTTTAAGAAGACAGCCCGTGCCGTGATTTCCGTCGCTTCCATCGTTTTCGTATTCACGCCCCGAACGCCCGTCGCACGGTTGGTGTCCGCATCATAAATGACTTCGTGGATCGCCATATCCGCAATCAACGTCATGTTTCCGGTGCGTTCAGCCGCTGGAAGGGTTGCGTGTTTAGAGCTGAAATAGGCCCCAAAGCTACAGCCGCGGAAACAATGGTCCCGTGCTTGGCACTGTCCACGACCCAGAGAGAGTTGTTCTTCAGTTGGCTGGGTCAGATTGGCCGCCCGCCCAATGATCATCTTCCGTGTTGGCCACTTCGCCTCAATGACTTTTTTCCATTCCTTTTCGAGATGTGTCATCTCATGCGGCGGCTGGAAGGTCCCTCCACTTGGCAGAACTTCAATTCCATCATCGTTCCCGCTGATCCCGGCGAAGGTTTCCGCATAATCGTACCACTCTTTCAAATCGTCATACCGAACGGGCCAATCGACGCCGTACCCGTCTTTTGCGTTCGCTTGAAAATCGATTTCCGACATGCGGTAAGATTGCCGCGCCCACATAATAGAGCGCCCGCCGACATGATGGCCCCGACGCCACTTATAGCGCGTGCCCGGAGCTGTTTCATAAGGGTGCTCACCATCTTTGACCCAGAACTGTTTGGTATAGCTGTGAAACGCGTACACTTCGGACTGGATCGGGTAGTCCTCACGGTCCTGCGATGATTTCCAGTTGAGATGTTCCATCTCCCACGGGTTCAGAAAATCTGTGTAATCTTCTTCAGGAACGAGATCGCGCCCACGCTCAACAACGGCAACTTTGAAGCCGCGTTCGCATAGCTCCTTCGCCACCCAGCCACCGGACATGCCAGAGCCAACAACAACAAAATCAAAATCCGCCATAATCAGGTCGCCCATGTTTTTGGATAATCAGACAGCGGAGCGTCACCGATCCATGCGCCCGGTACAGCCTCATAGGCGAGCTCTTGCGTCGCGCCGGGCTCGCTCATGTAGTAGGCTGTGGCGACCGTCGATTTGAGGTTTTTGTAGAGATCGTTCTCGACAGCGTTCGAATAAACACTGGCGTCATAGGCAGACAGAACAGCCGTCTGCTGCGCAACAGACAAATCAGCAAACGCTGTTCCCTCTGTCATCAGGGCATTATTCAACTCCGCAAGACCGTCACGCCAAAAGAGACGGAAACCGTCATCCGCCCATTCTGACGCGAGAGCTTGCAGTTTTTCCGGCACACCCGCCACGACCGCGCCCGGCGTGTCTGTGGTCGGTATAATCCTGTCAGCGATCGCAGCAATCAGCGCCATCTCATCGACGCGGAAGAACTGCATAGGCTCAGCATAGGCCAGACCCGACACTAAGGCTGGAGTTTGCTCAATCTTGCCACAAGCCGATAAAGCTCCGGCCGCTGAAATCGCGAGTAAGGACGCTATCGCGCCCCGCCTATTCATCTGAAGCTGAGACATGTCTACACCCCCTCAGCGATCGGATTAGCCGTCGCGATGATCCGCTTGCGCAGAAAGTAGAGAACAGCGAAGGCAACGATCAGCACGATCGGAAACAGGAGAAGTTTGGATAAGGCTCCTTGCCCAGCGGCGACTTCGATCGCGTCACCGGTCAGCCCCGTATCCTCAGCGGTCTTACGGGCTGCATCGATCCAACCGCCAATGACAGGGTTCCAGATCGTAAGCGCGAACATCCCAGCAGCGCCAACAAGGCTCATACCGAGCGCGCCACTACGCGGCACATATTGCGCCGTCACACCGATCATCGTTGGCCAGAAATAACAGACACCGATCGCGAACACGATCGCGGCGACATAAACCATTCCCCCGGACATAGTCGCCATCATGAACAGACCCAGAGTTGTCACGACAGCGCTGGCGAGTAGAACGCCCAGCGGATTAAGTGCATGGATCAAAGGCCCAGCAAAGAAGCGTCCAACCGCCATGATCCCGGTCACCATGGCGAGGATCAACATAGGCTGCGCCCCGGAACTCCCGAGAATGCGTTCGACCCATTGTTGGGTGCCAAGCTCTGACGTCGCCGTCATCGACATGATGCCCATCAGCGCAACCAGCAAAACTGCGTCGCGGTGACGTCCCGTCAGAACGAAGGTCAGCAGGTAAACGAGCGCAAGCACCAGAATAAGCGGCAACATGATCCCGCCTGGGACGCTAGTTAGCAAAGTGTTGGGCGTTCCAATCAGAACTAGCAGACCAAACACCGCGCTGATCAGCAGGATCGACTTGCCATCGAGCCGTAGCGATTTGCTGTCTGGATCAACATCTGGGAAGACCGTCGTGAAAATTAGAAAACCATAAATCGCTGTCGGCACGAGCATGATCGCAATCTGCGGCTGCCAGCCAATCCCCATATTAGTCATGATATAAGAGACGACGGCACCAATCACGATCCCGCCCGGGAACCAGACATGGAAACGGTTCAGCCACTTGGTTTTGTCATCCTTGTAGAGGTCTGCCACCATCGGATTACACGCCGCTTCGACCGATCCGTTGGCAAAGCCGATAAAGAAGGTAGAGATCAACAGTCCAAGAAAGCCGCCCGCATAAATTGTCAAAACAAGGCCGAGCACATGGCCCAAAAACGCTAGGATCATGATGAGTTTCGGACCCAGCACATTATAGAGAAATCCGAACACCACCATCGCCAATGGAAAGCCGAGAAAGGCCATGCCGTTGACCCAGCCCAGTTCTGTATCCGTCAGTGCAAACTGATCGGAAAGCTGCGTCAAAATCCCCGCCCGGATCGCAAAGGTCATGGCCGTCACAATCAGCGATAAGCAACTGAGCCAGAACAATCTGTTCCGGTTGATACCTGCAGGAACGCCTGCAGTGGCTGTGGTTGTCACCATGTCTTTCCCCTTTGCGCTGGTCCTCAGGTGAGGCCGAGCATTTTTCTGTTGGCTTCGACGCTGACGTTACCGCCGGCAAAATCATCAAAGGCTTTATCGGTCACGCGGATGATATGATCAGAGACGAATTTAGCCCCTTCACGGGCACCGTCTTCGGGATGTTTGAGCGCGCATTCCCATTCAACAACGGCCCAGCCATCAAATCCATATCCGGCCAATTTCGAGAAAATACCGCCAAAATCGATCTGCCCGTCACCCAGCGACCGGAACCGTCCGGGTCGGTCGACCCAGCCTTGATAGCCACCGTAAATGCCGCTTTTCCCGTTGGGTCTGAACTCAGCATCCTTGACGTGGAACATGCGGATGCGTTCGTGATAATGGTCGATGAAGGACAGGTAATCGAGCTGTTGCAGGATGAAGTGACTGGGGTCGTATAGGATATTGCAGCGCGGGTGATTATCCACTTCTTTGAGGAAGCGTTCAAACGTCACCCCGTCATGCAGGTCTTCACCCGGATGAATTTCATAACAAATATCGACGCCGCACTCGTCATAGTAGTCGAGGATCGGACGCCAGCGTTTCGCCAGTTCTTTGAAACCTTCTTCGACAAGGCCCGCTGGACGCTGCGGCCACGGATACATAAACGGCCAGACCAAGGCTCCAGGAAAAGAGACGGAACGGTCGAGGCCAAGGTTTTGCGACGCCTTGGCTGCATACATCACCTGTTCAACCGCCCACTCCTGCCGCGCATTGGGCTTTCCGTGCAGTTGCGCCGGAGCAAAGGCGTCGAACGCCGTATCATAAGCCGGGTGAACCGCGACCAGTTGTCCTTGAATGTGAGTTGAGAGTTCTGTGATCTCAACGCCCCATTCAGCACATTGCCCTTTGAATTCGTCGCAATAATCTTTGCTTTCGGCCGCAAGTTTCAAGTCTATGCAGACAGGATTATCAGACGGGATCTGTACGCCTTTATAGCCTGCCTCAGCCATCCAGCGGCAGGCATTTTCCATCGTATCAAACGGTTTTTCGCCCATGAATTGGGCCAAAAATATCGCCGGACCCTTCATTGTTTTCATATGCGGATCTCCGTCCAGACCGAGTTATTTTCACTGCTTTCGACAAGCGCTTCGACGAACGCCATGCCTCTCAAGGCGGCGTTCATACCCGCTTTCACACCGCCCTCAGTTCGTAAGGCGTCACCAAATTCTAGATAGATATTTGCAAAGGCCTCAATATAGCCCTCAGGGTGTCCCGGCGGCGTTCGGAACTGGGATTGAGCTGACTCCGGTAGATAACCCTGACCCGCACGAATGATTTCCGCTGGCCTGTCAGCATAGGTTCGGATCAGCGTATTCGGCTCTTCCTGATGCCATTCAAGACCGCCCGTTTCCCCGTAAACCCGAATGGACAGGCTATTCTCTCGCCCGACACAAACTTGAGACGCAGAGAGCGTCCCTTTGATGCCGTCTTCCATACGAAACAAAGTAGACCCGTCATCATCCAGACGTCGACCTTCGACAAAAACCGTCAAATCTGCGGCGACATGGGTCATCTTTCGATCGGTTACGTATTCGACCAAATTATGGGCATGCGTCCCGATATCGCCCATGCAGCCAGACGCGCCAGATCGAGCTGGATCAGTGCGCCAATCCGCCTGTTTATTGTCGACCTCTCCGGCCAACCAACCTTGGATATATTCGGCGAAGACTTTGCGGACTTTGCCAATGCCGCCACTTGCGATAATCTCTCGCGCGACGGTCACGAGCGGATAGCCGAGATAGGTATGAGTCAGGCCGTAAGCGCGGCCTGATTTCAAAACAATATCCGCCAGTTCGCGAGCTTCTTGCAAATTGAGGGTCGCAGGCTTGTCTGACAGGACATGAAACCCCGCTTCAAGCGCCGCTTTTGCAACGGGGAAATGAACATGGTTAGGCGTAACGATGACGACAAAATTCATCCGTGTCTCAGCGGGTAGACCCGCTTCAGCATCCATCATGTCGGTGTAACTGTTATAACAACGAGCTGGGTCCAAACCGAGCTCTTGACCCGTTTTTCGACAATTATCCGGATCGCGGGAGAACGCCCCGCAGACGAGATCAACCTGACCGTCCAGCCGCGCGGCCAAACGATGAATTTCGCCAATGAACGCGCCGGAGCCCCCGCCGACCATACCCATTCTCAGTGGGTTTTGAGTCACTCTGAGTCTCCCCGCTCAAATTGATCCACTTACAATGTTAACGTTATCACTAGGAGTAAGAGGGGTGTCAAGTTACGGCTTTGAATCCTGAGATTATCATCAAGATCACACGATCAGTCGAAACCGGACATTCAATTACATTGACTTTTCGTAATATAACTGATTGATGCAAACTAAGAAAATGAATGAGCTTCGGTACGACCCTTGGCGCTCAAGTTATATAATCTTGAACATTTTCTGACCGCACAATTGTGCAAAGGCGCGCATTTCTGAAATTTTTCCGGCTCGCGTCAGAGCTATTTTGCTCGTTTAAAAAGGTCACTCATGAAAGCTTTATCTACATTTGCTGCATTCGGCATCATCGCCTTTGCGCAACCCAGCCTCGCGCAATTGAGCGTGTATCAAGACTATGACGTCAGCGATGAAGTCTCAGTTGTCACCACAGTCAAAGTCGACTCCAACATGGGCGATTATTATCTTGAAGGCCTGAAAGGCGGCTGGATTGAATCGAATGAATTGGCCAAAAAACTCGGTCATATTGAAGATTATGCGATTTATGGAAGCGCTTTTCCAAATAGCGGTGAGTTCAACATGATCCTTGTGGTCAGCTTCAAATCAACAGCAGACATAGGCCCATCGAAAGCGAAGTATGACGAGTTCATGGAAGAATGGGGATCTGAGCGTGAAAAAGAAGGCCGCGCCATCGCCAAGACATATCCCGGCATCAGAACCATTACCGGTGAATATTTGATGCACCAAATTACGGTGAAGTAGATCAGATAAGGGCAAGCGCGGTTTCGCGCTTGCTCACTCATTAAAGCTGCTGAATTTGCATTTTACTTCACAGCCAACGTCACAATATTTTCGAGATGTTCCTGACGCCCGGAAACAGGCGTTGGCGAAACATTCTGGTCCGCGCATTGTGCCGCCATATCGTCGAGACTCGCCTCGCCTTTTAACATTTTCCGACCTATTCCCGATGACCATCCGGCATACCGTTGGTCCTTGAACGCTTGAAGTTGATCTGACTCGATCATCGCCACTGCATTCGTCAAAGCACGCGCGAGCAGGTCCATGCCGCCGATGTGACCATAGAACAGATCTTCCAAATCGGAGCTTTGGCGACGCACTTTGGCATCGAAATTGGAGCCGCCATTCTTGAAACCGCCCCCTTTCAAGATGTAGTAAAGTGCCAGCGTGTTCTCACGCAGATCAAAGGGGAATTGGTCTGTATCCCAGCCATTTTGTGGATCGCCGCGATTGAAGTCGATTGATCCAAAAACCCCGAGAGCATTGGCCATTTCGACTTCATGTTCGAAACTATGACCTGCCAGCGTGGCATGGTTTGGTTCGATATTCACGCCGACTTCATTTTCTAATCCGTAGGTTTTCAGAAAACCGTAGACGGTCGCCACATCGCGATCATATTGATGCTTTGTTGGTTCATGCGGCTTGGGCTCTATCCATATATCACCCTTAAACCCGATCTTGTGTTTGTGCTCGACCACCATCGACACGAAGCGGCCAAGCTGTTCCATTTCTTGTCCAACATTCGTATTCAGCAGCGTGTCATACCCTTCGCGGCCACCCCACAGCACATAGCCCGCGCCGCCTAGTCGATGCGTTGCCTCCATTGCATGCTTCACTTGCAGCGCCGAGAACGCGACGACGTCCGGGTTCGGGTTCGTCGAGGCCCCAGCCATATAGCGCGGGTGCGAGAACATGTTCGCTGTTCCCCACAGCAATTTGGTACGGGATGTTGCCATCTTCGCTTCAATCACATCGACAATCGCAGCAAAATTTTCGACATGCTCCTTGGGCGTTTCCGCCGCAGCCATGACGTCTGTATCGTGGAAACAGAAGAAAGGTTGCCCAAGTCGATCAAAAAACTCGAATGCCGCATTCAATTTGGCCTCTGCGGCGGCTTGATCATTGACGGGTCCATGCCAGGGTCGGTTGAACGTACCACCGCCAAACACATCAAACCCATCCCAACAGAAAGTGTGCCAGTAACAGGCGGCGACGCGCAAATGATCTTCCATCCGTTTGCCAAGCAAAATTTGATCAGGATTATAATATTTAAATGCCAGCGGGTTTTCGCTGTCCGGGCCTTCATATTTAATAGGATCGATATGATCGAAATAACCGCTCATGAGAGAAGTCCCTTCGTGGCTTGATAGAGTTGGGTGAAAATTGGACGGCGCTCAGCATAAAGCGAAACGAGCAAAGGATCGGGTTCAACGACATGGTCAATTGCGGGCGGCGTACAAATGTCAGAGATCGCGTCTTCATCCAGACAGAGACGCGCGAGACGGGCTGCGCCAAACGCAGGACCGACAGCAGAGCTTTCGCGGTAGGTCAGCGGTAGGTTCATCGCCGAGGCGATTACACGCCCCCACCAAATTGAACGAGACCCGCCGCCAATAACTGAAAGGCCATCAATTGATGTTCCGGCTGCGCGCAAACCATCAACCCCGTCAGCCAGAGCGAATGCGACACCTTCTAGCGCCGCTTGTGCCATCGTCAGGGGCGTGTCTTCATGGGTCAGCCCGAAGAACGCACCTTTGGCATTCGGGTCATTATGAGGCGTCCGTTCGCCAGATAGATAAGGTAAGTAAACCGCGCCGCGACCTGGCCGTTTGGCATCCGCTGTTTGATCATAAAGCTCAGCTTCCGACGCGAACCCTGCGATTCGGGCGACAAAATCCACTGCGCTAGCTGCCGACAGGATGACGCTCATCCGGTGCCATGTGTCGGGTACGGCATGGCAGAACGTATGCACGGCTCCGGCCACATTTGGGCGAAATGCATCATCAGCCATGAAGACAACACCCGATGTGCCGAGACTGACAAACCCTTCTCCGGGTTCGATGATGCCGGACCCAACGGCGCCCGCGGCATTATCGCCGCCACCAGCGGCAATCGGCACACGGGCCATACTCCATTGATCGGCAATAGATTGCTTCAGCACGCCGGTCGCCTGCGTGCCCTCATAAAGGTCCGGCATATGCGAGCGGTCGAGACCTGTCAGACCCAGCATCGTATCCGACCAATCCCGCGCGCCCACATCCATCCAGAGCGTCCCAGCACTATCGGACATGTCGGACGCGGCATCGCCGCTCATCAACCACCTGACATAATCCTTCGGAAGCAAGACACGGGCGACCTTCTTAAAGTTTTCGGGCTCATTCTCTCTCAGCCAATAGAGTTTGGGCGCTGTGAATCCCGGCATGGCCAGATTACCTGTGATTTCATGTAACTCAGGGCAGGCCTCTGTCATGGCTTGGCAAGACGCCGCAGACCGACCGTCATTCCACAGGATTGCCGGACGGATCACATCGCCATGCACATCTAGCAAGGTCGCCCCATGCATCTGACCAGACAGGCCGATAGCCCGAACGGCACGCCGGGCGCGCGTGTCTAGTTTCAGCACAGCTTCGTTCGTCGCGCGCCACCAATCTTTCGGGTCCTGTTCAGACCAAAGCGGTTGAGGACGAGAGACCGACAACGGCGCTGTGGCCTGATCGACAATCATCTGCGCATCATCGACCAAAACAGCCTTGACGCCAGACGTCCCGATATCGAGTCCAAGATACATACTTGACCTTAGCGAACCGTCAGTGTCGTGGTTTTGACGGCGTCCGAGCTGTTCCCGACCATGATCTCGAACTCGCCCGGCTCAACAACCCGTTTCATATTGCGGTCAAAGAAACGAAGATGTTCTGGCCGGATCGGCAGCGTCACGGTTTTCGTCTCACCCGGCGCAAGCGACACACGTTCGAACCCTTTCAGCTCTTTCACAGGCCGCGTAACGGAACTGACGCTGTCGCGAATATAGAGCTGAACGACTTCGTCAGCCGCATAGTCACCCGTATTCGTTACATTGACGGAGACGGTTGTCCGACCATCTACCCCAATCGTTGCATCTGCCAAGCTTGGTTCGGACAACTCAAATGTTGTGTAAGACATGCCAAAGCCGAATGGATAAAGTGGACCCGCATCGCCGAACGCGTAACCGCGACGCGCTGTCGGCTTATGGTTATAAACGGCCGGGATCTGACCCACTGTGCGAGGCACGGTAACTGGCATTTTACCCGATGGAACTTGATCTCCAAACAAGAGGTCAGCGACCGCTGTGCCTGTTTCCTGGCCCAGCAACCAACCGTAAAGAATGGCGTCCATATCACCTTCGACGGGCTCAAGGCTCAGCGGACGACCGGAGATGATGACGCTCACGACGGGTTTTCCAGTTGCAGCGATGGCTTTCACTAGTTCGGTCTGCTCACCGATCAGGGTGATGTCGTTACGATCTCCCATATGCGTTTCAGACCAAGCTTCACGGGAAGTGCTTTCGTCACCGCCAATCGCCAAGATGACCAAATCCGCAGCTTTGGCGGCCGAGACAGCCCGTCCAATACCGCGAAGATTCGCCTCACGATCCGCTAAGGTAACGTCATCATCCCACCAAGAGCGGTTATTGGTAAGGTCGACGCCTCGTTCATGGATGATTTCAACATCGTCGCCGAGTCGAGCCCGAAGACCGTCCAGAATACTGATCGTTTGTTTCGGCTCGTCCGAATAACCGCCCAAGACAGTCACATCTGTATTCGGTCCGATCACGGCGATAGTGCCGTAAGTCGCAGCCGAGAGCGGTAGAATGTTGTTTTCGTTTTTAAGCAAAACGGCACCCTTATGCGCCGCTTCCAAAGCGACAGCACGAGCAGCATCATTCCCGGTGATGGCTTCGGCAGCCTCTGCGTCGGCAAAAGGCGTCGCAAACACATTGCCGCGCTCCTTCATCATCAAGACGCGGCGAACAGCTTCATCGACATAGGCGACATCCAATTCACCCGCCTCAATTCGGTCCTGGAGGGCATAAAACGCCACGCCGTCCGGTAGCTCAAGATCGACACCAGATTTCAGCGAAATCTCCCCTGCGGCTGGTAGAGAGTCGACAATCTTGTGACGCACATTCAGTTCATTAATGGCAAAATAATCGGCCACAACAGCGCCGCTAAAGCCCCATTCATTGCGAAGAACTTCGTTCAATAACCAGCCATTGGCATGAGACGGAACACCGTCAATTTCATTGTAAGACGCCATAATAGACGCCGCATTGCCTTCTAGGATTGCCGCTTCAAAGGGCGGGAAGAAAATCTCGCGCAGCACGCGTTCAGAAATTTGTGCCGGACCAATATTCATCCCCGCTTCAGGCTGACCATGTCCGGTCATATGTTTGAGCGTCGACAGCACTTTGTCATCAGCGATTGGGAAATCGTCATCACTGCCATCTGTGCCCTGAAAGCCCCGCACAGCCGCAACACCCATGCGCGAGACGAGGTAGGGATCTTCACCAAAGGTTTCCTCGATCCGGCCCCAGCGCGGATCAAGCGCGACATCAACCACGGGAGAGAGGACATGATGGACACCTCGGACCCGGATTTCGCGTGCCACGATACTATAAATCCGCTCTGACAAATCCGTATCGAATGAGGCGGCCAAAGCGATCGCTTGTGGAAAACTGGTCGCATCCTTCGCTTGAAATCCGTGCAGACCTTCTTCGTGGAAGAGTGTCGGAATACCCAGTCGGGTTTCCTCCATCATCCACGTTTGAATATCATTGACCAGAGCAACTGTTTGAGCCGGGCTTCGGGCAGACATACGCCGCACAACCGTTGCGTCGTTGACGTCTTTACGGTCACTTGGCCCCTCCATCCCGATCGTATCCTGCGGACGAGCAAAACAGCCGACTCCGTGAGGGAATTTTTCCGCCATCTTCTCAGCATTGAAGCTGCCGTCCGCATTATAGATGTCCGCTTTGCCGAACCAGACACAGGAAATCTGCGCGAGTTTCTCCTCAAGGGTCATTTTCGCGATCAGCGCTTCAACTCGATCTGTTTTAGGAGACGTCAGCAAAGGCGCGTTCAACGCATCCAAATTATATCGAACGCTCTCAGCAACATTCGCATGTTCACTGGCCTGCGCCTGACAACCATAAAGCGCCAATGCACCCAAACCGACTGTTGCCAGCTGGCAAATCTTTCTGCGGATCATGTTGTTTCCCCTTTTCTGAAAGACGTTAAACTAGAAATGACAACATTGTCAAACAGGAGCAATTTGTCTATTTCATCGTTAAAGGTGAAAGCATGACAACCATTATCGACGTTGCTCAAAAGGCCGGAGTATCATTCAAAACAGTCTCTCGCGTCCTCAATGGTGAACCGGGTGTACGTGAACGTACACGCAAGAAGGTGCTCGATGCGGCGCAATTACTCGACTATAAAGTCAACCATTCGGCTCGCTCACTCCGGTCCCGGTCGCCAACGCTTGTGGGGCTTTTGTTCGACAATCCATCACGCTCCTACACACATGATTTGCAACTCGGTGCACTCACCGGATGCCAAGGCGCTGGATTTAGCCTCGTTGTCCAAAGCGGTGTGAGCAATGATGCGATTGACGCCATCGCGAAACGAAATGGTTTGGTTGGCATCATTATCGGCGCGCCACAGGCTGACAGCCTGCCCCTAGTACAACGGTTGGAAGCACGCGGGATCCCGCTTGTCAGGATCGCAACGCAACTACCTATTGGCGAAACTCACCATATTTCTGTCGATGAGCGAGCTGCCGCGCGAGACGCCACAGAGCATTTGCTAGACCTAGGCCATACCAATATCGGCATTATCAATGGACCTTCAGATCAGCATATGGCGACCTTGCGATTCCAAGGTTTTCAAGATGCATTTTCAGACCGCGGCCTCATGTATGATGATCGATTTACAGAAACTGGCGGATTCGATTTTGCATCGGGCATGCAGATTGCCGAACGATATTTGACCGCTGACAAACGGCCAACGGCCATATTTGCTGCCAATGATGATATGGCCTCCGGCTGCCTGGCGGCCGCATACAAACTAGACATCCGTGTTCCTGACGATCTGTCCGTCGTCGGCTTTGATGACTCCCCCATTGCGAGTGTTGTCTATCCGTCGCTGACGACCATACGTCAGTCCACAACAGAGATGACAGAAATGGGTGTAAAGCTGTTGGATCAAATTCGCCGCGGTCAGGTGCCACAGACGCGCGAGCATATTAGCCCGCACATCTTGGTTCAACGAGACTCAACTGCGCCCCCACCGAAGTCGTAAGCATCCTACTATGCGGGGGGCTGGACAGAATCCCGGATGACAAGTTCGAAATCGAGTAGTGCTCGACATACATCTTCCGCTTCAGTGTCGCGCCGAATGGACGCCGTCAGCAAATCCACAGCGCGACGTGCCATCTCAGCGATAGGCTGTTTAACCGTTGTCAGTTCAGGCCAGATGTTTGTCGCGATTTCCGTATCATCAAATCCCGCGACCGATACATCATCAGGCACTTTCAGGCCGAGCATTTGCGCTGACGCGACAATACCTGCGGCCATATCATCATTACTGGAGAAGATGGCGGTCGGAGGCTCTGGAAGCGATAAAAGTTTGCGCCCTGCATCAAGGCCGGAACGGTAAGTAAAGTCGCCCTGATAGATAAGCTGGTCAGGTAAATCGAGATTGTTGTCAGCCATGCCTTTGGCAAATCCCTCAAATCGATGGTGGGCAGAGGGATGGTCACCATTTCCTTTTACGAACGCAATGCGGCGATGTCCCTGAGAGACAAGATGCTGCAGCATAGCCTGCCCTGCCGCGACATCGTCCATAGCCACGCGCAACTTGTCCGTATGAATATTCTCAGGCGCGATCCGAACAACCGGTATGCCGGAAGCCTCTATCGCGTCGACGAAGAGGTGGTGGTTGGAGAGAGGCGGCGTGATGATGACGCCGTCAAGACCCGCCCTTTTCAAGGATCGAGCGGTTTCTTCAGGATGGCTATAGGGTGTTTGATGCCCGAGATCTTCCAGAACCAAATGGTGACCATTACGACGACACGCATCAAGGCTGCCTAGCAAAATCTTAGTGAGGTAACCGGGCGAAGGGTTGTGATAGATAAGACCTAGAAACAGCGACTTACCACCAGCCAATCGTCTGGCGCTGATGTTGGGCCGGTAATTGAGTTCGTCAATCGCCGCTTCGACCTTTTGCCGCGTCGTCGCTTTGACCAACCCCGTATTATTCATCACGCGTGAGACCGTCATGAGCGAAACGCCAGCGCGCTCAGCCACTTGTTTTATAGTCACGCTCTGACGGGTATCATGCATGCTTACGCGAACCTTATCTTTAAATCAGCTCCACCGTAGATGGCCTTCGGTGTCATGACACGTCCCATTTCATATAAAATCGATCTCTTCTCTGGTATTTGACAGAACAGGGAATGTCTATGAAAGTGAGCGTTAACATGAAAAGTAAGACTTGTCGGGAAAGTTGATCAAATTCTAATCAATCTGCACATACGATAGACTTTCCATCAATGTTTTTGCTTCGACGCGAATGGGGCTACCTGGCCATTTAGTCGCGATAGGAATGGACCGCTGAACTCTATATCAACCATACATCATGACTGATCAGCCCAAGCCAATATCATCAATTTGTATTGTGGGCGGAGGTACGGCTGGATGGATGACCGCAGCAGCGCTTGCCTACAAATTTCACCGAACCAAAACCTCGATCACTCTTGTCGAGTCGGAACAGATCGGCACGGTTGGCGTGGGAGAAGCGACACTTCCGCATATTCGTTTTTTCAACCAGGCTCTTGGAATAGATGAAGTTACATTCATGCGCGCGACGAATGCCACGTTTAAGTTGGGGATCGAATTTTGCGACTGGGGGCAGATCGGCGATCGTTACGTCCACCCATTCGGAGACTTCGGCGAACCGCTTCAAGGGGTCGACTTTCATCACCTCTGGAACCAACTCAGACAGTCAGGTCTAAAGACACCCTTGGACGAGTATTCTTATCCTATTGTCGCAGCGAAAAGTGCGCGGTTCCACCATCCGGATCCCGACCTGTCTAAGATCGAGTCCACCTTCGGCTACGCCTATCAATTCGATTCCAGCCTCTATGCGAAGTTCCTCCGAACCTTTGCGGAGAAGCATGGGGTCACGCGTATCGAAGGGAAAATTGTCGAGGTCGATCAGAATGCCGAAACAGGCCACGTCGAAACCCTACGCCTTGAGTCGCGAGAAACCATCGGCGGCGAACTCTTTATCGATTGCTCGGGCTTCCGGGGATTGCTGATCGAGCAATCGCTGAAAACGGGATATCAGGATTGGAGCGAATGGTTGCCCTGCAACCGCGCTGTCGCGGTCCAAAGTGAAAATGTCGGCACGTTGCTTCCTTACACGCGGTCTACGGCGCGCACGGCAGGGTGGCAGTGGCGTATTCCACTGCAGCACCGAACGGGAAATGGACATGTCTATTGCAGCCACTTCATCTCTGACGATGAAGCCAGATCGCAACTGCTAGACGGGATCGAAGGCGCGCTCACGACGGATCCAAAACAGCTCTATTTCATGACCGGGCGACGCAACCAATTCTGGAAAAAAAATGTTGTCGCAATAGGCCTGTCAGCCGGCTTTCTCGAACCGCTGGAATCGACATCGATCCACTTCATCCAAGAAGGCATCACTGCCCTGCTTGAACTCTTTCCGGACACCGCATTCGCTACATCGGATCAAGAGGAATATAATGAACGGATGGGCCTGAATTTTGAGCGCGTGCGCGATTTCCTGTTACTGCACTATGTCGCCACAGAGCGAGACGATAGCGAGATGTGGCGGCACTTCCGTAATCTGACACTTCCAGAAAGCCTTCAGTCAAAAATTGAGGCATGGATGCACCGAGGTCTCGTTCCATCTTATGAGTTCAGTGTTTTTCTGCCCCCCAGCTGGATCGCCGTGTTCATGGGCCAGCGCAAACTGCCCTTAGCGGGAGACCCCCGAATGGGCCGTATCCCGCTCGACGACATTCGCCAATATGCGGAGAATTTGCACAGCTCGATCCGGAACAGTGTGGACCGGGCGCCAGACCACCTAACCTTCATTCAAGGCACGGGATCGTCATCAAAAACAACCGTTCCTGAGTCCCTCTAACTGTGACGTCAGCCTCCAATCCCATACGAACGCTCATGCTTTGCGGCAGCGGTTTATCGCTCTGGATGACGGCGGCAGCCTTGAGCCGGAGCTTACCAAAAACAATCGCCCTCAAAGTTGTCGAGAGCGAGTCTAAACTGGCTGAAGATGCATTCTACGGACACATCCTGCCACCGGCTGCCTACCGTTTTCACTTATCGATCGGACTGTCCGAACCTGAGCTTCTGCTCAATACTGGGTCGACCTTTGCGTACGGAACCTATTTACATAATTGGGCTGGCACTGACCGCTCCTGGGTTCAGGCGTTTCACCAACCGCTTCTCGTTTTAGAAGGTGTTCCGCTAGCAAAGCTGATCCAGCTAGACCCGTCTTTATCTCTGCAAGACACACTAATCTCGGCGCAAGCTGCGGTGGGCGGCGTGTTCGCGCACCCTCCTGAAGACCACAAACATCCTCTATCGCGCGCTGAATATGGCTATGCTTTTGACCCCAAAGAATTGACGGCGCTTTACAAGGCGGTGTCTTTGACACGCTCAATCCAGTTGATTGAGGCGCGGATTGATCATGTCGAGCGTAACAGCACCGACATTACATCAGTAACACTGTCAGACGGCCAACGACTCTCCGCTGATCTCTTCATCGATTGTTCTGGTTCGTCAGCAATATTACTGAGCCCGTCAAAAATTGAGGCTAAAGGCTCCCGCACAATGCAGGCGCTGATTAGTCGGATTACCGACACGCCAGTTGGTAAAGCTGCACAGACCATTAAAAGTGGCGACTATGGATGGCAGTCCGAGATCACTCTTCGGTCGGGCGCTCGCCGAATGAGCGTTTTTCATGAAGACAGCAGACAGATTGCTGCGGCCGCTCACGGTACTGACCCAGATGCATCCATAACGCTGAGCCTCGGATGCCGAGAGAATGCTTGGGCCGGGAATTGTGTCGCGATTGGCCAAGCCGCCTGCGTTGTAGAGCCGCTCACCACGGCGCCGATGAAGCTTCTGCTCCGCGATATTCAGCGCCTCATGGATCTATTCCCGGTTTCGACTGACATGCGGATTGAAGCACGGGAATATAACCGCGTCTTTCAAGATGATGTCTGCCACGCGGAGATATTCAATCAGGCGCATTTCGTTATGACCACGCTACCTAACGGGCCCTATTGGCAAGCTGCATCGGCTCAGAAGCAGACCTCGAAGCTCACTCGAAAGCTGACACAATATGAAAGCAGAGGCCATCTGGTCGCATATGATAATGAGCCATTTGATGATGTGGATTGGGCGATCCTGCATGACGGGATGGGACGACAACCGCGACGCCGGGACCCGTTGGCAAGCTTGGCGGAACCTGCGAAGGTCGCTTCAATATTGGAACAACGGCAGAAGTCAATTCAATCGGTTCTCAGTAAAATGCCTCCGCACTCGATATATGTGAGCAAATTCCTGTCCTACCTACACAGAAAACATTCGCAAAATGGCTGATGCCCGACTGAAACGCCTCGTCATTGTCGGCGGTGGGTCGGCGGGCTGGATGACGGCCGCCGCTCTATCCAGCATGCTGGATTCCGAGAACACTCAAATCACACTGGTCGAGTCTGAGCAGATCGGAACCGTCGGTGTCGGCGAAGCCACCATTCCCGACATGATGAATTTCAACCGGATGCTGGGTATCCGCGAAGCAGACTTCATGAAAGCGACCCAAGCCACGTTCAAATTGGGCATCGAGTTTGCCGATTGGGGTCGCAAAGGGGACCGATATTTTCATCCCTTTGGCGAACACGGCGCCGATATGCAGGGTATCGACTTCCATCAATATTGGCTGCGCGCTCATCAAGGTGGCAGCAATCATCCCATTCAGGATTATAGCCTCTGTGCCATCGCAGGGAAGGCAGGCAAGTTTTGTCATCCACATGAGAACCCGAAATCAGTGCTGTCGCACATCCGCTACGCCTATCATTTCAACGCAACTCGATATGCGCAATTCCTCAGGCAATATGCGGAAACGCGCGGCGTTATCCGCACTGAAGGAAAAGTTGAGTCTGTAAACTTGACCCCCGAAACTGGCCACATTCAAACGTTGATTTTGGAGAATGGGCAGACAATCGAAGGGGATTTCTTCTTTGATTGCAGTGGATTCCGCGCCCTGTTGATGCGCCAGACTCTCGACGTGGGCTTCCAGGATTGGAGTCATTGGCTCCCTTGCAATTCCGCCCAGACAGTCGCGTGCGAGCATGTCGGCCCACCACCGCCTTACACCGTCTCAACCGCTAAGTCCGCTGGCTGGCAATGGCGCATCCCAACCCAAACCCGAACCGGAAATGGTCACATTTATAGCTCGGATTTCATGGCTGACGATGCGGCGCATGATATTCTCATGAGCGGTCTTGACGGTAAACCAATAAGTGACGCCCGTACCTTGCGATTTACAACAGGTCGCTTGGAAGAGTTTTGGCACAAAAACTGTGTTGGGATCGGGCTGTCCTCTGGCTTTCTGGAGCCATTGGAATCGACATCGCTCTATCTGATCCAGATGGGCATCAGCAAGTTTATAACCCTCTTCCCAGATGGGTCTTTTCCACCTGTTGTGGTGAATGAATATAATCGCCAGATGCGACAGCAATTCGATCAAGTGCGCGATTTTATCATACTGCATTATTGCGCCACGGAACGCGACGACAGTCCGTTCTGGAATTACTGTCGGACCATGAGTATTCCCGATAGTTTGCAACATAAGATCGAGCTCTTTCAGAAAGCCGGACGCGTTTTCCGATACGAGGACGAGCTTTTCTCTCGCCCAAGCTGGGTTGCTGTAATGCTGGGACAAAATATTATCCCTGAGATCTGCGATCCGATTGTTTCAACCTTGCGAGACGAGCAGATTAGTCACAGCTTGAACTCCATGAACAGGGCGATGGTTGACGCGGCAGCAAAAATGCCGACTCATTCAGCGTTCATTGATCAATATTGCAAAGCGGCGAATGCGTAATGCTGGCAGATACGGATATCAGAAAAATCGTCATTGTCGGCGGTGGGACTGCAGGCTGGATGGTTGCCGCAGCACTATCGCGTTTACTCAAAAGCAATGAGATTCAGATCCAGCTGATCGAATCCGAGAAAATTGGAACAGTCGGGGTCGGTGAAGCGACTATCCCTCATATTCTCTATTTCAACCGCCTCCTTGGATTGAAGGAAGACGATTTCGTCCGCAAGACAAATGCCACCTTCAAGCTCGGCATTGAGTTCAACGATTGGGGCCATCTCGGCGAACGATATATCCACTCTTTCGGACCCTATGGGCTAAGCATGGAAGGCCTTCACTTCCATCATTTCTGGCTCCGCCACGCCCGCAAGGGACACGTCCCGCCTATCGATGATTACAATCTACAAATTCTCGCAGCCAATGCTGGGAAGTTCCAACGTCCGATCAATCTTGCGAACTCGCCACTCAGCACCATCACTTACGCCTTTCAATTTGATGCTAGCCTCTATGCGAAATTCATGCGGGATTTCGCCGAAAGCCTAGGCGTTATTCGGACGGAAGGAAAAATCGAAACGGTTCAGCAGAATTCAGAGACAGGCTTCGTCGAAAGCGTCACGACTGAGACCGGCGAGACATATGATGGGGAGCTCTTCATTGACTGCTCAGGCTTTAGAGGATTGCTGATCGAGCAGACCTTAAAAACGGGCTATCAAGATTGGTCGAGTTTCCTACCATGCAACCGGGCCGTCGCGCAGGGCAGCGAAAATGTCGGAGAGCCACGTCCTTACACGCAAGCCACGGCTAAATCCGCGGGCTGGCAATGGCGCATTCCGCTTCAATCCCGAACCGGCAATGGTCATGTCTATTGCAGCGATTATATGGCGGACGAGGTAGCGCTGGGTATTCTGCATCAAGGCATGGAGGGCACGCCCATTGGTGAACCGAATTTCCTGCGTTTCAAGACAGGTATGCGACGCCAGACTTGGAACAAGAACGTCATCTCCCTCGGTTTGGCCGCAGGCTTTCTTGAGCCGCTTGAATCCACCTCTATCCACCTGATCCAGACGGCGATTGCTCGCCTGATGACAAACTTTCCGGATAAGCACTTCAACCAAGCGGATATTGATTATTATAATCGACGAACCCAGCTTGAATATGAGCAAGTGCGTGACTTCCTCATTTTACATTATTGCGTGACAGACCGGGATGACAGTCCCTTCTGGAACTATTGCCGGACTATGGAGCTGCCAGACTCTCTGAAAGAACGGATCGCCATCTACAAAGAGAATGCGCGTCTATACCGGCATGACAATGAGATTTTCGGAGAGATGAGCTGGCTTGCTGTCATGCATGGGCAAGGACTTGTGCCGAAACGCTATCATCCGTTGGCTAACATGATGCCCGATGACGAGCTGAACCAACGTATGTCGCAGATCCGCAATACGTGGGCAAAATGCCTCGAGTCGATGCCAAGCCATCAGGATTTTATTGACGGGAACTGCCGCGCCTAACGGTTCTCCAGCCTCAAACTCAGTCTTTTCGTCATAAAAAAAGGAGGGGCGAACCCCTCCTTTGTTCATTTTATGAGCATTCGCTAGAACTGGTAGCGAAGACCGAACCGGATCCGGCGATCGCCGACAAAGCTGGTCCGAGCAAATCTCTGTCCCGTCTCATCAATCTGCTGCGTCGCTTTCGCTTTCGTATCCAGAATGTTTGCGACCTGAAGTCGGAACTGGAGGTTATCGTTGAAGTCATACTTCAACGAGCCATCCAAATAGCCACGATCTTCTTGGAAGATCGGATTCCCTGTGATGAAGTCCCTGTAAGAACTGAGATACTCTGATCGCCAGTTGTAGGCGAGACGCATCTCCAATTTATCATCCTGATAAATACCGATGATATTGGCGGAGTGTTCTGACAGACCCAAGAAGTTGTTCACGCCGTAACGATAAATCCGCTCGAAACTATCTGGCGTCCCATCACCATCTGCATCCGCAACCGGTGCTGGGGCATTCGTCTCAGCATCGACATAGGTGTAGTTGGCCTGAAGACCGAGATTAGAGAGCAAGCCCGGAAGGTTATCGTAGAATTGCTGGTAAGCAATCTCAATACCCTGCAACTCAGCCTCATCCTGGTTAATGTCACCGTTGAACACAACGGCCACTTCGCGGCCATCAAGCGTTATAGTATCTAGAGTCTGTGACCCGTAAATAATATTATTCTTGATGTCTTTCCGGAACGCCGAGAACGTCAATGAATTCTCATCCCCGAAATAAAATTCGTAGGATAGATCATAATTGGTCGCCAAGATTGGCTTCAGATCTGGATTACCACCATAAACATTGATCTGATTCAGAACAATGTCCGTAATCCGCTGATCAGGAGGAATTGCCGGATCGTTATCAGTCTCGAACCGGAACGAACCTGTAGATACCTGATCACCACGAAGCTGTGCAATATTCGGGCGCGTGATGTTTTTACTGATTGCGAAGCGGATCAATGACTCATCATTGAGGTTCCATTTCACGTTCAGAGACGGAAGCCAGCGTTCATCCGAGCTGAATTTACCTTCGCGCTCAATCGTAGCCTGATTAAAGTAAGCAACGGCTTGCGGACTAAAGTCTGAAGGACGTTGCCCGGGGACCCCATTGTCATCATTGTTAATGTATTCGAGACCACCTCGTCCGGAAACATCCGCTTTCGTGTAACGAAGACCGACATTACCGTCGATTGACATGCCATTGTCGAATTCGTTGCCGAAGTCCAAACGACCGTACAGATTATAGGTTTTTTCCGTGACGTCACCAATTTGGCCGCGACCATCATAATCAACAACACCGTTGGTACGAAGTGGACGCCAATCAGGATTCGTGCCTGTCGCTGCGTTCGTAATGAGCGGATCGCTCTGCACGACGTTAACCCAAGCATCATAGTTCGAGATCAGGGCGCGGTCGGCGAAAATCACCGACGTATTATTCCCTTGAACGACACCACCGCGGAAGAAGTCGGAGAAATCAACTGTTTCAAAGGTTGGTGTGGCCAATTCTGAGTATGGCAAATATCCGCCACCAGCCCAAGGTGGAGCAACGGCTGCCCAGTTCAAACCGGCCGACCGATTGATTTGATCACGATCCGCAAAACGAGCACCGAATTTGATGGAGTCAAACCAACCATCATTATCGAATTCATATTCAACGTCACCTGAGAGAGCGACCATTTCGCCTTCATTATCTTGGAATTCATCCGCTGAAAACAACAGGAAGGTATTCGACGGATCAGATAGAGAACTGCTGAGAGGCGCTCCGGTCCCAGCCCGGTTGCTCGGGTTGTTTGTCGGATCAAGAGTCAATGTGAGCTGAGGATCATCTAGATCAGGAACGAACGAGAAATCTGAGAAGAACCTCGACCCAACCCAGAGGCGCTCTCGCGTGAAGGTTGCTGTTGTACGGTGAGCATCAAGATTGACGAACCACTGATCTGCCGGACGCCACTTTATGTTCAGGCTAATATCGTCCGTAGTCGAGCGATCTTCCTGATGGATGCCGAGGTTAGAGAAGTTAGCACCGCGCGCACCCGTCCAGTCCCGAAGACTGTTCGAAATCAAACCAGATTCATACAAACCTGTGACGGCTTGAGTCTGTTCGCAAGTCGGGTTTGCTGGCGTAGGATCGTTACTACCGTTACACTGTGCGAGCCCTGGTGATGTGAACGGCGTCGTCGTGAGACCTGTGACTGACGTCTGGTTCCACATTTCGCCATCTGTGAACCACTCCAAAGTGCGCTCATCACTGGATGTATCATTCTCAATGCGGGCAACCTTTGCCGTTGCTTGAAAATCACCGCTGTCATTACGGAACTGGCTAGCCATGTAGTAGCTATCGCGCTTACGATCGACTTCATTCGTCCGAAGTTGGACACCCGCAGGAACCCCAATCGTCTCGCCGCCAATCGTAAGAGGAATGACTTGGCCGACTTGGAAACCGTGAAGGTCAGATTTGAGTTCGGATGAAGAGAAAGACCCAAGCAAGCCGAACTCACCGCCATTTACATCCCAGCGATTACCCAGAATGACGCTGAAATCAGGACTGACCTCATCGCGCAAATCGGTGTAGGTCCCGTCGAGCGTAACAACGGCCAATTTTCCACTTTTGTCGAATGGCTCAAGCGTCCGCAGATTGATCGAACCGCCAATACCGCCTTCGATCAGGTCAGCCGACGTGTTCTTATAGACATCAACCGCACCGATCAGTTCCGGAGGCACAGTACCAAAGTCGAGTGAACGACCACCGTTCGCAGAGAATGTATCGCGTCCGTTAAATTCGGAGCGAACCAGTGTCAGACCCCGGATCAGGTTACCGCCACCCTCTGGGGACGGAAAATCACCTTCGCTGCCGCCTAGGCTGAAGCGCTGAACAACCACGCCCGGAATACGGGCCAAGGCTTCTGCGACGGACAAGTCAGGCAATGTTGAGACATCCGATGCCGTAATTGAATCGACAGCTGTATCGGCGTCGCGCTTTAGGTCCCGAGCCGCTTTCAGGGCTTGGCGGATACCGGTGGCAACAACTTCGTCGAGATCTTCATCGTCGGCGACACTAGTTGTGTCTGCACCCGGTGCATCTTGCGCGAAGGCTTGCGGTGCCATGAACACCATTGCGAGCGCCGTAGCGCCAGACATGAGTAGCTGATTAGGCAAACTCGCACGATTATTGACAGCGTCTTTCAAAGAAACCTCCCCTAGGATGACACTCCGACTATTCTGTGAGTCCGGATGTGCCGATGTAGTTTTCGTCTTCTGCGGCAGTTAAGTTACCGCTAACATTTACCCTCAAACGGTAAAAAAGTTACCGCTAACATTCTTACCGCCACATGACCGTTTTGATGTCAATTGATATTCAACAAAAACTTGCAACTCGACTGTGGAATGTGACGTATTTGTCACATTCCTGTCCATTTTCGCGCTGTTTAGTCGCAACGGATCGAGTCTGAGCTTTCCTGCTTGAGCTTCACATCAGCAACAGCCATCTCGAGTCCCGGCTCGCCCAGAACCGTGAAGGCGTTCTTCATATACTGAAGATCAACACCCTTTTTGGCCGCGCAACGCAGGGAAATTCGCGTCTCGGACCAGTCGGATTCCAGAGCAACAGCGTGGAAGTTATCGCAGCCATTCAGGTCAATACACCCAGCGCCAATCTGTACGGTCGTTGGTCCGGACAGAGATTTTGACATGAAAGACAGCTCCATCGCGCCATTCGCTTCGCGCGCATAATCGAGCGGATAGCCCGACGCGATCGAGAAGGTCGATTCGTCATCGGAGAATGTCAATCTGAGCGAATCTTCCTGAGCGGATTTATCATAAGCCATCACCTCAACGCCGCCTTCACGGAACGGCAGATCAACTGTCGAGCCGTTGACCGCCAAGCGCCATGGTTGTGTCGTCATGCCCTTTTCAAAGAAGACGCCCTTCTCACCAATATCTGCGCTGACACCGCTCTCTTCGGATAAAGAAGCAATACTGACAGTGTCATTGAGAGACAGGCCGTAACCTAACTCAAAGAGAGGATCGTAACCTTCATGGTGCGGATTCAGATGCACCTGAGTGGCAAGCTTCGGCCATGAGAATGACAGACGGCCAGTGAAATCGTAATCCGCTTCTGTCTGGAACAATAGATCGGTGATCCCTGCGGGCTCGCTCCCGGGCAACCAAGCTGCCACGAATGCATCTGAATCGTTGATCTCAGGGTTAGCCCATAAAGGCCGGCCCGAAATGAACACTGAGACAACCGATAAGCCTGCATCCTTGTAAGTACCTAGCAGGTCCGTATCGAAGTCATTTGGGACGAAATCTACATTTTCCCGGTCGCCTTGGAATTCCGCATAGGGATCTTCACCATAAACAGCGACGATGACGTCTGTACCGTCAGGAGTCGTTTCGCCTGATGCGTCGAACGTTACCCGACCTCCGGCTTTTTCAGCTTCTCGTTTCAGGGCGCTCAGAAACGACTCACCATTCGGGAAGTCACTATTGACGTGATCCCGTCCCTGCCAAGAGAGCGTCCACCCACCGGCCAGTTTCGTAATACTGTCTGCGCCTGCACCAACGACATGAATATTGGCGCTCGGTGACAGGGGTAATGTCCCGTCATTATTCTTAAGCAGGACCATCGACTTCCGCACAGCTTCACGTGCGATATTCCGGTGCTCATCCGACCCGAGCAGCGCCTCATTGCCAGCGAGCGGCCGCAAGCTAGGTTTTGGCTTATCAAAAATGCCAGAGTTAACTTTCGCGCGCAGAATGCGTCGCACAGCATCATCTAAACGCTCCATCGGAATACGTCCCGACTTCACATGGGTCAGGGTCGACTCGTAAAGGCCTTTCCAGCTGTCCGGCGCCATATACATGTCTAGCCCCGCATTCAGAGACTGCGGACAATCGGTCGCCGTGCAATCGGGAATGAGCGCGTGGCCATTCCAATCCCCGACAACAAAGCCCTGAAAATTCATCCGCCCTTTGAGGACGTCTGTCATGAGTGCTTTTTGTCCATGCATGGGCTGACCCTGCCAAGACGAAAAACTCGCCATGACGGATTGGGCACCCGCAGCAATCGCGGTCTCATAACCAGGCAGATGGATATCCCGCAGCTCTTCTTCGCTGATACGGGCATCACCCTGATCCACACCGTTCTCAGTGCCGCCATCGCCTAAGAAATGTTTGGCCGTCGAGATCACCTTACCCGGCCCCATAAAGCCGTCTGATCCGAGCTTACCCTGCAAACCCTCAACAATCATGCCGCCATAAGATTTCACGATTTCTGGATCTTCGGAAAAGCCCTCATAACCTCGTCCCCAACGATCATTTTGCGGGACAGCCAATGTTGGCGCGAAGGTCCAATCATGCCCAGATATATTGAGTTCAGTCGCTGTGACTTCCGAAATTCGCCGGATCAGGTCGGGATCATTCGCTGCGCCCAGACCAATATTATGTGGGAAGACAATCCCGCCGATCAGATTTGTGTGGCCGTGCACGGCATCAATACCCCAGATAATGGGAATAGCGATCTCAACCCCTTCAGGATCGAGAGAGGCCTCGAAATATGAATCTGCCGCATCCAGCCACGCCTGTGTTCCAGCATAAGGCTTGTCACCCGGCGCGGAATTCCCGCCACTGAGAACAGAGCCCAGTCGATAGTTTTTGACGTCTTCCGGCGTCAAAGAGTTTGTATCACCTTGGATAACCTGACCAACTTTTTGCTCTAGGGTCATTTTGGTAAGAATAGTGTCGACTCTCGCCTCCACAGCAGGGTCCAATGCGGCCGTTATAATCTCTGGCCACTTCTCAGGATGGATGACGCTAACGTCCGATGATGAGACGTCAATTTCTGTCGTGACCACATCCGATTGCGCCGGCGCACACGCTGTCAGGATGAAAACCGAAGCTGTGACTAAAGCGATTTGGCGGAAATTCTCTGTATATTTCATCGTCCGGACGTCCCCTATTTGACTTTTATCGCCATCATTCTTTAGGATGGTAGCGGTAACACTATGCGTAAGTAATGATTTTGGCCACGTCAATTTGGAAGCATCAGAATATGCAAATTATCGTATCGCGCTGTCAGATCTTTTTAACATCCAGCTTGGTCGCCTTACTGACGGTCGGATCCGTCTTTGCACAAACGGCCGATCCAGCTCCAGAGACCGAGACCACTAATGAGGATGAAGTGATCGCTTTCGGCACCCAGATATTGGGCGAACATGAAGGCATGGACGCGTTCTTCCGCGGTGACTTCGAGACAGCGGAAATCGAATTCGAAAACGAGTTCAAAAGTCTGAGACGGTTTGAAAGCGCGAAAGAGAACTCCGCACGGGATGCAGAAATCAGCATCGACCGCGCCGCACAGACAGCAGATGCGGGTGCTAATCTAAGTTCAAGTGTGAATTCGCGAAGCGGTGGGGCTCCCGTCCTATCGTCTGGCAGCGCTCTTTCCACCAACCCCGGACTAACGTCCAACTTCATCAATCGGCGCTCCGAAGGCCGCACTGTTCTCACAGATGGCAAAGTGACCTATGAAGATTTTGCTTTTGCGAGCTATATGACGGGACTGTCCGAGATACAGCTCGGCAAATATGACGAGGCAAAAGACTCTCTCAAAACATCCCTTCACCATGACGAAAAAAACTATGACGCCCGCATGCGTCTGGGCTTACTCTATCTAAAAGAGCGAGATTTTGAGAAGGCCGCCGATCACCTCGAAAAACTCAATAAGCTCCGTCGAAAATGTGAAAAACGCTCCTGCGAAGACGCAGCAGACATTCGGGAAGCAACCCTCACATTAGCGCAGCAAATCACCAGCTTAGCTCAATCCAACTAGCTAACCATGAGCCCAGCTTTCAGCGACGGTTCAGGTGAGAAATAGAACTTGCTCTTAATAACAAAATCTTCTGGGGAGAAAGATGACATGAGAAACACGCGATCCACTCTAATGAGCCTTCTGGTTGGCACAGCTTTTTTTGCGAGCCTCCCAGCCAGCGCACAAGACGCCGACGCCGCACTACAGGCGCTCGACGCGGCCTTACCCGGTGAGCTCTTACACAACCCGTTTGATCTAGAATGGGAAGCAAAAGGCAATGACATCCGCACGAAAGTCGTCGACGCTGAAGCCCTCACATCTGGCAAAGCCATCAGCGCTCGTATCAAAAAGAAGCAGCAGCGTGCGTGGGATTCAAGTCTGGGTGTTGAGATTGCCAACCCTGTTGCCAAAGGTGAGGAAATTCAGGTTTTTTTCTGGGCTCGGACCAAGAAGGCTGCCGCTGGCAAAGACACCGCAAATGTAGGCATGTTTGTCGGGCGAAATGAAGAACCCTACGACTACATCCTGTCCGAAGACATCCTGCCCGAAACGGAATGGAAGCTGATGAATGTCACCGGCGTTGCGGACGCGGATTATCCGGCCGGCTCACTAAAGGTCGAGTACCAACTCGGCCGTGCAGCTCAGATCGTCGAGTTCGGCCCCGTCTATGTGTCGACGTTGGGACCTAAAGATTCGAGCTAACGCTCTAATGGCGTGTTTCTAAGACAGGTCAGCCCATAGGATGAGTCATCCCAGAGCCGCTATCCTTCTGCGACACCGTCCCCCATATATGATCCGCATAAGTTGCTAGGCGGCGCTAACAGAGCCGCACGATGGGGAGACTAGGATGCATTATTTTCGAGTGCCGACAGTCTTCAACATATTCACTGCGCAAAAGAAATCGCGTCCACCCCGCAAGACAGGCCGCATGGCTGCAGTCACGGTCGTAACAGTCGCAATTTCCCTAGTCGGACCGATTTCCGCTTTCGCCCAAGATCAAGGGAATCTCCCCTCCGCTATCCGGGCCGCTCTAGAATCTAGAGAAGATATCACGCCCATCGCGGACCCCGCATTTAGAACGCAAGCCCGGGCCGATAGAGACGCTGAGTATCAGCAGCGCCAGTTCGAGGCACGAGAAGCCCTGAAGGCTCAAGCTATCGAAGATGGAAAATGCGACAATCCAAACCCGTCCGAAGAGGAATACGACTCCTATTATCACGACATATGCTTTGGAAGGAGTTCGGAGTATTCATTCAACGCGGTCGAAATTCCGCGCCACGCTGCCCCGTTCCAAGTCCAGCTCGTCTTTTCCAATCTGATCACCGGAACGCGCGAGTTTTCTCAACAATTGTCTCATCTCGATCTATGGGAGAAACGTCACATTTGCGGCGGGTCATTGATCGCACGCGATTGGGTTTTGACGGCAGCACACTGCTTTCAAACCGACGATCCTGCACATTATGGTCTGCGCTTGGATGTCGGCAATATCGCGTCCGACAACGCTCCGGTCATTCCGATAAAACGAATGATCCTGCACGAAGATTACAGCACGCGGACAAGTGTGAACGATATCGCCCTACTCCAGCTTGACCTGAGCGGTGTGGAGTTTGACTTATCAGCGCCCTTTGGATCACGAACGCCATCAGGCTGGCGAGACACTAACGGCCTTCCGTTAAAAGACGCGTCAATCCATGATGGGTCGACACTCCGCCTGCTGAGAACCGACGGTAGCGTCGAGTTCATTGATATTAAAACGGGTGCGCGATCGCTTGTAGGGGCCGACAGCAAAATTGAGGACTCGCTTTCTGCGTGGTCGGGTCCGGGCTGGCTGATCCTGCCTAAGCAAAACTCTGCGCGGCTCATTCGCCGCGCAAATGCGCCCAACCTTGATGTCACACATTCTGGTCCTGTCATTGCGGCAGATTTTGACGCTCAAGCCGACATGCTTGTCATTGCCGACGGCAGTGGCAAAATCGCGGCCCATCAAATCAATACACGCTCTCAACCAATCCAGTTTAAAGTTGGCTTCCATCCTGCAAAGATCAAAATCATCAATCGGAAAGAGGTTCTAATCACGGGTAAAAATGGGCGTCAGGAGCGCTGGAACATTAAGCGTAGGCAACGCGACCTCGCCCTATCGGCACCTCCTTTATCGAACCGAAATCAACGCATTTTACGCACGACACCCAACGGGACCGAAATGATGGTCTCGCCAACTTCTATTAGAACCGTATTTCGGAACTCCGGCGCAACACTGATCGAAGAAGCCGGCCGCCTGTCCGTTCAACAACTCGGTGATACGTCACCGCGCGATGCTGGACTGACTGAGCTCGATAGACCGAAACTGGCCTTGGATGAAAAGGGTCGGAGATTGATCGCCCTTGGCTCCGACGGTCGTGGCGAAATCCGGGATGTCCGTCGTCAGCGGGTCGGCAAGACGTTCAAGACGAAACCAGGCTTTTATGATTCAGAGGTTCAACTGATTGACGAGGACCGAGCCTTTCTCATTTGGAATTCAGACGGGATCAGCGAGATCAGAAACGCCAAGTCAGGCGCGCTCAAACACACACTCAACCACAGTCTTCCGATCTCAGGCGTTCAAACAACGCCGTCAGAACGGATCGTTGTAACGACAGATTTTGGAACAGCTGAAGTCTGGGATGTCGAGACCGGAAATCCGCTTGCACGGGTCTATCATGGTGAAAAAGTCGATGGTGCCGATCTTCAAGGCGACCGTCTACTCACATGGTCAGGCGATGGACGCATCCGCCTTTGGTCAGTTCCAGGTGGCAAATCTATCTATCATCATTTGCTAGGATTAGACTCAGATATTAGCAGCGCGCTGAATTCAGATAGCTTATCTCTCGCACGCATTGGCGTGATCAATCTGTCGTCTTACAAACCGGAAGATCCAGATTTTCCAACGCAAGTTGCAGCCTTTGGATGGGGCAAGATCCAGTCAATGACGGATGCTCCGACTTCCGCGCGGCTTCGCACTTTGTCGCTCTATCCTACGAGTTGGGAGGATTGCATCGCACGGTCCGCCGTGCTGCAGAGCGGCGCCATTGACCCGAAAGCATTCTGCACCTTTGCTCCGTCGCGGAAGACCTGCCGCGGGGACAGTGGCGGCCCGGTCATCGACCAGTACGAACTCGTTGGGATCGTCAGCAGAGGCTCAGGCGTATGTCGAGATGACGGCGAGCCAAGCACATTCGTCGCTGTCGCTCATTACCGCGATTGGATTCGAAAACATGTGTGCCCGAACGGCACGATCATCATAGGCAGTGGTCAGGCCGGAAATAATGTCCCCAGCCTGTGCTTTTCGAATGAGTTTTAATTCGCGTCAGCGATTGGAGACTGATCAGCCATTTCCGCCACGGATAATGATGGGGCCGCCACCTTCAATACACTGTCCATTTTCGTCCAGCTTCTTACACGCACAGCTACCATCCTCATTCTTAACGGCGCAGACCGCGTCAGCATCCGGGGGCGGCGTTTTGGACTTGGTCGTGACGCAGGCGCTCAAAGCGACGGCAAACACGGACACTATAATCAGCTTTTTCATGATATTCTCTCCCCATTTAAAACAGACCTAATCCGATAGGCCGAGGCGCACAAGCAATGCTTGAAACCTCTCATCGTCACGCAAATTATCCAGCGCGGGATCATATCCGGCCATTGCTAGGCCTGTGTCACCTAGGCTTTCCGCCTTTAGCAGAGTGGCGATGGCTACCTCTGTTTGCCCCATTTCAGCCAGCATTTCAGCTTGCTGATAAGCGCCAGCGTCGCCGAACACCTCAATGAGTTCGCCTAAAGCCTTTTCAGCGCTCTCAGATTCTCCCTTCCTGACGGCCGCTGCGGCCTCGCAGGGCAGACGTTCCATCAGGTTTTCTTCTTTCGAACACCAGTCCAACCCGTCCTCAACGGACCCTGAGTAAATATGCGCCAGTCCTAAACGCGCCCGTGTCGTGTAGCGTTCAGGGTTTTGCGACAGAGCAAGACGATAGGCTGTAATGGCTGAACCAAACTGACGATCTGCATAATAGGCCAAGCCTAGCGTCTCAGATGCAGAGGCGCTCAACGGATCGAGCGTCTTAGCGCGATAGGCTTGCTCGATCGCCTCGTCATGGCGCCCGGTTGCTGACAGGAAGACGGCGTGCCTCGACAATCCGTCTCCCGATGACAGCCCCAACGCCTGAGCCTGGTCGAAAGGGCCGGCTGCAGAGACCATATCGACCCGCCCACTCATAAGAATTTCGCCTAAAACCGCGTGTGTGTCTGCATCGCTAGGCGCCAAGGCAATCGCCTCTCGCGCCATGGCTTCAGACTTATCGATCATGGCGTCTGCAAGCCCCTTGTCGGCACTGACTGCACCGAGGATCAGATAGACCCCGGCGAGCGAAGAATGAGCATCCGCAAAGCCAGGGTCCAGTTGAACAGCTGTTTCAAGGTGACGCCGTGCGCTTTCAAGCGATTCTAGAGTCGCTTCTTGATATAAGAGAGTTGTTCCCCTGAAGTATTCCGTGAAAGCCTCTGGGACAGTCGCATCACCTGGCTCACGACCCTGCGATCGTTGATCCACTGACAAAGTTTGGGCGCAGACACTCGTAATCTTGTCACGAATGTCGATCAGAGCTTCAGGGTCATACGTCAGGGTTTCGACCCATCTGGTGAACCCAGTACGAGCGTCGACAAGGCTGACGGTAATCAGCAGCTTTTCACCTCGTTTTTCAACACGGCCTTCAAGGACATTGGCAACATTAAGACGCTCCGCGATTTCCAGTGCGCCCAGAGATTCATTGGCGACAGCCTGAGATGACGACCGCGCCACGACACGTAGTAACCTGTTACCTGCCAAGTCATCACGGATGGACGATGAAAGACCACTTGAAATGTAATCGTACCTCTCATCATCAGCCAGATTCTCAAACGGCATCACAGCGATCGTTCGCAGCGCGTCCATGGCAGACTGCTCTGTTACTGACGTGGCAGTCGATCCATTAGATGAAGCGGCTGAAGACATATCATTCTGTCGTTGAACTTCGGAGGTGATGATGCGCCATGTAATCAAGCCGATGACCACGCTGATCAGGGCAATCAGGGCAATGCCGAGTTTACGACCGGCGCGGCGTGATCCGTCTTCCGATGGACCTCCGATCTCAGTGCGTTTCAGGCCCTCTGGCGTAAGCTCAAACGCCCAAGCTAAGATGAGCGCGATTGGAAAACCGAGCAGAACCAAAGTGGTCAGCAATCGATCGAACCAGCCCGGCAAGTTCAACGATGTTTCGAAAGCAATACCAAGCTGAATAATCAGCCAGCTGGACGCCCCATAGACCCCAGCAACGCGGAAGATGTTCCGTCGACGGAGTTCATCGAATATTTTCTGCATACCGTCCTCTCACGCCGTCTCTTCCGGAGAGAGTGAAATTTTAATTTGGTTCTAAGCAAATATTCCGGGTGAGCCAGAAGAATCCAATTTTGTATGGCGGATATAGTGTCGCGTGACGGGATCGATGATAAGGTCAACAATTAGTAACGCGGCGGTGGCTGCCACGGGGCATAGGCGAACGCTGAGAGCTCGTCCGGCAGGACAGGATCAAATGGCGCTTCAAAGTCAAATGGCGCCTTACCCTCACTCCATACATTGACATGCCGCCCGCCGACGAAACGGATCAGACAGACGCAGCCCCAACGTGTTCCAAATGGACCATGTGGAATGCCCGGTGGTCGCCAGAAATAAGAACCGGGTTCCATCGTGCCATGTGGTCCCGTCAGAGAGCCCGAGATCGTATACGCCTCTTCGACAATAGGGTGATGTTCTTGTGGGCCTTCTTTTCCAGGTGGTTCTGAGTGCGGCAAAATCATCGATAGGAAAGTCCGCTCACCCGTCTCTGCATCAGTACGTAAATCCTTCCGAGAAATACCCAGATGAGCAAGTTTCGGGTCGTTCAGCGTCATGTCCCAGGGCATATGCAAAGCATCAATATGGATCGACTCTGTTTGGGGCGGTTCCTCGCCACGATAGAGTTCGGGCTCACGATTGAAGAAGGTCAACACGACCGCGCCGTTCGGCGCGGCCATATCATTGCCGCCGTGGCGCGCAGGGATGAAGCCGTAATGATCATGCTCATATTCGTCGCCATCCACGGTGAGCCGCCCGTCCAGAACATAAAACTCCTCATCGGCGACAATCCTGTGATCGCCTTCTCGCCGCCATCCTGCCGGATAACGGATCAGCGCGCTGCAAGCGCCGGTCTCAGGGTCACGGCTCAGAAACTTATATTCGGCATCAGGGCGTGCGGCTCCTTGTCCAATCCGCCGCCAAGGCAGAAGTTGCGCTTGGATAAATTCGATGTGTGGACGCATGGGACATTCCTCTCGGCTCAGCGCAGCCGCCTCATGCACGGGCTGCTCCAGCGTTGCCGTGATCATTGTCACGAACGAAAACAGGCGACCCGAAGGCCGCCCGATCCAAGGCTGTGCTGACTAAGTTAGCTGTCCCGCGCGTGAGGCGAAACTGGGGCCATCGAAGCATCGACCGTACCATGCGGTCTGCGTGTGCCGGGAATGCGGATGTCTTCGACAAGGTCTTGCACATCCTGCGGCGGAGCCGGGGTCATGAGAGACACGACGACACCGACGACAACAGCCACCCACATGAAGACAAAGCCAATCCCTTCCGGTGAGATGCCAAACAGCCACAGGTCCGAGTTTTCGTTCACGAACTTGAAATAGTAGATGTAGCTGAAGGTCGTAATCAGACCGGTCAGCATCGCGCTAATCGCTCCTTCCTTATTCATCCGTTTCCAGAAGATGCCCAAGAAGATGACGGGGAAGAGCGACGCCGCCGCCAAGCCAAATGCAAACGCCACAACTTGCGCCACGAACGGCAAAGACGTCGCGAAAATACCAAGCAACCCTGCTGCGACGACGGCTGCCGCCGCCGCTAATCGTGCCGCCAACATTTCCTGTTTCTCGCTCATACCTGGCGTGAAGGTTCGCTTCAGCAGATCGTGAGAGACGGCCGAACTGATGACCATTAATAGCCCCGCCGCGGTGGACAATGCGGCGGCAAGACCGCCAGCCACGACCAAACCAATGACCCAAGCTGGAAGCTGTGCGATCTGCGGATTGGCGAGCACGAAGATATCGCGATTGGGGTCAACCTCATTGGCAATTCCGTCTGGGGTGTTCGGGCCGCGATATTGCATCACCCCGTCGCCGTTCAGATCATCATATTTCAGCAACCCTGTGGCTTCCCAATCTTTATACCATTCAGGCACGGGCTTGCCGCCCTCCGCTATGATCTCAGCAGCACGGGCATCATAATCCTCACCATCGGCGATGTAGGTCGCTTCATTGACCGTATCAATGAAGTTGAAGCGGGCGAAGGCTCCAACCGCAGGGGCCACCGTGTAGAGCGCCGCGATGAACAGCAACGCCCAACCGGCTGACTTGCGCGCCGCCCGCGCGCTTTCCACCGTGAAAAAGCGGATGATGACATGCGGCAAACCGGCAGTGCCGAACATCAAGGCGGCCGTGATGCAGAATATGTCCATCATCGATTTGTCAGTCGACGTATATTCGCGAAAGCCAAGATCAGTGACGACTGTATTGAGTTTTTCAAGCATTGAGATGTCAGTTCCCGCCGCATTGCCAATAAAGCCCAGTTGCGGGATTGGATTGCCAGTAATGGTCAGGCTGATAAAAATAGCCGGAACCGTATAGGCGAAGATCAGCACCACATATTGCGCGACTTGCGTATAGGTGATGCCTTTCATGCCGCCGAGCACAGCATAGAAAAACACAATCCCCATGCCGATCAGAATGCCGACATTAAACGGTACGCCGAGGAAGCCAGAAAAGGCCACGCCGACGCCCTTCATCTGTCCGGCGATATAGGTAAACGATACGAATAGTGCGCAGATGACGGCAATGACGCGCGCGACCTTGGAATAATACCGATCGCCGACAAAATCCGGGACCGTGAACTTGCCAAACTCACGCAGGAACGGCGCGAGTAGCAGCGCGAGCAGCACATAGCCGCCCGTCCAACCCATAAGATAGACCGAGCCTCCATAACCCAGAAAGGCGATTAGTCCGGCCATCGAGAGGAAGGAGGCCGCGCTCATCCAATCGGCGGCAGTCGCCATGCCATTGATCGTCGGCGGCACATTATGTCCGGCGACATAGAACTCTTCGGTCGATCCCGCCCGGGACCAAATCGCAATACCGATATAGGCGCTAAACGTCAGGACGACGAAGAAATAGGTCCAGAAGGTTTGATCCCCGAATACAATTTCCACGACCTTAGCCCTTTAACCCGTAGCGGGCCTCCAGTCGGGTCATTCGGACACAATAAATGACAATTAGGACCAGAAAGACATAGATCGCCCCGTTCTGTGCAAACCAGAATCCCATCGGCGCACCGCCGATTGAGAAATTATCGAGCCACGGCCGAAACAATATCCCCGCGCCGAATGAGACAGCGAACCACACAACCAAGAGGCTAATGGTCAATCGTTTCGTTGCGCGCCAATAGGCTTGTTTGTCGGCCTCACTCGGCTCGGCTCTTTGCTCGGACTTAGACATGATACATTCCCCTTTGATCATTTTGCCCTGTTGCAAAGGTTTAGACTAGCATTTTTTGGAAAATTTAAGCGTCGCTGCGGCAAAGTCTGACGACAATAAGCACACAGTCCGACGGATTCTTCGTGTTGGAAGATAATGCCAGCACGCCGTCCGGCATCTCTTATGGGCTAGAGAACCGGGAAACGATGCCGCGGATGTTTCCGGGTCGAAGCTTCGGACCCGGATCTCGCGTTCAGTTCTTCGATTTGGGGTGGCGGGTTATAAGCGGCTCTCAACGTCCTGCCAAAATATCCGATTAGGCCGCTGCAGTCGCGTCACCCTTTGAGGGTTAGGCTGTTTGTGACGCCGACGCTGTGATCGTTTTCTCTAGAAAAGATAGTGTCTGCTCCAGCCTTGAGACATCGACTGGTTTCGTCAACCGTGTCGCCATGTTGAGCCCAAGGTCACGCCCAAGACGCATGGACATGTCGATAAATTTTTCGCCCTGCCCGCTCGAAATAACGATTGGAGATTGGTCTTTTCGCGCTGCCAACGCCTCCATCACTTCGATCCCTGTGATTGATGGCATCGCCAAATCAAGAATGATGGCGTCGTAATGCTTACCTAAAACAGCCTCGAAGGTTTCGGCATCATATGCTTCTAGAACATCCCAACCCTCTTCTTGTGCAAGATCACGATAAAACTCTCTGACCATGGGGACGTCATCAATGATCAATAAGGTTGGCTTTAGCGTTGCACTCATTTTGCAATCTCCAACTGCGTTCTTTCGCCGATCTGCAAGTCTCGCGATACGCCCCTACGCAACGCCCACACAAGATGACGGGTCTTCAGCCTCAACAAAAACTATAACCCAATGGGCATCGCCTATTGGCGAACTAGGGATAAAGTTTCGGCCCAAGCCGTAGTGAGCCACCCTAACGCGAAAGAGGTTAATCAAGTCTATTTTCTACGCACTGGATTGCCGAAACATTACGAGAACAGCTTTACATATTCGCGAATAATTAAATCTAGGATTGTGTCAGGCTTGCTTCAGTTTTTTCAGCAACTTCATCCCACGTCACGCCCGGGGCAAGCTCGACAAGCTTGAGACCATCTTTCACCACATCAAACACGCCAAGATCAGTAATAATCCGGTCTACGACACCCGTCCCAGTCAGGGGTAATGTGCAGGCTTTAAGGATCTTGCTCTCGCCGCGCTTATTAGTGTGATCCGTGACAACCACGACACGCCCAACACCCGCGACGAGGTCCATCGCCCCGCCCATACCTTTGACCAGCTTCCCGGGAATCATCCAATTAGCGAGATCGCCATTTTCTGCGACCTCCATCGCACCCAAAATCGCCATAGCGATCTTCCCGCCCCGGATCATGCCAAAGCTGGTTGCGCTATCGAAGAAGGCCGTATGGGGCAGCTCGGTGATGGTCTGCTTGCCCGCATTGATCAGATCCGCATCCTCATCGCCCGCATAGGGGAACGGCCCCATTCCGAGCATACCATTTTCAGATTGTAGCGTGACGCTCATCCCGTCAGGAATGTGGTTGGCCACCAATGTCGGAATACCAATGCCAAGATTGACATACATGCCGTCTTCAAGTTCCTGCGCAGCCCGTGCTGCCATCTGATTTCTGTCCCAAGCCATTATGCACGCTCCCTGACAGTCCGTTGTTCGATCCGTTTTTCGTGATCGCCTTGAACTAAGCGGTGCACATAAATGCCCGGCAGGTGGATGGCATCTGAATCGAGTTCGCCGGGCTCGACAATCTCTTCGACTTCCATCACGCAAATCTTGCCGCACGTGGCGGCGGGTTGATTGAAATTACGCGCGGTCTTCCGAAACACGGCGTTCCCGGTCGTGTCGGCTTTCCACGCTTTGACGATGGCGAGATCAGCCACGATGCCCCGTTCGAGAATATATGTGTCGCCGTCAAAGTCCTTATGTTCTTTGCCCTCGGCAATCACGGTCCCAACACCTGTCTTGGTATAGAAGCCCGGAATACCGGCACCGCCCGCCCGCATGCGCTCAGCCAATGTACCTTGCGGATTAAATTCCAGCTCCAACTCACCTGAAAGGTATTGGCGCATAAATTCGGCGTTCTCGCCAACATAGGATGAAGCCATCTTCTTGATCTGCCGTGTCTGTAACAACAGGCCGAGCCCGAATTCGTCAACGCCCGCATTGTTGGAAAAAACCGTCAGGTCTTTGGTTCCCGCTTCCCGGATGGCCGCGATCGATAGCTCAGGAATACCGCACAAGCCAAATCCGCCTGCCGCTATGGTCATCCCGTCAAACAGCACACCGTCCAACGCGGCAGCGGCAGTGTCGAAAACCTTGTTCTTCATCAGACCGCTTTCACTTCATTTTCGATCGATCCAAAAATGGACTGCCCATTATCGTCCAACATTTCGATTTTCACCGTGTCGCCGGGCTTCATGAAGGGGGTCTTGAACTCACCGCTCGCAATTTTCTCGATCATACGGATTTCGGCGATACAGCTATAGCCAAGACCGCCTTCTGACACAGGTTTGCCGGGGCTACCATCTGCGCCCATATTCGACACAGTACCCGACCCGATAATTGTACCCGCAGTTAGAGGGCGCGTTTTTGCGGCATGGGAAACAAGGCGAGCGAGCGAGAAGGTCGCATCTTTATGCGCGAGCGGTCGGCCAAATGGCGCGCCGTTATAATCGACGCGCAAAGCGTGATGGACAAGACCATCTTTCCAATGGTCGCCCAGTTCATCCGGCGTGATCGCCACAGGGCTGAATGCGCAGGGCGGCTTGGACTGTAGGAAGCCAAAGCCTTTGCCAAGTTCGGCCGGGATTAGCCCGCGCAGAGAGACGTCATTGCACAGCAGGATCAGTTTAATGTGACCCAATGCGTCTGCTTCACTCACGCCGAGCGGAACATCATCGGTAATGACACAGATTTCACCCTCCATATCATAGCCCCAAGACATGTCGGTGAATGGGATCGGATCATGGGGGGCGAGGTTTGGACCTGACACGCCCTGATACATAAGCGGGTCATCATAAAAGCTGGCTGGCACTTCAGCGCCGCGCGCTTTGCGGACCAGTTCGACATGGTTGATATAGGCGGAGCCATCGGCCCACTGAAAGGCCCGCGGTAGCGGGCTCTCGACAGCGGTCTGATCGAACGGCTTAGAGTCCACCTTGCCGCCACAGAGATCGTCGCAGCGCGCTTTAAGCTTCGGTGCCATGTTGGCCCAGTCGTCCAGTGCCGCCTGTAGCGTCGGTGCAATGTCGGTGGCGTCAGTGTATTTGGAGAGATCCGGGGAGACGACGATCAGCCGACCATCGCGGCTTCCATCTTTGAGCGTGGCGAGTTTCATGGGGCGTCTCCTTAGGAAGCGTCTATCTGGTTTTCGGGGCGCGCCTTGTCAAAGGCGTCAAGATCAATGCAGGCTGCATCGATCTTTTCAATATGAGGGAACATCGAAAGATCAGTGTTCCAGCGGCGGGCATTATAAACCTGTGGGATCAGAACGATCTCAAGCAGAGTTGGTTGCCCGAAAGGCAAATCCTCGCCCGACCAATTATGCGCAGTTAAGCGCGCCTCAACCGGGGCAAAAGTTTTATGGATCCATGTTTGGTACCAAGCTTCGAGCGCAGCCTGATCAGCGCCGAACTCGCTCTTGAGATATTTCAAGATCGGTAAATTATTGGGCGCGTGAATTTCCGTCGCGACGGCGTAATAGAGATCTCGGCAAAGAGCGGCATTCGTCTTGGGTAGGAAAGACGGCGTTGGATAATGAACCTCAAGCCAATCAAGAATGGCGAGTGACTGTGTGAACTGACCCTCTTCGGTATCCAGTAGCGGCACAGTGCCGTGCGGATTAATCGCGCGGTAAGCCTCCCCCATCTGCTCACCCTCTTTGAGGTTCACCGGGACATAGTCGTAGGTGAGACCCTTGAGATTGAGCGCAATGCGGATGCGATAGCTGGTCGATGATCGCCAGTAGCCGTAAAGTTTCACGCCTCTTCGGCCTTGTTCTTCGCGTTTGCTGCATTGGCGATTTCGTGCAGCCAAGCCGCATGGCGCGGCGCCTTTTTCGTCTGTGACCATTCGTCAAGCATGGGCTGAGAGACACGAAGCAACTCGTCATACTGTTCCTGCGTCCCGATATCTGCGGCCAGCTCAACGCGGTGACCATTCGGGTCGAAGAAGTAGATCGACTTGAAAATACCGTGATGGGTCGGCCCCAGCACATCGAGGTCCATCGCTTCCAAATGTGCTTTCGCCGTCAGCAAATCCGCCTCGCTATCGACCCTCAGGGCCAGATGCTGCACCCATTCGGGAGTATTGCGATCGCGGTCCATGGCGGGTTGCTCAGGCAGTTCGAAGAAAGCCAGCACGTTCCCGTTCCCGGCTTCCAGGAAGATATGCATGTAGGGATCATAGGCCCCGGTCGATGGGACATGATCTTCAGCAAACGCTTTACTAAATTTCATGCCGAGCGCGTCGCGGTAAAACTCCACGGTCTCTTTGGCATCGCGGCAGCGATAAGCGACGTGGTGTACGCCGCCGAGTTTAAAGGGCGCGGGTGTCGGAACTGCCATTATGCAGGCTCCTGTTTCACTTCTGGAACGACGGAAATACCTTTCACATCAAGGGCACCGCGTTCAATCTGATCACGTTCAATCGACTCAAACAGCGCTTTGAAATTACCTTCGCCGAAGCCTTCCGCGTAGTCGCCGACGCGTTGAATAAACTCAAAGAAAACGGGGCCGATGCGCGGTTCCGCAAAGATCTGCAACAACAGGCGGGGCTGACCATCCTCGGTCGTGCCGTCGAGTAGGATACCACGTCTTTGCAGCTCATCGACGGGTCTACCGTGGCCCGGCAGCCGTTCGTCAAGCATCGAATAATAAGTCTCAGGCGGCGCAGTCATAAACGGCACACCCTGCTTTTTGAGCCGATCCCAACAGGCAACAAGATCATCACAGATCAGAGCGATATGTTGGATGCCTTCGCCATTATATTCGCGCAGGAATTCTTCGATTTGGCCCTTACCGCCCTCACCTTCTTCGTTCAGCGGAATGCGGATTTTGCCATCAGGTGCCGTCAGAGCTTTGGACGTCAGGCCGGTATACTCGCCCTTAATATCGAAATAGCGGATTTCACGAAAATTGAAGAGCTTCTCATAGTAATCAGCCCAATAGGCCATACGGCCGCCATAGACGTTGTGAGTCAGGTGATCGATGCGGTCAAAGCCGCAGCCTTCTGGGAAGCGGTCCACGCCAGGCAAATATTCAAAATCAATGTCGTAAATCGATAGACCGTTCTCACCCTCATCGGCGTAGCGGTCGATCAGATAAATGATCGAGTTGCCGATCCCGCGAATGCCGGGAATGCGGAGTTCCATCGGACCTGTATTCACATCAACGGGCTCTGCGCCTTGTTCCAGCAGATACTCATAGGCCGCTTTCGCATCGCGAACACGGAACCCCATACCGCATGCGGACGCGCCATGTTCACGCGCAAAATAGAAAGCCGCGGACTTCGGCTCATAATTTGTGACCAGGTTGATATTACCCTGACGCCACAAGGCCACATCTTTGGATCGGTGCCGAGCAACCTCAACAAAGCCCATCGTCTGAAAGACAGGCTCCAACATGCCTTTTTCAGGCGCGGAGAATTCAATGAACTCGAAGCCGTCAAGTCCGACTGGATTGTCAAAAAGGTCAGCCATTAGTTCTACCTCTGAAGTGGGGTTGCGTTCGTTGACCTTAGTTGTATACACATATTGTTGTTATTGCAACTATGTTGAGGACAATTGTGCCGACTTCTGTGAATAGTCTTAAATCCGATGAGGCACTTTCGTCTCGAGCCTCCAGCGATCCGCATTTCGAACTTGATGATAGTTGGATCTACAAGGTCAGCGTCATCGCGGACCGCATCGCCCGCCGCATTGCCCACATCGCCTCACGGGTTGGAGATTTAAATCTGAGCCAGTGGCGCGTGCTCGCCGCAATTGGAGATCAGGATGGCCGCACTGCTAGCCAAGTGGTTGAGCTGACCCCTATGGATAAGGGCATCGTCTCCCGCGCCGTGGCGAGCCTTGTGGCGCAGGGATATCTCAAACGCGAGGCGTCCAATACGGACGGTCGCCTTTCGCACCTCTATATGACATCGAGTGGCCGCAAGATTTTCGAAGCCATTGTCGCAGAGCTAGACGCAACTGGCGCCAATGGCGACGCGCTCCTCATTGGAGAAGATCGCGCGCTCTTCCTCGCGACCTTGGACCGCCTTATCAGCGACTATGCCGCACCCAGTGAAATCGCCCGCGCCACGTCCCCGCGATAGTTACGCGCCGCGATAAGATAGAAACCGACACTCGCCACGTTGAGCGTCAACAGCCAGAGCAAGGCTCGTGCGATAGACCGCGCGCCCAATTCCGCAGCGAACGCATCCGACAAGACACCCACTAGAACAGGCCCAACGCCGATACCGATTAAGGTGAGGCAGAGCAGCATCACGGCTGAAGCCATCGCTCGCATTCTCGGCGGGGCGAGCTCTTGCATCGCGGCATAGGAAATTGATGCATAAATCAGTCCGAAGAAACTCGGAATGGCATAGATGGCATAGGCCGCTGCCTTGGTTTCGACGAGCAGGAACGCCGCTGCGAATGGCAGGGCGAGCAGTGATGTCAGCGCTATAATCCAGGGTCGCCAGCGCAGGTCTTTAGCCGAAAGGCGGTCACAGATTTTCCCAATCACGATAGCGCCAACACCACCAACACCGCCCAGAAGCAGGCCGAGCGCGATGCCGAGTTCTCCCAACGGAACACTATGCACCCGAATGAAATAGAGCGGCACGCCCGCCAGAAATGCATTGGCCGACACGCATGTCAGCACACCGCCTAGCAACATGAAGACCATCGCCTTTTGCGAAAAGAAGAAACGCAGCGTTTCCGATAAAGGGGGCGCAATGCCGTCATCTACAATCGCATCCGCCTCACCGCGTTTGGGCTCCTTAACCGTCAGCATCAAGGTAGCCGCCAAAAGCAACCCCGGCACACCCGCGACGAAAAAGCCAATCCGCCACCCATAGCGCTCAGCAATCAAACCACCCAACATGAAACCGACAAGAATACCCAAGCTAATCCCGGTCGTGTAAATGCCGAGGGCGAAGGCTCGTTCATGTGCGGGGAATCGGTCAGAAATCATCGAGGTCGCGGGCGGCGTTCCGCCAGCTTCACCAATCCCGACGCCCATACGGGCAAATGCCAATTGCCAGAAATTCTGCGCGAACCCGCTCAACGCCGTCATGCCAGACCAGATGGTCAGGGCAATCGTGATGATGTTGCGGCGATTACCCCGGTCTGCCCAAGCCGCAAATGGGATACCCAGAGTTGCGTAGAAGGCCGCAAACAAAAACCCCGTCAGCATTCCCAACTGCGTATCGGATAGGCCAAACTCCTGTTTAATCGGCTCTTGCAAGATCACCATAATCTGTCGGTCGACATGGTTGAAGGCATAGACCAGCGTAAGGACGGCCAGCAGATACCATCGATTATCGGAGCGTTTCATCTTACTCGCCCGTCGCCGTCGCAAGGCGACGGATTGCATCTGCGACCCGATCTGTCGCTTCCGCCTGCGGCATGTGGCCGACATTTTCGAGGATATTCACCTCAATCTGCGGAATGTTCGCCCTAAAGACTTCCGCTTGCTGAGACGCTAGAATGACGTCCTGAGCACCCCAAATGACAATCGTCGGTGCGCTCACGCGCGCCATCGTTGATTCCGGCGCTGGAAAAGCGAACTGGGCGGCCCGCTCAACAAAGGCGTCCCCATTCCCTTCGACCCGCATCAAATCTCTATACCGGGTCACCATTTCATCTCTGACGAGGGATGGTTCGGCATGTAGCGAATTGAGCATTTGGCGCACGCCAACCTCTGGCGCGGATTTCAGGAAGAGCTTCATTAGTGTCGGAACTTGGCTCGGCTCTTCTCCAATATCAGCGTAAGGAACCCCGCCAGGAGCCAGCAGGACCAGACCTCGGACCGCGTCAGACCCTGCCGCATAACGCCACGCGGCGAGACCACCGAGCGAATTACCGACAAGGATGGCGTCTTGCGTTCCGGTCGCGTCGAGAAACGCGCCGACAAAATCCACCAGAGCTTCATTGGAATAATCACCATCTGGGCTCGGACCAGACAAACCATGACCGGGAAGATCCGGACGTAGAATATGAAAATCATCATCCAACGCGTCGACGAGCGCGTCCCATGTATGCAGCGAGTCTGTAAAACCGTGCAGCATGACTATAGATGGCGCATCCGAGGGACCGCTTTCGCGATACCGGATCGTCTGTCCGTCTAAATCGATAATCTGGTCCGAAGCTGCAAAATAGACGCTCTGTTCTGGACCATCTAGATCGGCATTATCCCCGCTACAGGCAGCCAGAATAAGCGCGAAAACCAACGGAAGAATGCGGAGTCGGGTCATAGCTGCTCTTTCAGAAAATCTTTGATCGCGGCAACGGCAGCGGGCTCCGTTAACATTGGCGCATGTCCCCGGTTCGGAACGGTGATGAGCCGCGCATCGGGTCGCTCTCGCGCCATGCGATCTGCCGTCTCTGGCGAGAGAATATCCGAGCGCTCACCCCGTATGATCAGCATCGGTAGATTGGCTGGCGCCTGATAGAGCGGCCATAGGTCAGGCGGCACTGTCGCAGCTTTGTCGCCTTTCAGGCCATCGCTGATCACCGGATCGTAGCGGAAGCGAACTTTGCCATCTTCGGATTGCTCGCAGACATTCTCAGCAAAGTCCTGCCAATCATCAGTTGTGAAATCTGGGAAAATCGCTGGGCCTTGCGCGCGGATCGCTTCAACGGCGTCAGCCCAACTCTTAAACTCCATCGCTTGTCCGACATAAGTGCCAAGCCGGGCCAGACCAGCCGGATCGATTTCCGGGCCAATATCGTTGATCATCGCAGCCTTGAAGATGCCGGGCCGCATATTCGCCATCATCAGCGTCATCAGCCCGCCCATGGACGTACCGACGGCGATCACTTGGCTATGACCGAGCCCATCGAGTAGGCGAAACATGTCGGCGCAATAGACGTCCGGACGGTAATTTGTGGGATCGGGATCATAGGCGGAGTGCCCACGTCCACGTTGATCGACACTAATAGCTGGCCAATCGGGCAGATATTCCAGCATGTCGTGAAAGTCGGCGGAGTTTCGGGTCAGCCCATGCAGACATAGTAGCGGTATACGGTCTGGGTCACCGGGATAAAGCCGAGCGTAGAGCTCCAACCCATCTGCCGATGTGTACCGATGCTCTGCGTAAGCTCTAGTCATATTCAAGCCCGCCAAATTCGGTGCGCAAGTCGCGCTTGAGCACCTTGCCGTTAGGATTACGGGGAATTTCGTCAATTAACTTCAAATCGACAAGTCGTTGTTGTTTTCCAAGTCGCTTATTCGCCCAGTCCTTCAAGGCGGCGGGGTCAAGACCGCCATTATGTGGAGTGACCAGCGCCAGCGGCGTCTCCCCCCATTTACGGCTCTTCACACCGATCACCGCGACATCTGCAACACCTTCATGGGCGGCCAAAACGGCCTCCAAATCTTGCGGATAAATATTCTGTCCGCCAGACAGGATCATGTCCTTCTTACGGTCGACCACATAGAGATAACCGTCCGTATCAAGCTTGCCGATATCCCCGGTGCGGAGCCAGTGCTGGCCACTTGCATCGACATATCGTGCAGCCTCTGTCGCATCTGGACGGTTTAAATAGCCCGGCATGACAAACCGACTCGTCATCACGATTTCGCCGCTCTCCCCGATTGCGCAAGGATGATCCGCTTCGTCGAGGATCATCAGGTCCGACCCCGGGACAGGCAGACCACAAGACGCCATGCGACCGTCCGCATCTTCCGGGTCAAGCGTCGTGATGACCCCTTCCGTCAAACCATAAAGTTCAGTGACACCGCAGGAGAAACGATCAAATAAATGTTCGCGTAGTTCGGGCCGGAGTGGCGATCCCGCACTCATCAAATTCTGAACATGATGCGTGTCGATCTCTGTCGGGTCGTCCATCAGTCGCTGATAAAGGATCGGGACCATAGCCAGATGGGTGACGCGCAGATCGCGAATATCGCGCCAGCACTGCTCGGCCGCAAACTTTGGCGCGATGATCAAACACCCACCGGGAAGCAGCGTGGACAACATGCCGACCCAGGTAATATTGCTGTAAAGTCCAATAGTCGCCATGAAACGTGACTGACCGTCATATCGTAGCGCGCTGCCCATATCATAGGCCCAATCAAGGCGCCCTTTATGGGTATGGACGATGCCTTTTGGCTGACCGGTTGTTCCCGAAGAATAAATGATATTTAGGATGTCATCAGGACCAACTCTGACGTCGGGTTCTGCGTCTGATTGAGCGGCCTGCCACGGCGTGAAGTTTTCCCATCCAGACGCATCGCCGTCACTGATCCGAACGATTGGCGCGCGATCTCCCAGATGCGACAGAATATGTCCGATCCGATCCGCATGTGGCGCACTCACGAATATAGCTTCGGCCTCACAGTCCCGGATCATCGCCTCAATCGCTTCGTCGCCCACTGAGAGATTGAGTGGCGCCGACGCGACACCGGCCTTCATCAGCCCGAACAAGACTTCCGCCATCGACCCGCCATTTTCCATAAACACGATGGCGCGGCTGCCACATCCAAGACCTGCTTTGGACAGGCCGTTGGCGACTTGATTGAGTCGTGCATTGAAGACTCGCCAGCTCAAACTTTCACCGCCTACAACTAAGGCAGGCTTATTCGCGCGCCATTTTGCGTGCAGCCGGAAATATTCCGGCAGAAGCGGCTGTGTCGGTTCGATTTTCATGCAGAATTTACGCTAGATTGGGTTGGACGTTTGACCCTTGCTAGGCCCGCCCGCATAAGTGGATGGCCGATCTTGGCTGGATGGCCAATCTTGGTCGGGAGGAGTGCGCTATCGTGGTCGAAACTGGCACCCGCAAACGGCGCATTCTTGACGCCGCCGAGATATTGTTCGCTGAACATGGCTATGACGGAGTCACCTTGCGGAAAATCGCGACCATGGCTGACGTCGACGTCGCGCTCACTAACTACCATTTCGGCAGCAAGAAAGGCCTCTTCAGAGCTGTGTTCGAACGTCGGGCTGTCATTCTCAATGACTTGCGATCCGAGGCACTCGAAGCCTGCCTGGCTGCGGCTGCACCCGGTGCGCCCGATTTGGAAGCGGTGGTCGAAGCCTATTTGCGCCCAATGGCGGAGGTTCAAAGTTCTGCTGACGATGGCTGGCGGCATTATCTCTCCCTCGTCGCGTGGGTGAACAGTTCGACCGAGTGGGGCAACGAACTGATGACGGAATTCTTTAACCCTTATGTCCAGCGGTTCATCAAAGCCCTGACGGCTGCGATGCCTGACGCCGACGTAAAGGCGCTTCATTGGGGATACCAATTCATGTCCGGGGCGTTGACCCTGACCTTCGCCGACACACGGCGCATGGACCAATTATCAGGCGGGGCCGCATCCTCAGCAGAGACCCAAGTCGGATATGCGCACATGGTGCCGTTCATATCCGCCGGGTTCCGCCGCATTTGCGGCACGCCGCCCCAAGACTAATCCGCCTTTAGTAGTTAAAGCCCAAAGTCGCCGTGACCGTCGCCGGCGCACGGTAGAAAGCTGAGTAAGCCCCATCCACACCCAGCTGGGACGGCGTCACGAAGTTATAGGCGGCGACCTGAGCCCGCTCGTCGGTCAAGTTGCGACCGAAGATACCGAACTCCCACCGACCGCTCTCGGACACATAGTTCGCTCCAAGATCAAAGGTTGTGTAGGCGTCGGGGTCTAGAGACGGGCCGCCTTGTGGGAAGGCTGCACTCGTGCCCGGCGCAAACCCGCCATTCTCTGCATTGAAGAGATTATACTCGTCCCGGAAGTTCGCGGACCCTGTCACTGTCAGGTTGCCGCTATCTTTGAGATCATGCGTCCAGAGGAAGCCGAACCGCGACGTCCATTCTGGTGTGTTCTGCGTGACAAAGGCGTTGGCGATATTCACGCCTCCAGAGAGGATTTCCTCAATTTCAGCGTCAATATAACCGACCGCCGTACTGAGCGTAAAATTATCGGTCAGACGCAAAGCGCCTTCAAACTCGACACCCATATATTCTGAGCTACCAGCATTGAAGACGGACGACACGAATGTGTCATTGGTCCCGTCATTGTCAGAGTCGACACCTTCCTGAACTGTGATCTGCTGATCTGTATAGTCTGCCATGAAACCGGCGAGGCTGTAGGTCAGACGGTTATCAAGCAGGCTGCCTTTGATGCCAATCTCGTAGCTATCGACGAATTCCGGGCTGAAGCCCTCGCGGGTTACACCCGTTGGGTCGAGGTCCGCGCGCGCGCGCGGGTCAAAACCACCGGCTTTGAAGCCCTGTGAGAAGGACGCGTAAACGTTGGTTTCTGGTGTCAGTTCGTAAGACAAAGCAATGCGTGGGGTGAACTCTTCATCTTCGCGCTCAATGTCCGTGTAACCTGTTTGAGTAGCCAAGAAGAGTGAGGTGTTGTTTGCAGCGTCGAATGAACCAGAGCCTAAGCCCAGCCAAACTTCGCGAGTTACATCGGCGACAGTTTTATCCCGCGTGAAGCGCGCACCAACGGATACATCAAATTTATCCGTGACAGCGTAAGTGAAGTCCGCATAGGCGGCGAGATTTTCTTTCTCTTGGTCACCTGATTGGAAAATCGTCAGGCCAAGACCGCCCAAGACCACGTCAAAGGCACCGGACGCTTCACCGTCCAGATAGTATAGACCCGCGATACCGGAGAGACGATCAGATTCGAACAAGACCTGAAGCTCCTGACTGAACTGGCTATCGCTATAGAAAGCTGGAACATCGAAATCGGGCTGTGGCAGCGCGTCAAAATCGATAGGGGTCGTTGTATCACCTTCACGGTAAGCCGTGATTGATTTGAGCGTCATGGAATCATTGACGTCCCAAGCCGCGGTGAAAGACAGACCTTTGGTTTTCACCTCATTTTCGTCACCAATACCAGCCAGCGTATCATATTCACTGTCAACAACTTGGAACTGACCATTCGCGCTCGGCAGTAGGCGGCGGCCATGTTTGGCATTGCTATCATCTTGAGTGATGTCGGCCGCGAGACGGAAATCAAGTGCCTCAGTCGGCATCCAGCGCGCGCTCACGCGACCCGCCAGAATATCCTTGTCATAGTGATCCGCACCTGTGGTCAGGTTTTCGCCAAAACCGTCACGTGTATAGCGAGCCACAGCAGCGCCGAGGGCAAATGTGTCTCCGATTGGGATTGAACCAGACACGATTTGATCGAACTGATTATACGTCCCGACATTGACCCGTGCGCGCAAGGTCGGGTCGTCCATATCCAGACCCTTCGTGACATATTTGATCGCGCCGCCAATCGTGTTGCGGCCATAAAGCGTGCCTTGTGGGCCGCGCAAAACTTCGATCCGGTCAACATCAAAAATGTCGAGCACCGCGCCTTGAGGACGCGCGACATAGACATCATCAACATAGACACCGACACCGGGTTCAAACCCCCAGAGCGGATCCTGCTGCCCAACACCGCGTATAAAAGCGATCAAGGTTGAGTTCGAACCGCGTGCGACTTCAATCGTCGCATTGGGCGTGAATTTCTGAACATCCGTGATGTCGATCGCTCCGGTCTGCGCCAACAAATCGCCGGAAATGGCGGTGACAGAGATCGGAACCTCTTGAATATTTTGTGCACGGCGTTGCGCTGTGACGATGATCTCATCGTCTGCTTGCGCCTGTGCAAAAGCCGAAGGTGCGGTACCTGCCGCCATTAACGCCATCATCGACGCACGCAGCATAAGTGTCTTGGTCATGACAAATTTTCCCCGTTATATTATTTTTCAACGCTTGTTGAATTTCAACAGGTGTTGAAACGAACGTTAGCGCTTGTCAAGCAGACTCGAATGGTTGTGCTAACTTCGGTGGCTGAGTGTGCTCTCTTTGCAACAGCGCAAAAGTGGGTTTCTCGAGTACAAAGAAAAACGCCCCTGCACGAGGCAGAGGCGTTTTCAAAAAGACTGAAAATGATTCTGGTCCGTCAAGCCCACTGACGTCTGTCAATAGAACTCGCCAAGTGGTCGATTGAACGGCTTGGGTTTCTGGAACGCGAATTTTCGTAGACCACTGATCTCGAATGGGGCCCATGCGCCTTCGCGTTGAGACAGGCGATCCGCAATCGCATACATGACAATCGGATTGCTACCCATGCCGAGATGGCTAGCCGGAACGCGGATGTTTTCAGCCTGATCACCCTCATCCTGGATCGCCCCGTGCCAATGGACAACGCCGTCGGTTTTGGAGTAAATCGCTGTCGTCGGTACAGGTGGCGGGACATGCATTTTATCGATGCGAGCTTCCGTTTCCGGCTCAGGCGATCCGTTGATCATCTCAAAAATCGGACGCGCCACAGCCGCGTGACGCGCGCCGGTTATCGGGCTTCCGAGAGAGATGACGCTGCGGACCTTGTCTGGCATGGCGCGGGCCATTTCGCGGGCAAACACACCACCGAGGCTCCAGCCGACGAGCGAGACTTTGCTGCCAACTTCGTCATAAACGGCATTGACCATATCGCGCATGTTTTGCTCGACTTCGGCATTAAAACGAAGGTTGCGGCCCATGCCCCAATCCCGCGCATCATAGCCAAGATCCTTCAACAACCGCCGAAGTTGACGTGTCGACAGACCACTGCTGAGAAATCCCGGAAAGACAATGACCGTGTGACCATCACCCTTTGGCAGACGTTTGAGCAGAGGACGAAGCGAGTAATGCGCACCCAATTCCCATACCCAGCGACCTTCAAGTCCCGTGTGAAGGATATTGGGAGATCGGTGGCGAATTTTACGCGTCATGCTTGGCCGTTCCATTTTGTTTCCCCGAACCGCTCTTGGTCGTTTTCGCCTTAGTCTTAGGCTTGGGCTTTGGTTGAACCTTGCGGGTCGTGACCTTTGCCGAACCTTTTGAGGCTGTCGCTTTAGGTGAGTCGGTTTCGATCTTCTCTGCGCTTTCGCGGAAGTTTTGCAATGCCAGCAGGTGTTCTTCGTAGCTCTTGCGGATGCAGCTATCGTAGAAGTCCGGGTCCGGCATCGCTTCGCGGCAGGCAGTGAAGGACAAGGTCACGTCATCCAAATAGGTATGGACCACATGACCGAGCCGCACGCCATCGACTAAGCACAGCATGCCGTAGACCGTGACCATGCGCGCACCAGCTGAGTAAAGCGGCACGGGCGGTCCCGGGACATTGGTGACAATAGTATTGACCATGGTCGGCATGCGGTCAGCCAGCTTTAAACGGTGATAGAGATCAGCCCCAAGCGTCATGGCCGGGTTCGGCGACACTTTGGCCATATCGGCCATCTGCCGCGCCCCAAGCGCCTTGGTCATAGCTTTCGCTTTCGTCGTTTCCGCGACAACATAATCAAGCCGGTCCTCGATAGATTTAATGTCCGACCCCAGCGGGACATACATCGCAGCAACTTGGTTCCCCATGGAGCTACGTTCCCCATCCGTGCGAACGGAAATTGGCGCCATCGCTGTCACTGAGGTTTCTGGCAGTTCATTCTTACCCGCCAGATAATGACGCATCGCCCCGCCCGTAATTGACAGCATGATGTCGTTCATCTTCGCGCCGGGGCGGATCGCCCGCATCGCTTGAATATCTTTCATCGCGAAGGTTTGCGCACCGAACACACGTTGCGAGGAAATACAGCCACCAAACCGGGTTTTTGGCGTGTTTAGAATGGCCTTGAGATCATAGTCCTTGCGCACAAACCCTTTGGCCGCCCGCATCAGACCGCTGGTCGATTTCGCCATGGCAGTTGCTTGACGGAAGGGGAGCGTGGATGCGCGCATCAGGCCACGACTGAACAAACCAATTTGGCTGGGATTGCCTTCTGGTTTCCATTCATCAAGCGTTTCCAAAGGCTCTCGCGTTGGCTTCAATGAATGGGTCGCCTGCATCAGTTCAATGCCAGACATACCGTCAATTGCGACATGGTGGACCTTGGACACAATCGCGTAGGAGCCTTTAGGAACACCTTCGATATTATCGAGCCCCTCGATCACAGTCATTTCCCACGGCGGGCGTGATAGGTCGAGCGGACGAGCATAAATTCGAGCAGCGAGAATGCAGAGCTGACGCCAATCACCTGGCTTTGGCAGGGCGACATGTCGAACGTGATATTCCAGATCGAAATTCGAATCTTGAACCCAATAGGGATAGTCGATGCCGAACGGCACTTTGACCATTTTCTGACGCAATGTTTTGGATAGTTGCAACCGATTATCGAAGAAGCTGATAATGTCCTTGAACCGAACAAACTCGCCCGGGGCCGTACTCGGATCATAGATCAAAAGTGATCCCACATGGACCGGCGCGGCCGGACTCTCCATTGCCGCAAAAACGGCATCTAAGCCCTGCATTTGTTCCATCAGACATCCCCTTTGGCCATTTTGGCCTTATATTGGATATCGCTAGCACACTTAATCCACTTTAGACGAATCGTCCTCGCAGCCCTCGCATCAATCAGTCGGAAGGGGTCATGAGGCGCGTTTAGTGGTTTGACCTTGCGATGTGTCCGCCATGTCGAAATGCGACCATGCGTCCAGCAAAGCTTGAAGCAGCTCGTCCATCATCGCCTCTGTATGGAAGGGACTTGGGGTGAAGCGGAGTCGTTCGGTCCCTTTGGGAACGGTCGGATAATTGATCGGCTGAACATAAAGACCATGCACTTCAATCAAATAGTCCGAGATCGCTTTGCAGCGAACCGGGTCCCCGATCAGCAGAGGCACAATATGGGTCGGCCCGTCGATAAAGGGCAAATCGGCTGCCCGGAACCGGGCTTTTAGCGCCGCCGTGCGATCTTGATGTCGCGTCCGAACATCACCCGATTGTTTCAGGTAACGAACTGAGCGCAACGCGCCCGCCGCGGTTGAAGGCGGGATTGAGGTCGTGAAAATAAAACCCGACGCCAAGCTCCGCACTGCATCCACAATGATGGAATCCGCAGCGATATAGCCGCCAATCATTCCGTAGGCCTTAGCCAGCGTGCCCTGAATGATATCGATCCGGTCCATCAAACCCAATTGGCCGCACAGACCGGACCCCTCTGGACCGTACATGCCGACCGCATGGACCTCATCGCAATAGGTCATAGCCCCAAATTCCTCTGCCAGATCACAGATCGCCTCAATCGGCGCGATATCAGCATCCATCGAATAGACACTCTCAAACGCGATCAGCTTGGGCGCAGACGGATCCGCCGCCGCCAAAAGCTCGCGTAAATGCGCGACATCATTGTGGCGGAAGATCTGTTTCTCACACCGCGCACCCCGAATGCCTGCAATCATGGAGGCGTGGTTTAAGGCATCGGAAAAGATAATCAGTCCGGGTAGAATGCGGCTCATGACGCTAAGCGTCGCCTCATTCGCGACATAACCAGACGTGAATATCAGCGAGCGATCCTTCTGATGCAAACTGGCGAGTTCACGTTCAAGCTGAACATGATAATGCGTCGTGCCCGAAATATTTCGCGTGCCGCCCGATCCCGTTCCCGTTGCATCCACAGCAGACTTTACGGCCTCCATCACGCAAGGGTTTTGACCCTGCCCAAGATAATCGTTCGAACACCAGACGACGATATCGCGCTGGGTCTGCTCATTCGGATACCAAATCGCTTTCGGAAACGCGCCACGTTTGCGCCGAATATCCTGAAAGACCCGGTAGCGACCTTCGCTGCGAACTTGATCGACGGCTGTCTGGAATTGCCCGCGATAATTGGGGTGCATGAACGGTCTCCGGGTCGGCTGTGCCCGTCAGTCCATTAACCGCTCATACACCCTGTAATGTGACCCCGATCACCCCAGAGCTCCACAGTTTACGTCATGGGATAGTCGCCATTTAGGAGGCTGATATGACGATCCTTAGCCATTGGTCCAATAAAGACCGCGTCAATTACGGCTCAGAAATTCAGACTTTCTCACATGGTTTGCAGCGGTCTGGATTATTCACCGATGAGGCGCTGGCTGATCTGCTCGACCGTCATCCTAGTCATTTGATTGACGTCTGCACCATGAGCGATGACCCAGAGTTTCCGAGCAAACATTGCACGGTTGATCCAGCGGGCGCGACAGGAGCGGAGTTGGTCGAAGCTGCGAAATCCGGGGCCATTTGGATCAATATCCGCGAAGCTATGAACCGTGATTCGGCTTACCGTCCTTGGTTAGAACAAGCTTATACTGAGCTGGAAGATAAAACCGGAGAACGAGCGCGTAAGCGTAATCGCCGCGGCGGTATTCTGATCTCATCGCCAGCAGCAAAAGTCCCCTATCATTGTGACCCGACCCAGACACTGCTCTGGCACATCAGGGGACGTAAGCGGGTTTTCGTCTATCCCGCGACGCAAGAGTTTTTGCCAGACGAGGCCTATGAGGCGATCGTTCTCGGCGAACGGGATCAAGATGTGCCGTATCGGGCGGAGTTCGACGAGTCAGCTCAGGTTTTCGACCTGCCTGACGATATACTTGTCTGCTGGCCCCACACCTCGCCGCACCGTGTGGAAAATCAGGGCTTTTGTGTTTCGATGGTTATGGAATGCACGACACGGAACAGCGCGGTGCGCAACGGAACGCTGTATTTCAATGGCCTAATCCGTCGACATTTCGGCGCGTCACCGTCTTGGGACAAGAGCGGCCCCATTGAACGCTATGCCAAATCTCTCGCCGGACATGTTTTACGTAAACTCGGCGCACATCGCGCCCACGTCCGAGAGGATTTTGTCCGGTTCCGGCTCGACCCCGGCAAACCGTCCGTGCTGGCGCCCGTCCCAGCCTACATACGAAACTTCTAGAAGCGACATAACATGACGACCTTTCCGGCCGATTTTATTCTAGACTATTCCAAGCCTGTCCCGCGTTACACCAGCTATCCAACGGCCCCGAATTTTACAGAGACCGTCGGGGCGGAGACGGTCGCCGCGTGGATGCGCGCGATCCCGTGCGACGAAGCGATCTCGCTATATATCCATATTCCCTTTTGCAATCGACTCTGTTGGTTTTGCGGCTGCCATACGCAGCATGTGCAACGTTATGACCCAATCAAACGCTACTTAGAAACACTCTATCAAGAGATCGACATCGTTGCCGATGCGATCGGCCAGCGGCAGCGAGTCGCGCAACTCCATCTCGGCGGGGGATCGCCCAGCTTGCTCAAAGCCAATGACCTGTCCCGCCTCCGCGCGCGTCTCGACGCAGCGTTTATTATAGATGCGCAGACTGAGATCAGTCTGGAGTTTGATCCAACAGACATGTGCGCAGACGATGTTGAAGGTTTCTGCGCGTTCGGCGTCACCCGGGCCAGCCTTGGCGTGCAGGATTTCGATGCGCGTGTGCAAGCCGCGATCAACCGACCCCAGAGCTTCGAAAAGACCCGGGAAATCGTCACGGCGCTGCGCAATGGCGGCGTTGCCTCCGTCAATATCGACGCACTTTATGGCCTCCCTTTTCAGACTGATGCGACCATACGCCGGACATTGGAGCAGGTCATCGATCTTGATCCAGACCGCGTCGCCCTATTCGGTTACGCCCATGTGCCTTGGATGAAGAAACATCAGCGCATGATTGAGGAGAGCGCTCTACCCGACACACTCAATCGGTTCCGCCAATCCAACATTGCGGCCTCCGCCTTACGCAGAATGGGTTATCAACCGATCGGCATTGATCACTTCGCTAAGCCTCATGACACGCTATCTGTTGCGGCCCGTAACGGCACATTGCGACGCAATTTCCAAGGCTATACGGATGATCCCTGCCAAACACTGATCGGACTCGGCACCTCGTCCATCAGCCAATTTGCCCAAGGCTATTCTCAGAACACAAAAAGCGTCCAAGCTTATAGTCGTGCCGCAGACGCCCGGACACTATCGACCGAACGGGGCATTGAGATTTCAGATAGCGACCGCGTCACCGCCGCCGCAATCGAGCAGCTCATGTGCCAGTTCCGGATCGATAGCGATCGTCTGCGGTCACGCTTCGGATCTCTTGCCGACGGCGTTCTCGCGAAAGCTGCTCTCATCGTACACCGCGACGAAGACGGGTTGATCAAAGCCGATGCAACAGGATTCCATGTCACAGATATGGGTGTACCATTTGTCCGCTCGCTCGCCTCGCGATTTGATGACTATTTGCCGAGCAATACGGGTCGTTTTTCGGCGGCGGTCTAGCTCAGTCCGCCACTCCTGTGACGCCGATCACATTCCGACATGACGGACTGTCCATGAAAGGGCGAGTCGCGCCCGAATTGCGCCTCATCATATCCGGCATCCGCCGGGCCTTAACATGTTCGACGAGTTGCCCATGAGCACCCAGACCCCATTAAATCTGGCAAATCCGCATTTGAAGCGTGACGACACGCTCCTCCCGATGCTGTTCATCCTCATTCCCGGCGTTATCTGGGCGACATTCGCCGCGACAGGGTCTGGCTTTGGATCTTTCAACGGCATCGCCATGAAGGCGCAAGCGGCCACGATGCTGTTCGCCCTCATTGGAGCGATCATCTACATTGTTGGCAAGATGGGCACAGAACCGCCCACCGTTGACCATTCCCAATACGCCGACAAAGTTATTAAGTTTGGCGTCATCGCCACGACCTTCTGGGGCATTGCCGGCATGCTCGTTGGCGTCATCATCGCCGCCCAGCTCGCTTGGCCAGAAATCTTCTATTTTGAGAGCGCCGCTTGGACAAACTTCGGTCGTCTTCGTCCGCTCCACACCTCTGCTGTCATCTTCGCCTTTGGCGGCAACGCACTGATCGCCACCTCCTTCTATGTGGTGCAGCGGACGTGCCGCACGCGACTGGCCGGCGGGTCTTGGCCGTGGTTCGTGTTTTGGGGCTATCAGCTTTTCATCGTCTTAGCCGCGACAGGCTATCTAATGGGCGTGACCGGCGGCAAAGAGTATGCCGAGCCGGAATGGTATGTTGATATTTGGCTGACCGTGGTCTGGGTCGCCTATCTCCTCGTTTTCTTGTGCACGCTCGCCAAGCGTAAAGAGCCGCACATTTATGTTGCGAACTGGTTCTACCTCGCATTCATCGTCACAGTCGCGATTCTGCACCTCGTCAATAATTTGGCCCTGCCTGTCTCTGCGACCAGCGCGAAGTCTTACGGCGTTTATGCGGGTGTACAGGACGCCATGACGCAGTGGTGGTATGGCCATAATGCGGTTGGTTTCTTCCTGACGGCCGGCTTCCTCGCCATCATGTATTACTTCATCCCGAAGCGAGCGAACCGTCCGATTTGGTCCTACAAACTATCGATCGTCCACTTCTGGGCTGTGATCTTCATCTATATTTGGGCTGGTCCGCACCACCTGCACTATACGGCGCTGCCGCAATGGACGCAGACACTTGGTATGGTGTTCTCGATCATGCTTTGGATGCCCAGCTGGGGCGGCATGATCAACGGTTTGATGACGCTGCAAGGCGCTTGGGATAAGCTACGATCTGACCCCGTTCTCCGCATGCTTGTCGTCTCCGTGGCGTTCTACGGCATGGCGACCTTCGAAGGCCCGCTTCTGTCGATCCGCTACGTCAATGCTCTGTCTCACTATACGGACTGGGGGATTGGCCATGTCCATTCCGGCGCGCTGGGTTGGAACGGCTTCGTCACCTTCGGCGCGCTCTACTGTCTTGTTCCGTGGCTATGGAAGAAGAAGGATCTCTATTCGACCCGCTTGGTCGAGTGGCACTTCTGGCTCGCCACGATTGGGATCGTTTTCTACATCACCGCGATGTGGGGCGCTGGAATTAGCCAAGGGTTGAACTGGCGCTCCTATACAGAGCTCGGCTTCCTTGAATATTCCTTCATTGAAACCGTCAGTCCGCTGCATGTCTTCTACGCGATCCGCACACTGGGTGGCCTGCTCTTCCTGCTCGGAACACTGATCATGGCTTGGAATATCCGCATGACCATCATGGGCCGCGGCAATGCCGAGTCCACTCTGGCGGATGATGCGGCCAAAAAACCCGTCCTGCCAGAAACCGACACCATCCCTCCCACGCTTGCTCCGGCTGAATAAGATGTTCTTGCGAATCCACAAATATCTCGAGAAGAAATCCTTCGCGCTGCTGCTCGGCATTATCGGGGTCGTCTCTGTCGGCGGCTTGGTTGAGATCGCGCCGCTCTTCTACATCGACTCAACGATTGAAGAAGTGGACGGCATGCGGCCTTATACGCCGCTGGAGCTGGCCGGACGCAATATTTATATCCGCGAAGGCTGCTATGTCTGCCACTCACAGATGGTGCGCCCGCTGCGTGATGAAGTCGAACGCTATGGTCACTATTCGCTGGCCGCAGAGTCGATGTATGATCGGCCGTTCCAGTGGGGCTCTAAGCGGACAGGTCCAGATCTGGCTCGCGTTGGCGGTAAATATTCCGACGAATGGCACAATACGCATTTGCAGGACCCTCGCGCCGTCGTGCCGGAATCGATCATGCCGCCCTACGTCTTTCTGGCCGAGGCCGAACTTGAGATCGACGATATTGCGGGCCACCTCGCCGCTAACCGGGCTCTAGGCGTCCCGTATACGGAAGAGATGGTCGCGTTGGCGCAATCCGATGTGATGACCCAGCTCGATCCGATGGCGGACGACTATGACGGGTTCATGGCGCGCTATCCCAAAGCAATCATTCGCGACTTTGACGGCAACCCAGACAAGGTCACCGAAATGGACGCCATTATCGCCTATCTACAGATGCTGGGCACTCTGGTGGACTTCTCTGAATATGAAGCCGACCTCGACGAGAATCTACGATGACCTACGACCTCCTCGCCCATTTCATTAAAATCGGCGGCACGGTGGCTTTCACTTCCGTCTTCGTGCTCGCGATAATTTACGCGCTCTGGCCCCAGAACCGTGAACGGTTCGAACGGGCTGCTCATCTTCCTCTCGAGACACATGACGCTCCGGAGACCGACCATGACTAATGACGACCGCCCGGACGTAACCGACGACGGCGCCCCGCGCTATGACGAGCCTACTGGTCAGTATACAACTGGCCATAGTTGGGACGGGATTGAGGAACTAAACACGCCGATGCCACGCTGGTGGCTGGGTATTTTCTACGCCTCGATCGTCTTCGCCATTGGTTATGCTGTGCTGATGCCATCGATTCCGCTGATCAACAGCCATTTCGAAGGCCTTCTTGGGCATTCCGACCGCGGCGAAGTCGCCGCAGATCTTGTTGAAATGCGCTCTGAAAGAGCTGTCTTTGCCGATCGTCTATCTGGTGCGGGCATTGACGACATCACAGCCGATCCGGAATTATTCCGCTTCTCTATGGCCGCTGGTAAATCTGCCTTTGGCGATAATTGCGCGACGTGCCACGGCACGGGTGGTCAGGGCTTTAAGGGGTATCCCAACCTCAATGACGATGTCTGGATCTGGGGCGGCACCTTCGAAGACATCCGCCACACATTGGAAGTTGGCATTCGGGCTGCACATGATGACACTCGGTTTAATATCATGCAGGGCTTCGGCCAAGACGGGTTTTTAACCCGCGATGAAATCAATGATTTGGCTGATTATATTCTGGCCTTCTCTGGACTTGAGGTCGACGCAGAGGTCCAACAGCGCGGTCAAACCCTGTTCGCTGAAAATTGCGCTTCTTGCCATGGTGAGGACGCCAAAGGCGACCGCAGCCAAGGCGCACCGGACCTGACAGACGCTGACTGGCTCTATGGTGGTGAACGCGCGGATATTCAGACATCGATCTATTTAGGTCGACAGGGCGTTATGCCGAACTGGAATGAGCGGTTAGACCCGGAAATCATCACAGCGCTCGCGGTCTATGTGCACGCTCTGGGGGGCGGCGAACCGTCCTTGCCCGCTATCGTTCCTGCCGGCATGGATGACAGTGCCGAGAGTGAGATTGTGACAGACGACACAAATGTTGAGGCAGAGACCCCCTAACGCCCGCCCATGACGACCCTGATCGATAATACGCAGGAGCCGGGCAAGCGCGAGCAAGCCGCGCCCGGCGTCCAGCGCTCGCGGGCACCGAACCCGACGCCGTCGACACCCGCCAGCCTCTATAAAAAGCGTGAGCAGATCTATCCAAAGCTCGCGCATGGTACATTCCGGAACCTGAAGTGGCTCGCGCTCATCGTACTGCTGGGCATCTACTATATCGTCCCTTGGTTGCGATGGGACCGCGGCGTGGGACAACCTGACCAAGCGGTTCTGATCGACTTCGAGAATGCACGCTTCTATTTCTTCTTTATCGAGATTTGGCCGCAAGAAGCCTATTACATCACAGGCTTACTTATCCTCGCCGCGCTCGGTCTGTTCTTGGTGACATCGCTATTTGGACGTGTCTGGTGCGGTTATGCTTGTCCGCAGACGATCTGGACGGACTTGTTTATCTATGTCGAGCGCTTCTTTGAGGGTGACCGCAATGCGCGGATCAAGCTCAATAAGTCGAAATGGACGCTCTCTAAAATCTACAAGAAAACCGCCAAACATATCGTTTGGCTGTTCATCGCGGCATTTACCGGCGGGGTCTGGATCCTCTATTTCCACGACGCACCGACGATTGCGCGGGACTTCTTTACCGGGCACGCGCCGACGACCAGTTACGTCTTTGCCGCGCTGCTAACTTTCACCACCTATTCGCTCGCCGGTTTCATGCGCGAACAGGTCTGCACCTATATGTGCCCATGGCCCCGCATTCAGGCCGCTATGATCGACGAAGAAGCGCTCAACGTCACCTATCGTTATGATCGGGGAGAACCGCGCGGACCACATAAAAAAGGTGCAACTTGGGACGATCGAGGCGACTGTATCGATTGCCGCCAATGTGTCGCCGTCTGTCCCGTCGGGATCGATATTCGCGACGGTCTACAGCTGGAATGTATTGGCTGCGCGCTGTGTATCGATGCTTGCAACGAAATTATGGACAAGGTCGATCGTCCTCGCAATCTTATCGCTTATGATACGGACGAGAATGTCGTGCGACGTAGCAAGGGCGAAAAAGCCCGTTACCGGCTTATCCGTCCGCGAACCATCATCTACGCCGTGCTGTTTGCGGGTGTCGGCTTTATCATGCTCGGCGCCTTGATCGGGCGAACCACCCTTGATCTAAATGTCCAGCGTGACCGTCAGCCCAATTTCGTCGTCATGTCAGATGGCAGCATACAAAACGGCTATACGGTCAAGGTCTTGAACAAGGCGACACAAACGCGCGCCCTTACCCTCACGGCCGAAGGTCTGCCCAGCCCCGTCATCAAAGTAGCGGGCCAGACTGACCTGACACTGAACGTACCGTCTGATGAGGCTGTCGACTTCCGGGTCACGATCGTCGAAGATAATTTGGATCAGATTGGCGGACGCGCTGAAATCCTGTTCCGACTGACCGACCCGGCATCAGACACAGAGGCAACTCGCAGCGCCGTCTTTGTGGCTGGCGGCACAAGATAGAGGCTGACATGAGCAAAAGTATGTCCCTACCCGTCGAAGAAACCACTGACGGCTGGCAGCTGACAGGTCGTCATGTGCTGGCCATGCTGGTCATTTTCTTTGGTATCATCATCACGGTCAGCATCGTGTTCACGACTCTCGCCGTGAAGTCTTTCCGCGGCGAAGATATCAAGCAATCTTACCGCCAAGGGATCGAATATAATTCGACTCTCGAAGCGCGTGCGGCGCAATCACAACTTGGCTGGACAGCCACCGTGAACGTCGTCGGAAACATGGCTGAGCGGAGCTTGGTCGTGAAAATCACAGATCAAGCTGAAGCCGGATTGCAAGGCGTGACCTTTTCTGGGGGCTTGCGTCATCCGGTCGATTCTACCCTCGACCGCCCTGTGATCTTTGAAACTTTTGAGGACGGGACAGCCCGCGCTGATCTAACTGGCCTGCTCGGCCAATGGACGTTGGAAGCCGACGCGATCCGCGGCGAGGATCGCTTCCACTTTCGGCGCAGTCTCGATCTTAGATGAGCGTCGCTCTCGCATCCTTCGTCAAAAAGGACGGTCAGCAAGCGTCGCTTGATCTCGTCATTGGCGGCGCTCGATGCGGGGGGTGCCTCGCCAAAATTGAAAACGGACTGCGTGAGCAACCGGGCGTCAATCAGGCGCGCATGAACCTCTCTACGTCCCGCCTGCACATCGTCTGGGACGGAGGCGCGGATAGAGCTGACGGCTTTGCCCGCAATCTCGAAAACATGGGATTTACGGCCGGACCGTATATTCCCGACGACGCCGAACAAAGCGACGTTCAGCAATCGCGCAAGCTTCTACTTGCTATGGCCGTCGCTGCGTTCGGCTTAATGAATGTGATGATCCTATCCATCGCCGTCTGGTCGGGTGGCGCGGATATGAGCGAAGAGACACGCGCTCTGCTACATTGGCTCTCAGCGGCAATCGCCTTACCAATTGCCGCCTTTTCGGGGCGCCCCTTCTTCGCCTCTGCCTGGCAAGCGCTGCGCGCCCGTACAACGAATATGGACGTGCCGATCTCCCTTGCAATCCTGCTCGCCTGCGGCCTGAGTCTTTGGGAGACGTGGCACGGCGAGGTCCACACCTATTTTGATGCCGCGCTGATGCTGATCTTCTTGCTCCTGATCGGACGAGTTTTGGATAATAGGCTGCGCGCCCGCACAGGACTGGCGGCCAGGCAGCTCGCTGCTTTACAGGTCCACAATGCCCAACGGCTTACATCGGACGGGGAGATTGAAACCGTCCCAACGACCGAGATCATGTTGGGCGACCGGCTTATGGTCGCCTCGGGGGAACGCATCCCCGTGGACGGGATCATCATGACAGGCTCGTCCCGACTCGATGCCGCGCTCGTCACGGGCGAAACGGCCCTACAATCTGTCGAGATTGGTGATCCAGTCTATTCAGGGACGATCAATCGCGGCGCGCCGATCACCGTTGAGGCACTCAAGATCAGCGCCGACTCGTTCTTGGCCGACATTGCCGACATGGTCGAAGCCGGACAGCAAACACAGGCGCGCTATGTCCGTCTCGCCGACCGCGCCGCCCGCGCTTATGTACCTATTGTACACAGTCTGGCGCTGCTCACTTTTGTGGGTTGGCTAATGGTCGGCGGAACGCCGCGCACAGCGATCCTTAACGCCATTGCTGTGCTCATCATCACCTGCCCTTGTGCATTAGGTTTGGCCGTCCCTGCGGTACAGGTTGTTGCCGTAGGCCGACTATTTGCCAAAGGCGTGTTGATCCGTTCTGGCGATGCGCTGGAACGGTTGTCCACTATCCGCCACATCGTGTTCGACAAGACCGGCACTTTGACTGAAGGTCGCGTGAAAGCCGATGTGAGACGTATCGATCCTAGTGACCTTGGCCTGATCGCCACTTTAGCCAGGCACTCAACCCACCCTATGTCGGAGTCGCTCCACCCCTTCGCAGACGCAGTCGAGGTCACACATGTCGAGGAGGTTGAAGGGTCTGGTCTTCGCGGGCAGATCCTAGGTCACACTGTTTGTCTCGGTCAGGCCGCTTTTGTAGGGTCCGATAATCTGGACGCTCCCGGACTTTGGGCCCGAATTGACAATCAAACCGCGATCCTGATTCCTGTGCGGGATACCTTACGCCCTGAGGCTGCAGACACAGTCTTTAAGCTCAAGGAAATGGGACTGACCCTCTCAATTCTGAGTGGCGATGCACGCGAAACGGCCAATCAAGTCGGGGCGGAGCTTGGCATTAATGACGTGACAGCGCGCGTTAAACCTGCCGATAAGCTCGCCCGCATCTCCGCCTTACAAGCTGAGGGCAACTCCGTTCTCATGGTCGGTGACGGCATCAATGACGCGCCTGCTCTGGCGCATGCCGACGCCTCTGCAGCGCTGGCCAGCGGCACAGAAATTTCGCGCTCAGCCTCCGATATTGTGCTTCAAGGGGATACGCTAGCTGGGCTGCCTTTTGCCGTTCAAGTTGCCCGCGCGGCGCGGCGGCGTGTACAGGAGAATTTCGGACTGGCGATCGGCTATAATATGCTGGCGGTTCCGCTTGCGGTTTTCGGCTATGTCACGCCGCTCATTGCAGCCGTGGCTATGTCGGCCTCGTCGCTGATCGTGACGCTCAACGCATTGCGAATGCGCCAGGTTGGACAATATGCAGGGCCGAGCCACCCTGGACAGAATTATGGTAAGGCGCAGCGATGAATTCGCTTTTGTGGCTCATTCCCATCGCTCTGATTTTGGGCAGCGGCGCGCTCGGTCTGTTTGTCTGGGCGCTCCGATCCGGACAGTTTGACGACCCTGACGGAGACGCAGAGCGGATCCTTGGAGACGACGATTACCCTTTGGGTTGAGGCGTCTTGTTGGCCGCAGGCTCATCGTCATCGCGCGCACATACGGCGTGGCATGGCATCGGTGCTTCATCGCTGGGTTCTTTGGGCTGCCCGGGCAGCTGAATCCGAATGACGCGGCCTGTTGCGCAGGACAAAGTTTCGATAAAGTTCGAGCCTTCAGGCACTGGCATTAAAGGTAAAAAAGAATTCAAGCCGACTAGAACGGCGCAGGCTTTGGCAACGCTCACGAATCGTCATCCAGAATGTCGAGCAAATCACGTGGCCGGGCCGGGTGATGCAGAACGTGTAAGCGGCTTTGTAAGAAGCTGTCCGTATCGCCCAGAGGGGCGTCATCGCCCGCCATCAGAACAATTTTCGGGCGATCTGTTTCACCCATAACGAGGTTGAGCAACCTATAGATCGGAGCCTGACCCCCATCCAGATCGAGGATGATGGCGTCGCATCGGCGTACCGTTCGATGCGCCAATACATCATGTGAAAACGTGTCAGCATCATCCACTTCCATGACCGGTCGCCCGCTCGCTTCGAGCAGGGGACGCATAGAGGCCAAAGTCGCAGACTGACTATCGATCATATAGATGACGGGTTGTGCGGCGCTGAGCGACATGAGAAAGCCTTGAGTGTTGATCTTTGATAAAGGAGCAACACTCCGCCATTGTGACCGGGGTCACGTCTGTGGCGCAAAGGCAGGACGATATCCGCCGCATGGACATGAACCGCATGACCTCTTCCTTGCCAATTTCTGGGCCAAATACGGAACCAACATCCGCACTGGATGCAGTGATGAATACGTTGGTCGATGGTGCCATTGTGATTGATGCGCGCGGGTCGATCCAATTGATCAACCCCGCAGGAGAATCCATCTTTGGCTATGCCGCGAAAGAGGTCATCGGCCGCAACATCACCTGCCTCATGCCCGAACCCTATCATTCCGAGCATGACGGATATCTGGATCGATATTTAAAAACGGGCGAGGCAAAAATTATTGGCATCGGTCGTGAAGTCGAAGGCCAACGCAGTAATGGTGAGATTTTCCCGATGAGCCTCGCGGTCGGCGAAATGGGCCATCAAGATAGCACCTTGTTCGTCGGCATTATTAGAGATTTGACCGAGGAGCGTCGTCGGGAGACCGAATTTGATGAACTGCAAGCGCGGCATTTTCACCTCTCCCGTGTCGCAGCCATGAACGAAATGGGCACCGCGATTGCCCATGAAATCAACCAACCGCTGGCCGCTGCTGCCAACTATATTGAAACCGGGAAAATACTCTGCACCCGTCTTGATGAGGGCGGTGAAAAGCTTGGCTCTGTGCTGGAACGCGCCTTGGAGCAGAATAACCGAGCGGCAGAAATTATCGCCCGTATGCGCAAATTTATCGAACGCGGTGATGTCAGTTCTGAAACTGTCGACCTCGATGAAATCATTGAAGCCTCGGTCATGCTTAGCCTGTCCCGGTTCCGCGACACGCAGATTGATATTATTCGGGACATTAATCCAAATGCCAGCCAGGTGTTCGGTGACGGCGTCCAGATTCAGCAAGTCCTCGTCAATCTGATCCGCAATGGCTGCGAAGCGATGACAGACAGCGCTCACAAGCAGCTTCATATCTCAGTTGATTCTGATGCGGAGCATCCTAATCTGGCTTGCGTTAGCTTATCCGACACGGGCACAGGTCTCTCTCAAGACATTATTCCCGATCTCTTCACCGCCTTTACGTCAACAAAAACGGGCGGGCTGGGCGTTGGGCTTTCAATCAGCCAGTCGATTGTCCGCGCTCATGGCGGGCGGATCTGGGCCACATCCAATCCATCTGGTGGGTCGACCTTCAGCTTCACCTTGCCGTTGGCGGACGACGCATGAAACCGACCATTCATATTATTGATGATGATGAACAGGTTCGAGAGTCACTCGGCCTCCTGCTGGAGACGGTGGGACATGATGTGCTGACTTATGTCTCGGGTGACGCCCATGTCGATGCCGCGCCGGACCTCACCCATGCTGTCCTTATTTTGGATGTGCGGATGCCAGGCCGAGACGGGTTGGAAACCCTGCTGCACGTGCGGAATCGGTCAAAAAACGTACCTGTCATTATGATTAGCGGACATGGCGATGTGCCCCTTGCGGTTAAAGCCATGCAGGCGGGTGCGAACGATTTTGTCGAGAAGCCCTTTGTTGCCAATCGAATTCTGTCGGCGATTGATCGTCTTGGCGAGCCCGTCGATATGGCGCCCGATGCTCTCGCAGCCTTGACCCCACGAGAGCTTGAGGTTGCCAAAGCGCTGGCCGACGGCAAACCTAATAAGGTGGTTGCCCATGAACTTGGCGTGTCCGTCAGGACGGTTGAGACACACCGCGCGCGGGTCATGTCGAAACTTGGCATCCGGTCACTGGCAGAACTCGTCCGACTAATCCTTCTACCCTAGACCCGTCTGCGTAGTTCTACGTACGTAGAATACCGAACTGAGAAACTAACGCCGCACCGTCCATATCCCTCCGCAAGAAGGGAATTTTGACAATGCCGAACACAGCATCGCCACAACGATCCGGAATTGGAGCTGTTCGTGTCTATCCTGACAAGACACCAGTCTATTACCAAGGCGATGCCGCCACGCGGATTTTCCGCGTCAATAGCGGTGTCATCATGACATTCCGTTTGCTCGAAGATAGCCGTCGTCAGATCACTGGCTTCTGCACCGAGGGAGAATTTTTTGGCCTGTCACCAGACGGCGAGCATATGGACGGTGCGGTCACCGTGACCAGTGCTGGCGTGCAGAGCGTCTCAATCTCGGCTCTGGAGACCGATGCGGATCTCCGCGCCCAATTGCTGGACCATAGCTGGCGCAAAGTCGAAGACGCCCAGAATTTGATGATGACCCTGACCAAATCCTCGTCTGAAGCGCGGGTCGCGGCTTTCCTCGTCATGCTCGCCGAACGCCGAAAGCGCCGCGGCGCAAAGCAAGATGAAAACGCCATAGAAGTCCGCCTACCCATGTCTCGCCTCGACATTGCCGACTATCTCGGCCTGTCCCGCGAAACTGTCAGCCGCCGTCTCAATGACCTACAGGGTCTCGGACTCATCGCCCTTCCCGATACGCATACCGCGAACATCACCGAAATTGACGGCTTACGCCGCAAGGCCGGAACTGTGGTGACGGGCTAAGCTAGATCACTCCCGAAGCGCCCTCTCAATCATTGGCGCGCGTTTCGCCCCCGCCCCAGATGGCTGGATCGATGGGCGCAAACAGACCGTCCTCTGTCAAGCTCGCTGGTTCGTCTGAAAACCAGAACGGACCATCGAGGTCAGCGTAGTCGGCGGATTGGGACAGTAAGTGCGCGGGCGCGACGGCGACCGTCGGGGCCAACATACTGCCGACAAACACGCTCAAACCCCGAGCGCGCGCCTCATCGCGAATGACCAAAGCTGAGGTCAAACCCCCGCATTTATCGAGCTTGATATTGACGATTTGATAGAGTCCGTCGATCCGATCGAAGTCATCAATCGTTTGAAAACTTTCATCGGCACAGATGGGCAGCACTTTGGCCGCTTGAATTAAAGATGCGCGTGCATCGGATTCGTTTTCACAATGTCTAGTCAAAGGCTGTTCTAACAATTCGTATCCACATTCAGCCGCGACCGGCGCCAACCGATCAAGTTGCTCAACCGACCATCCCGCATTGGCATCAATCACGCGGCGCGTGTCTGGTGCGCTCATCGCGACGGCCCGTATCCGTATTTCTTCTTCGTCAGGACTGCCGCCCAGTTTGACCTTGAGTAGCGGTCGCCACGCCTCACTGCGGGTCTGCTCCGCCATACTTTCGGGACTATCGAGGACGATTGTGAAAGCGCTTGGAATGGGTTCTGGTGACAGGCCGAGAGTGCGGGCCACAGTCGCACCTGTTCGAGCGGCCTCCAAGTCCCATAAGGCTGCATCGAGCGCAGATCGCGCGCCGCCTGCTGGTAGTAAGTTAATAAGATCGTCTCGCGTCAAACCCTGTTCAATTTGCGAGCGCACCGCTTCAATCTCTGCCAGTAATCCCTCAGGCGTTGCGCCGAGATAGTTGATGCCCGTTGCGGCCCCTCGGCCAGAATGGGGGCCATCGGTGAGACGCACAGACAGATAGGGCTGATGGGTCCGCGCGCCCGTCGAAATAATAAACGGCTTTTTGAGCCGTGGATTATGGACCGAAACGGTCAGTCGAAGCCTGTTCATCACATTTCGCTCAATGCTCTGCGGACAATAGCGTCCTGACATCTTGTCATGCGATTTTGTGCTGATTGGTCAAGCGCATGACATAATCCACATACATGTCGCGAGGGCGCATGAATAACTTGGCAAGTCCTCGCCTGGTGCGCTATGGGCGGAGAATTTTATTCATTGCAAAGAGTTTTTATGTCCGATCCGAGTGCCCCAACTAAACCCAATTCCTCTCAATCCTTGCCTAGCGATGCTGTTGATCGACTGGTTGAACTCTATGATCAACAAGTCGCCCTGCTACGAGCTCGCTTTGATGCCTATTCCGAAGGGCGCGTCGACAGTCTCGACCTGACCCACGCCGTCTATCCGCAAATTACGGTGTCGATCCCCGCCGAAGAAGCGGTCATGACCAGCAATCTGGCCCTGGGTCGTGTGTCAACACGTCACGAATTCACGACGACAATCACGCAACCGCGCCTGTTTCGTCCCTATCTCGAACGTCAACTCACTAAGGTTTTGGAGCAATTTTCGGCGCGCATTCAGGTGAGCTTGTCTGACAGCCCGATCCCGCTCAACTTTGCCCTGGAATCGGCGACTGCGGGCCTTGATCTTAAAGCGCGGCAAGCCCTGCCGACCTATTTTTACACGCCAAACTTAGTGGCTACGAACGACCATATTGTCGACGGCAAACAGATCCTTGATCGCACAGCGGCTATGCCGTTGGCATTGTTTTCGGCCGAACGGACCGATTACTCATTGCACCGCATACGGCATTATACGGCCACCCAACCCGAAGACTTCCAGTCCTATATTCTGTTCACCAACTATCAGCGTTATGTCGATGAATTCGTCGTCTGGGCAGTGGAAGAAGTCCGCGCGGGTCGTGCGACCCATCTGGTCGAGCCGGGTGGCCGGGTCACTGGACCGGACGGCAAGCCGTCCTGCGATCCGATTGCGAAAGTCCCGCAAATGCCAGCCTACCACCTTGTGCGGGAACAGGGTCGGGGTGTCACCTTGGTAAATATTGGTGTTGGCCCGTCCAATGCCAAAACCATCACTGATCACCTCGCCGTGTTGCGACCGCATGTCTGGCTGATGATCGGCCATTGCGGAGCGCTTCGGCGCACTCAGCGCCTTGGCGACTATGTGCTTGCCCATGCCTATCTTCGCAAAGACAAAGTCCTCGACCATGTTCTGCCACCACATATTCCGCTGCCAACCTTGGCCGAAGTGCAGCTCTCTCTTAGTAAAGCCGTTTGTGAAGAGACGGGCGCCTCCCCGTCCGACCTGAAACATCTGCTGCGAACTGGCACAGTCGTGACCACGGATGATCGGAACTGGGAATTGGCGTTTGAAGACTATGCCGTTGATTTGAATAAGTCGCGGGCCATCGCCATCGACATGGAATCTGCGACGATTGCGGCCAATGGATATCGCTACCGTGTCCCCTATGGCACACTTCTCTGCGCGTCAGATCGACCTCTTCACGGAGAGATTAAATTGCCGGGAATGGCGGATGCGTTTTATCAGGAGCGCGTCGGGCAACATCTTCAGATTGGTCTGCGCGCGATCAAAATCCTGCGCGACGAGGCCGATGCTGGAAATTTACATTCGCGGAAACTGCGCAGTTTTGATGAGCCGCTGTTCCGATAACAAAATATTCCGCTCATAAAAAAGCCGCCCGTCAAAACGGGCGGCTCCAATTCGTAAGTGTTTGAGAGTCTAGCGACCGCGTGCGTTGACGATATCCATCTCTTCAAGCAGGCGATCCGCCTCATCAACCTTATCCATGACCCACAGCATGTAGCGGCTATCGACATGGATAGACCGGGTCGTGCGTGGGTCGAAGTCCCAATCGGAGTTCACACTCTCAATCGTTCCATCGAAGAGTAAGCCGACCAGTTCCCCGCGCGCATTCAGCGTCGCTGAACCGGAATTCCCGCCAGTCGAGTCGAGGTCCGTGAGAAAATTAACCGGAACGGATCCAATAGATTTCAACGCATAGGACCCGTAGTCCTTCACATTGATCAGATTAAGTTGCTTTTGTGGAGAGTTAAACGGGTCCTCGCCATTATCCTTCTCGATAATGCCTTCTAGCGTCGTGAATGGATCGTAGCGCATCCCGTCCTTGGGCGAGCCACCCATGACATTGCCATACGTCACCCGCAGCGTGGAATTGGCATCCGGATAGGCAGTGAAGCCCTGTGCTTTCTGCCACGCGATAATCGCTTCCATATATTTAGGTTGCAATGTGGCGCGACGACCGGCTCGATCTTTTCTCGCGCCTTCACGCTCCATGCCATAATCATACAGCGCGACAGCGAGTTGCATGAACGGATCATCGCTCGCTTCCAACTCTTCGGTTGTCGCTTCCATCAACGCTAGGCGCGTGTCGAGATCATCCAACGTCGTCTCGGCATAATAGCGATCCAGCATAGCCGACATCTCTGCCTCGCTCATGGACCCATTGAGCCCCAAGGCGGTGTCGAACACGTCAACACGCTGCGCTTCCGGTTGTGCCAGATAGCCTTTTAGGAAGACCATCCATTCCGCCTTGTCGACGGCAGGATCATAACGACGATCAATCGCTGTGAAGCTCTGCTTCATCCGGTCCATATCGCGCTCTTGATAACCGGTTTCGCGATCAGCATCGGCTTTTTCACTCTCCTTAGACAAACGATAAAGACGGCGCGCAATATTGTAGAGTTGCGGGCGTGTGGCATTGCCGAACCAGTAGGATTTTTGCGCGGCCATCGCTGTTTCTTTTGCCAGCGCGTCGAGCGCTTCGATAGACTCGGCATAGCCAGCATCCGGCGCCTCATCAGCAATCCAAGCATTGAGAGCCGCTTCACGCTCGGCCCGGCGATCAACTAGCCCAACGCGGCGAGCGCCTTCGATCTGGCCGCCGAGATTCTTCATGAAATTATTAAGCCCCGCCAGACGGGATTCATATTTGATCCGCGCATCACTGCCTGGCTCAGACGCGCCTTCGATAGCGCCGATCCAATCTTTCAGCACGACTTGCCATGTTGGATAGTTCCAATCGAACGTATTCTCGACCTCGGCCAAACGCGCATAACGAGACGTGCGGCCCGGATACCCAGCGACCATCACGAAATCGCCGTCATCCAGTCCAGCGCCAGAAACTTTCAGCGTGTGCTGCGGCGTGAACGGGACGTTCTCTTCGCTATAATCCGCTGACTTGCCGTCGGGAGACACATAGGCCCGGTAGAATGAGAAATCGCCCGTATGACGTGGCCACATCCAGTTATCGATATCACCGCCATATTTGCCGATCGGGCCCGCTGGCGCGTAGACTAGACGCACATCTTTAATCCAAAGGCTCTTGATCAACTTATATTGGAGACCGCCATAAAAAGAGGCCACGTTACAATGATGGCCTTCATCTTCCTCGCATTCGGATACGAGAGCCTTCCGTGCCGAGTCGATGGCAGCAAAGCGCTCCTCACCCGATAGGCTTTCCGATAGATCGCCTGTTACTTTGTCCGTGACATCGTCAACATCCACGGTGACGTAGATGCGAGATCCCGGTGCGGCTGGAAGCTCGGCGTCAAAATCCTGAGCGAGAAAACCGTCTTCGAGATAATTATTCTCTTCGGTAGAATTATATTGGATCGACCCATAGGCGCAGTGATGGTTGGTCACGACCAAGCCCTGCGTTGAGACGAACGATGCCGTACAGCCATTGATCGACACCACCGCACCCATTGGAAAGCCTGTGAGATCGGAAATTTGCGCGGGTTTGAGTTTGAGCCCTTTGGCGCGAAGGTCCTTGGCAATCTCTGGTAACTGATCCGGCGTAAACATGCCTTCCGTCGCTGAGGCCGGCATAGCGACCGCCATGGCGAGGGCTATCAGCGAGCTGGTATAAAGGGGTGTGGTTTTCAATCGAGTCGTCACGCAAGTCTCCATTTCGAAATCAATAAAGACGCTACTGACGGCTCTCCCCCGCACGAACAAGGCCGACCATGCGGAACTGATAGAAAACTATTCCTACGAGGTAAAAACTGGCGAAAAATTGACTAATTCCCTCACATCAATATCCTTATTGACGATCTTTCCAGTTAATGTCACGGTCGACGATGGACCATATTGGAGGCACCGTGTTCGATCTGAGTGGAAAAGTCGCGCTGGTAACGGGCGGTAATGGCGGGCTTGGCCTCGCCATGTCAAAAGGGTTGGCGAAAGCAGGCGCTGACATCGCGATCTGGGGCCGCAATGCAGACAAGAACGCTGCTGCGGTCGCAGTTCTGTCACCGTTAGGGACCAGGGTTACTGCGTTTGAATGCGACGTGACCGATAGCGACAGCGTTCGCGGGGCGTTCGAAAACACGGTCGAACATTTCGGTCAGGTCGATGTCTGTTTCGCCAATGCCGGCGGCTCTGGTCCGTCGGGCATGCTGCATGAACTCAGCGACGAGGCTTGGGACAGTGTCGTCGATCTCAACCTCAACAGCGTCGTCAAAACGTTCCGCGCCATGACGGGGCACCTGCTGTCACGCAAAGCCCCCGGCAAGCTGATCGTGACATCCTCAGTCGCCTCAATGATGGGAACACCGAGAGCGGCTGGCTATGCAACGACAAAGGCTGCGGTCAACGGATTGGTCAGGTCGTTAGCCGTCGAACTGGGTCGCGCCGACATTCAGGTCAACGCTATTCTGCCCGGCTATATTGAAACGGAAATGTCGTTGGATACGCCGCAGGCTTTTCAGGATGCCTGTCGTCGTCGTTCAGCGTCAGGCAAAATCGGCACGCTTGAGGATATGGAAGGCATTGCGGTCTTCTTGGCGTCCGATGAGAGCCACTTAATGACAGGTCAAACTCTGGTTCTAGACGGCGGCCACACCATCCACCCCATGTAGCGTGTCCTCGTCAGACGCAGCGCTGGCCAGCTGACCGGCTTTGTAAGCGTTGCTGACACCTTCAATCGACCCAATGATCATCTGCACGGTGATGTCCTCGACCCAAGCAGGATCCGTCGTCTCGCTTTCGAGAAAATGACCGGCTGCTGCAGGAATACCGAATGAGATATCAGTGCAGGCGATCGCGAGGTCCATCGGCATATCGAAATTGGCCGACACCACTTTGGCGACAAAACGAACCGCATCCGGGCGACTATAATCTGTTGGGTCGCGACCATCCGCGAGGGACGGCTCGGATTGTAAGCGCTGCAGGATCAAGCCCCGTTCTGCAATATAACCAATATATTGATGGGTGACGGCGCGAACCATCTCGGAGAAATCTTCGGTTGTCGCCGCCGCTTGCGCTTGTAGGCGTCGCAAACGACGTAGTTCACGCTGCAGCAGTTCGCGCAGCAGCTCGGTCACATTTTCGAAATAAGCATAGATCAGCGATTTGCTAACGTCAGCCTGACGCGCAATGCGCTCCATCGTCGCCGCACTGACGCCTTCGCTCGCCACGACTTCGGCTGCATGATCCAAGATCATCGCCCGACGTTTCTCGGGGCTGTAGCGGCGGCGCTTGGCGGGTGTTGTCGAGGACATGGAAGAAGCTCGAAGATGAGAAGGCGGATTGCACCTACCAGCTATGCCCTAGAAAGTCGCGGGGTCAATCCAGAGCATGGCGTCAATCGACTCCGTCTCTGGTGCAGACACGCGCTCATGCAGGGCGATGATATTACCATCCGGGTCCAAACCTGTCGCAACACGCCAGCCAAATGGTGTCATTATTGGGTCTGAGAACACAGTCGCATCCGCCAAACGTGCGCGTTCTGCGTCCAGATCTTCAACCTCATACGCGATCATATTATAGCCCAGCGTGTCCAGCATGGCGTGCCCATCCCGCGCTTCTGTCCGCGGCTTAATATACTCCCAAAATTCGATTTCCATATTGCGTGCAGCGAACCAAGAACTGCGCACGACTGTATTGTCGTACCCGACCACTTGATCGATCAGAGGGCGATCAGAATATTCGCCACGACGACGCGGGCCATAACCCAGAATTTTGGTGTAAAACTCACTCATCCGATCTGCGTCCGGCGTGGCCGAGCCAATATGCCCAACCCATGGTCCGCCATCACGTCGCGGCGTGTCGGCGACTTCGGTTTCGATCATGGCGCCGTTTGGATCCAACCCATAGGCGTAGCGCATCCCGTAACCGCCGAGGTCGACAGGCTCTTCACCGCGCGTCACCATAGTCAGTCCATTCTCCCGGAACTTCGTGAACGCGGAGTCAGACGCCGGTGAGATGAAGCACATATGCGTATAACCAGGCCCTTTCACCGGGCGAATAAAGGGCTCCGAAGGGGCGTCCGGATCGAAATCGACAAGCTGAACGAAGACGTTACGAGCGTCGACTAAGGCCACTTCAATTTCGTCGTGATCGCCAGCAATAAACTGGGAGGGATAAAGCATCGCAGGATCGACCCGATCCCGACGGACCAGAGTGTAGGGCACGACGCCTTGATAAAAGGCTAGGGTTTCGTCGATGTCGGACACGGTCTTGCCGATGAAGCGCACGCCTTTGACGCCCGATTCTAGATCTACCTCAGTCACATTTGGCGAGTCGGTTTCAATGCCAGTCGACTGGCATGCGACCAACGCCGCCGCTGCGATCAAACACATTCCTACATGTTTCATTCTATTCCCCTTTGACGTCCTCTTCGGGTCCGAAAACCAGCAGCACATTGCCCGGGATTTGACCAAATTTATCATAGCCGGAATTGGTGATCACCTGCTCGCCAACGACCACAATACCCGCTGAGTCGATCGACCCACCCCGAGCCGTCACCCCATTGGTGGTTTGAAAATCACGCAACGTATCGAAGGACCAGAGCGTGTCTCCGGACTCAATATCATAGGCTTTCACAATGCCGTTGAGCGTGCTGGCGAAGACGGCTGTGTCGGTGACAGTCGGCGGCGCGGACACGGCTGTGCGGCAGTGATGTGTCGGCTCGTCACATTTATCGGGTTCGATCACGCTCCAGACGGTTGCGTTCGTCGTGATGTCCTTAACGTGCATACCTTGGCGATTATCGCCAACCGCAAAGCGATTACCCGGCGTGTCGGCAATACCGATGAAGAGCTGGCCCTTGTGAGTGGCCATGCCCCAATGAACCCCGCCATTAAAGCCGCCTCTGCCTTTACGCATGTCCCAGAGGATCTTACCGCCGTCTTCGGGATCAAGCCCGTAGATCATGCCGGACTTCTGCCCGGCCAGCAGAATGTCGCGACCTGCGGCGGTCGTCGTAAGGATCGGCGGCGCGCCAAAATCGAAATCGGGACCATCTTCTTCAGGGCAATTGACGGTCGTGCCATAGGGACCACAGGCCGCGTTCCACGCATCGCCTTCAATCGTCTGGGTTGCCCAAACAATCTCGCCTGTTTCCATTGAAATTGCGAGGATCGCATCGCTCAAATCATTGGCCGGTGAGGAATAATTCTCACCCGTTCCAGCATAGAGAAGCCCGCGCTTGGCATCGATGGTTGGGGAATTCCAGATCGGCGCACCGGATGGCCCGAAGCGTTTCGCACCGACACTATTGACGCCGCGCTCCTGGGGCTCGGCAACCGTATGCATCCGCCAGATTGTTTCACCCGTCGTCGCGTCAACTGCCGTCATACCGCCCCGAAAGGTGCAGCATTCATAGCCCGGCGTGTAGGCGTCGATCACTTCGAGCGACGACATGGGGACAAAGAGACGACCGTCATGCAGGACGGGTGAGCCCGTTATCGTTCCGGCGGGATGGTCCTTCACCGAACTGACCCAAAGCGCCTCACCCGTCTGGGCGTTCAGCGCATAAATATTGGCGTCAAAATCTCCGAAGTAGAGCATCTCAGCGCGGCCCTGCGCATCAACCTCAATCATCGGCGCGACCCGAACTTCGGCCTTGGCCGGGTATGTCCAGTGAATGCAGCCCGTCTCTCGGTCGAGCGCATAGACGAGACCGCTCTGTGAGCCGGTGAATAGCGCTGTACTGGTCGCGGCAGGCTGCGACCGCGCCCGTGCGGCCCCCGGAAAACCGAAGGACCATTTCAATTCCAGCGTCTCGATTTGATCGGCGCTTAAGGTTGAATGCGGCGCGTAACGCGTGTTGCGCTGATCACTGCCCCATTGCGTCCAGAGCGCGTCCCCTGGATCGAAGTCGGTTTCGCACCGATTGGCTTGGGCATTCTCGACTGCGGACCCAGCGGTTGGGTCGCCGAGATATTCGGCAATATGGCGGCGCTCCATCGGCGTTAGATGCTCAGCCTGAACTTGCATGATGCCAAAGGCGAGTGACCGGACAATCGCTTCACTCCCTTGCAGACTGATCGCTTCTCGTGTGGGGGCTTCGACACCGCTGCCGTCATGACAAGACGCGCAATTATCGACATAGAGCTGACGACCTGGATGATCTCCGTCGTCAGTTTGCATCGCCGCCTGGATCATCTCATCAATTGTTGGACCCGAGATTTGCGCGGAATTATCTATAGAGACATCGGTGCCAGAGCTGCAGGACGATAAGGCGATCACACTCAGCCCCGTCAACAGGACAGCCGAATGATCCAGGCCATATCTAGCCCCTATCTCGCGCTTTGCTCTGTCTCTTGACATCCTGCCCGCCATGTTGTTGACCAATTTTACAATAAGGGGTGTTTACTTGAAAGCAAGTCGGAAGACTCGACATCGATTGATCGCCATTTTGGCCCGCTCTTGTTTCGTATCAGCGGCGGTCTTCTTGGTCGCTTGTGCTGGCCCTAACTCCTCTCCCACAATCACCTATTCCGCGGAAACTGACATCGTCGACCCGACGATTTCCTATGCCGCGTCTACGTCCGACGCGCGATTGGATTATCGGGAAGGCTGGTTCCAAGACGGAGAGCATCGCATTCATTTTGTCGAGGCTGGCGACGGTCCCCTCATCCTGCTCTATCATGGGTTTCCCTCTTACTGGTTCAGTTGGCACGACCAGATTGAGTTCTTAGCGTCAGACTATCGGGTTATCGCTGTTGATGGCCTCGGTGCAGGTCTGTCATCCAAACCGGAAGCATCAGAGGCCTACACGGTGAAGGCCTTAGCCGCACAGCTCGACCGGCTCGCCGAAGCCCTGTCCCCCGGTGAACGCTTTGTTCTGATCGGACATGATTGGGGCGCGCCGCTCTCCTTTGCCTATGCACAGTGGCGCCCGGATCGCTTGCGCGGCGTCATCGGTATGAGCGCACCACCGCTCAACAATCTGCTCGCCCAATTGGCTGCATCCCCTGAGCAACAAGCGATATCCGACTATATGCAGCGGTTTCGGGCGATCACGTTAGATGCCATTCAGGCCAACGGAATTGCCAAAACTGTCGCGGAACAATCTTATGCCAAATTAGCGGCTACCGGAGAGTTGTCTGCGCGCGAGATCGAGCTGTTCCACGCCTCTGTCGGACGGGCTGAGGCGGTGCATGGCGGCATGAATTGGTACCGCGCCAATATCCCACCTTGGGATGAAATCGATGATGGGTCGCAATGGCCCTCCGCTGATGCCAGACTCGAAATTCCCGCCCTATTCATTTGGGGCGAAGCGGACGGAATATTCCTTCCAGAGATCATCGACAGTCTGCTCGTGACCGAGACAAACTTGCAGATCGCTCGCCTACCCGGCATCGGGCATTGGACACCCATGGAACAACCGGAACTCGCCAATTCGGCGATCCGAACATTCTTAGGGACATTGGAGACGACACCATGAAGACTTCTCTTAAAGTGACGACGGCGGCGCTCGCCATTTCTGCCTTCTCAGTGATCGGATGCGAACACACGCCGACGGCCGGCACAGACCAACAGTCCACCGTCGCAGATGCCAGTGCCTGTCAGGTCAGCGCGCCTTATGAAACGGCACAGTTTGATAATGAATTTGAGACGAAGATCGATGGCTTAATGGCACATATGATGGATCGAGGCATCGCCCCCGGAGCCGTTGTGCAGATTACACAAAAGGGCGAAACGGTTTTGAAAAAGGCGTATGGTTTCGCCGATCTTGAAGACCAAAAACCGATGCAGACGGACTCGCTGTTTCGCATTTATTCGATGACCAAAGCGGTCACGACCATCGCGGCCTTACAGCTAGTAGACAAAGGCCAACTAGAGCTCGACGCACCGATCAGTCGCTATCTCCCCGCCTTTGCTGAAATCAAAGTCGCAACAGACGAGACTGGAGCCGCGACACGCCCCCCCAGCCGGGCGCCCACGATTCGTGATCTGATGCGGCATACGACGGGCCTTACTTACCGGACGGGTGCCAAGACCGATCCGATTGCCGCCATCTATGCGAAGCTAGGCGTACCTGCTGGACCGGGCGTGTCCGATGCACCCACGAATGGCATGGACCCAGTTGTTGGGAATGAGATGTTTGCAGAGCGGATTTCGATGGCCCCGTTGAAACATGATCCGGGTCAACAGTTTACCTATGGAAATTCGACAGATGTTCTCGGTGCGGTCGTCGCAACAGTGTCGGGCCAGTCGCTCAGCGACTATTTAGACGAGAATATTTTCATCCCCACTGGCATGACGGATTCGAGTTTCATCATAGACCCGAAACGCCAAGACGACTTTACCAGCGCCTATATAGTCCCATCGCAAACCCCCGCGAGGAGCTCGATCGATTACACAACACCGATTGATGACCTTAAGCCACAGACCCCCTATCGGGTCGATCCCTATCGCGATGGCATCTACACAAAGACACCCGACTTTGAATTTGGCGGCGCAGGCATGGTCGCGGATGCGGATGATTACCTCGCTTTCACCAACGCACTTATAAATGGATCGCCGCGTTTGGTCTCTCCCGAAATTTGGGCCGAAGCGAGCCGGGATCAACTTCCTGCAACCGCGAAAGCGCAAGATGCGTTTCTCGACAAGCGTGGCTTCGGGCTCGGCTTTGCAGTCCGGGAAAGCGAAACACATGACGGCACGGTCTTTCCGCAATGCGGTCTGTTTTGGGCGGGCGCTGCCTCTACCTATTTCTGGATCGATGAGGAAACTGAGACCACGGGCGTGTTGATGACTCAGGTCTTTGAGAGTGACGTTCGAAGCTACTTCCAAGAGCTACTGAACGCAATTTATGCTAAACCTCAATAGGAATACCCTTAATATTCAAGGGGATAATGTCATGAAAAGTTTTTATTGACGAAAGTTCCAATAAGGTTACGATCTCCCATCAGCTGAAAAAGCGGCCATCAAAGTGGCAACACAGGGGAGACGTGTCATGAATACATCCATCAAAAGTCCAGCCTATAGCTTGGCGACATTGCTCGCCGTTTCGACGATCTTGAGCAGTGCTGGCACTGCTTTTGCGCAGGATGCTCAGGACGATGCGGATATGGATGTCATCATCGTCACCGCGCAGAAACGCGAGCAGACGCTGCAAGAAGTGCCGATTGCCATTACCGCGCTCAGCGCGGCTGATCTTGAAGCCGCGCGGATAGAAGACACGTTGGACCTGCAGTTCAATGTTCCCAACGTTTTACTATCTGCCAATCGCAACATCACAATTCGCGGCGTTGGCTCGCAATCTTTTGGCGGCACTTCAGACACCAATATTGGCGTGCTGAACAATGGAGTTTTCTTGCAATCCGGGACGACGTTTGGCGAATATTTTGACCTTGAACGGATCGAGGTCCTGCGCGGACCACAAGGCACGCTGCAAGGGCGCAACACGACCGGCGGTGTCATCAACTTCATCAGTCAAAAGCCGACTGACGAGTATGGCGGCTATGTCACTATTCAAGGCGAATCCTTTAATGGGGTTCGTGCCAGCGGCGCGCTTAACCTGCCGATCAATGATGTCCTGTCCCAGCGTTTCGCGGCTAACTTCGTCAAACGCGATGGCTATACGAAGAACCTGTTTGATGGCGGACGGATCGATGGACGCGACCAATATACGCTGCGATCTTCAACGCGGTTCGACAATGGGACGACCTCAGCCGATCTTGTACTGACCTATTTCAACGAAGACAGTAACCGCGCCAATGCCGTCAAAACACTGTGCTCGCCCGACCCGGCATTTGGCTGCTCACCAGATCGTGTCGACACGCAATTCCCGACCAGCACATTCCGTCTCGACGCGTTCCTTTTGCCCGGCATCACGCGCGACGGTACCTTCGTGCCGAACCCATCCGATCTTCGCACCGTCAATATCGACATTAACCCGGTGCAGGATAATGATGATTTCCTCGCAACCTTCGAGCTGAACCACGACTTCGGCAATTTCCTGCTGACCTCCGTCACGGGCTATCGCGATGGCAACTCGCGTTCCATCCGCGACTTTGATCAGGGTTACCGCCCCAACGCTTTCAACCCCGGTACGTTTGGTGCGCGGACGGTGGCCGACGATGGCAACGGCAATGGTGTTCTAACCTATCAACTATTCGACCAGCCCAACGATATTTTCGTGACAACTACCGATTACCGCACAGCCCAGACGGCCAAAGGTTTCCGCGATCAGTTCAGCCAAGAAGTGCGCCTAGCGTCTGATCTGGGCGGTCGTTTCGACTTCCTTGTCGGGGGCTATTATCTCAATTCTGATGGCGGCGGTTCGGTCAACACCTACCTGCCTGCAGCAGCGGTCGTTGCGCTGACAACAACCGGAGCGGTGGAAAGCTACGCCGTGTTTGGCGAAATTTATGTCGATCTCTCGGATGATCTCGAATTCATCGGAGGCCTACGTTATTCCGACGATACGAAAAACATCAGCACCGCCAACGGCCTGTTCGCTCTGCCTGCACCGAATGTGCAGGAAGCGAGCTTTGACAAGGTTACGGGTCGCGCGGTGTTGAACTGGTCGCCGCAGATAGCCGGCACAGATGACACAAATATCTACGCGTCCTTCTCACGCGGGTACAAGTCCGGCGGATTTAACCCCGGCAATGCGGTCAATCCCGTCTTTGAAGACGAGGTGATTGACGCCTATGAAATCGGCGCAAAGAGCATTTTCGCTGACGGGGCCTTGCAGCTCAACACGGCCGCCTTTTATTATGACTATCAGTCCCTGATTGTCGGCAATATTGTCGGGACGCTGGCGACCAACGTCAACATCCCGAAATCCGAGGTCTATGGTCTCGAAGTCGAAACCGTCTACGCGCCCGGAAACGGACTCCGACTCGAAGGCGCGCTCGGTCTGTTGAGCGCTCAAATCCAGAGTTCGTTCCTGTCATCGGACGCAGCCAGGGGCGGCACGTTCTTTGAAATCCAGGGCAATGACTTGCCGAACTCACCTAAGCGAACCCTCAAAGTCGCCGCTGAATATGAGTATGAAGTTGGTGACAGTTGGAGGGTTACCCCACGCGTTGATTATTATAATCAAACGGGCTTCTTCTCGCGTGAGTTCAATACTCCATCTGATAAGGTCGAAGGCTGGGATCAGCTCGACCTCCAGGTCGCAATCGCCAATGATGATATGCCTTGGGATCTGACCTTTTTCGTCAAAAATGTTCTGGACGAGAACAGCATCACCTTCTTGGAAACGAACTCTAACCTTGTGGGTAGCTTTAAGAGTGCGTTCCTGTTGGACCCGCGGATCTTTGGCGCGGCGCTACATGTCGACTTCTAGGCAAACTCACTTTTCCCAAGCCCTGGCCGACCCCATTGAAAGATGGGTGTCGGTCTTTTTTTGTCTGAAAAACTGCGTTCGCGGTCGAATTTCATGGACGCCCCACCATTTCAGGCCCTTTGGATTCCAGCAATGACGCCCTAGGCTGTGTCAAATAAAGGGGACAGACGATGACATATACTATCCGGCCAGTTTTGATCGGGACCATTGCCCTTTTAGGCATCGCAGCCTGCTCAGCAGAACCACAAGCCACACAAGCAGACCCCGTCTCTGTCAGCCAAGACACAACACAAGCCGCACCCGTTCCGATCGCCATACCTGACTGGGCGCGCGCCAATATCGCCTATATGACTGAGGGCACCGGGCGCTGGGTCGCGGATAATGCGGCCCATAAATCGGACGCGGAGCCGTGGGAGTTCTACGTCATGGAATGGTCAGCTGGTCCGGATGATCTGTCCATGACGGCGCGGATGTACGCCACAATAGACGGCCAACCGAGTCAGGCCGACTTTTGGAGTTTCTATCAATATTGGGACCGCGCGAGTGGTGAGATGCGGCTCGTCCAAAGTGGCTGGGGCGTCGTCGGGGACGGAACCATGACGTTGGGAGATGACGGCAAAACCCATTTTGCCGAACAGACATTTACCGCCGAGGGGCGGCCACCCAATCGCGTCAAACATGAGAGCCGAGAACTATCCCCGACCGAGCATGAGACTAAGTCTCTGAATTGGACCGAAAACGGGACGTGGGAAGCGGATCGCTCTTACATCTGGGTCCGAACGGACGCCACTTAATCTCTGGGCCGCCTAAATCGGGATAAACTGCACGGCGACCAAAACCACCACTAGGATGGTGACAGTCTCGAGCAACAGCAAAACGATCGCTCTGCGGTCCAACCTGACCACATCCATGATCGGTGTTCGCAAACCAATGGCGGTCATGGCGAGCAGCAGACAGGCTTTTGACACATAGCCAAGGCCTGTCTCGACACTCTGCGGTATAAGGTTGGCTGAACTGGCAACCATGAGCGCGAGGAATCCTAAAAGGAAAATTGGCGGCAAAGCCAGCCTGCGCGCGCTACCTTCGCTTTCGCCCGTCCTACGGAAGGTAAGAGCGACAAGCATGACAATAGGCGCCAACATCGCGACCCGGGACATTTTGACCAACGTCGCCATTTCGCCTGCCGAGTCAGAGACAGAGAACCCAGCAGCAATTGCTTGTGCCACATTGTGAAGCGAGCCCCCGAGCACGAACCCAGCCGAGGCATCGGTTAACGCCAGTGCGCTTGTTAAAAGCGGATAAAGAAGAATGCCTGCTGCCGATAAAAGGCTGACAGCGACGATGACGACCGAAACATCACCGTTTTCCTCATCCGTCTTTGGCAGCGCGCAGGAAATGGCAAGCGCAGCAGACGCACCGCAAATCGCCACGGCGCCCGCCGATAAAACACTGAAGCGTCGTGATTGACCGAGCCATTTTCCGACGACCAAGCCGCATAAAATGGTCGCGCTAATTGCAAGGGTCAACGTTGCAAAGATAGGCCAACCCAGGGTCAGCAACAGCGCCGCATTCACACCTGCCCCTAGACAGGCCACCCCTATTCGCATCAAGGGATCAGCGGCGAAAAACACGCCCGGTCCGATTACGGATATCCGTGTCAGTAGAGGATGAAGCGCCATACCGACAATCAAGGCGACAATCACTGAGGGAAGATGGAGGAGCGTGGCCAGAGCGTAAGCGCAGGCAGTCGCGATAATCACAAGTCCCAACCCCGGAACGGCACTGACGAGTGTCTTTGCTAGAGACTTCGTCTCAACTGAGGCCGCCTCACCCATCAAAGGTTCCAGGTCATCTGGGTCATAGATCAATCACACAATGGTCTGTTGCCGCTGTCTGGGCCGCCAATCCCATCTCTACAGCGCGCCGACCATCGGTAAGCGTCACTTCAACCTTAGCCTCCCCTCGCACGACGTCGAGAAACCGCTCATGCTGATAAAAAGTGGACCCGTGATGATCGCCAGCCATCAGCAAGGTTTCATCAATAGGCACATCTATCGTGACAGGGTTTTTCGGACTGCGTGGGGCCGTGGTGAGTTGCGGAATAACATCAATGCCAGCAGGCCAGAACCGATGCGGACCAGGCAAGCGGCATTCCATTTTGCCCTTGGCGCCAACCGCGCTGATTTCTTCATTCCATTGCGATCCGTCGGCAAACATGCACAGCTCTAACATCGCCCGAGCCCCGTTGTCGAAATCGAACAGGACGTATCCCGAATCCCAAATATCCGGCGTCCGGCCCTCATAGCGTTCCGCCAGATGATTGACGGCTTGTCCGGCGGTTGCACTGACCCGGATCGGTTCCGCGCCCGTAATCAGACGCATCAGGTCGAAGAAATGGCAGCATTTCTCAACCATCGTCCCACCAGTGTTCTCTGAAAACCGGTTCCAATTACCGATCTTTGGTAAGAACGGAAATCGGTGCTCCCGAATGCTCAGCATTTTGACACCGCCCGTGACGGCGTCGCATTGCTCGATCAGTTTCGCGATAGGCGGCATGTAGCGATATTCCATCGCGACCCAGACGGGTGCGCCGTAGCTTTTCTCAAACCGCGCCAATCGATCCACTTGGCCTGGATCGGTATAGAGCGGTTTCTCGCATAGAATTGGCAGCGTTGCGTGCGATGCAATGATTTCGAGCTGATCGACATGGAGAAAATTGGGGCTGACAATCACGATGGCGTCCAGGTCTGGGTCAGCCACTAACTGTTCGATGGATGACCTAATCACAGCCCCGCCGGCTCTCACGGCCGCTAATTTCGCCAGCTCCGCAACCGGGTCGTAGACCGTATGAACCATTGCGCCCTCTAGCAGATTGATATTCTCGATATGCTCGAGCCCCATCATGCCACAGCCGATAATGCCGTATTTTTTCATGATACCGACAAACCCTCGATCCGATTGATGAAACGCGCCCGGGCCGGGTCGAACCATGTTTGGGAATATTCCGCCGCCTCGCCGGACTGGCTCCACGCCCGTCGTTCAATATAGCCGGACGCGTCTCCAGCATTGATCCCCGGTAGCTTTGCCCAAGCTGGCAGGTTAGACACGCCAACACTGTCTTCGACCCGCGAAATAACCAAACCGAGATGATCGCGGTAGAAAGCATAGAGGGACTCGCTTATCTGGGACGCGTCCGCTGACGCCCCATATCGGCCATCCAACCAAATGCGTTCGAGTGCGACCGGGTGTCCGTCGAGTGATCGCAATCGGTCGATCCTGAGCGCCGTGGCTGAAAACCCGAAAGCCAGCGCGGACTCAGGAGACGTCGTGTTCATCAGATCCACGATCTGCGCTGTCGGTAGGCCACCACCGCCCAGCTTTTCCAAACGGAATTGGGAATAGACGCTTTGAACATTGGCGCGCCTGCGGACATAATTACCAGAACCCTGAACCCGTTCCAACAAACCCTTTTCCTCAAGCACGGCCAGCGCCTTACGCAAGGTTCCAACCGCGACGCCGTAATCAGCTGCCATTTGCCGTTCCGTGGGCAGGCGCGAGCCGTCGGGCAAAAGCCCCGACGCAATCTCCCGGATTAGCGTTTCGCTGATCTCGATACTGCGCGGCAATGGCCGTGACGGCGTCATGCTTTTCCCCGAATTGATACAGTATTGATATACTCTGATTTGAGTGTTAGGCAATCTCTGTTTTCAACCCATCAGGCAGGCTTGCCATGAGCATCGTTCCCATCACATCACCCGATCTTCGTGACCCGGAAATTTCGTGGTTTTCCGCGCTTTGCTCAGACGATTATCAATTTCTCGGCGTCCCCGACGATGATTTAAAATCAAGCTGGACCCATTGCCGCGACCTCCTATTGGAGGCTGAGGCACAAGGCTTTCGCAATATCCTTTGCCCGTCTTCCTACCAGGTCGGACAAGACACATTGTCCTTCGTCGCAGGCTGCGCCCCGCTGACCGAGCGGATCAATATGCTCGCCGCTGTCCGCTGCGGCGAGATGCAGCCGATCATGCTCGCGCGGACCTTGGCTACTCTGGATCATATGCTGGAGGGTCGACTGACGGTAAACATCATTAGTTCGGACTTTCCGGGCGAACGCGCCGACAGTGCCTATCGCTATCAGCGGTCGCGCGAAGTAGTCTCAATCCTCAAACAGGCTTGGACTCAGGACGTGATCGATTTTCACGGTGAGATTTACGACTTCACCGATGTCCCCGCCGCACCCGCCAAACCCTATCAGCAGAATGGCGGACCCCTGCTCTATTTCGGCGGCTACTCACCCTCAGCGCTCGATCTGTGTGGAGAGCATTGTGATGTTTATCTGATGTGGCCGGAAACCAAGAACCAGCTGGCCGAACGCATGAAGGCCGTTCACGCCGTCGCCGACCGCTATGGCCGCAGACTAGATTATGGCCTGCGCGCCCATGTGATTGTTCGCGACACAGAGGCAGAGGCTCGGGAATATGCAGATTACCTCGTAAGCCAGCTCGACGATGAATATGGCAAGCTGATCCGCGATCGCGCCCATGACAGTATCAGTCTGGGTGTGTCGCATCAGGCGCGAGCGCGCGAATTAGCCGACCAGTTTGGCTATGTCGAACCGCATCTCTGGACCGGGATTGGTCGCGCGCGGTCTGGGTGTGGGGCCGCTATTGTTGGCTCTACAGATCAGGTGATGAGCGAGATTGAGAGTTATATGAAAATGGGCATCCGCGCCTTCATCTTCTCGGGATATCCGCACATCGACGAAGCGAAACTATTTGGGTCCCGCATCCTGTCACAGATGAAAACATCATCATTGCCGCAGACTTATGGGCGTGTCCCATCGGCAACCCCGCCCACCCCCTTAGGCGCAGGACCCCGCAGTTGATGACAAGATGGGCGAGCCCGACTAGGTCACATCGATGAGCGGTTCGTCCCTGATTTTCGTCCTAGTCAGCTGCGCCGTTTTCATGGCGGGCGTAGCCTATATTTCCTATCGGGCATCTCGCGATGAAGTGCAGACTCAAGACGGCTATTTCCTCGCCGGACGTAATCTTGGCGGTTTGTTTATTGCCGGGTCTCTGCTCCTCACCAACCTGTCGGCAGAACAGTTAATCGGGTTAAATGGCTCCGCTTACGGCCACAATATGTCGAGCATGGCGTGGGAGGTCACCGCCGCTATTTCGACCATCGCCATGGCGATGATTTTCCTGCCGCGCTATCTCAAGGGCGCGTTCACGACACTGCCGGAATTCCTCAACGATCGTTATGACGCCGATGTACGACGCTATTCAGTCGTGCTGTTTATGCTCGGTTACGGCCTCGTGACCATTCCGTCCGTGCTCTATTCGGGCTCCATCGCGGTCATCAAAATCTTCGACGTGCCGACCCTGTTAGGCCTGTCAGAATTTGGTGGATTGGTCGCAACTGTGCTCGTCATTGGCGTTGTCGGCGCGCTCTATGCCGTGTTTGGCGGACTTAAAGCGGTCGCCGTTTCAGATACAATCAATGGGCTCGGCCTACTCATCGTTGGCGCGCTCGTTCTGTGCTTGGGCCTCTCGGCACTGGGCGATGGCAACATGGGCGACGGACTCGGCCGCCTACTCAGCGACCATCCCGAAAAACTGAATGCCATTGGTGACGAGACCGACCCGACTCCGTTTGGCACGCTCTTCACTGGCATGATTATCGCCAATCTATTTTATTGGTGCACCAATCAATATGTCATCCAGCGAACCCTTGCCGCGCGTAGCCTCGCCGAAGGGCAGAAAGGCGTTTTACTATCTGGGTTTTTCAAAGTGCTAGTGCCGTTTTTTATGATGATCCCCGGCGTCATCGCCTTTCACCTCTACGGCCCCGGCCTCACCTCGATCGATCTAGCCTTCCCGCAACTTGTGCAAGACCTACTCCCGATCTGGGTGATGGGCTTCTTCCTCGCTGTCCTGCTCGGCGCGGTGTTCAGCTCCTTCAACTCGCTGCTCAACAGCGCCGCGACCCTGTTCGTGCTCGACGTCTATGTTCCCGCACGGAAGACACCGATGAGTGAAGCGCAAACGGTGCGGGTCGCGATGATCGCCAGCGTAGTCATCGCGGTCTTTTCCTTCATCGTCGCGCCGTTGCTATACCTTGCGCCGCAGGGCCTATGGCAGATCATCCGCATCTTCACCGGTTTCTATAATATTCCGATCGTGACCATCGTCATCGTCGGTCTGTTCACCAAGCGGACGCCCGCCATTGGGGCCAAGCTCGTCATCGTCTTTCACGTCATCGCTTACGGTCTATTGAAGTTCGTGTTCGACGATGTGGTAACGCTGCATTTCTTGCACCTCTACGCCGTGCTATTCGCGATTGAGCTGGGCATTCTCGCCGTCGCCACACATTTGGCCCCACGTACCGTCCCCACAGCCCAGCCCGATCCGCATAAGGTTGACCTAACCCCATGGCGTTATGCCAAGCCGACAGCGCTTCTACTCGTGGCCTTAGTAGTCGGCGTCTATGTGCTATTCTCGCCTTTGGGGTTGGCGGCCTGATCTATCAAAGGCGTGTGACCGACGCGCCCTGATAATCGATCTTGATCTCGCTGCCCGCAGTCCGACGCAATCGTGTTCGGTCAACGTCTCGCGCGTCTGACCCCAATAGATCACCCAACCAGCGATCCAGGGCTTCGCCATCTGGCCACCCCGCCCAATAGTGTGTGTTGTCACGACGGAGACGGACCGGATGGCCGTCGCGCGTTGATTCCAGAATAGTCCAATCCGATTCTACTCTTTCACGCCAGATCTGGACTGTGCCGCCTTCGGTCAGATGTTCGGACGCATCAGCTCTCAGCGTGTCCACGGCTGTGACTTTGATGCCTTCAAGACCCGGCGGCAGGTCATCAAGAATTCGGAAGTTTTCTGTACGAGACCCGGTTCGCGGGCCAACGACAATCTGCCCTTCGAACTTAGACATCGCCAGCCGCAACGGGTCAGTCCATGCAAACAGTCCCGGTATCAGAACAAGAGATAGGCCTTCAAAACTCTCCGTGCTCGGCGGGAGGATATCGACTGTCAAACCGGCTCGACGAAGCCCGCAATAGATCTCAAAAACAAGGCGGAAATAGTCGAACTGCACGTCTTGCGGTTGAACCTCCCATGCCCATTGCGAGGCATAGTCGAAGACGATGGCGACATCCGCAGGCGCGGATGACAGATCGCCAAAGCTCTCTAATTCACGCGCCAAGGCCTGCACCTCACGCCCACCCTCTGAGAGTTCACCATCAGAACGTAGCAAGCCAGCATGGTTCTGTTCTTGCGCAAACGGTGCTTGTCGCCAACGGAAGAAACAAACAACTTCCGCGCCGTGTGCAAATGCCTCCATTGCCCAGAGGCGAACCATACCGGGTGCCGGAATGGGGTTGTGCGGCGCCCAATTTACGGGTCCCGGCTGCTGCTCCATCACCCACCAACGGCCTTTGCCGACCGCCCGGTAAAGATCGTGATGGAAAGCCTGAAAATCAGGATCGCCACAGCGCATGTGAACGCGTTTGAACGCCTGATCGCGGTCTGAGCGATCCTCAAGGAAACCAAGCGGATAGCTATCCCATGTCGCGATGTCTAAATCCTCGCCAACCGCAAAGTGATCAAAATCGGTAATCCGGCCCATATAATTGTGCAGCAACGGTGCGTCGGTCAGCGGGCAAAGCGCGTCCAGTTGAGCCCGGTTAAAGGCGACGGTCTGATCAGAAGCGAAACGGCGGAAGTCCATGGCGTGCGCCGGATTCGGCTCCGTCACAGCAAGATTGGGCAGATCGATCTGATCGAATGATGCGTAGTCCATCGACCAGAAGACATTACCCCAACGCGTATTTAACGCATCAATCTTGCCATACTTATCACGAAGCCAAGTTTGGAACGCCGCCCGTGCGACAGGACTATAGGACCGCGTCGTGTCGTGGCAGCCATATTCATTATCAAGTTGCCAGGCCTGAATATGCGCATTGCGACCATAGCGTTCGCCTAGGACCGTCGCGATCCGGACGCACTCATCCCGATACCCTTGATGCGAAAGATCATAATGCCGTCTTGATCCAAAGCCACGAAGGCGGCCTTCGACGTCCCACGCCAGCATGTCGGGATAATGATCCAGCATCCAGCGCGGCGGGGTCGCGGTCGGCGTCGACATGACGACCTTTAAGCCCGCCTTTCCTAACGTCTCAATCGCACGGTCCAGCCAGCCCCAATCAAACTGCCCCGGCTCAGGCTCGATCCGGCTCCAGGCGAATTCCCCAATCCGAACCCAAGATAGGCCCATCTTGACCATTCGGCGCGCGTCGTCCGCCCAGATAGTCTCCGGCCAATGTTCCGGATAATAGCAAACGCCTAGCTCTGGTCGGACAGGTTCAGCCATCGATCGGGGTCATCGCCTCTGATGAGCGCGAGAAGACGTTGTGCGCATCCCAAACGGGTCGCGAGCCAAACAGGAGGCTGAGCAGCAGCGCCAACGCCACACCAGAAAACAGGGTGATCGCCATGATGTGGATATAGTGCAGGCCGATATTGGGCTCTCCAAACGGATTGGTCGCCCAACCATAAGCCAACACGCCGTATAACACCGCGACAATCATCGCGTAGGCATTCACATTGCGGAACAACAACCCGACGATGAAGGCAGACAAGATCGGCATAGACAGTAAGCCATAAAGCCGCTGCACCAGATCAATGATGCTGTTTTCCGGATTATTGAAGATCGGGATCAAGGCGAAACCGAGTAGCACCATTACAACAGAAACCCATAAGGACAGCCGCCGAACATTGGGACGTTTGTTGATATAGGTCTCGTGAATATCCATCACCCATAGCGCTGCAGAGGCGTTCAGAATGGAGTTAAAGGTGGTCAGCACGGCCGCCGCGATGGCGGCCGCGAAGGCCCCAGACAGGAAGGCGGGCAGCACGTCACCGACCAGTCGGCCATAGGTCGCGTCGCCAATATCCCCATAGAGTTTGAACGCCACGATCCCAGGCAAAACGATAATCGGCGGGATAATCAGCAGTCGGATCGCGGCAGCCGCCAAAATGCCCTTTTGCGCCTCCCCGACTGATGGTGACGCCATAGCGCGTTGCGTGATCGTCTGGTTCGTGGACCAGTAGAACATCTGGATAAACAGCATGCCCGTGAACAGGGTCGTAAATGGAATGTCGCTATCGGGGCCACCGATCAAGGTTAGCCGCTCACGCGGAATACCTGATAAATCCCAGCCGATGGCGTTGAGCGCGATGACTGTCACCAAGATGGCTAAACCCAGTAGCAATACCCCGGAGAACGTGTCCGACACAGCGACGGCACGTAGGCCGCCAAAGATCGCATAAGCCGAGCCAACAATCGCAAACAGCGCCGCGATAATGTAGAGATTAATGTCCAAATCAAACAGATTAATCATGAACAGTGAGCCGCCATAGAGGATCGCTGGCAAAAAGATGAAAATATTGCCGAGCAAAAACAGGATCGAAATCAGCGCGCGAATATGTTTATTATTGTAACGCCGCTCGAGCAGCTCCGTCGTCGTCGTACAGTTATATTTATAATAAACGGGAATAAATACGAAAGCGAGCATCATTAGCCCGACAACGGCGGCTAACTCCCACCAAGCCAGCAGCGCCATTTGCGCGCCGTTCATCCCAACCAATTGATCCGTCGAAAGATTGGTCAGCGTGATTGATCCGGCGACAAAATACCATTTCAAGCCACCTCCGGCGAGGAAGTAATCGGACTCGGCACTTTCGCCTGTTCCCCGTCCAATTTGGTCGCGACAGAACCACCAGGTCGCCAAGGCGATGGCGGCGCTAAGTCCCAGAAAGACCAGCACTTGCGTGAGACTGAGTTCCATTGATATTTCCCCTGACGCGGACCTTTGGCCCTGCCCCAATCTGCTAGCTGACTTTTTGTAGAATAAGAAGCTCTGCCGCAAAATCTTCGGTTGGTATCGTCAATGCGATACCGTGCTGCATCAGCCTATCCCCACCATAAACCGCGCCACCTTCAACCGCATAGTTCACATCCGGGTCCAAGCCGCGCAATCGGGCTCTCCGTACTGGCAAATTCGGCGCGTTTAGCGTCTGGAATGCCACAACATAAACTATACCTCCGTCATGGCTCGTCTGCTGCCAGATGGTTTCGTTGTCATCATGGCAAAGACGATCAAACCGCGCGCCGAGCATATGGCGCGCGGTCGCCTTGCAAAATCGAACATGTTTCGTCAGCGCGTCATCATGAGCCGCAATGTCGGATCCGTTCAGCGATACGCCGCGCGCCGCACATACGACGCCCGCCAAGAAGCGCGCCCAGATAGAACTCATTCGTCCGTTCTGATGGTTGGGGGACGGCCCAATATACGCCGCCATGACATCGGTCGGAAATAGGTGAGACGCGCCATTGATAATGGCGAGACGCCCAATGGGATCGCACATATCGGACACCCAACCCTGCGCCATATAGCCGAGCATACCGAGGTCGAACCGGTTGCCACCCGATGCGCAGGTTTCGAATAAAATATCCGGATAGGCGGTCATCAAACGATCCAGCAAACCGTAGAGGCCAAGCATATATCGGTGTGCTTTCGACCCCGATCCAACCTCAGTCATATTCCGGTTCATGTCCCACTTCACATAGCCGACCTGACCCGACGACAAGATCGCGTCCAGTTGTCCGTAAGTATGGTCGACGACCTCAGGCTTCGAAAAATCAAGCGTCATCTGGTTACGACCCAGCGAGGGCGTTCGGCCCGGTAAAGATATCGCCCAATCTGGATGAGCGCGGTAAAGGTCACTGTCAGGGCTGACCATTTCCGGTTCAAACCAAAGACCGAATTTCAGCCCTTTGGCCCGAACTTTTTCGGCCAACGCTGGAATACCCATCGGGAACCGGTCCGGGTCAGCTGTCCAATCTCCCAATGCGCGTCGATCATCCGTCCGGCCCTTGAACCAGCCATCATCAAGCACCAGCATCTCGACGCCGATCCCTGTCGCAACGTCGGCGAGGTCGAGGACTTTATCTTCGTTTACATCGAAATAGGCCGCTTCCCATGTATTGAGATAAGTTGGTCGCGGGATATTGCGAAAACGTTCCGGTGAGACATGCGCCCGGATGAAGTCGTGCCAGACATGGCTGAGCCCCCCGAGTCCTTCACCTGAAAAGGCATGCAGGACTTCTGGTGTGGCGAAAATTTCGCCGGGCTCCAGCCTCCAATTGAAATCGAACGGGTTGAGCCCCGCCAGTAATCGCACGCGCCCAAACTCGCCTCGTTCCGCGCTGATCGCGAAATTACCGGAATAGACGAGCGTCGTGCCCAAACAGTCCCCGTTTGTCTCGCTTGCGCCCGACTCCATCACCGCCAGGTACGGATTATGCGCATTGCTCGATGTGCCACGCATGCTTTCAATCGTGAAGCGCGCGGTCGTTAGCGACAGGCGTTCCGCATTAAATTCCCGCGCCCATGTGCCGTGAAAATGCTGCAAGTCGTAATGGCCGGGCGCAAGGTCGAGAGCGCTGGAGTGAACATGCCGCAGACTGATCGGCTCTGTCCCGACATTGCGGATCTCCACCTGGCGCGCAATCACGGCGTGGTCCGGCCAGATTGTGTAATGAAGATCGACTTCGACCTGCTGGACCGCGTCAGCGAGAGTCACAATCAAGGTCTTTGCGCCATTACCGCGCGATGACGGCATCCCGTCGAGCGTCGGTTTTCCGTCTTCAACTCGATACGACTTGTAGAGAAACGAAAAGACCGAATTATCGGCACCGACTGCGTGAAAGGCGGGTGATCCGAAATCACCGCGCCCATGCGTTGGATATTCCTGCGGCAGCTCATTCAACGTCAGCGCAGGACTGTCTTCAAACATCACGGTGCAATGGCGTAATGGGCATGACGGCGACTGCGGCGCGGCGATAGACGCCCCGAAATAGAGCTGTTCCAACAGTCCTTCAGCGCTCACCTGCATGGCATAGGTGATCGCTGCATTACGCAGCGTGAAGGTCAGCTCATCTGAAACATCAATCAACTCCATTCGGGTCAGTTATCCGACTTTATGGTCGGTCCCAAATGGTCATTAGTCCCAGAATGAATTAGAGGTCCGCCATGGATACTGCCTCGCCCATCGCGACTATCGCCGGACGACCGATCTACCGCCGGATCTTCACCAAAGCGGATGGGCGCCCGCTGCATCTTTACGGCTATAAACCGCATGATGAGCCACCCCTGCCGGAGACGGGCGGCGAGGTCGCCAAGGGCGGAGAACTACGGTGGCACCCGCTCCGCCGTGAGTGGAATGTCTATGCGCCGCATCGCCAGAACCGAACGTTCAAACCTTCTGCGGCGGATGATCCGTTAGCCCCGTCCAAACGCGGCGGACCCGATACGGAAATACCCTTCACCGACTTTGAACTGGCCGTGTTTGAGAATAAATTCACCAGCCTCCATCGCGACGCGCCCGCCCCACAAAGTATAGTTGGTATGGAAAGTGCCGTCGCCAAAGGTCATTGCGACGTGGTCGTCTACACGCCGGAGCATAGCGGAAACCTGCACACGGTCGGCCAAGATAAACGCCGCCTGCTGCTCGGGGCTTGGAATGATCGATATGTCGATCTGTTCGCGCAGGGTTGCAAATTCGTTCTGCCGTTTGAGTCGCGCGGCGATGCCGTCGGCGTGACGCTGCATCACCCACACGGGCAAATTTATGCCTTCCCCTTTGTACCGCAAGTCCAGCGTCAGGCGGCTGAGGGCTTTCAAGCCGGCTATGATCTAGCGGCTCATATGCGAGACGGGTTGGAGACTTATAAGGTGACTGAGGCAGGTGGCATTGACGCAGTCTGTCCACCCTTTACCCGCTTTCCCTATGAGACATGGCTGGTCCCGCGCCGCCCAGTCATAGGCCCGTGGCAGTTCACAGAAGACGAAGCCGACGGGTTCGCGCACCTGCTGGGCGATATGACCCGCCGCTATGACGCCCTGTTCGGGCAGACGACGCCATATATGCTCTCGCTGCACGCCGCGCCGATTGGACTGGAACAGGATTGGCAGTTCTGCGCCCAATTTTATCCGCTCATGCGGGCGCCGGGACGGATCAAATATCTCGCCTCAGTTGAGCAATCGACGGGTGCATTCACGGTCGATGTGATGCCGGAGCGCGCGGCGCAGGCGTTGCGCGCCTTGTGACTCAAGCCATGATCGAAGATCCGTTCAAACACACCTTCGGGCACGCGCCCGACGTGTCCGGCTTCACACCAGGTCGGGTCAATCTGATCGGCGAACATACGGACTATAATGGCGGCAGAGTGTTGCCGACGGCCTTGCGTCTCGGCGTCACTCTGGCCCTGTCTGCGCGGGATGATGGGCGGGTTCGTGTCCAATCGGATAAATTCGACGATCTGGCCGAACGTAGCATTGACGATCCGGCACAGGATCACTGGTCCGACTATATCGTTGGGGCCTTGCAATTCACGCGACATGAGGGGTTCGGCCCAAACGGGGCGGATGTGAGAGTCACAACCACGCTGCCCTTTGGGGCGGGTATATCGTCCTCCGCTGCAGTGACTGTCGGCACGTTGCGCGCGGCACGCGATCTGAGCGGCAGCGGGCAGTCAGCAACAGATCTCGCCATACTCGCGAGGCGGGTAGAGAATGACTTTATCGGCATGCCGTGCGGGATTATGGACCAAATGGCGGTTGCAATCTCGCGGCCCGGTCAAGCCTTGGCATTGGATACGAAAACCCTCGATTTTAACGTGATCGACCTCCCTAATACGCATCATATGGCGGTCATCCATTCCGGTATTTTTCGGCAGCTCAATGAGGGACGTTACAAGGTTCGGAAAGAAGAGTGCGATGCGCTCAAAGCCGCGCTCGGCCATGATGACCTGTGCCTGATGACCGAGGCTGAGTTCGCCTCCATCCAACATGTGGATGCTCATCTTATCCGGCGCGCACGGCATTGTATGAGCGAGCATCGCCGCACCGTTGAGGCTGCGCAGGCCTTGCGTGATCAGCGAATGGAGGACTTTGGCGCACTGATGAACCAAAGCCATCTCTCCATGCGCGATGACTTTGAAATCTCTGTGGAGCCTGTCGACGCACTCGTCGATGATGCCCAAACGTTCGGCGCGACCGGCGCTCGCCTTACAGGCGGCGGGTTCGGCGGTTGCATCGTCGCCTGCGTCGAAACCGACCGACTTGATGAATGGCGTGACCGATTGCTGGTCGCCCATCCCAACGCATTCTGGGTTTGCTGAAGGACCGCCTTATGTACGACCTCACCGGACAGGACATTCTCGTCGTTGGCGGCGCAGGCTATATTGGCAGCCATGTCTGCAAGATGATCGCGGAAAATGGCGGACGCCCGATCACGCTCGACAATCTCTCCAGCGGTCACAAACATGCGGTGCAATGGGGACCGATAGAGACGGTTGATCTGCGCGACCGCCCGGCCCTTGATGCGGCGTTCGCACGCTGGCCCGACCTATCGGCTGTCATCCACCTCGCCAGTTCAATCGAAGTCGGGATCGGCGAACGCATGCCGGCAGAGTTCTACAGCAATAATGTGATCGGTGCGCTCAACCTGCTCGACGCGATGCGCGCCGCAAACGTCGCCAAACTGATCTTTTCGTCCACCTGCGCGACCTATGGCGAGACTGAGAAAATGCCGATCGAGGAGCGTGATCCGCAGCTGCCCGTGTCCGTTTATGGCAAAACCAAGCTCGCGATTGAGCACATGATTCAGAGTTATCACAAGGCGTATGACCTCGCCTATGTCACGCTTCGCTATTTCAATGCATCCGGCGCGGATGCGAGCGGCCTTATCGGTGAAGAGCATGATCCAGAAACCCATCTCATCCCGCTCGCCATGCAAGCGGCCATGGGTCAGCGAGGTCCGCTAACGTTATTCGGCACAGATTACGACACAGCTGACGGCACTTGTGTGCGGGACTATATCCATGTCAGCGACATTGCCCGCGCACATGTTCTAGCCTTGGAAAAGATGGCTGGCGGATTGAGCCGGGCCGAGGTCAATATCGGCACGGGCAACGGGATCAGCAATCTGGAGATTCTGGAAACCATCGGACGCGTCACCGGTCAGGCTGTACCTTATGAGAATGGGCCGCGCCGGACGGGCGATCTATCGCGACTTTATGCGGATAAAGGCCACGCCAAAACCGTGCTCGGTTTCGAGCCCATCCACTCAGACATTGAGACCATTATCCGTTCGGCTTGGGCCTTTCACGCCGTCCGCTAGATCGGACGCGCTAGTCCAGATCGAGCGCGTAACGCACGGCGTCGTGAACGAAGCTCTGCTCTACAACACCAGACACAACAAAGGCACGCGGGCCCTTGGCGTAAATGGCGACATCTTCGCCCGCATGAGTTTCACCGCGCATCGGAACTGTTGCCTGCTGCCGATAATCGGGAGCAGTAACGTCCTCATCGGTCAGCTGCGGACGTGGGCCTGAGACAGCCCCCGGACCATTAGCATAACCGAGCGTTGTGTAAGGCGCGTCGTCACTGGCCAACACGATTTCTCCTGTCGGTTCGCCGCTGCCATCATTGCCAGAAACAAGACCCAAGATCGGATTGCCGCGCGTCGGATAGCCCGCGATGGTGAAGACGTGTGAGTGGTCCGCCGTGACCATGATCGTCGTATCCGAATCTGATGTCATCGCATCAGCAACCGCGACGGCTTCGGCAAAAGCGACTGTATCCGACAGAGCATTAAAGGCGTTGCCGCCATGATGGGCGTGGTCGATGCGACCGCCTTCGACCATCAGCACGAAACCGTCGCCACTCGCGGACAGCAGCTCAATCGCGCTCGCCGTTAATTCGGCGATGGTCGGTTGAAGTTCGGGGCCTGTCTGAACAGCCGAGAAATCAAGATGGCTAGAATCGAATAGGCCTAGAACCCGCTCGTCTTGGCCTGGCTGCAATGCTTTAAAACCTGCAGTATCGAAGACGACCTTGCCGTCCGGGTTTTTCATCTGCCATGCTTCAATCAAGCTGATCCCATCTGTCCGGCGGCCCATTGTATCAGGCAGGTCAGGCTCGGGATCCGTATCGCGCAAGAAAGCTCTGCGTCCGCCGCCCAGTGCCACATCGATGATGTTCTCCTCTACGAATTGTGTTGCGATATCCCGACATCCACCTGCCTTTGCATCATCAGACAATTCACCGTCATATTCCCAATTACGCTCTGACGAATGGGCATAAGCCGCCGCGGGTGTTGCATGGGTCAGACGCGCGGTCGAAATAAGGCCCAGTTTCATCCCCTCATCCGCGGCATCATCCCAGAACGTTCTCAGCGATCCGGCTTCGACAGCAGCGCAGTCGCCGCGCTGCACATCCGGCCCAACACCCAGAACCCCAGCGCGCGTTTTTACGCCTGTATACATAGCAGTCGCTGTACCGGCAGAATCTGGCACTTGCTGGTTGGTGTTGTAGGTCTTGGACAGGGCTGTGTAGGGAAAGCTCTCCCATGACAATTCGTGATCCTCGCCCGGCCCGCCCTGTTGTTGGCCTTCGAAAATACGCGCCGCCGTCACAGTGGAAATTCCCATCCCATCGCCGATGAATAAGATCAGGTTCTTGGCCGGTGTTCGCACGGGTTCCGCCGCAATCTTCGCCGCCAGCACCGGATTGTCTGCGGTGTATTGATCGTCTGCTTTCACCGTCGCAGCCGTGGTCGTGCAAGCCCCGAGAAATAGCGCTGTTGTCAGCAACAGACTTTTGTGTGCCATGTGAGTCATATCCATTATCCTACTCTTACGCTTCAATCACGCCAGGTTTGCCGTTTTCGACGACCCAAGTCCCGCGCGTGGTCGCGCCTGCGTTGGGATCATAAACATTGTTCATGGACCGAAGCGTCGCTGTCCAGCGATCCTTAGTCACATCCATGAACGTATGGCCGCGTTGCCGATCATCAAAGAATTTAATGTGTGGGTTATCGGGCAGCATGCGTGAGAAGCGACCATAAGCGTAGCTGTGCGCGGTGATCGATGTGGTCACGAATTCCGATCCGACGACCGGTGAATTTTCATCATTAAAGCGCGGCTTCAGATCGGTGACCCACCAGCTATGCATGTCCCCGCCCAATGAGATGAAGTTCTGCGGTTTACGGCGCTCGACCATGTCAAGAATACGTTCCCGCGTTGGTGCGTAGCCATCCCAACCATCGCTCCAAGCGCCAGGATTACCGTCGCGGTCCGTCTGATTGAGGCGCGCAAACAAAGTCGGCTGCGCCAACACTTCCCACGTCGCGCCAGAACGGCCGATCCCCCGGAGCAGATCCCGTTCCTGCTGCATACCGAGCATAGAGCGATTTGGATCATAAAGCTCATCGCAATTGACTAGCGACGCGCCGCCATCTTCCGGCGTCTGACAGGCTTGGTCGTCGCGATATTGGCGCGCATCCGTCAGAGCGATGGAAAGTAGATCGCCATATTGGAAATTATCGTGAAAATGCATGTCGGGTCCACGTGGGCGCGACCGCAAGCGAACGGGCATATGTTCGTAATAGGCCTGATAGGCGGCGGCGCGGCGCGCGCGCACTTCGGCGGGCGGCATATAATTTTCATCGTTGAACCCCGCATAATCGTTCACGACTTCATGATCGTCCCAGATCATCAACCACGGCACGCGGCGGTGCGCGTCTTGAAGGAAGGGATCGAGTTTATATTGAGCGTGAAGACGGCGATAATCGCTCAGATCCATGGCCTCAACTTCGGCCTGACGGCGGACCTGCGGACCCCAGCTCGCCTCATAAATATAATCACCCATATGCAGGATGAAATCGGGGTCCATCTCGATTAGGTCGGTGTAGGCGTTGAAGAAGCCTTGCTCGTAATGTTGGCAGGTCACAACGCCGAACCGTGCGTGGTCCGTCGGCGCAAGATAGGTCGGAGCCGTGCGCGTCATCCCTGTCGGGCTCTTCTGCCCATCCGCAATGAAGCGGTAGAAATACTGGCGGGCAGGTTTTAGCCCGGACACTTCGACGTGCACACTATGGGCCCAATCCGCCGTGGCCCGTGTGCGACCGCGTTGCACCACTTTGGCAAACAACTCATCATCGGCCACTTCCCAATCCACATCGATTGAGCCCGGCAAAGGATTATCAAGACCGAGCGGATCCGGCACAATCCGTGTCCAGAGGACGACGCCGTCCGACAGGGGGTCGCCGCTAGCAACGCCGAGCGGAAACAGCGTGTCCTCACCCAATTTACCAAGTCCAGAATTGAGCTTCGCTGGTGCGGCCAAACCCGTGGACGCGGCGGTTGTCTGACAGGCGACGAGGCCGGCGGTCCCAGCGAGCGATGACAGAAGCGTACGGCGATCAAAGGTCATATCGGGAATCCTGCGAAGTTCACCATGGGGCTAACAAAAAGGCCCGCCTTGGGAAAGGCGAGCCTGATGAATAGTCTGTCAGATGCCGAACTTCTTAGAAGTCGTAAGATGCACCAAAACGGATTTCGTATGCTGAAGCGTCGAAGCTCGTTGAGAATGGTTGCCCTTGGGCCAGCGTGAGCGGGAAGCTTGGCTGGCGCAAAACGCCCCATTCATCATTCAACAGGTTCGTGAGGTTATCAATAACCATGAAGATTTGTGCCCGATCGTCAGCCCGCAGACCTGGCAAGTCCTGAGAGATTTTCAGATCAACTTTGGTCCATGATGGGCCTGTACGACCGTTCCGCTCTTCACCCGGAAGCAAGACTCCGCCGCCGTCCAAGAACGGTGTGAAGTTGTAATAGCTGTTCGGATTACGATCCACCAAACTATAAGGCGTGCCGGAGCTCGACTGGAAGTATGCGAAGATATTCGTATCGTAATCTTTCCAGAAGTCCTTGGTGTAGGACACAGATCCAGTGAAACGATGCTTCGTGTTGTAGTTAGATGTGGCCAGAACCTGTTCTTGCGGATCAGTATAGGCCCGGTTGTTGTAGTTCGAGAAAGCGACAGAGCTAGTCATCGGCTGAACATCTTCAGCGTCCGAATAGGCATAACCTAATGTCGCAGACCAACCATTATCCCAATCTTTGGATATGCCCAGAGATGCGACAAAGGCTTGGTTTCCAAGATCGCTATTTGTCAGAACAAACGTATCCATCAACGGGCTACTATAAGTGGGAACAGTTACGCCATTAACAGTTTGAGTGCCGGTTGGAACCAGATCGCCGCGTTGAACGATCGCCGTGTCCTTGCCATCTGACCACAACACATCAGCTTGGATCGTCCACAGACCACCGAAAATAGACTCACCCGTATCAAAGTCCGGTGAGAAGGTAGCTCCGATTGAGTATTTCCACTCAGACGGAATTTTGAAGTTCGGGTCCAGATAGTTCAGCTCGAAGTTAGATCCAACACCACTTCCAACAGCATCATAGACAACGTCCGGAATAGCGTAGCCGGCGAAGTTTGGCACACCTTCTTCAGCGCCTGAATAGGTCTGCGCGAACAAATCAATTGGATTTGGTTGACCCCCGCGACCAGCGCGCGCCAAGGCGCCAACCTGATCGATGTTGTTGGCCGAATAATTGTTCGACAACCAAACATTTGGGTTACCGCCAGAATAACGGCCTACGCCTGCACGAACTTGAAGGCTAGGCGTTGCGTCCCAAACGGCTGCGAGGCGTGGCTGAATGAGATCTTCTCCGTCCAGGGTTTGAGAGTTGGAGAAGCCATAATCGGCGACAAAGTCCGGGTTCTCAGTCGGCAGATCCGACGTCGTGTACCAGTCGTATCGCAGACCAGCGATAACTGATAGATTATCGAGAAGCTGGAACTCATCCTGGCCATAAAGTGAGTATTGTGCGTAGCCCCAGTCTGCAGCAGCATCGTCCGGGTTCTGAGACGGTGCATTGTTGTAATAAATGCGATCAACCAAACCATTTTCAAAGTTGTCGATACCCCTAAAACGCAGCTCCGTTTCAGTGTGCTGAACAAACAGGTTGAAAACATCCAGATCGCGACGTTCTGCACCAAACAAGAAAGAGTGATCTCCCATGTCGTAGTTGGCACGGAATACCAGATCGAGCTTCTGATAATCTAGCTTATTAGACTGGCGGCTATCGTCACCACCCAGGTAAACCGTCACATCGCCCGTATCGATCTGAATTTCGCCAAAGTCGTTTCCGCCGACTGAACGGACGTCATTTTTGAAGTCTAGATAGCTCGCCAAAAACTCTGTCGAGAAATTGTCGGTCCAGTCTGAGTAAAGAGAACCCGCGAATGAGTGAATGCGGGAGCCACGATTGTACAAGTGGTTAGAAAATTCGAACTCGTCACTGTCACCATCGGACCGAACAGTGTTGAAGCCGTCATTATAGTTATACGTTAAGGCCGCGCGATGCTGATCACTGATGTTCCAGTCAAGCTTCACGAGAATTTTCTCGTCGGCGTTATCAAAACTTTCAGGCGTTGTCCCCGGGTCGTACTGATAGACTGTATTGGAAATGGCAGAGATACGATCAAGTTCAGCTTGGCTGATCTGGAAAGCTCCGTTCCCGACAGTCTCTTGAAGATTGAATGTGTTAGCGCCCTCTAACTTTTCGTAGGCGACGCTGAAGAAAAGCTTGTCTTTGATGATCGGGCCACGGACATTAATACCATATCGAATTTCATCGAATGGGTTGAAGGCTGTATCCACACCATCAACTTTCCCGCCGCGCAGGCTCTCATTTGTATAGTCGATGAAAGCCCCGCCGTGGAATTCATTTCCGCCGGATTTAGTGACTGAGTTTATGTTACAGGCTGTGAAACCGCCATATTTGACATCAAAAGGTGCGATTTCCACAGAAACCTGTTCGATGGCGTCGAACGGGAATGGCATGCGCTCTGTAGGGTAACCGTTAGAGTTCAGACCAAAAGCATCGTCCATTGAGATACCGTCAAGCGTGATAGAGTTGAAGCGTGAGCTTTGGCCGACACACTGGACAGAGTTGATATCGCCACGGCTCTCATCGATGAAAACACGGGGGTCGAGACGAATAATATCTGCAATGTTCCGGTTGATAGCGGGCGCATTCTCGATCGTCGTAATCCCGAAAGATACATTTGGGCCTGTTGCCAAATCTGCAACAACTTGGCGCTGGCCGACGACGATGATTTCATCTTCAAAATTTTCGGATGCCAGAGCGAAAGTTAGTAGCGACTCATCACCGAGAGAAAGACGAATGCCTTCTACACGCTGTCCACGAAGGTTCGCGGCGGTCACTTCAACATTGTAGGCGCCTGTGACGGACAGGTTGCGAACGGCAAAGCCGCCATCACCATCAGTCGTAACAGTCCGAGCGAAGCCTGTTTCCGTATTAACGAGGCTGATGTTTGCATTGGCGACTGGCGCACCGGCTTCGGTTTGAACGAAACCGCGAATAGTGGAGGTTGTGACCTGAGCTTGAGCAAGGGTCGGAATGAGAGCAGCGGCAGCAATCGTGCTCGTGCCGAGCAGGAAGGCGGCGCCGATAGAAAGGCGTTTTGACATTGGAGACACTCCGGAAAGTCTGTCGATGTGAGGTATATTGCGCTGTAACCGGGACGTTCCCGGCAACTTTGCGCGCCCCCTAGCAATGGTTTTAGACAGTTATGTGACAGTACTGCAATGTTCCGAGGAAACCTCAGCTCTGTGTCATTTGAGACACAGCACGCACTTTCCTTTCGCGGCATTCGAGTTATTGAAGCGGCATGACAGACCTTATGGACAAGACTCTGAAGATTGCAGAGCTGGATTTCTCACAGTTTACTGCGGATCGCGCCAAATTTGGGCGGGATCTCGTCGCGGGAATGCGAGAGACGGGCTTCATCGTGATTCGCAATCATACGATCCCACAGACCGACATTGAGGCGGTAGAATCGGCGAGCCGCGACTTTTTTGCGCAGCCTGTTGGAGCTAAAACTCAATATGCGATGCCGGATAGTCATTTCCAACGCGGTTATTCTCCGTTCGGTACCGAATCGGCCAAGGATCAGGATGCACCTGATCTGAAGGAGTTCTGGCACGTTGGTCGTGACACCATCCCCGGCATTCCGGGAACGCCCGATGTTACAGGCCTGCCGCACTTTGATCGCTCATCCCACGATCTGTTCAATGCGATGGACGACTTTGCGCGGACCTTGATGATATCCATCGGCGAGACCTTGGATATGACGCCGGAGCGGATGAGCGCCGCACTCGATAATGGCAATTCGATTCTCCGCCTTCTTCATTACCCACCCATGCCCGAAGGCGCAGGGTCTGCTGTGCGGGCTGCGGAACATGAGGATATCAATCTGCTGACATTGCTGTTGGGCGCTGAAGAAGCGGGCCTTCAAGTCAAGCACCGCTCAGGTGTCTGGCTATCGATTGATGCGCCGCTGGGCTCGCTGGTGGTCAATGCCGGCGATATGCTCGACCGACTTACAGGCGGCGTCATCCCGTCGACCACGCATAGGGTGGTCAATCCAACACGAGAGCGCGCGCCGCATTCGCGCTATTCCATGCCCTTCTTCCTACACCCGGCGAACGACTTCCTACTCGAAGCTCTACCGACCTGTCTTGAGATGGGCGGCAAGGCCAAAACGCCAGTTACGGCGCGAGCTTATCTGGACGAGCGACTGCGCGAAATCGGACTCGCCAAAGCCTAAGCAGCGAAGCGGGCTTAGAGGCCCACCAGAATCCCCGCCAAGGCCGCGCTCATCAGATTGGCAAGGCTGGCCGCGAACACGGCTTTCAAACCCATCCGCGCGATTTCTGGCTTCCGGTCCGGAATGATTGTGCCGAGTCCGCCGAGCAAAATCCCGATCGAGGCGAAGTTCGCGAAGCCGCAGAGGGCGAATGTCAGGATCGTAACCGATTTTGGCGACAGCTGATCCTGAACGTCGATCAGTGACAAATAGGCGATAAATTCATTGAGCACGACCTTCTCGCCGAAGATGGCGCCTCCAATCCGTGCCTCTTCCCACGGAATACCAATGGCCCACATGACGGGCGAGAACAGCCAACCCAATATGTACTGAATCGACAACTCATCAAACCCGACCAGCCCCCCGGCCCAACCCAATAAACCATTCACCAAAGCGATCAGCGAGATGAAGGCGATCAGCATGGCCGCGACAGCGATGGCAATCTGTACGCCCGTTTGAGCCCCGTTCGCGGCAGCAAGAAACACATTATTATATTCCCTGGACGGTTCCGGAGCCTCAATACGCGTGACCGGAGCGTCGACGTCCGTATGGGGGCTTGGCATAATGATCTTGGCCATCATGAGTCCCGCAGGGGCGCTCATAAAGGCAGCAGCGATGAGGAAGTCGGCCCGGATCCCCATTTCCACATAACCCGCCATGACTGACCCGGCGATAGAGGCCAAGCCCGAGACCATGATGGTGAACAACTCGAACTTGGAAATATTCTTCAAATAGGGCTTGAGCGACAGCGGAGCCTCAGCCTGACCGACGAAAATGTTCGCTACTGTATTGAGGCTCTCAATAGGACGCGTCCCCGTGACCCACTGCATGAACCGTCCACCCCAGCGGACGATGAACGGCATAATCTTGAGGTAATACAACACTTCCATCAGCGCGGCGAAAAAGATGATGACAGGCAAGACCCGCACGAAGAAAATGAATCCTAGATTGGATGGGTCGCCCAGCGGCCCGAACATAAAGGAGATACCATCGTTGGAATAATCGAGCAGAGTTTGGAAGCCCCCGGCCAAGGCCCCGAGCGCGGTCTTTCCAACCGGCACGAATAAGACCAGCACGGCAATGGCGACCTGAAGGCCAAAACTCGCCAACACAATGCGCGGTGAGATGGAGCGGCGGTCAGACGAAAAGGCGACGGCAATCGCAAACAATACGGCAATGCCGACAAGCCCGAAGGCAGGATGGTTCATGGATCGATCCCCTCGCGCCCGGACGCGTCACGCATACTAACGCCGGATTCCCGCTCCATGCCGGACCCGTCATATCGGAACGACCTAGCCTGTCTTTTCCAGAAGCGCTAGAACCTGTCTCACCGCACTGTCGGGGTCGCTGACAATATACTCGGCATCCAGAATCAGATCAGCATGCTGGGCTGACGGTTTCACGAATTGCTCATGCGCGGGGAAAACTTGTTCAGCCAGCTGTCGACGGACGAACTCCAATTCGCGGCCTCGCTCCTCCACATCGCGACGTTCACGCCTCGATCGGCGCAGGGCTTCGTGACAGCGAACATAGACGCAAACGTCAGCCAACTCGACCAATTGCGGTTGGCTCAGCACCAATGTCCCATCGACAATCAAGGTGTCGCCTGTCGGGATAAGACGCTCAGACCCGGCGCGCAGAGACACACTAAAGTCATAGAGCGGAATGTCGGCCACTTTCTGAGCGCGGAGTCGCGTCAACGCCGTTTCCATTTCCGCCCAATCGATTGCGTAAGGCTGATCAAAATCGAAATCATGACGATCCTCTGCACTGCCGGAGGGACGATCATGGTAGAAGGAGTCTTGCGCCAGAATCGTTGCATCGGGAATCGACTTCATAATGCGGCGCGTCAGCCACGTCTTTCCAGAGGCGCTACCGCCGGAAATCAGGAGTGTCTTCATGACGGATGGTCCCAAGCCGTGCCGATCAATTGGCGCCCCCACTTAATCGGCCAAATGGCGCTAGGCTAGAGCCGAGTCCAGCCGTCCTGCTATCGGAGTGGCCAATGCTCCAGACCCACGTGTCACGACTGTCAGGGCTGGCTGAATGTCATCATCTGCAACCGCGCGGAACAATGGCGAGCCACGCCGGCGGCTTTCCGGTCGCCGCGATCATCATATAAGACAGCAAGCCTATCATAGGCAGAGCCAAGACCCGCGCTGGCGGCTCGTTCAAGTTTCAGTATGGCCTCTGTCTTCAAACCTGCCTCTAAATCCTGCTGCGCTAGAAAATAGAGACCAACCGGATCGCCCTGCAGACCGAGTTCGCGCAATTCTTGCCGGGTTTTGGTCCGGTAAAAAGTTCGGTCCACGATGAACGGGAAAGCCACGCTGCATATCGAAACATTTAGCGTGTCCTTGGGAGCATTATAGACGGCGGTGCCTGGCAAAATCGCCGCGATCAGAATGAACCCTTTGAGATGTCCTGACAAAGCGATCACGCTACACGTTCGATCAACTCAATGATCGTTCGATCTTTTCCTGCATATCCCGCCATTGCCGCCTCCTGCGCCGACTTTTGGGTAGAGGGGCGAAGGGGCAGCGTTCAAATGACAATAAGTGTTAGGTTAGGCGAGGCTGGCACCTAACGGGATTTGTCATGAAATAAGGCCGGTTTGTTAGACTATGAGACCTAATAGTCTCAGTTCGTCACGAACAGATAGGTCGCGGTTTGATCCGACACATTGGAAATCTGGATCCGATATTTCGAGGTCCAAAGTGGCAGGAAGCGACAACTCTTCGCCCGGTCGCCAACAACGCCGTCACAGACAGGCGCATCGTCCGTGCCGTCCTGAGCAATTTGCCATTCCAGGGTCGAGTTATTCATAGATTTCAGCGTCATTTCAGCAGGTTCTGCCGCATAGAAAATATCTTCAATGATATCTTGCTCTCCAGGCGCCAGCGTGTGGCGGCGATAGGCTGGCCCTTTAATGCGTCCTCGAAAGGGAATGGATTGCCGGTCGTTTTCGGGAGTCAGGTCATGGGCCATAAGAACCCAGCCTTTGGCCAAATCTTCTGTGCCACCAATCGGCGACGCCCCCAACAGCTGCAGTTTCTGAGACACATCAAACAGTTTGGACGCATCCTGATCCGCCAAAGCCGCGTCGCCCGCTTCAACCAGCGCGATAATGCGCGCGTGATGATCAGGGATGGTCGTCTCAATATGTTTGGCGGCGACACTGGTCGTGACGTCAGCGTGGGTCGCCTGCACAGATCTATCAGCCGCTTCGCACGCGCAGAGCAGCAACGCCGACATCAAAACTGGGAAAAAACCAACGCGCATGGTGTGCGACCTCCGATTACAAAATTGGAAGAGCGCGCGAACTCTGTAAAGACTATTTTTCAAACAAACACGAAACAGGTGTCGATCCGATCAAGGAACGGAACATGACGGATACATCCATCCTCCTCATTGAGGACGAACCGGACATTGCAAATTATATTCAGCAGGTTCTGCGTGCCGAAGGCTGGACGGTAACCCTTCACGCCCAGACTAAGGAGGGGCTGCATGCGGCCAAGGCCAATCCCTATGATGTTTTTATCTTCGACCGCATGCTCCCTGACGGTGAAGGTTTGGAAATGGTCGAGAATTTGCGGGCCAATGGAATTGAAACCCCGGTGCTGATGCTAACGGCGCTCGGAAATTCCGAGAACAAGGTGGAGGGCTATCAGCGAGGCGCGGATGATTACCTCGCCAAACCGTTTGAGCCAGCCGAACTCGTGGCGCGCATCTCTGCGCTCCTGCGCCGCTCACGCGGACAGGTTCGAACCGATCTTCGTATGATTGATGATCTGGAAATTCATGACAAGGCGCGCACCGCGCACCGCGCTGGCCAGCATCTCAAATTGAGCCCTAAAGAATTCGACCTTCTGATCTATTTTGCCGATAATGCCGACGCGCTTATCACGCGTGATATGTTGCTTCGCGATGTTTGGAATATGAGCTTCGATCCCGGCACCAACGTCGTCGATGTGAATATTGGCCGGCTACGACGAAAACTCGACGGCGCTCACAAGACGCCCTTGCTGCGAACCGTGCGCGGCCTTGGCTACACATTCGGTCCTGAATAATTTTTCCCCCGCGCGCATATCGCCGGTCTGTCTTCTCTCGTCTCACCGCCGAGTTGATCCTTGCGCCTGCGCTGATCTTCGCTTTGATTATGACCTTGAGCGGGTGGCAAACAGTGTGCGGCTTGCGCACAGAAATCACGAACCAGATCAATGACGACGTGGCCAGCCTGTCAGAAGTCTACCTCACACAAGGTCCGGACGCGGTTGATGCTGCGATCTCGCAGCGTCTGGCGCTATCGCCACTGAGTCGAGCCGGAGCACATTATCGATTTGAGGACCAAGGGGGTCTACCCCGATCCGGCGATCTCAGCGCGGCCATCACTCAAAGCTCAAAGCTGACCGACCCCACCATTGTTCAATCCACTAACTTTGGATCTCTCACTTTACGAGCGACAGTGTTTCAGGGCGGAGAAACATTGACTGTCGCGCGTGAGAATAGCGCGATCCGCAAGGCGGCTTGGGTTCAACTTCGTAACACGGTCATCGGGTTAGTTGCCCTGATCGCTCTGGCTGCGCTGATAGCCGTCCGCGCGACAGGATCTTTGCGGCAACGGATCGGCCAGATGAACGACACGCTCGACCATGTCGGCAAAGGTCACCTTGATGCGCGCCTGCCTGAGACAGGGCAAGAAGACGAGCTTGGGGCGTTGGCCTCTCATATTAATGGCATGATCGGACGCGCCGAACGGTTACTCAATCTACGCAAGCGCGTGACTGACCAAGTCGCCCATGAAATGCGTTCACCGCTGACACGGCTTGATGCTGCTCTGCTGAAAGCCCAATCCAACACACGCGCTGATCCGGCGCTGGCCAAGGCGAGGGCCGAATTGAAGTCCAGCCTCCGCCTGTTGGATGGGTTGCTCGATGTGTCATCGGCTGAAGCGCAGCAAGGGGATCGGCGTAATCTCGAGCCCGTCGATTTGGCCGAATTAGGTGCCAATATGGTGGAACTGTTCGAACCTGTCGCAGAACTTCGTCGCCAGCATCTGGTTCTAGAAGCTCGCGCTAAAGCGGTCGTTGATGCCGCTCCCGCCCAAATTGGCCGACTGATTTCCAACCTGATCGATAATGCGCTGAAGTATGCCGACCCCAACACCGATATCATTATCTCAATTGACACACTCGGGAATAAGGCTGTTCTTTCCGTAGCCAATCAAGGCCCGCAAATTCTCGGCGATCTCCGTTCAGAGATTTTCACGCCCTTCTTCCGCCACCCTGACATGGCGGAAAAACAGGGGCATGGCCTCGGCTTAGCCTTGTGCCGATCCATCGCTCTGCGTCATGACGGCACGCTCGACATCACGCCGAACCCACACCTCACCATTTTTACGCTGACCCTGCCGCTTACTGAGCAAAGCTAAACTCGTCTTACCCTACTAAAAGCTCCCGCTGAGAGAGAAACGAAGGATCGGACCAAAGGCGAACTTGGAGTCCTGCATTTCCTTTATGACGCCTACATCGCGCCGCGCGGTAAATCGCGTCCGCTCGAAAAATTCCTCTTGCCCGATGAGGTTAGAAATACTGGCGTTCAGGGTCATGCCAGCGAGATTTTTATGCTCGATGAACACGCGCGTAAACGGTCTATCATTCCCGTTCCGATCCACCGAAAATAACCGGTAGCGTTCGGCTGAAACATAATGCTCGACATAAAAACCATACGCCCAATCCGTTCTTGGAATATCGTGGCGATAGCTGGCTTCATAATAGATTTTCTTGTCCCCGTTCAGTCGTCGTCCGAAAGCTAACACAGGATCATCTACGGTTGAGTCGCGCCAATCGAAGATCAAGTTTAGCTCGGTGCCCGGCAAACCCCATTTGTCACCTTTAAGCGTCGTCGCGACGTCAAAGCCATAGCGGTAAGCCTTGCCGATATTGCCAACACCGTCGCCATCGACACCAATTGGAATTCGGTCCACCGTGTCCGATATCGCCGCGCCGTAAAACTCGATCCGGAACGTGTTACCCTGTCCAAAATCCTTGTCGAATTCGAGACTAGCCAACCAGCTTTGCGAAGGGATGAGATCCGGATTAGCGGATCGATCCAAATCTTCCTGAAGATCGACGGATGAGATAAAATCGAAGAAATTGAGTTGTCCAACTTCGCGCTCCACTTTTGAGCGGATCTGGAAACTATCATCGACCTTGTAGGTCGCAGACAGAAAGCCCTTTGGACGAACAAACTCGCGTGGATCGACCGATGCCAATCCAAGGCGTTCCTGCATCAGTTTTGAATATTCAACCCCAGCAGAAGCTTGCAAATCCCATTTGTCACCATAGGGACGGCTATGCGTCACCGTACCTTCGAAACGATCTTCGCTGACATTAAATCCTGTCATCGGCCTACCCACAAAGGCCATGCCTGGCTCTTGCGTCAGAAGTTGTTGCTCAATATCCAGCTCATTATAAGCGCCTTCACCCGCAAACTGCCAGTCACCACCCTCCGGCAAACTCCAAGAATATTCAACGCGGCCAACGAGCTCTAATTCTTCAGCGGTCTGGTCAAATCGACTGGCTTCAACAAAACCCGTTTGAGGGTCAAAAACGGCAAACCCGCGACTTGTCGGCGAATGTTCGCGATCAAGAACACCTGTAATCTTGAGCTGCCCATCCAAGAACGGGAATTCGTAGTCACCGTCAATTTCCAGATTCCACTCATCCTCACTTTCGGTTGCGAGGGTCAGACTGTCATCCCCGTCTGCCGTAACAGGCGTTCGAATTCCCGTAGCTGAACGATTGAAATTGAACAGGTAGTATTCCGTGTTCAGGTTGATCTTGTGATCCGGAGCAGGCGTCCAGCCGAGGTTGAGCGCAACGCCCGGCCGATCACCGAAATTCTGTATCTTCTCCGTACGATGCTCAAAGATTATGCCCGAAGCATCGGACCGCGTTTCATCTGAGGTCGCCCCTCCCCGAAATCCATATTCACGCAATTGCAGAGCGTAGGTGAGACCGCCTGCGACATCGAATTCCCCTGACAAGTTGATTTCTGCATTCAACAAATTGGGTTCGAGGTCGCGGCGGAATTGAGGATTCCACTCCCACGTTCCCTTCAAGCCGCCTGATTGGCTCACCGTAATATCTGCGACCTGCCCGCTCAAACCGGGGATCGAGAGAGATGCGCCGTCGCGGATACGGATTTCAACGACATTATCCGCTAAGATTTTCTCTAACTCGTCTCGTGCGTCAGCCTTGCCGGTTAATCGCTCGCCATTGATCAGAACATTGGCACCGCCCTGTCCCAAGCCACGACGTCCAGTATCCCCACTCTGGACCTGAAACCCCGGAATCCGCCGGACCATGTCCAATGCCGTTCTGGGGACATAGCTAGCGAAATAGCTGGCCGGGTAAGTATCGGGCGCGGGGACTTCCTTGGAGGTCGAAGTCCCCGCAACGGCTGGAAGGGTTGTTTCAGCCGCCTGTTCTGATGTTTGTTCTGGGGTTTGCTCAACGGGTTGTATGACAGCGTGAGCGCCAGAGGTTAGACCTGTGATTAGGCAAAGCGATGTCGTGACCGCCAGAAGCGGCTTGAGAACATTAGACATGAAGATACCCTACTTCTTGGGGTCGTGTTCGAATGTCCCGAAGGTCATAACGAGTGGATCTTTCTGGTGTGCCCCAGAGAGGCTGATCCGGACTTGGTCTTTCTTAAACTTCAATGTGATTTCATCTTCTAAAATCAGACCTGCCTTGGAAATCAACTTGGCGTAACGGTTCCGCTGCTCAGTGCTGACTTTCCGGCCATCGACCGTCAGATATTCTTGGCAAAGTTTGATATAAGCTGTCTTATCATTGCGTTTCACAAAACCGTCTTTGACTAAAGCATCCATGAGGTCAGCCCGCAGCGCCATTACATCCAAAGGGCGGCCATTGATCATAATGGTTTTGCCTTCTTCTGGATCAGACACCGTCACCGTGTGAGTGCTGTTGGAATGGCTTGTGCTATGCGCCCTTTCTGCAGCGTGAGCTTTAGCTTCGACCTTGCGTGCAGCCCGCTCCCGAGCGCGTTCGGCTTGTTCCACTCGACGCTCTGCCTGTTCTCGAACACGCTCGGCCTGTTCACGAGCCCGTTCAGACTGTTCGACCTGACGCTCCGCCTGCTCGCGGACACGTTCGACCTGCTCACGGTTGCGTTCCGACTGTTCGACCTGACGAGCTGCCTGTTCGCGCATGAGGGAGACATGTTGCATTTCAGATTCGACGCGGTGATGAATATCCTCAGCGCCTAGGTTCAGGCCCATGGCTTCAACCTGTTCGCCCCAGGCCTCCATTTTCTCGCCCCAAGCCTCCATGCTCTCTTCCCAATCGCCATCGAAGCGTTTCTCAACCTCTTCGCCCCAGGCCTCCATTCTTTCTTCCCACTCGCCTTCGAAACTGGCCTCAATTTTTTCGCCCCAGGCTTCCATTTTCTCGCCCCAAGCCTCCATAGCGGCTTCGAAGTCAGCCTCTGTCTCATAGTCACCGAAGTTGGGCACAGGAACTGTAGGGAGGGTTGCAACCACGGGTGTCGCGGGCATGGCCGGCATAGGCGGCACGGACGGCATTTCAGGCATCGGCGGCAATTCAATACCGTTCACTTTCCCAGTAATTCTCCCATTCGATCGTATGACGGTTTCTGGGAGCATGACATGTTCCGTAGTCTCACGGTCTTCGACAATTTCTGCCGTTTGCGATTGAGCCATCGACACTGTGCTACACGCTGCTGTTCCCAACATGAGGGCTGACACCGCCACCGCGGACAGGCGACTGGATGACGTTCGGGCCGTCGGGCGACCCATCAAGCGGTTCAGGCGCGTCAATAAGGGACCCCCGTCAGCCGCCATCGCCAAGGCAGGCGCCTGCGACCCAAGGCGAAGCGCCGCTAGACCCCGCGCCAAATCAGTTGGCCGACCGCAAATTTGCACGGCGATGTCGTCACAGGCTTGCTCCCGGTCGACATCAATCAAACGCGACAGAATAAGCACGGTTGGATTGAAATAGAGCACCGTCTTGATTGCGGTTTGGATCAGACCGAACATGAAGTCGTGACGGCGGATATGTGCGAGTTCATGCAGCAAGATCGCTTCGACTTGCGCAGAAGGTAGCGATGTCAAGAACCCGAGTGGGACAAGAACGATCGGGCGAAGCGCCCCCAATGTCATCGGGCCGTTGACATGCTCAGAGATGAATAAACGAACCCGCTCATGCGTCCGGCTGCGCTGTACAAGTGTGCCGAACCGACTGTTCCAGTCCGATCCCGCCGTGCGCAAACCGCTTGTTGCCAGCCAACGTGTCATCGCCCAAGCGCGGTAGGCCTGAAGGCTCAAAAAGGCGAACCCGATCGCCCACGCCATACCAAGCCAAGGCACTAACGCGACCGCGAGGCCGCTTTCCAAGCTTTGGATCGGAAGAACGCTGACAGACACTGAGAGGTCCGTGAAGCCCCCGCCTTGAGAGGCTTGATCCCCTGAAACTTGTGTTGGTGACCAACTACGGAGCTTTGTGATCGTCAAAATCATGAAGGTCGCCAGAAAGGCGCCAAAAGTCCCGACCAGTCCGGTCATCCCGATCAGATAGCGGAGCTTTGCTCTGCGTTCTGTTACCAAAGCGCGGAGCGTCAAAACGACAACACCGATCAAAGCGGCCTGCCATAGGCTGTGTAGAATAGACCATCCGAGCGCGTCCCAGAGTGCGGTGATATTCAGTGTCATTGTCTCGTCCCCTTAATCTTACTTTGTCAGCTGCGATCGCTAGATCGCGCTATCGGTCTTTTGGTCAATGTCTAACGAATCCAAAAACTCACGAATTTTTTCGATGTCGCCTGGACTGGCCTTATCCGTACCCAACGCATGCATGACGAGGTCTGGCACTGACCCCTCAAACGCCGTATTTACAAACCGGTCGAATAGCCGCGATTTGGTCGCCGCCTCACTCACCATCGCCCGATAATTATAGGATTTCCCTTCACCTGGTGAGCGGCTGACCAGACCCTTATCATGCATCCGCTGTACCTGTTTCAAGGTCGTTGTATATCCGACCGACTTTGTACGGCTCAATTCCTCATGAATCGTCTTCACACTGCAGGACTGGCGTTCCCAAAGAACCTGAAGAATAGCAGTTTCCGCCGGAGAGGGTTTGATTATCTGTGTCATATGGATTTGGTAAACGACAGATGTCGTCTAGTAAACCATCAAAACGACACATGTCGTCCTTTTAACATTTGTAGCCGACCCGGCTGCGTTTAGACGATCGTCCGTCTTGCTTGATCACGGACTAGGCTGCGCTCTGCCCGCAGCCATTCATTGACAGGAAGGCACATGAGGCTTAGCGGGCCGACTTTCCTTTGCCGTTACGGATATGATCGTCACGGCCCCGACGGTACCCTCATGACAACATTCTCCGATCTCGATCTGGCCGAGCCGCTTTCGCGCGCATTGGCGACACTCGGTTACACCGAGCCAACGCCAATCCAAACTGAAGCGATCCCACATCTCCTTAAGGGTCGCGACCTACTGGGCATTGCTCAGACCGGCACAGGCAAGACGGCGGCGTTCGCCCTGCCGACTTTGCACCACATCTTCACCAGTGAAATGGATCCGCCTAAACGCGGGGCGCGCGTGCTCGTCCTGGCTCCGACCCGCGAACTGGTCGGGCAGATCGAAGAGAGCTTCCGCAATTATGGCCGGTTCATGATGGACCTTGAGGTCGCTAAAGTTACAGGCGGCGTGTCCATTGCCCGTCAGATCAAACGGCTTGTCCACGGCAATGATGTATTGGTTGCCACGCCCGGCCGCCTTATCGACCTGCTCGACCGCGGCGACCTCCGCCTTTCCGGTGTTGAAGTCCTCATCCTCGATGAAGCCGACCAGATGATGGATATGGGCTTCATCCACGCGCTTAAGAAAATTATCCCGCTGCTGCCAAAGCAACGCCAGACCCTCTTCTTTTCCGCCACACTACCACCGAAGATCAAGAAACTCGCCGACAGCTTTTTGACCGACCCTGTTCGCGTCACGGTCTCACCCGCTAACTCGACAGCTGAACGTGTTGAGCAATCGCTGATCTTCGCTAAAAGCCCTGAAAAACCGATGCTGCTGGCCGACCAACTCCTGCGCCCAGAGGTCACGCGCGCACTGGTCTTCACTCGTACCAAACATGGCGCTGACCGGGTCGTGAAACGTCTGGCAACAATCGGCATTCCGTCGCTCGCTATCCATGGCAATAAAAGCCAAGGTCAACGCACACGCGCGCTGGACGCGTTTAAAGACGGCACCGTCAATGTTCTGGTGGCAACCGATGTGGCCGCGCGCGGGATTGATATTCCCGGCATTAGCCATGTCATCAATTATGAAATTCCCAATGTGCCCGAGCAATATGTGCACCGGATCGGCCGCACCGCGCGGGCGAAGGCGTCTGGCTTTGCCATTGCCCTCGTCGCCCCGGACGAGAAGGCCTATCTGAAGAATATTCAGAAACTGCTCGGCGAAACTATTCCCGTCGTCGCTATGCCCGAAAATATGGCAGGCCGCATTAAGGTCATCGAAGCACGTGACGCCATCGCTCGCGTCGAAGTTTCACCTGATCAGAGCCGAAAAGGCCGCGGCAAGTCGCGTAAGCGCGGCAAGAAAAAGACCGATGGTCGAGGCAATAGAGCCGACACACGCGGGGCTCCACAAGCACCGTTTGCGGCAAAGAATAACGACAAGCCCAAAGACAGTTTCAAAGATAAACCCAGAGACAACGCACAGAACAAATCCAAAGACAGTTTCAAGGGCAATTCTAAAAACACATCGAAGGATGGGTCCGAATATCGCAGCCGTTCGACAAAACCCGCATCAGCGGGCGGTGATAGCTCGCGTCGCCGGGCGGCACCGAGCCGATCGCAAAAGCCAAATTCCCAAGGCGGGCCAAAACAGACGACACCCGGCAATCCCGGCGGTGCACCAAAGCCTGCACGGAAATCAACCCGGCGAGCTGCACCGCAACGCGGTGGCGGTGGCCATCAATCACCGAAACGACGGGGTCGTTAGTCAAAACAGGCAGGCGTGTACTGGGCCATTCAATCCAGCCTGTCCCAAGCCATTTTGACTGAAGAAACTTAGCTAGCCCGCTAGCGCGACTGGCGGTTCTTCGATTGTGGGGGCGAGCGGCGTTTCGATTTCATCTTCGAACACAACCGAGTTCTGAGCGGGTGCGGCGGTCTGCATGTCTGTTTCAACCGCCATGAGCGGGATCGCGACACAAAATTGTGACCCCTTGCCCGGTTCTGACGTCACGCTGATTTCCCCGCCGAACAGATCGGTCAATTCGCGGCAGATTGAGAGTCCGAGACCCGACCCCCGCACTGTATTGGTCTGCCCATCTTGGGCTTGTTCGAACCGATCAAATACGCGGCTCTGCCGCTCCGGTGTAATCCCGATGCCGCTATCTTGGACGAAGAAATTCAGCCACCATCGACCATCTTTTAGGTCCTGTCCGCGCATCGCCATGGCAACATAGCCTGTATCCGTAAACTTCACCGCATTACTCAGAAGATTTCCGATCACCTGACGCAAACGTCCATGATCGCCCCTGAACATTGCGGGCAGTCCGGGTTCAATATTAAGGTGTAGGTTGATCCCCTTTGCGCGTGCGTTAGCCTGATGCAGGGACATCAATGAATCCAACATTTTGGCGGGATTAAACGGCGTCGATGTCAAGGTAATCCGTTCGGCTTCCAAGCGAGAAAGATCAAGCACATCGTCAATAACGGAGATCATACCCGCCCCGCAATCTTCGATGATTTTCGCATAATTGTGCTGCGTTTCATCCAGATCCGTCCGAAGCAAAAGCTGGTTCATGCCAAGGACACCATTCAGCGGTGTGCGCAATTCATGACTCATATCCGCCAAGAATTGCGTCTTGGCCGCTTCCGCAGCACGCGCATCAGCGAGATTGGATTCCAGTGACCCGAACAGGTCGTTCAGCGATAAAGTTAGAGAGCCCATGACCGCCCCGACCATGGCGATAGCTATAATAGCCTGCATGCTGCGTTGCGTGTTCCGCAGCGCCACATAGGCTGGATCAGATAAGACAGCTATATCGGCTTGGCTTGCATTGATGTGGAGACTGACGACAAGCAGCGCTGCGCACGCACAATAGATTAAGAGCGATCGCCGCGTTCCCAATAGGGCGACAATCATAATTCCTGCGACCAGAACGGGTATGAGCGCAGAATTGATCCCAACATTTGCCGGAATCGCAGTCCCACCCACGGCCAGCAAAATCATGCTGCCCCACAGGACAGAGAAGAAATCAAAGTTAGCCTGGTAACGTAGCGTCAGAGCCGAGCCTGACAAAAGGACAACTGAGATAACCAACAGTGTATGGTCCAGAATCCAGCCGCCATAGACGAAATACATCTGCACAGCGTTGAACATCTGCGTCACGAAAAAGGCCACCGCCGTGACATAGATCGTCCGAGCCTTGAACAGGTCCGACACGCTGGTCAGTCGATCAAGGCGCAGATAGGCTTCCCACCGCGCAATCATGTCCTTCATTTCGGTCCTCCAACCGATTTTCAGACTTGCTTTAGGATACAAACCCTACGGACTTATTGATGAGTGGCGCTATGTCGCAGGATATCTCGCCAAGGATCGCGAACTCGGCTAAGACTGATCCTATGTCTGGCCCTCAAATCGATCTGGAAGATAAGAATGCAATTGGCGGGCTCGACCGCATTGTGACGCATATCAGTTTGGCTATCGTCGCAACCTTCCCAACATTTGTCGCCTGTGTTGTCACCCCGTGGCGGCTTGTTCCCCAACTGACGGTCGAAGAACCAGATGGACGGCAAGGCTATTTGCTCAGCCCCGGTGCCTATTTCCCAATCGGTCTAACGATCATGCTGTTGATCGCGTCTGTTTTGACCAATGAGGACACGCTGGCCAGAAATGGCGGCACCATTGGTCCGAGAATGGCGGTGGATGTCGCCGAAGCCGCGACCGCAGGCAATCTCTGGAAAACGCTCTCCATCATTGCACCGCTCTATTTCATTGCCATTTTAGCCGGCGTCGCGGGTAAGGGGCTCACGCGCTGGGCGGGCCCGTGGTGGACCCTGAGGACCAGTATGCGCGCGGCCTTTTACCAGATGACGACGTCGATCAGTTGGATCATTCTATCGAGTGCCATCATTGATCTGATTAGTGTCTCAACGGATATTCCGGGCATTGGAGGGTTTCTTTATGATCTGAACAATATCCCGATTTTCGGGATCGCCCTCTGGATATATTTCTGGTTCTTCAAACGTGGCGGTGGTCACTCGACCTTACGCGCAATCCTCCTCGCCGGGGCTATGCTGACATTTATCGCTGTGATGGTTGTAGGCTCCAACCTCTTAATCGCAGCCGCGGCCGCAACATAATCAGACCATATTGACGACCCGTCACGGCTTCCCAATCCGACTAAATCGTCTATCAGCGGGCTATGCTATCCGTGCTCGATATCTTCCGGATTGGTGTGGGGCCGTCCTCTTCCCACACAGTGGGACCAATGCGGATTGCGGCGCGTTACCGCAAACGCCTAACCAAGAAAGCGCTCTCACCCGACCAGATCGAGATGGTATTCCGTGGCAGCCTCGCATTTACGGGCGATGGCCACGGCACCTTCCGCGCCGCCAAGCTTGGCCTGTTGGGCTTTGTGCCCGAAACCATTGAGATGGCGAAAGCCGAGACCGCTCTGGCGCAGCTGAATGAAACGGGGCGCTTGCCGAATGTGTCCGAAGTGATCGTTACTGTCGATTACGACACACCGACCCGGCTCCACCCCAATGAGATGGTCATGATCGCGCGGTGCGACGGCGAGACGCTCGACAGCCGTACCTATTACTCAACCGGCGGCGGGTTCATCGCCAGTCATGCCCAGCTTTCTCGCCCTGTGCGCGATGATTTGGTTCGCGTCGGCGATGCCAGCCCGCATCCGTTTGGTTCGGCCGAAGAATTGCTCGACATATGCGCGCGCGAAGCCCTGCCCATTGCGCAGATCATCCTCGCCAATGAAGACGCCAAACGCCCGCGCGCCAAAACTCTCGCCCGCATAGATCAGGTCGCCGCCGTCATGATGCAGAGCGTCGACCGAGGACTGGCCGCGTCCGGCCTGTTGCCGGGATCGCTTAAAGTGCAACGCCGCGCCTCAAAACTTTGGCAGAAACTCACCTCCGCGCCGCCCAATGAACGCGAAGCCCTGTTCGACTGGCTCAATGTCTACGCGATGGCCGTGAATGAAGAAAACGCCGCCGGTGGTCAGGTCGTAACCGCACCGACCAATGGCGCCGCCGGGATCATCCCGTCCATCATTCGTCACTATTGTCATGATGAAGACGGCACTCTGCAAGTCGAACAGACCCGGCGTTTCCTACTGACGGCGGGCGGCATCGGGCTACTCTATAAACAACGCGCCTCCATCAGCGGCGCAGAAATGGGCTGTCAGGGTGAAGTCGGCGTGGCTTGTTCCATGGCGGCAGGCGGGCTCTGCGCGGTTTGGGGCGGCAGTCCAGAGCAAGTTGCCAGTGCCGCCGAAATCGGCATGGAACACAATCTCGGCCTGACCTGTGATCCGGTCGGCGGCCTCGTCCAAATCCCCTGTATCGAACGCAACGCCATCGGCGCCGTCAAAGCTGCCAACGCCGCGCGCCTCGCCCTTCACGCCCCTGGTCAGATGATCGTCAGCCTCGACGCCGTCATCGAAACCATGCGCCAGACCGGGCTGGATATGAGCAGCAAGTATAAAGAGACGAGTCAGGGTGGACTGGCCGTGAATGTGATTGAGTGTTGAGGTGCGGCATTGCACTTTAAGCCGTCTCGCTGAACGATCCTTCGCTTAGGAGACAACCCGTCGCAGTCTCGCAAAATGATCATCCCAGCCAATGTCGTGATCTGCCACTTGTGAAAACCCGTCCGAGGCTTTTTCAAAACCTGTATGTTCGAGCGACAAAATCGTGCCCTGATCGACGGCCTTAAGTGTCCAAGTACATGTCGTCTCGACGTCCATAAGACCTTGATGAGTGAAGGTGTGGACCAGCTTTCTGGGCGGATCGAATGTTAGCACTTTGCCCCAGACCAACCGTGTACCCTCCTTGCCAAGCGTATTCGTCACAAGTGCATAAATGCCATTCGCTTCGAAATCGGTTTCACCTTCATGGAACCAAGTCGCCAGACGATTCTTTTCGGTCAGAAATTTCCAAACATGATCCGGCGGCGCTTTGAGTATGATTGTTTTTTTAAGGGTTAGGCGTGTCATAAACGTCTTCCTCTACAGCTGTTTTCAGATCAAGTAGCTTCGCATCCCAGAACTGGTTGAAATCTGAGAGCCAGTCGAAGGCGAGCTTTAATCCGTGCGGATCGAGATGGTTGATGCGTTCCCGCCCGGACGTTTCTGTCACAACAAGTCCGCTGTCTTCGAGAACTCTGAGATGCTTCACGATAGCATTACGAGAGATTGGAAACTGCCCGGCAATCTCGCTGACAGACCTCGATTCCCTCGCCAGCAAGGTGACGATTTCCCGCCGCGTCGGATCCGCTAATCCCCGGAAGATGGGTTGCGCGCTCATTTGGATATCATGGCTCATAGTTCAATTTATATGTAACACCTTTTGGTGTCATGTCAATATAATTTGGATATCAGCCCTTTGGCCCGTCCTGATATATCAAGATGAAGTGCCCGATCAGGCCGAAATTCATTCCAAGCCATAGTTCGGGATAACCAATCTCCGCTTTCCCCCCCCCTTAACTTCACTTCGCTCACTACAGACACGGGGAGATGCACGATCCGTAGGACGGTGTGGGCGGAAGTGCGGGCTGGGCGGTCTTGCGGAAGATTGCGGTTTGGGCCGGAACGACGTCGCCTCAAATCCAGCGAAGGATTTTAAACAGACCCATCAAAGCGACCCCGATTATGGATATAATCGCCGTTACGTACCAAAAGCCCATATCGCTATCGACCCACGGCATCCCGCCCACATTAATGCCCATCATGCCAGACAGCAGTCCCAGCGGAAGAAAGACGGCGGCGACGACAGACAGGATCATCATGTTCTGGTTCATTTCTTCGGCACGGAGATCCGTCAGTTGATCTTTCACGATGGCGCAGCGTTCCCGTACCGCGTCCAATTCTTCTGCAACCCGCGTCGCTTGATCGGCGGCATCGCGCAGGCGGAGTTGGTCGTCCGCATTGATCCACGGCAGCTGTTGCTGCGACAAGGAAATGAGCGCGTCTTTTTGCGGGGCGAGGTATCGGCGCAGCATAATCGCTTCGCGGCGGAGTTCCGCCACTTTGGGACGGGCCTGATCATGGCGATGGCGATCCGTACCTTCGATCAACTGTTCCAGATCATCAACCTGTTCATTGAGGTCAGTAATCGTCGGCGCCATACGTTCGATAATGGCGAGCGCGAAAGAGGCGATAAAACCGCCCGGTGTTTTGGACACAGTCTGGCTCTCTAACCGTTCGACCATATCGCCAACGGCTTTGAGACTCCGCGAATTACAAGAAATGACGCGGCCCTGCTGTATGAAGAAACGCAATGGGATCATGTCCTCGGGTTCTTCGCCCGGATTAAGGTTCACCCCGCGTAGATTGATCAATACGTCCTTACCGCGCAACATGGTGCGGGGCCGTGTGTCAGAGGCGAGTAGTGTCCGCGTCGCGATCACGTCGACACGTTCATCGGCATCAAACAGCGCCTGCGTCGCCGGGTCATCGCGATTAAAATGGTACCAGTAATACCCCTCTTTCAAGGGGTCGTCGAAGTCATCAAGTGCCGCTGGCGAGGCTTCGCCGTTACTATCGATTTTCCAAGCGTGAAGGATGCCGGTCATAGCCCAACCTTAGACTGAGATAAGAGGTGCGCCTAGCCCGGTGATGATCAAACCGGATCGCTAGATATCAGCTCAGCTCGCATCAGTCCGCGCAGACTATTGCCGACAAAAAGCGCGTCCGCCGAGAGCAGATCTGCCACAGTCAGCTCGGCTTCGACCACCTCGCCTTGATCGAGCAACTCCTGACGTAAAATACCGGGCAGTAGACCCGGCGCGGCGGGAGTCAGCAACTGGCCACCCGACTGGACGAACAACGAGGTGAAGCTGCCCTCCTTCACAAAGCCGGCCGTATCAAGGAACAGGACTTCGGATGCACCGCAGAGCGCCCCGACGCGCGCCCGTTCTCCGTCGTAAAAGTCGCGGCGGGATGTTTTGATGTCAGTGCGCTGTACTGCATCGATCAGCCTGTAGCGCGAAAGGGCGAGCGGGATTGGCTCTGACAATGTGCGTAGCGCGCTCAAGCTCAACTCAGTCTGACCTTCTAATGTCAGATCAACACGCACGCGCTGGGGCGTGTCCGTTGACGGAATATCGGGCAGAGCCGCGCCGAGCCGGGCGGCATGGCGCGCGGCCCTAACCGGCCCGTCTGGTCCGGTCCGTAAGGTCTCAAACTGGGTGGGTAGTTCCGGCGACCAGATCCCAGCTTTGAGCAGACACTCGCGATATTCGTCCGCACCACCGGAATCGAGCACCACCCCGCTACCGACGTCGTAGCGTAGTTTATTTTGCTCTAGCACCGCGGTGCGGATCGTGACTGAGAAGGACGCCGTATCGTCCGGCGCGATAAATCCAACCGCGCCGCAATAGGGCCCGCGCGGACCGAATTCGAGGTCGTGGATGATTTCCATCGCCCGGATTTTCGGCGCGCCCGTGACTGAACCGCAAGGGAACAGCGCTTGGAAAATTTCCTGCCAGCGAACCTCACGCCGGAGCGCCCCGGTCACTTGCGACGTCATCTGGATCAGGGTCGGATAATCTTCGATGGCGAAAAGCTCGGGCACTTGAACACTGCCTGGTTCGCACAGGCGCGACAGGTCGTTGCGCAACAAATCAACGATCATCAAATTCTCAGCGCGCGACTTCTCATCATCGCGCATATCATCGTCGGACGTTTTGGGTCGCGTGCCCTTCATCGGACGCATCCGCATTGATGCGCCGCGCCGTTCAAAGAAAAGCTCGGGCGACAGGCTGATAATCTCAGGCCCGGACTCGTCCTCATAAAGACTGACGATAGACCCATAGCGACCGGGTTGGCGCTGGCGATATCCGGCATAGAGGTCGGCGGCCTCAACGTGCGTTTGGCCGCGCATTGGGAATGTCAAATTGACCTGATACGCATCACCGGCACGTAGATAGGCCTCAACTTGCTGGAACCGAGCGTCATAGTCAGCCTCTGACCAGTCCGGTGATAGCGCGACCTCAGGCGGCTCAGAACGATAGAGTAAGTGGGCGGGCGGGTGATCGGAGGGTTTCGCAAATACGCCCAGCCGAACCAGTTCCGTTCCCGGCGACACTAGATGCGACAACTTCGGCTCTAACGCCGCCGCGAACTCATATTGGAATAGCCCCGCGATCCAATAACCCTCAGCCTGTGCCGCCTCGATGGCTGCGAACACGTCCGCCACTGGCTCGCCCATCCGGTAGGTCAGAACCTCAATTGGGTCAGTAAAATAGAGTTGGCGATGGGTCGCTTGGTCATCCAGCAGGACGTACATCGGTTAGAAACTGAACCCCGGGATCAGCGTGCTCCACAACGCATTGCGCGTTTGCAAAATATCTGGCGCTTCCTCTTCGAAACATCGACGAAAGCTAAGCTTCATACCCGGTGCGATCTGACCGAGCAGCCATTGATCAGCCTGAATAACGTGCAAGCCGCGCGCATAACCGCCCGTGCAGTGACCATCGGCCAAAGCCAAGATCGGCTGACCATCTGGCGGACATTGCAGCGTTCCCGGCAGAAGCGGCGAACTCGTCATTGCGAATTTTTTGTCGGTCACGATCCGATCGCCGCGCAGGCGAGACCCCATCCGGTCCGTCGCTGGCGTGGCAATAAACGGCGTCGTAAAGAGATAGCGTTGACTGTCGGGTGAAAGCAGATCCCATTCAGGCCCAGACCGTGCCCGCAATACAATATGACCCGACAGAAACGGGATATAGCCCTTGGGTAGCGTCCGCCCCTCACCCGCCGGATCAGCAGACAGATCGAGCGTGTCGCCAGCTTTCAAGGCCCGCCCTTCAATCCCGCCAAGCGCGGCAGGGAGATAGGTTGAAACGGATCCGAGAAATTCCGTGGCGGCAATGCCCCCCGCCACAGCGATGTAACCGCGACAGCCATCGCGCGCGTAGGACAAAGTCAATATATCGCCCGCTTCGACCGGCAGAGCCCGGTTCAGATCGACATTCATGCCGTTGATCTGCGCCCACATTTGTGCGCCCGACAAGGCGATACGGCTATCGCGTTCGAAGCGTAAATGCAGGCCGCCCAGCGCACATTCCAGTGCTGGTGCATTCCAATCATTGCCGACTAAATGGTTGGCGATGGCGAAGGACAATTTGTCCGCCGCACCGGAGCGCGGAATGCCGAGATGACGATGGCCGGGACGACCCGCATCCTGCACGGTTGTCTGCGTGCCGCCATTTAAAACCGTAATCGCACTCATTTTGGAACGAACCGGATGCGATCACCGGCCTCCACGAGAAAGGGCTTCTTACGCGTTGCGTCGAACATATCGAGCTCTGTCCGACCGATAATCTGCCAGCCACCCGGACTCTCAAGCCCGTAAATTCCGGTCTGCCAATTGGCGATCCCAACACTACCGGCCGGGACAACGGCGCGAGGTGTGGCGTGACGTGGATGCTGCAAAATCGGATCGACCTCTGAGAGAAACGCAAAGCCGGGAATGAACCCCATCATGCAAACACGATATTCCGGTTCAGAATGCAGCGAGATGACCTCTTCGGGCGTTTTCCCAATATGCTCTGCCATCGCGATAAGGTCTGGCCCGTCAGCGCCGCCATAGGTGACTGGAATGTTGACTAACCGCCCTGCCGCCGCCGTTTCGGAGCGCGATTCGCGCACCATAGCATCTTCGACTTTGCGCGTGGCTGCGCCGACCGACATACGCGCGCCGTCAAAACTGGCGACCAAACTGTCATAGCCGGGCATGACTTCGATGAAGAGGTCAGTCTTGCGAAGCCGGGCAGCCAGCGCGTGAACCTGATCACTCACTGCGGCATCGAAACCATCAACGTTCCATTCGACCAGCACGGCATGATCGCCATAATGACGAATGTTCGGCTGCAAATCTGGTTGCGGCGCACTCATGCGGCGAAGGCTTTAATCACGACGCCGGTCGCTTCAATAGCGGCGCGGGCTTGGCGCGCTGTTTCTACAGCGCCAGCACTATCGCCGTGGACACAGAGTGATCGGGCTTGAATATCCAACCGTCCACCGGACGCAGTCTGCACCTCGCCGGACGTGGCTAGACTGCAAGCCTGATCAAGCCGATCGGCCTGATCCTTAATCACAGCCCCTGGCTGTGTGCGAGAAATCAGATGGCCGTCATCGGAATAGCGGCGATCAATGAAGCCTTCAGCAACAAAGCTAAGACCGTGCGCCCGCGCAGCCTTACCCATTTCAGAGTTTGGACCGCCCAACAGTGTGAGGTTCGAATCGATGGACGCGATCGTCCGAGCAATCAGATTGGCTTTGCGCGCATCCCCGACTGCATCATTATAAAGCTGCCCGTGCGGTTTCACATAAGTGACAGTCGCGCCTTCGTCTGCCGCAATCTCAACCAAGCGCACGATCTGCGCTGTCAGGCTGCGCACCAACTCACTTTCGCCAATATCCTGACCCAGCACGAGTGACCGACGCCCGAAATTCTCGCGGTCCGGATAGGCTGGATGAGCCCCAATCGCGACTCCATTGGCGAGCGCACCGCGCACAGTTGTACGCATGGACGCATCATCGCCCGCATGGCCACCACAAGCAATGTTGGCTGAACTGATATGGGACAGGATCGCGGCTTCAGCAGCCGCCCAATCGGGATTATCCGCCTCACCAATATCCGCGTTGAGATCGATCGTTTTCATAAGCCCGACTTAGCAGGTTACGCGCAGGAAGAAAGCGGCTGAGGCGTTTTGCCAAATTTGTTATCGGGACTGGAGACGGGCAATTAACACACCTCTCCACAGGCAACCCCACTTGCCCAAGCCCATTGGAAATTATGCCCGCCGAGATGCCCGGTCACGTCAACCACTTCTCCAATAAAATAGAGGCCGGGAATTTTCTTGGACTCCATCTTTTTAGATGAAAGCTCATCCGTCGAAACACCGCCGCGCGTCACTTCCGCTTTGCGGTAGCCTTCGCTGCCAGCCGGTTTCACGCGCCACTCCCCGACTTGCAGCGCCAAATTCATCAGCGCAGTATCCGGCATATCCGCCAGCCGGACCTGTTTGATGCCGCTGGCTATGTGCGCCGCCAGCCGCGTCGGCATCCGTTCGGACAACCAAGCCACAGGCGAGAGGCGGGGCTGAGCCATTCGGTCGGCCTTGAGCTGCTCCAGCACATCCACGCCAGGCGCAAGATCGATCATGAAAGCCTCACCAGCCTCCCAATAAGAACTAATTTGCAGGATAGCTGGCCCAGACAGACCACGGTGCGTGAAGAGCAAAGGCTCATCAAATTGAATGCGCTCATTTGAAACAACGGCATCAACGGCGACTCCGGATAAAGCCTTGAGGGGGTCATCCGCCTCATCCGTGAAGGTCAGCGGAACGAGGGCAGGCACAGTCTCGACCATGTCGAGTCCGAATTGTTCTGCGATCTTATAACCGAAGCGCGTTGCGCCCATTTTTGGAATACTTGGACCGCCCGTTGCGATGACCAAACTATTGCAAGACAGGGTCTGCGTGGCCGTCGTGACGATGAAGCCAGATGAGCCCTCGGACCCGATCTGATCGACGCCCAGAACCTCTGTTCCAAGCCTTATCTCGACCCCTGCGCGCGTACATTCTTCAACAAGCATATCGATGATTTGGGTCGATTTCCCCTGGCAGAAGAGCTGCCCTTCAGCTTTCTCCTCCCACGCGATTCCATGTTTTTCGACCATGTCGAGGAAATCATAGGGCGTATACCTCGACAGAGCGCTCTTACAGAAATGAGGGTTTTTACTAAAAAAATTCTCTGGTGTGGAGTAAAGATGCGTAAAATTACATCGCCCGCCTCCAGATATTCGAATTTTCTCACCCGGTCGATCTGCGTGGTCAATCAACAAAACACGGCGTCCCCGACGCCCGGCAACGATGGCAGCCATCATTCCAGCGGCGCCGGCGCCGACTATTGTCACCTCGTAATCATGATTCGGATTTACATTCACGCTGTCGCGCTTAGGTGAGTAAGAATTCGGTCGCAATCTCTGATAGGGGATTGAGGGTCAAGAGGACCCGAACGGCGCAACGAACCCCGAAAGGGCAAATGCAGGAGGGAGCTCCGCATGTGGAAAATCGCGATCACACTTCCGCTTGTTTTACTGTCGGGCTGCGCCAGCTTTCCTGAAGAAGCAAACCACTTTCAATTTGCCGCCATGTCGCCTTTACGCGATCTGAATTTAACCCAAGCACCCATCCCCGGACAGCTAAACGCCCTTTCTCAGCCTTATGGCTATACAAATCAGGGCGGCTGCCAAGCATGGGCACAAGAAATCAATCAACTTGAAGCGGCTGTCGTGGCCAATGATGGTCGTCGGGTTGGCTTCCGCCGTGACAGCAACACGCTCTCGGGTCGCTCCGGCAATCTTCGCGATGTCGGTGTGAAGTCCGCAACGTCACAACTTATTCCGTTTCGGGGTGTCGTTCGGCAGGTCAGCGGCGCGTCCCATTTCGAGCAACAAGCCAACCGAGCCTCTGATCAGGCGCGATATCGCATTGGTTACCTAGTAGGTCTCGGGCGGTCCCATCGCTGCCCCGGATTTGGTGTGCTCAACGAAGCGCCCCAGAGAGTCGCATCACCTCAATACGGTAGAGCCCGGCAACGGTAATCGCGTCGGTGATGCGCCCTGTCCCGATGGCGTCAATCGCATCAGCCAGCGGAACGAACAGCCGCGTAATATCCTCAGTCCCCTCAAGCTCCGGCTCCCCATGCGTTAGACCTGTGGCGAGAAAGACTTGCCCCCACTCATCCGTCAGCGAATTGGATGTATGGATATCGAACAGCCAGGTCAGCGTCTCCGCTTCGATCCCGGCTTCTTCCTTCAACTCACGACGGGCAGCATCGGCAATATCTTCGCCGCGCGGAACACCGCCTTCCGGCAGCTCCCAACTATAGCTATCCAGCGCGTAGCGTGTCTGTCCGACTAACCACACGCCCGGCACGCCGTCGCGCACTTCATAGGGCACGACACCGCAGGCACGGTTATGAAAATGGGTGACGTAATAAGTGTAGTCTTTTCCGTCCGGACCGATCACCGCGTGAGCATCGAGCCGCAGCCACGGATTATCGTGCAAGACCTCCGACGATTTCGTCGTCCATGAGTTTGGCGGGTCGGGAGGAAAGACGCTCATACAGAAAAGCTCCGGCGGGCTGGCAGTGAGGAAGGGATTCGAACCCTCGATACGGGGTTACCGTATACACGCTTTCCAGGCGTGCGCCTTCAACCACTCGGCCACCTCACTCCAGTTACCAGCGGAGCTATGTATTTTGCCCGGGGAACAATGTCCCCGAAGGCGCACGCCTCTTATCCAAGGATCGGCCAAAAGCAAGCTTTTGGCTGTGGGCGCCTTCAACCACTCGGCCACCTCACTAGACAGCAGCCCGCCGGGCAGCCGCGCCTATAGCGACGGGTGCCAGACTGAGCAAGCAGCGATGGACAGCAGAAACAGTGTGACTGCGGCGCGCGAGTGAGTAGGAGCAACCATGTCTCCTTTTTTTCACATTGACGGCCCCTCATCCGATGCTTTCGTGTTCGCGGACCACGCCTCAAATGCAGTTCCAGAGTGGGTCGGTGATCTAGGATTATCCGAGGCTGAAATGACTCGGCATATTGCTTGGGACATTGGCACGGATTGGGTGGCGCGCGCTCTATGTGAGCATCTGAACTGTAGCGGCCTGATCTGCGGTTTTTCGCGGCTTGTCATTGATGCCAATCGCAGCCCTGATGCGCCGGGCCTTATTCCGCTCGTCAGCGACCATACTGAAATTCCGGGAAATCACGGCCTATCCGAACCTCAGCGCGACGAACGGATTGTTCGGCTCTATCAGGCGTATCACGACACGCTGGGCGATGCGCTGGATGACAGGCCCGATTGCCTGGCTTTGTCGATCCATAGCTTTACGCCGCAACTGCGCGATCAGCCAAAACGCACCACTGACATCGGCCTCTTGGTCAAGGATGATAGCGAAACACCGATCGGGTTCATTCGCCAGATGACAGCCATTGCGTCAGAGTTTCAGGTCGACATCAACGAACCCTATTCCGCGCATGACCTAAACCACACGGTCGATCACAATGTCGTGCCCCGGGGTCACCCCCACCTTGCGATTGAACTCCGTCAGGACCACATCGGCACGAAGTCGGATGCTGAGCGTATGGCCGAGAGGCTCGCCCTGGCGATCCGACCCTTGATCAAGGAGATTTGACATGCTGGCCAAGACCCACACACATTATACTAACGGCAACACCATGTTTAGCGATTATCCCGAAGGTTCAGAACAAGCCATCTTCGGCATGGGCTGTTTCTGGGGTGCGGAACGTATCCTGTGGAAGCTGGACGGCGTTCACGTGACGTCAGTTGGTTATGCGGGCGGTACGGATGAAAGCCCGGATTATCATAAAGTCTGTTCAGGCCGGACGGGTCACGCCGAAGTTGTGCATGTTGTCTATGACCCCAAGGTCATCGACTTTGACGCGCTGCTGAAAGTGTTCTTCGAAAACCACGATCCGACGCAGGGCAACCGTCAGGGCAATGATGTCGGCTCTCAATATCGCAGCACGATCTACACGTTTACGGACGCCCAACTTGACCAAGCCAAAGCGGCCCAAGCGCGTTATTCAGACGCCTATGGTCGGCCCGTCACGACGGAAATTGCCGCCGCGCCGACCTATTATCCAGCCGAGGATTATCATCAGCAATATCTGGCGAAAAACCCGCAAGGATATTGTTCGCACGGCCCCACAGGCGTTAGCTGCCCAATCCCGCAACGGGTCAACGTCCCTGCGGAATAATTTTGGATGACGCTCGCTGGCAATCGTTAGTGAGCGTCATTCCAGTTCGTCGCCGCTTGGGCTTCGACATCAATCGGCACACTGAGCGTGATCGCCGGTTCGTGAGCGTGTTCCATTGTCGTCTTCACGGTCGAAATCAGCGCGTCCGCCCGATCTTCTGGCACTTCAAACACGAGTTCATCATGAACTTGTAGCAGCATTCGTGCGCCTTCGACCGACGCGATGGCGTCCGGCATTTTGATCATAGCGCGGCGCATAATATCGGCGGCTGTGCCTTGGATCGGCGCGTTAATCGCCTGACGTTCGGCAAAAGCCCGGCGCTGTGGGTTGCGTTCGCGAATACCGGCAATGTGGCATTTCCGTCCGAACAGGGTGCTGACATAGCCTCGCTCTTTCGCCTCAGCCTTGGTTGCGTCCATATAGGCGCGAATGCCGGGGAATTTTTCGAAATAGGTCTTGATGAATTCGGCCGCTGTGCCGCGGTCCACGCCCGTATTCTTAGCCAGACCAAAGGCAGAAATGCCGTAGATGATCCCGAAATTAATCGCCTTGGCCTGACGCCGAATATCGGGCGTCATATCGGCCAGCTTGACACCGAACATCTCGGACGCCGTGAGCGCATGAATGTCGACGCCGTCCGCAAAAGCCTGCTTCATGGTCGGCAGATCCGCCATGTGGGCGAGTAGCCGCAGCTCGATCTGAGAATAGTCAGCGGCGACCAGAACATGCCCAGCTTCGGCGATGAAGGCGTCGCGGATTTTGCGGCCTTCTTCCGTCCGGATCGGGATGTTTTGCAGGTTCGGGTCACTAGAGCTGAGCCGACCCGTTGTCGTCGCGGCGAGACTAAAGCTCGTATGCACGCGTTCCGTCTCAGGGTTGATCTGAGCCTGTAGCGCGTCGGTATAGGTACTTTTAAGCTTCGAGAATTGCCGCCAATTTAGGATCGTGCGCGGCAGTGGCTCGCCATTATCGGCCAAATCCTCAAGAATATCGACGCCCGTTTGCCAAGCGCCGGTCTTGGTTTTCTTGCCGCCTTCCAGTCCCATCTTATCGAAGAGAATTTCACCAACCTGTTTAGGACTACCAAGATTGAACGGACCTTCGGCGATTTCATGCGCTTCAGCTTCCAATCCTGCCATCTTCTGCGAAAAATAGGATGATAAGCGCGCGAGTTCGGCGCGATCGACTTTAATCCCTTCATTTTCCATCTTGGCGACAACATGCGGCATGTCGCGGTCGATGGCTTCATAGACGCGGGTTACTTGCGACGTCGCCAGTTTGGGCTTCAGATATTTCCAGAGACGGAGCGTCACATCCGCATCTTCGGCCGCATAGCGCGTCGCCTCCTCAAGCCCGATCTGATCAAACGTCTTCTGGTTTTTCCCGGTCCCCGCAATTTCCTTGAACGGCACAGGGCTGTGGGCGAAATGGGTTTCGGACAGCGTGTCCATGCCGTGACCATTAATGCCATTATGCAGCGCGTAGCTGATCAACATCGTATCGTCATAAGGCGTTGGGTTCAGATCATAGCGTTTAAACACGCCGAGATCATATTTGAAATTCTGGCCGACTTTCAAAACGGACGCGTCATGCAGCAGGGGCGCGAGCATTTCGAGCGCGCGGTCCATATCCATTTGTTCGGGCGCCCCGTCGCCCAGCAGGTCGCCGCCACCTGTATGCGCTAACGGCACATAACAGGCTTCATTATCTTCAACCGCCAAACAGACGCCGACCATATTTGCCGCGCGGCTATCGAGACTATCCGTCTCCAGATCGACAGCCACAACACCCGTTTCAAACGCACGCGCGATCCAATGGGCAAGCCGATCCGCGCTTTGCACGCATTCATATTTCGTATGATCAAAGACGGTGTTGGGATAGCGATCCCGGGTAGCTGGGGACGCCACCTCAACTTTGGTGTCATCCGCGCGAATGCCGTCGGTGACGCCTTCACCTAAAGCCTGTCGCACTCGCGCCGTCAGCGTCCGGAATCCCATTTCTTCGAGGAAATCGAACAACTGTTCTACATCTGGATCGGTGACGCCCAAATCTTCAAGAGCCGGGTCGACATCAACATCGCATTTCAGTGTCACCAACTTTTTGGAAACGCGCGCCATGTCGGCATGTTCAAGTAGTTTTTCGCGGCGTCCCTTTTGCGGGATTTCACCGGCCCGTTCGAGCAGTGTTTCAAGATCACCATATTGATCGAGTAGTAGCGCTGCTGTCTTCACGCCAATGCCGGGAACACCGGGAACATTATCGACCGAATCCCCGGCCAAGCTCTGCACATCGATCACCTTGTCAGGTGAGACGCCGAACTTCTCCTCGACCTCTTTCGGGCCAATCGTTTTGTTCTTCATCGGGTCGAGCATGGACACGCGGTCACTGACCAGCTGCATCAAATCCTTGTCCGAACTGATGATCGTCACGCGCGCGCCGAGCGCTTCGGCTTGGCGGGCATAGGTTGCAATCAGATCATCCGCCTCAAAGCCGGTCATCTCGACGGCAGGCGCTCCAAAGGCCCGGCTGGCATCGCGCGTCAGCGGAAATTGCGGCACAAGATCTTCTGGCGGCTCACCCCGGTTGGCCTTGTAGAGATCGTAAATGTCGTTGCGGAAGGTCTGACCGCTCGCGTCGAAGATCACCGCGAAATGCGTCGGGCGGCTTTCATCTTTCTGATCCTTGAGCATTTTGAACAACATGTTCGAAAAGCCCGCGACCGCTCCAATCGGTAGCCCGTCTCTCTTGCGCGTTAAGGGCGGCAGCGCGTGAAAGGCCCGGAATATATAACCGGACCCATCGACCAGAACGACGTGAGATTGGGGCGTGACGGGCTTAGACTGACTCATGCGGTAGCTTGTGAGCCTGTGCGTGCATCCTGTCTATACCGACGGGGTGCATTCGCTCTATAAGGATGGTGTGTATCAACCGATTGAAGATGAAATCGACGAACTGACCGAACCTAGATCCTGGCTTTGGCCCGCCGGGCTGGCCGGGGGTGCGATCTTTCTGATCTCGGCCTATCTCTTTGCCATGAGTTCTGAGTCGTCCACAGGCGTCGCTGAGCCCATCGGACCAGAGCCGGAAGCACGCCAAGCCTATCTGAGAGCTTTGGGCGAAGAAGATGCCGCCTTGCGCCGTGCGCGGCTGACCGATTTTCTTAACCAACATTCAAATAATCCTCGGTCAGGTGCAGCCCGGGCGCAATTGGATGTGCTCGATATGGAAGCCGACCGCGATTGGCAGGATACGCTCACCACGGCCTATGATCCACGGCTGGACATCGCCAAGCGACGGTTGGCCGTTTATGCATATCAGCGCGAATGGGGGCGCTATCTTGGCGCCCGCGATGCGGAGATCGAAACACTACTCCAAGATATAGAGCGCGATATAGAGGGTGACGCCCGACCAGATAGAACTCTACCGCGCGATCCAGAGGCTTATGCGGGTATGCCCGACAGTCAGTTAATGGGGGGACCGTCGGGACGTAATTCCCGGGTTCGCTTTCGAACATTACCCCGCCCCGGTTATAAAACTTACGGCGAGTCCGGTGAAGTCTTCACCGAGACGGGCGAAGTCATCGCGCCACGGGTGGTGCGTAACGTCACACCACGATATCCGCGTCGGGCCGAACGCCGCGGCATCGATGCCGTCGTGACCCTGGCGCTTACCATTGGCGCGGACGGTCGTGTCGACGAGGTCGAATTAGTGAGTGTCTACGCCGATCGGTATGAAGATGATTTCATTCAGGAAGCTGAACGTGCCGCTCTTCGCACCCGGTTCCAACCTAAGACAGTCGGCGGGGTGCCGACGGAAGCCGTGGGCGTGCGCAAGCGCTACCGCTTCGATAGTGACCGCTAAGGAATTTTAGCCTCTGAGAGGCTGCCTCTGGACACAGAAAGAAGTTTGGAATCGGCAATCAGCCGAATACGAACGCCCTTATTATGCCAGTCATAGTCAACTTTTCCACCAAGCTGCGCGGCACAGGCTTTGATCAATTTAGACCCATAACCTGACGCTTCCGGAATAGAGTTTTCACGGCGCTCATGCTGTTCATCCCAGAGCAATTCGTAGTCACCGCCCTCTGTGGTTCGCCAACTGATCCGAACGTCTGAGAGTCCGTTAGGATCAGCATCCGGCTTCCAAGCGCCATACTTCAAAGCGTTTGTTGTCCATTCATGAAGGATCAGAGCGAGCGGCGAAACCGCCTTGTCCGACACATCACCGTCTTCTCCTTGAATCTCAACGCGATGTTGATCGAGCAACTGAGACCGCACAACACGATCAATAATAACCGATTTGGATAAAGATCGCGCTTCGTCCAATTCACGCGTTGCGGAATAGGCATGAGACATGGCGCGCAATCTCGATGTGGCCTCCTCAGCAAAATCTTTGACGGCCTCACCGCGTCCGCGCGCACTTTGACGCAACATGCCTTGTGCAACCGCGAACAGGTTTTTCATGCGGTGATCAAGCTCATGCGCAATGACTTCGATCCGCTCGGCCGTGTCCACGGCTTCTTCCACCTCTTCCTCAACCTGTCGCATTCGGAACCACTGGTAGAGCGTAAATACGCCCATCACAGAAGCCAGAACCAAGAGCAGAGCTAGCAGTTTGGACACCAAGCCCGATCGCTCATTGTAATCTTCGACACGCTTGCGGGCAATCTCGGCCCGTTCGTTGGCCTCAACCTGACGCTCACGAACCGTTCGGCGAATATCTGCCATCATTTCCTGACCTCGATCCGTTTGGATCATAGTCAGCGCAGCCCGCGGGCTACCTGCGTCAAACAAGCGGATTGTCTCGTCAATTTCAGTCAGTTTGTTAGTAACCAGACGACGAAGTTCCGCGTCTTCACCGCCGCGTAAGGCCGCAATCTCCCAGCCTTCGTCCTCGAACCCTTCAATCAGCCTTTGAGCTCGTAGATATGGCTGGAGATAGTCACGGTCGCCCGTCAGCATGTAACCGCGCTGACCCGTTTCTGCATCCAGCACCGTATCTTTCAGCCGATCTAAGGCGTTGGAGTAAGCCGTTGCATCTTGAATAGCGATACGCGCCGTTTGTTCGGCCTCGGCGAATTTAACAGATGTATAGAGCGCTGTCGCTGCCACGGCAGCAATCAGAACCGCAACAATCGTCGCAAGCACCCCTGTCAATCGTGTCCGGGCCATTATGGCTCCCATCATGCGCGTGCTGAAGCCGGATAAACCAAGCTGCCCGATCAATAACCTGTTTAGATCGGCCATGCACGGTTGCAAGCCGCGAATATGGTTAGGCTGGTCCGTGCAAAATGCAGTGAATGCTGGCTTGAAATGGGGTCATGAAAAAGCCCGCCAAGGGGCGGGCTCTCCATAAACATATCGCGCGGCCTAGCCCTCAGAGGGCTTCAAGCGGCGCCAGATACGCTTGTATGACAGCCATAACAGGACCGATAGGATCAGCAGGTAAACCATCGACATCAGGCCGGCTTCCTTACGTACAGCCAGCTTAGGATCCGCTGACCAGGCGAGGAATTCTGTCACGTCAGCGGCCATCTGTTCGATCGTCGCTTCCGGTGGGTTTTGGCCTTCAGTGTCGCTTTGATATTCAAACACACCTTCCTGCGGTTGCAGCTGTGGCGGCATGGCAATCTTGGAGCCTTCCATCACGGGATTATAATATTGGCCCGTGCTGAGCGTGATGCCTTCCGGTTGCGGATGACTGTAAGCCAGCAGAAGATTATACATATAATCAGCACCGTTATTGCGCGCTTTGACCATCACAGACAGATCGGGTGGTACTGCCCCATTATTGACGTAGGCCGCTTCAGCATTGTTACGGTAAATTGGCGGGAAATAATCGGCTGGAATACCCGGACGAGACACTTCCGACCCGTCTTCAGGATTGACGTCAATCACTTCATATTCCGCAGCAATATTCTTCACGAGCGGATTGTCGTTCGGGTTCTTATAATACTCGTCGTAGAACGGACCGCCTTTGTCGCCGAGATGGCGGAAAGCGAGATGATCGAGATTGTGGCAAGAACGGCAAACCTGCGCATAGACATTATAGCCACGCTGCATCGCCGCGACATCATAGGATCCAGTGACACCGCTCCAGTGCCAATGTTTGTGGATCATCTTGTAGCCGTCGGCGGGTCCGCTACCGCCTGCTGCGATCGCGATGCCTGTGAGCGAAGCCGCGGCAATGCCGCCGGCGATGATCAGGTTTCTGACAGTTTTGAATGCCATGTCTTGCGTCTTTCCCGCTTTCTCGTCGGTGAGGTCTGCGCGCCTATTCGGCGGGCGCGAGGACCTTTTCGGGTTCAGGCTTATCGCCATAGTCGAGAATCGACTGCGTAATGGAAGCTGGTCGCTCCTTCGGATCTTCAATTAATCCTAGGATCGGCAAGATCACGAGGAAATAGGCGAAGTAATAGAGCGTCGAAATCTGGCTCAGTCGGTAGAAGGACAGACCGAGGAAGGCTTCATCATCCGGCGTTTCCGCACCGCACCAACCTAGGATGAAGCAGAAGAAGACGAAGATGAAGAAGAACCAGCGCGCGATTGGGCGGAAGCGCATGGACCGGACTTTCGATGTATCCAACCAAGGCAGCACGAACAGAACAGCAATCGCACCGATCATCAATAGGATCCCGGCCAGCTTGTCCGGCACAGCCCGCAGGATGGCGTAGAATGGGAGGAAATACCATTCGGGCACAATGTGCGGCGGTGTCTTAAGCGGGTCAGCCTTGATGTAGTTGTCAGCGTGGCCAAGCGCATCCGGCAGATAGAAGAGGAAGAAGGCGAAGATCATCAGGAAGACCGCCACCGCGAACATATCCTTCACCGTAAAATACGGGTGGAAGGGCAGTGTGTCAGTCTTGACCTTATTGGACACGCCAATCGGGTTGGACGACCCCGTTACATGCAGCGCCCAAACATGCAGACCCGATAGGGCGGCAATGATGAAGGGCAGCAGATAGTGCAGCGAATAGAAACGGTTCAGTGTCGCATTATCGACGGCATAACCGCCAAGCAGCCATTGCTGCAGGCTTTCACCAACGACTGGAACGGCCCCAAAGAAGCCCGTAATCACAGTCGCGCCCCAGAAGGACATCTGACCCCAAGGCAATGTGTAGCCAAGGAAGGCGGTCGCCATCATTACCAGATAGATCAGACAGCCAATGATCCAGAGCACCTCACGCGGAGCTTTGTAGGAACCGTAATATAGCCCCCGGAACATGTGCATATAGACGGCAAGGAAGAACATGGAGGCCCCAACAGCGTGGGTGCTTTGCATCAACCAGCCATAAGGCACATCGCGGCGAATACGCTGAACGGAGTCAAATGCATGGTCGACATGCGCCACATAATGCATGCCCAGAATGACGCCGGTGACAATTTGAATGACCAAGCAGAGCAACAGAATGCCGCCAAAGGTCCACCAATAGTTCAGATTGCGCGGCGTCGGCATCATGATGAAGTCCGCGCCCATGCGCACGATCGGCAAGCGCTGGTCCATCCAGCGGGCCGCTGCCCATTTCGGTTCGTAAGTGGAATGTCCGCTCATCGTCTTGTCTCTTCTCTGGCCCGTTAACCGACCTTGATGACTGTATCGGAAGTATATGCGTAAGGCGGCACAACGAGGTTCCTCGGTGCCGGTCCCTTACGAATACGTCCGGACGTATCGTAATGGCTGCCATGGCATGGGCAGTACCAGCCATCATAATCGCCGGCTTCACCGACGGGCACACACCCAAAGTGTGTGCAAACGCCGACCATGACCAGATATTGTGGCTTCAGATTGCCGTCGGGCCCCGGCACAAGGCGGGAATCATCCGTGGCGGGATCTGGTAGAATATCGATATTTACGTCTTCAGCTTCAGCAATTTCCGCAGCCGTACGGTGACGAACAAAGACGGGCGCGCCGCGCCATAGTACTTTGAGCTGCTCACCTTCGCCGATCTTGCCGACATCAATATCAATCGAGCCCAAGGCCAGCGTATCCGCCGCCTTGCCCATCTGCGCCAGTAACGGCCAGACAATAGACGCAGCGCCCAAAGCCCCCGCAGCACCTGCCGCCAGAAAGATGAAATCGCGCTTACCGTCGTCAACGATATCGTCGTGATGGATCAAGCCAGTCTCGGCCATCGGTTCAACCTCTATTCAATCCCATAGCGCGCAAGAACCAGATCAACGGTCCCCTCGCGCGGGCTCTCTAACGTCATATAATCACGATGACCAGCCGACAATGGCGTCAATCCGACGCAATTTGTGACTTCGCCACAGGTGGAATGCAGTTGATTGCAAATGGCTTGCAACTGGAGCCCTGTCTAGGCCCCGCTGCGAGAGCTGCTATGCGGGCCATTATGCGAATCGTCCTCTTCCAACCCGGCATCGCGGCCAACTTCGGCAATATTCTGCGCTCGGCAGCCTGTTTTGACGTGCCAGTTTCAGTGATCGAGCCGCTCGGCTTCCCTTTAGCAACGAAGGATGTCCGTCGCGCAGCGATGGATTACGGGCGCGATGTGTCGCTGACGCGCCATCCGAATTGGGAATCTTATTCAGAGACCCCCGCCCGGCATATTCTGTTCACAACGGGCGGGACGGAAAGTCTGGAGGCCTTCCGATTCGCTGCGGGCGATCATTTGATTTTTGGGAATGAGAGCGCTGGGGTACCACAGAGTGTTCACGATGCGTGCGACTTACGCGTCTCTATCCCTATTAGAGGCCGGTCACTCAATCTGTCTAATAGTGTGGCTATCGCATTGTTCGAAGCTTTACGCCAAACGGACGGCCTGTCTAAGAGCGTCTCATGACAGATCGCACACCCCACCCCATCGCCCGTTGGCATGCTTATACAGACACGCCGACCCCAGCAGGGCTCAACGCCTTGCTGCATGATGATGTCACTTTCCACTCGCCGGTCGTGCACACGCCGCAGCGCGGCAAACAGATAACTTTCGCCTATCTCTGGGCGGCCAATTCAACGCTCGGCAATGACAGTTTTAAATATTTACGCGAGGTCGTGGACGGCACCCATGCGGTGCTAGAGTTCCAAACTGAAATGGACGGCATTGCGGTCAATGGCATCGATATGATCACATTCGACGAAGACGGCCTGATTACTGATTTCAAGGTCATGATCCGGCCTTTAAAAGCTGTGAATATGGTACACCGCCAAATGGGCGAGATGCTCGCCAAGATGAAAGCCGCCCAATCATGAGACTCATCTTTACAATCCTTTTCTGCGCGGTTCTGGGGTTGAGTGCCGCCTCTGCCCGGGCCGACGACGCAGCTGACCATCAAGCCATCAAGGATAGTGTCATCGCGATGTGGTCTGCCGTCGAAGCCGGCGATGTCGACGCTTACCTGACCCACATCCATGACGATTATACGCTATTCGGCGAAGGCGATATCTATCTGCAGACGGGCAAAGCGCTCGAACGCGCAAGCTATACAGATTACCTCGGCCGGGTGAAAAACGTCCGGACCTTCATGCATCAACCGCAAGTCACGGTGCGCGGCGATACGGCTTGGATAACCTATTATTGGTCGGATAGCGGGATTTACACGACTGGTGCCAAGGCCGGTGAGCGCTTTACCAGCCAAGGCAAGTCGACCCGCATCTTCGTAAAAGAAAACGGCCACTGGCTTTGTATTCATGGGCACTTCACCGATGTCGGCTAATATGATGGACGACCGCAAAACACGGGCAGCAGCCTGGTTCCGGACCCTACGCGACCAAATCTGCGCCGAGTTCGAACAGATTGAACGCGACGCCCCTGAGGATCTTTACCCCGGTAAACCAGGCCAATTTGAATACACAGATTGGCAGCGCAAGGTTGAGAATGGCGGAGGGGGCACCGGTGGCATGCTGCGGGGTCGTTTTTTCGAAAAATGCGGCGTCCATATTAGTGTCGTCAAAGGTGAGTTCACTCCAGAAATGGCGGCCAAGACACCGGGCGCGTCAAACGATCCAAGTTTCTGGGCGGCAGGCGTCTCGCTGATCGCGCACATGCACAATCCACGCGTGCCCGCCGTACATATGAATACGCGCTACATTGTCACGACGCAGGACTGGTTCGGCGGCGGCGGCGATTTGACACCAACGCTGAGCGAGCAGCGTACGCAACACAATCCCGACGCCAAGGCGTTTCATGCTGGGATGAAAGCCCCCTGCAAGGCACACCCCGTTGCAGATTATGATCGCTACAAGGACTGGTGTGACGAATATTTCCATTTACATCACCGCGACGAGCCGCGCGGGACGGGTGGTATTTTCTATGACCGCTTGAACAGCGGATCATTCGACGATGATTTTGCCTTCACACAAGATGTCGGTCGAGCGTTCCTGTCGACCTATTCCGCAATTGCGCGGGGCCGTATGAATGAGCCGTGGACGGACGCTGAACGTGAGGAACAGCTGGTCCTGCGCGGACGCTATGTCGAATTCAATCTACTTTGGGACCGGGGCACGACCTTCGGTCTGAAAACGGGCGGGAATGTCGCAACGATCCTGAGTTCCATGCCTCCTGTCGTGAAGTGGCCGTGATCACCGCAGGCACATAAACCACATTCCATCTACGCCGGATGAGAGGTGATAGATCACCCGGATAAACCGGGTGATGACGGGGGTGAGAGGTGAGTTCAAAGAAACTCACCCCAATCCATCCCCGCTTATCATTTCCGTGGTCTGTTAGGCTCACCCGCTCCGGACACGAGAGAGTGCATTGCTTTCGGTTTGGCGGGGTTCGGTAGGCTGGGCGGTG